>JGI25921J50272_10000028_pt1 | contig 43548 bp, 54 predicted proteins | sample LauGreSu1BDMLBSD_2_FD_50272 | JGI IMG/M metagenome (IMG submission 50272) | reverse complement strand
TTCCCAGCCCTGGTTACATCTGGATTGAGCATGAAAAGGAAGTCCTTGTCATAAAAATTGGTGAACAATTTTTGTGGGGTGATGGATCCGCTGCTGTTATCAAGAGCAGAAACCTGAACCTCTTTGGCCGCCATATCATAGGTCCAGATGGTGGCCCCATCACAAAAAATTTCTTGACCTGTGATGGAAACCCTGTATTTAACGCCCTTCATCATGACAGTGCCAGACTTTGTTCCCTGTACTTTTCCAGCAGCGTTCTCAATTTTCAATGCAAATGAGGCCTTTACGCTTTTAAACGTCTTGAATTTGGCACTGACAGCATCAAGCACTTTTTTGGCTTCAGGATCACTTTTGCCCATTGCTTTGGGAGCTTGTGCAGCTGCAGCAAGGCAGGAAATCATCAATGTGAAGGCTATCGACAATATGCGATTGAACATGATTGTGGTGGTTTGGTTGAGGCTGGCAAATGGCCAAAGCCGATGCAAAGAAAAGACTATTCCATTGATTTTAAAAACTGTTCAAGTTCATACTCAGTTTTGAAAAGGACCTCCCGGACCTTGCTTCCTTTACTGGGCCCCACAACTCCGGCGGCTTCCAGCTGATCCATCAAACGGCCTGCTCGGTTGTAGCCAAGTTTTAACCTGCGCTGGATCAGAGAAGTAGATCCCATGCCACTTTGCACAATCAGGGATGCGGCTTCGCTGAACAGTGGATCCCGGCTCAACAAATCAATCTCCCGGTCGTCCATGTCTTTCTCATCCACCACTTCTGGCAGTTCGAAAGCAGATGGATACCCTTGCTGCCCACCAATGAAATCGGCTACCTTTTCCACTTCAGGTGTGTCAACAAATACACACTGAACCCTTGTTACTTCTCCTTGATAAGAAACCAGCATGTCTCCCCTTCCGATCAACTGCTCTGCACCGCCAACATCCAGGATCGTTCTGCTGTCAATCTTGGAGGACACTTTGAAAGCAATACGAGCTGGGAAATTGGCCTTGATGGTTCCAGTAATGATGTTCACTGATGGGCGTTGTGTGGCTACAATCAGGTGAATGCCAATGGCACGGGCCAACTGGGCAAGGCGTGCAATGGGTGTTTCAATTTCTTTGCCTGCAGTCATGATCAGATCAGCAAACTCATCAATCACCAGTACGATGAATGGAAGAAACTTGTGTCCTTTTTCGGGATTGAGCTTTCTGGAAGCAAATTTTTCGTTGTATTCCCGGATGTTTCTGCAACCTGCCTCTTTCAACAGATCATACCTTTCGTCCATTTCAATGCAAAGTGCATTGAGGGTATTGACCACTTTTCTGGTATCAGTAATGATGGCATCATCCTCTCCTGGGAGCTTGGCAAGGAAATGTTTTTCAATTGTCCTGTAAATGCTCAGCTCCACTTTTTTGGGATCAACCAGCACAAATTTCAGTTGGGATGGATGTTTTTTGTACAACAGTGAAACCAGAATAGCATTCAAGCCCACCGATTTACCTTGCCCTGTGGCACCGGCCATCAAGAGATGCGGCATCGTAGCAAGGTCAACAATGAAATTCTCATTGTCAATTTTTTTACCCAGCGCAATGGGCAATGCATAGTCGTTTTTCTGGAACTTATCAGAAGCCAGGAGTGAGCGCATGCCCACAATACTTTTCTTGACATTGGGTACTTCAATACCAATGGTTCCCTTGCCGGGAATTGGGGCAATGATGCGGATGCCTAATGCTGAAAGACTCAAGGCAATGTCATCTTCCAGGTTCTTGATACGGGAAATCCTCACCCCTGCCGCTGGAACAATTTCATACAAGGTCACTGTCGGGCCAACGGTTGCAAATATTTTCTGGATCTCAATATCATAGTTCCGAAGGGTGCTCATGATCTGGGTCTTGTTGGCTTCCAGTTCATGTTGGTCCATAACAATCTTTTCGCCGGTATGCTGGGCCAGCAAGTCTAGNGAGGGATATTTGTACCCTTTGAGATCTGCAATAGGGTCGTATCTGGGTGATGCGAGTACAGCTGCAGCTTTTGGCGAAATCTCCTTCTCAGCAAGTGCAGGCTTGATTTCCAGAGGAGGATCAGCTTCTGCGCTTTCATCCTCTTCAATATCATCCGCTTCCCAAGGAACTTCTTCTGGCGATGTGATGACTGGTGCAACTTCTTCAACTTGTTTTTCAACAAGTTCCAATGGCGTTGCATCAACCGGATGCTCTGTCAGTGGAGCAAGTGTTTGTTGAGACTTGAGGGAATTACCTTCTGTCAAATCAAGCCTCGGCTGTATTGTTTCCGGTTCAACAACGGTTGGGGTTGCGAAAGCCTCCATTGATAAATCCTGTGTATCATTTTTTAATTTGGACGAGAAAACCGGCCACTTGAAAATGGGATTGAACCGCCAAATGACATAGGAAAAAAGAGAGAGTGAAATCAAAGCAAAGGTTCCAGCCCAGCCGATAACAGCTGTGAGCCAGCTGGCAGCATATTTACCCAACGCACCGCCCCAGTTGAAGGCAGCTGCAGGGGTGAAAAAGGCAGCACTTACGCTTCCAATGATCAAACCTGTAACCAGGTAACGGAGGTTTCTTGTAACTGAAAAAATGGGTTTATCAAACAACAGATTTAAGCCCATAACAAAAAACAATGAGCAAAACAGATAAGATGCCAAACCAAAGCCATACTCAAAAAAAACAAAGGCAGTATAAGCGCCCAAACTACCAAGCTGATTGCTTATTTCCAATTCATTGGGCATCAGGATTTTTGCTCCCATATCCCTTACCTTGTCTTGGTCCTCCATCCATGTAAACACATAGGAAGTAAATGCCACAAATAGGAACAATCCAAAGAAAAGCAGAACTGAGCCCAGGATTTTGTGGGTCCTCTCATCACGCACAAGAGATCGTATTTCAACCGTTTCCTCTTTCTCCTCTTTCAGGACCTCGGGATCAGCAGAATTTTTAGGGGTTCTTAATCGGTTACCCATTGGAAATTGAACGGTTTGAAGTGAGACATTGCATTTGTCACTCCAAAAATACATTTTATTTTAGTCATCTGATTGTGCCGCTTTTTCATGGTGCTCCCTGGGGGGAATGGAAACAAAAAGCATCAGCCATCCTAAGATGAACATCAGGCCGCCGATTGGGGTAATAAAGTTAACTATCGCAAGTTTGTCATAGCCCATATAAGAGAGGGTAATCCTTAAATAGATTGATCCGGAGAACATGATGATTCCCATCACAAAAAAATTACCAGACCAAACCATTGTTTTCGTCTTGTAATGACGGTACATCATCCCAATGATGAAGAGTGCAACAGCATGGGACATCATGTAGGTTGTTGCTGTCTGGAAACTGGCCAGAGACTGCTCCGAGAGGTGTCCTTTCAGTGCATGGGCTCCAAAAGCACCTAACATAACGGATATCATGGCAAGTATAGCCGCAGTTCTAAAAAAGGTTCTATGCATGTTGAATGGTGTTTACGAATTCATCAATGGGCATATTGGATTGTTTGATCATCAATTGCGCTTTTTCATAGTATGGTTTTCGCTCAATCAACTTTTGATGGATGAAGTCCGTCAATGATTCTGCTGAGAGGCTGGCCACAAGAGGCCTTGTGCTTTTCTCCTTCATCAACCGTTCTAGAATAACCTCTTCGGATGGATTGATCCAAATAGTCATCCCATGTTTGTTCATCCATTCCATGTTCCCATTGTAGCAGGGCGTTCCTCCTCCACAAGAGATAATACCTAAAATATCATTTTTATAAGGCCTTTCTGCTGTTTTGTCCAATAAATCTGCATAAACCTCCTTAATGGCTACTGATTCAAGGGCTCTAAACGCCGACTCGCCCTTTCTTTCAAAAATTTCAGTGATGGACATGGCTTGGTCCTCCTCTATAAACTGGTCAAGGTCAACAAATGGAACATGAAGAAAGTCTGACAGCCCTTTGGCATAAAATGACTTACCTGAACCCATAAATCCTAGCAAAAAAACAATCATCAGCGGTTCAATTGGTTGAGAACAAATGTACAATATTGTATCTCTTATCCATTTTAGATTGGCTAAAAACAACTGGCGCCGGGTTGAAGTTAATATTGCAAGCTTAAAAACTATGATTAATTTCGCAGAAACCAGCAATCAGGCATGATTCAGATCGATACCAATATGGATCTTCAAGAACAGTTTGAATTTTTCCTCCAGGAGGAAAATGCCCAACACATGCCTGAATTCCTGAATGAACTGAACATCAGCGATGTAGGCCAACTGATTGAAGACAACAAGGAACATGCTACAGAGATCATGGCTGAACTGTCCATTCACAGGGCAGCCAGCACTTTCAAGATCATTGAACTGGGAGTTCAAAAAGACATCATCCAGGAACTACCTCCCCTGAAAACAGCTGCCCTACTGAATGAGCTCCCTGCGGATGACCGTACCTCATTTCTGGAGGAGTTGTCAACCAACGCAGTAAGGGAACTGATCAAACTCCTGAATCCGGAAGAAAGAAAAATCACGCTATCCCTGCTGGGCTATCCGGAAGGAAGCGTTGGGCGTCTGATGACACCTGACTACATTGCAGTACAGTCAGACTGGACCATTTCTGAGGTATTGGAATACATCAGAGAAGTGGGCCAAGAATCTGAGACCATCGATGTTATTTATGTGATCAACGACCAGGGCCAACTCCTGGATGACGTCAGGATAAAAGAATTTTTGTTGTCCCCCCCGGACAGGATGGTGAGCGAACTCACGGATGGTCGCTACATAGAGCTCAACGTTTACGACGATCAAGAAAAGGCCAACCAGGTCTTCAAAATGAACAACAGGGTGGCCCTCCCGGTTGTAGACAACAACAATATCTTGCTGGGGATTGTGACCATTGATGACGTACTCTGGGTTGCCAATGAGGAGTTCAGTGAGGACATGCAGAAAATGGGAGGTACCGAGGCCCTTGAAGAGCCTTACCTTGAAATCTCTATTTTTAAACTTTTCAAAAAAAGGGTGGGCTGGCTGATTGTTCTCTTTTTAGGAGAAATGCTCACCGCAACTGCAATGGCCAGCTATGAGCATGCTTTGGACCAGGCCTTGATCCTTTCCCTTTTCATTCCACTGATCATATCAAGCGGTGGAAACACAGGGTCTCAAGCCTCTTCCCTGATCATCCAGGCACTTACCGTTGGGGAAGTAACCCTTGCAGACTGGTGGAAGGTCATGCGCAGAGAAATTGTCTCTGGCCTCATGTTGGGGACTGTTCTTGGCATCATCGGTTTTTCAAGAGTGATGATTTGGTCTCAGATTTTCCCTGAAGTATATGGCATACATTATTTCCTGGTGGCCATGGTTGTTGGCGTTTCCCTGATTGGTGTGGTCATGTTTGGCACCATCTCAGGATCCATGCTACCAATCGTACTCAAAAGATTGGGTGCTGACCCTGCTGTTTCCTCTGCTCCATTTGTTGCCACCCTGGTAGACGTTACAGGCGTGATCATTTACTTCAACTGTGCCTATTATTTCCTGAAAGGAACCATGCTTTAGATGGCCTGGTGGTTGAAAGGTTGCAAGACCATTTCACTGACCACACCGCTTGCAGGCTGCTGACATAGGAACCAGATTGACCTTGCCGCTTCTTCTTCACGGATCATTTTATCTTTCTGTACCCTTAAGTCGATTTCATCCCAGAATGGAGAATCAACTCCACCCAAAAACAGGTTAGTGATCCTGATCTCGGTTCTTTTCAATTCTTCCCTGATGCTCTGCATCATTCCCACAATACCATATTTGCTGGCAGAATAGGCAGCTGCACCAGCCATGGGTACTTTCCCCAGCACTCCCGGCACATTGATGATCAATCCTTTTTTTACTTCCTTCATTGCTGGCAGAAAGGATTTAACAAAGAGAAATGCTCCTATGAGATTGGTTTGTATGGACCTTGAAAAATCATCCAAGGATAATTGCTCCATTGGTTTGATGATGCCTATTCCAGCAAGATTGATCAGTATATCTGGTGTACCAATACGACTCAATACAGTGTCGGCCAGTAATTCCATCTGGGCGCCATCACTGATGTCTGCAGCTAAAAAATGGGAAGATGGAATCCCATGTGATGCAGCAATATTGGACAACTTTTCATTGTTTCTTCCTGTGATAAAAACTTCTGCACCACTTTGGACCAGCAGTTTGACCAAACTGGATCCTATTCCTCCTGTAGCTCCTGCAACAACAATCTTTTTACCATTCAGCTTTTCCATATTTCGATTTGAGTAACAACAGTAGAGAATTGATTTTGTTTAACATGTTTAATGAACTGGTAAACATCGGAACCTTTACCTTTGAAAATGAAAGGATCTAAACCATAGAACAATACAACCCAGGCAATGAAGATCAGTTCAATTGAAATCAGCAGGCTGACCATACCCATGGAGCCATTTGTTATCGCAACAGAGACCTGTTATGCAGCCAAAAATATCTACCTAAAAATCAATACTGATGCTGGCATATTCGGTGTTGGAGAGTGCAGCCCATTTCCCATGCTGGTGGGTGAAACCCAGGACAGTTGCTTTCATGTAGGAAGGGAACTCGCAAGCATCATAAAAGGAAAAAATCCATNTGCCATTGAGGAAAGAATGAATGAGTTGCACGCGCATATTGCATTCAACAGCACCATCAAAAGTGCTTTTGACATGGCCTTGCACGACATCGCCGCAAAGGCAATGGAAATGCCTTTGTACAAGTTCCTGGGAGGNCAAAAAAAGAAGATTCAAACAGACCTGACCATTGGCATCAATACACCAGAAATAATGGCAGAGAAAGCCATTGCGTTCGTTGAGCAAGGCGTACGCATCATCAAGGTAAAACTCGGCAAAAATGGCAAGGAAGATATTGAACGGATCCGTAAAATAAGGACGGCAGTTGGACCTGACATCCAGCTCCGTATTGACGCCAATCAAGGCTGGGATTACCCAACAGCATTGCAAACACTTCAGGCGATCGAGCCCTTCAACATTGCGTTTTGTGAACAACCCATGCACCACCATCTTGACCCGCTATTGCCTGCATTGAAAAAAAATGTTGGCATTCCCATCATGGCGGATGAGAGTGTNTTTGATCATTTTGATGCCGAAAGACTCATCACCAGTGACAGCTGCAGTTATATCAACATCAAACTGGCAAAATCTGGGGGCATCCTTGAAGCCATCAAGATAGCTGATACTGCTGCAACACATGGCATTCCCTGCATGCTGGGTGGCATGGTGGAAAGCCGTTTGGCACTTACTGCAAAAGTTCACCTGGCCATGTCGCATGAGAACATTCATTTCTACGACCTTGACACTTGTCTGCTAGGGCATCTCATTGATCCTGTAGTGGATGGTGCACGCTACAACAATTATTTCCTTGAACTGGATGAGTTGCCAGGAATTGGTGCAGATATTTCACCTGCATTTCTTGAAAGAGCTGAAAAAACAATCATTTAAAACAGACGAAATGAAACCGAAAAAAGCTTCTGAATCAAATGTGGTCATGACAGAATTGGTATTCCCCAATGACACCAATTTTTATGGGAATCTCATGGGCGGAAGACTGATGTATTGGATGGACACTGCAGCGGCAATGGCTGCCTGGAGACATTGCAATGCTCCATGCGTAACTGTTTCCGTAGACAACATGTCCTTTGATGCCCCTATTAAACTTGGCCAGGTAGTGCACATTGAGGCACAGGTATCAAGGGCCTTTAAATCGTCAATGGAAGTGCACATCACTGTGTGGGGAGAAGACCTGACCCAACAATACAAATACAAAAGCAATGAGGCCTACCTGACTTTTGTAGCGCTTGACCCCAATGGAAAACCAAGAATGGTGCCTGAGTTGACGCCTGAAACAGAGGAGGAAATTAAGGTTTTTGATGGGGCACTGAGAAGAAGACAGCTAAGACTTGTGCTTGCGAAGAAAATGAAAGCAGAGGATGCAACAGAACTGAAGGCCCTGTTCACCAACTAATCCATCAGGCAGGTGAAACCTCGTGATGGTGTTTCCCCTTCAACATGAATTGCTTGCTCTGCTCAATGGCATCCATTACCTGCTCCAGAATTTCTTCTACTGTTTGTTCGTAGTTGATCTGCAGCGGTTCTTTAAAATTAACAGAAAGAAGCGTTCCCTTTTTCTTGAACCTCAACCCCTTCCTGTTAAATGCCCTCCAGAACCCATTGATCACCACTGGAACCACAATGGGTTTCATGGTCTTGATGATATGCGCAGTCCCTTTTCTGCCGGGAGCAAAAGGCTTGGTGGTTCCCTGAGGGAAAGTAATGACCCATCGTTTGGCCAATGCCTCATTTATTTTGGAGGAATCATTTGTATCCACTTCCCGTTTAACATCTTTTCCTGCAGCTCTCCAGGTTCTTTTGATGGTAATGGCCCCTGCCAATGTAAAAATTCTGGTGAGCAAATTGTCTTTCATCGTCTCTTCTGCAGCCACGATGTTGACATCAACAAATGGATTGAGAAAATAAAACGGAAGGCCCAACCTGTTTTTTCGCCCCCACTTTACAGCACAAAAAATATGCAGGAAAGCAATGACGTCTGCAAAATAAGTTTGATGGTTGCTTACGAACAATACATTTTGCTTGGGAAGTGCCTCGATGTTTTCTGTACCACTGATCTTGAGTTTATTGATGATGGCAAGACCAGGATAGGTGAATACGCCGACAAAGGCATATACCAACTTTCTCACCAACTTGATATCTTTGAGTTTATCAATCATAATAGGATATTCAAGATAAGGATTATTCAATTACACCTGTCAATCTGTTGAGCGTTGATCCCATCAATTGCACATCATGTTTAGCATTTAATCAANTAATTTTAGTGAAAATCAATAGTGAATGAATATAACTACGGCCATCTTCGATATGGATGGATTGCTGATCGATTCTGAACCGCTGTGGTATGAGGCGGCGCAAGAATGCCTGGGCAAATTTGGCATGATCATTGGCGAAGAACAATATGTTGAAACAACCGGCTTGCGCACAAAAGAATTCCTTCAACATTGGTTTGGCGTTTTCAACATTGACCATGCCCACATTCCCAGTACTGAAAAAGAAATTACTGACCTTGTCATCACCAAAGTGATGGATGGCGGCACCATGATGGAAGGGGTTCTAGAGGCAATGGAGTTGGTCAAACAATCTTCTCTCAAAGTGGGGTTGGCAAGCTCTTCACCTCTGGCATTGATCAAAGCCGTTCTTGAAAAAACAAAAATGGAACAGTATTTTTCAGCCATTTGCTCTGCAGAGTTTTTACCCTACGGGAAACCCAACCCGCAAGTATTCATCAACTGCGCTATCGAATTGGGCAGCCAACCTGCTGCCTGCATTTGCTTTGAAGATTCTTTCAATGGCATGATTGCTGCCAAAGCGGCAAGGATGAAATGCATTGTTGTCCCCCATCCAGACCAGTTCCATCAGGAACGCTGGAACATTGCAGACCTCAGGCTCAACTCTCTGCGCTCGCTCACTGCGCAAAATTTCAATGCATTACTGGCATAAAAAAAGTCCTGTGCAAATGCACAGGACCCTTATTGTTTGATGTGAGTGGATGATAAGTTTCCTTATTCTCCGCCTTCCATTTTCTTCTTGAGTTCAGCAAGAACACCAAGGTCGCCCAATGTTGATTTCTCAACTTTGTTCTGAATGTCCTTAACAGCTTTTTTGGTCTTGGCTGCATCGGCTTTCTTTTCCTTGACAACTGCTTCCTTCTCATCAGCTGCAACCTGCTCCCAGATGCGCGCGTGACTCAACACAATCCTTTTTTCGTTGCGATCGAACTCGATCACTACGAATTGGGCAGTTTCATCAGCACCAACTGTTTTGCCATCTTCTTTTGCAAGGTGACGGGCAGGGGCAAATCCTTCAAGACCGTAAGGGAGCTGAACTACAGCACCTTTATCATCCTTTTTAACAACAGTTCCTTCGTGAATGGAACCGATGGCAAAGGTTTCTTTTAACAACAGTTCCTTCGTGAATGGAACCGATGGCAAAGGTTTCTTGAAGGGCATTCCAAGGATCTTCCTCGAGTTGTTTGTGTCCAAGTTGAAGCTTCCTGTTTTCCTTGTCGATGTTCAAGATCATGATGTCAATCTGACTTCCTGATTTGGTGAACTCTGTAGGATGATTGTAACGCTTCAACCAGCTGAGATCGCTGATGTGAATCATGCCACCAATGCCTGGCTCAAGTTCAACAAACACACCATACGGCGTGATGTTTTTAACAAGGCCTGTATGACGGCTGGCCACTGGATATTTGTCCTCGATGATGTTCCAAGGATCTGATGTAAGTTGTTTGATAGAAAGACTCATCTTTCTGCTGTCCTTGTCAAGTGTCACCACTTTTGCTTCGTACTCGTCACCCAGCTTGAAGAACTCTTTAGCATTCACAGGTGTGTTTGCCCAAGTGATTTCGCTTACGTGAACAAGTCCTTCAACTCCAGGAGTGATTTCAAGGAATGCACCATAATCTTCGATGTTGACTACCCTGCCCTTAACATTCGCACCCTCAACAATTTCTGTTGAAAGTGTATCCCAAGGATGTGGAGTCAATTGCTTAAGGCCAAGGCTGATCCTGCGTTTCTCATCATCGAAGTCGAGGACAACGACATTGAGCTTCTGATCAAGCTTGAGCACTTCAGAAGGATGGTTGATACGTCCCCAGCTGATGTCTGTGATATAGAGAAGACCATCTACGCCACCAAGATCAAGGAATGCTCCGAAATCAGTGATGTTCTTAATGGTTCCTTCAAGTACCTGACCTTTTTCAAGTTTACCCATGATCTCAGCACGTTGTGCTTCGATATCGCTTTCGATAAGTGCCTTGTGGGAAACAACTGCATTCTTGATGGTCTCGTTGATCTTGACCACTTTGAATTCCATTGTTTTTCCAACAAACTGATCGTAGTCGGTAACGGGTTTAACGTCGATTTGTGATCCTGGGAGGAAGGTTTCCATGCCCATGATGTCAACGATAAGACCACCTTTGGTTTTGCTGGTAACAAAGCCAGAAACGACTTCACCTGATTTATGCATCTCAACAATACGCTCCCAAGCACGTGTGATACGGGCTTGCTTGCGGCTGAGGTGCAGGTGGCCTTCCCTGTCTTCCTTTTCAACAACCATTACTTCCACTACATCACCGGTCTTCAATCCATGAAGGTCCCTGAATTCGTTCAACGAAACAAGACCATCACTTTTGAAACCAATGTTGATCACCACGTCGGTTTTGGTAAGGCCCACTACGGTACCTTGAACCATTTCACCATCAGTGATCTGTTTGAATGTGCCCTCATAAACGGCATCATACTTGAGTTGCTCTTCGTTGTTGTAACGGGCAACGTTGCGCTTGTCAATGCTCCAATCGAAATCATCGTGTGCGGAGACTGTTGACGGATTTGCTAGTGTGTTGTTTTCTTCCACTATTAATTTCCTCCTTTTGTTTGAATTTCAGGCTGTTTTGTCAGCCTGATTTGGGGACGGCAAAGGTAATAGAAATACTGATTCCGTTTGAAAAAAAACCTTTTTTTGGGGCTATTTTTTCGGAAAATGCGGGCTGAAACTGGGTTTTTAAATGATTTTAGCCCCTGGCGATCTTCCTGATGGCCTCCGCCAGCTTGTCCAGGTCCTTCAGCGAGGTATACACATTGGGTGTAACCCTTACCCCGTGGATGTTTTCCCAGTTGATGGCAACTGTATGGATCTTGTATTTGGAGAACAATTCCCCGGCAACCTCTTCAGGTTTCTTACCCTCAATGGCAATACTGGCAATGGCGCAGGAAAGGTGTTTGGATTTGGGCTGGTTAAAGGATACTTGGGGAAGATCTTTCACCTGGTTGACCCAATGGTCTTTGAGCTGCCTCAACCTGGCTTCTTTTCGCTTGCTGCCAATCACCTCATGGAAATCGACCGCGGCCCCAATGGCCATTTCAGATGCAAATGAGCGGGTGCCAAGCGATTCAAATTTTCTGATATCAATGCCATCGGGCTCATTGTTGGACAGCAAGGCCCAAACATTCTTGATCTTTTCCTTTTTGATGTAGAGCATACCGCTGCCAAATGGTGCGCTCAACCACTTGTGGAGTGAAGTGGCAAAATAGTCGCACCCCAAGTCAGGAATCTTGAAATCAAAATGAGCAAAAGTATGGGCGCCGTCTGCAATCACTTCTATTCCCATAGCATGGGCAGCATCCGCAATTTTTCTGACCGGCATGATCTGGCCACACCAATTGATCAGGTGGGTCACCATTACAACCTTGGTCTTTGATGTAAAGGCTTTGGTATAGCAGGCAGCAATTTCATTCTCGTTTTCCATTGGCAGCTGGAGATCAACCCAAATCAGTTTGATGCCATCCCGTTTTTCTCTTTGCTTCCACGCGTTGATCATGTTGGGATAATCTTGCTTTGTAAGGACTACTTCATCCCCGGCCTTGAGGTTGAGGCCAAAAATGACCGTGTTGAGCCCTTCAGTGGCATTTCGGTTGATGGCGACCTCTTCCTTGTCGCAGCCTGCCAACCCTGCAAGTTTTTCTCGCAGAGGCTCCCTACCCTGGTCAAGAATTTGCCACATATAATAGGATGGCGCTTCATTGGCATATTGGTAATACCGGATGTGTGCATCCTGCACCACCTTGGGCTGAGGCGCAACGCCTCCATTGTTGAGATTGATGATGTTGGGGCTTACCGTATACGACTCCCTAATCCATCCCCAAAAATCTTCATCACTGACCATTGAATCACCGGAAGCTAAATGTTCGATTCCGCTATACCCAATCGCTTCCTTTGCAAAAACCGGATCAATGGCAGACAAAAAAGGAAGTACTGCGGCGGACCGTAAAAAATTCCTGCGTGAAGATGGAATAGACATTTGTTCCGTTTTTATATTGTTTTTGAAGCGATGGTTTTGGCAGCAATCCAACCGCTTGACCATGCATGCTGAAAATTATATCCGCCTGTAATCCCGTCAACATTCATCACTTCCCCCGCTAAAAAAAGCCCTGCCATTTTCTTGCTTTCCATGGTGAGAGAATTGATCTCGTCTAACTTGATACCACCGGCAGTAACAAACTCTTCCTTGAATGTTGTTTTTCCACTTACCCTGTATGGATCATTGCAAAGGGATTGGGAGAGTCGGACCAATGCTTGTTGTGGAATGTTGGGCCAAATGGTTTCTGGATCGATATCTGATTTGATCAGCAAATAATTCCATAGCCTTGCGCTAAGATCAAAATTATTCTTTGACCCTATTGTATTGCGCGCAGCAGCCTTGACTTTTTTTAACGCTTCCAGCATCATGCTTTCATGCGAATCAGGTACCCAATTAAGCCTTACCTCAAATCCATAATCTGCGGCATTCAATTCTCTGGCTGCCCGTGATGACAACTTGAGAACGGCCGGGCCACTGAGCCCCCAATGAGTAATCAGCACGGGACCAGTTTCTTGTAATTTTAAGGAGGGAATTTTCACCATGGCATGCTTTGATGAAACACCCATCAGGGCATGCAAATGTTTGTCTGGAATATTGAACGTGAACAATGACGGCACAGGAGTTTCTATGGAATGACCTGTTTTTTCCAGCCAATCAAACCCAGATAATTTTGGATGCCCGCCTGCGGCGATACAAACAAAATCAGCTTTCTCAACAACTGGTGATCGGCCCGAGATCATCACTGACAACTTAAAGCCTTCTTGGTCTTTGTGAATGGAAATTACATCTGCCTGCATCACTATATTAACGCTATATTGCTCAGCCTCTGCCATTAGACAATTGATGATGGTTTGGGATTGATCCGATATGGGAAACATCCTGCCATCCTGTTCAGTTTTAAGTGTAACACCTCTTTCAGCAAACCATTTGACCGTATCATTTGATGAGAACTGGTGCAATGTTTTCCGGATAAAATTTCTTCCCCGTGGATAAGCGTCCAACATATCATCTACCATGGTAGACGCATGGGTTACATTGCACCTTCCACCGCCACTGATCCGCACTTTAGAAAGCAGTTTTGCTGATTTCTCAAGAATGACTACCTCAAGGCTGCTGTCCAACCGTGCAGCATTCACTGCACAAAAAAAACCGGATGCCCCACCTCCAACGACGATTAGTTTTTTTCTTTGGCTCATTTTTTCATCATCATGATGGAAGCAAATATTTCAAGACCATCCCAAAGGTTCTGGATGCGAATATTTTCATTTTCCGCGTGCTGGTTGTTGTCGTGGTTGGCCATAGGAACAGTAACAGGCTTGGTATTCAGCATTTGTTCAAAAATAAAAAGTGGCAAACTTCCGCCCAGGGTTGGCAACAGCACTGGTTTTATAAGGAAGAGCTGCCCCCACTGCAGCAACAATCTGCTGCGCCAACGGATTGTCCATGGGCGTCTTTTGGGCATTGTACCCATCAGCACGTTTTACAATGCATATCTTTTCATAAAATGCCCTCTCCTCATCTGTTGGCTCTGCTTCTGTTACATGATATCCCTGCGCTTTGATGTGGTCAATGACTTTTTGTTGTTGCCGTTTCCAGTCATTGCCTGCAACCAGACGCAGGTCGATTGAAGCAATTGCTTTTGTAGGAATCACATTGGCTGATTGTTTGCCCACCCCTGCACTTTGGAATCCATTGATGTTAAGGGAAGGACGGTTGAGGTTTTCATTGAGAGTTCCAATTCTTTCTGCTTTTTTAATGCCCAACTCTTTCTTGAGTTGTTCTTCAACAGGTGGAATTTTTGAAAGGGCATTCTTCTCAGCTTCACTGAGGGGAAGTACATCATCATAAAATCCTTTGATGGTTACCTCACCTTTGTCGTTTTTCATGCTGGCAAGCAAACGTGCCATTTCCATGGCTGGGTTAGGCGCCCAATTTCCATAATGTCCAGAATGCAAAGGGCGTTTAGGACCATAAACAGTTAACTCCATGTGGGTGTCGCCACGCACACCAAAAACAACTTGCTTTCTGCCAGACTGGTGTACAGGGCCATCACTGATGACCCAAATATCAGCATTCAGCAATGCTTTGTGCTGCTCAAATATTTCAGCAAGATGGGTAGAGCCAGCTTCTTCTTCACCTTCAAAAAAGAATTTAATATTTATGCCTGGCTGGATATGCAAGGCAGCAAGTGCAGCATAGGCATTGATGATGGTGTAAACACCCGCCTTATCATCCGAGCTGCCTCTGGCATAAATTCTCCATTCAGGATTGAATGCATTTGATGCCTGAGGCCAGTCGATCAATTGAGCGCCATTGGCAAGTGAACCATTGGCAAGCCGTGGATTGAAGGGATGCAAACCCGCACTCCATTTCGTTGAATCAACAGGTTGTCCATCATAATGGGCATAAAAGACAACTGTTTGGGTTGCCCCTGGCACCATCACTTCACCATATACTGCAGGAGGTTTGTCTGATGTTTTGGGATGAAGGAGTTGAACATTGGAAATCCCTTTGGATTTCATGTGCGCTGAAATCCAAAGGGCATTTTTCTTGATGTTCGGAAGATCATCGGCAACATTGGGAATTCTAAGAAAATCAACATAGGTTGACAGAAAAGCATGTTCATTGGCCTTTCTAAAATCCCTGACCTTTAGTACTGGTTCAGATTGCGCAAATACGAAAAAAGGAGACCACAAAAACAAAAGAAATGTTCTCATGGGATAAAGTTAGCAAATAGACCTGAGGAAACTGGGATCAATAGCCGCTGTAAAGGGCTTGATTAGCGTTTTCGTTCTGAATGATTTTTTCAAAACTGGAAAGTATGTCTACCCTGCCACGTTTGACGCAAATGGTGTGCTCATAGTGTGCGGAAAACTTACCGTCTTTAGTCCTAACAGTCCACCCGTCTGCATCGTAAATCACATCGCGGGTACCCATGTTGATCATGGGTTCAATAGCAATCACCATGTTTTCGCGAAGTTTGGGTCCAGTACCCTTCTTGCCATAGTTAGGCACTTGTGGATCTTCATGCAGTTGTTTTCCCAATCCATGACCGACCAACTCCCTCACCACACCATAGTGGTGCTGGCGTTCGGTANAATCCTGGATAGCAAATGAAATATCTCCAATCCTGTTTCCAGCAATAGCCTTTTCTACTCCCAATAAAAGTGAAGTTCTGGTAACCTGCATCAGCATTTGATGCTCTTCAGCAACAGGTGCAATACCAAAAGTGTAAGCACTGTCACCATGAAAACCATTTTTATACACACCTACATCAATGGATACAAGATCTCCCTCTTTAATGGTATTGTTGTTGGGAAAACCATGAACAACAGCATCATTTACAGATATGCAAGTAGCAAAGGGATAGCCACGATAATTTTTGAAAGAAGGAACAGCCTTGTTGTCGAGAATAAATTCCTCAGCACGTTTGTCCAACATTTGGGTAGTGATACCAGGCTTTAGCATGGTTGCTAACTCAGCCAGGGTACTGCTTACCAAAAGAGCACTTTCACGAATAAGTTCTACTTCCGGATTTGTTTTGATTCTGATCATGTCAGATAGAACTGGTGGTTGCAGGCTGTCTGCCCTGAATCCTACCACCCGACATCAAACCATCGTATTGACGCATCAACAAGTGGGTTTCAATCTGCTGCAAGGTATCCAGGATGACACCCACCATGATAAGGAGTGATGTTCCACCGAAGAAAGACGCAAAAGATTGGGTAACACCCAGCTGTTGGGCAATACCTGGAAGAATACCAATGAGGGCAAGGAAGATTGCACCAGGCAAAGTAATGCGATCCATTACCTGACCAATATAATCTGCAGTAGGCTGACCTGGCTTAACACCGGGGATAAATCCGTTGTTTTGCTTGAGGTTATCGGCCATTTGCTTGGGATTGAAAATAAGTGCAGTGTAAAGGAAAGTAAATGCAATTACCATGACAACATAGATCAGCATGTACCAAACATTGCTCGGATCGTTAAAGATTCTAGCAAGACCCTTTCCTGATTCAAGATTGGTAAAAGAAGCCAAGGTTGGAAGGAACATGATGGCTTGTGCGAAGATGATCGGCATTACTCCTGATGCATTGACCTTCAATGGAAGGAACTGTCTGGCGCCGGTCAGTGATTTGCTTCCAACCAGTTGTTTTGCGTAACTGATGGGAACCTTGCGTACACCTTGTACAAGCAGAATCAAACCCAATATGATAGCAATGAGGAAAGCAATTTCAATCAAGAAAAGCAATANTCCNCCACCACCACTGGTTTGTTTGGCGCCCAATTCTCCAACAAAAGATTGTGGGAGGCGGGCTAAGATACCAACCATGATGATGATTGAAGTTCCGTTGCCAAGACCTTTGTCCTGAATTTTTTCACCAAGCCACATGACAAACAATGTGCCAGCGGTAAGTACGATGATGGTTGAAATCCAGAAATAAGGCTGATAGGCTTCAATCAAGGCATCGCGGCTAACGTTTTTCAAGTACGCAACATAAGCTGCTGCCTGAAAAAGGGTAACCAATGCGGTGAGATAACGGGTCCATTGGTTGATTTTCTTTCTTCCACTGTCACCTTCTTTTTGAACCTTCTGCATTTGAGGAACAAGAATGGTCATCAACTGCATGAAGATGGAAGCTGAAATATATGGCATGATACCCAGTGCAAAGATAGAAGCACTAGAGAATGAACCACCGGCGAATGTGTCAAACAAACCCAACAAACCTTTTTTGGCACTTTGGAGATCCAATTTATTNGGATCAATACCAGGTAAAGCAACATGAGAACCAAATCGATAGATNAGGATCAGCAAAATGGTCACTGTGATCTTGCTGCGCAGATCATCAATGCTCCAGATATTCTTGAGTGTTTGGATGAATTTCTTCACTGGGAAATATTTTGTCCGTTATGTATAAATGGCCTTGGCCATTAAATATCGGAAATTATTTGATGATTTCAACAGAACCGCCAGCTGCTTCAATAACAGACTTGGCTTTTTCACTGATTGCATTCACCTTGAAATCAATTTTTGTAGAAATGGCTCCGTTACCAAGAATTTTTACCTTATCAGTACGGTTAACGAGTCCATTGACATAAAGATTTTCCATGCTGAANGAAGCAAGTGAATATTTCTCGATCAATGTTTCAATCTGTCCGAGGTTGAATACTTTGTATTCTACCCTATCGTTGTTTTTGAAACCAATTTTTGGAATACGACGCTGAATTGGCATCTGACCACCTTCATGTCCTCTCTTAGACTTGTATCCTGCACGGCTTTGTGCACCTTTGTTACCTTTGGTTGAAGTTCCACCATGACCTGATGCTTCACCACGACCAATTCTTTTTTCCTTTTTTGTAGCTCCTTTTGCGGGCCTTAAAGTATGTAATTTCATGATGCCTGTTTTACTCAACGCAGTCCTATTGGGACCACTCGTATTAAAAAATAATGTTTATAGCGGGAAGATAATCTACTAGATTTCCTCAACCTTAACAAGATGGGTCACTTTCCTGACCATGCCAAGAATCTGTGGAGTTGCTTCCAACTCAACAGAAGCATTCACCTTGCGAAGGCCAAGCGCTTCCATGGTACGCTTTTGACGTTCTGGACGGTCGATGACACTTTTTACTTTAGTTATTTTCAGCTTCTTCATGTTGAAACCCCAGGGGGTATTGTTGCGTTATCAAATGTATTGAAGGAAAGATTATCCGTTGAAAACCTTTTTCAGTGCAATGGTCCTGGTTTTAGAAACGTGAATAGGCTCACGCAGCATACCCAAGGCCTTGAAAGTGGCTTTTACCACATTGTGCGGATTGGCTGAACCAAGTGATTTTGCAAGAACGTCAGTAACACCAACACTCTCCAAAACAGCACGCATGCTTCCACCAGCGATAACACCAGTACCATGTGCAGCAGGCTTGATCAAAACCTTGGCCGCACCTTCTTTTGCAAGTTGATCATGCGGTATGGTTCCTTTCATTACAGGAACCTTTATCAGGTTTTTCTTTGCGTCTTCAATTCCTTTGGTGATGGCCTCTTGAACTTCCTTGGCTTTACCAAGACCGTGACCAACTACACCCTGTTCGTTACCAACAACTACGAGTGCCGAGAAACTGAATGCTCTTCCACCCTTTGTTGTTTTTACAACGCGGTTGATGGCTACAACTTTCTCCTTCAACTCAAGGTCTCCGGCTTTGACTCTGCTGTAATTTACTTTTGACATCTATTGAAATATTGATTTGAACAAAATTATGATTAGAACTTCAGGCCACCTTCACGTGCACCATCTGCTACTGCTTTAACCCTACCGTGATAAAGGAATCCACCACGATCGAAAACACAACCAGCAAGACCTACAGCTATTGCTTTTTTGGCAATGGCTTCACCAACCATTTTGCTTTTTTCAGTCTTGGTTGCCTTCTGTGCTTTGATATCCTTATCGCGGGAAGATGCTGATGCAAGGGTAACTCCGTTAACATCATCAATCAATTGCGCATAGATTTCGGTGTTGCTTCTGAAGACACTCAATCTTGGCATTGCTGCGGTTCCTGAGATCTTCTTGCGGATCGTATACTTGATCCTTTGTCTTCTTAATGATTTTACGTTCATCTTTTATTGTTTTTCCTGATGCTGCCAGGATAGTTAACGATTATTATTTACCAGCTGCTTTACCTGCCTTACGACGGATGTATTCACCCTTGTATTTNACACCCTTTCCTTTGTATGGTTCAGGTTTCCTCAGACCCCTGATTTTGGCAGCGACCTGTCCAAGCAATTGCTTGTCAGAACCTTCAAGGAAAATACGAGGGTTATCACCCTTTTCCTGGGTTGTTGCAACTTTCAATTCCTTGGGAATCTCAAAAATGATATTGTGAGAATAACCAAGAGAAAGATCAAGGATATTGCCCTGGCTTGCAGCCTTGTAACCCACACCCACTAGCTCAAGTTCTTTTTTGAAACCTGTAGTGACACCAACAACAAGGTTGTTGACAAGGGCCCTTGAAAGACCATGCAAAGCACGGTGCCTGATTTGGTCGGTAGGACGCTTCAGCTCAACAATGTTACCATTGATTTCAACTGAAATGTCACGGTCAACATCCTGCTTGAGTTCACCCTTGGGTCCTTTTACTGTTACAACATTGCCTGCACCAACAGTAAGGGTTACACCGGCAGGAAGTTCAATAAGCTTTTTACCTATACGAGACATAGTATTCTGTTTTAAATCCCTGAGGTTTTGTCTGGATGGTTTCAGTTCCGTATAGAAAACTTAGTGCGCGATCCAAACTTTCCAACAAGGAAAGATTTTTAATTAATATATGTAACAAAGAACCTCACCACCCACATTCTGTGATTTGGCATCTTTGTCGGTCATTACACCTTTTGAAGTAGAAAGGATGGCAACACCCAATCCGTTCTTCACTCTCTTGAATTCAACCGGCTTGGCATACTGCCTGAGACCTGGACGTGAAACACGCTCCAAGGTTTTGATGGCAGGCTCTTTGCTGATTGCATCGTATTTCAAGGCGATCTTGATCACACCTTGTTTGGAATCATCTTCAAATTTGTATTTGAGGATGTAACCTTGGTTGTAGAGTATCTCAGTGATACGCTTTTTGAGATTAGAAGCTGGAATCTCAACGATTCTGTGCCCCGCCATCTGTGCATTTCTGACCCTCGTCAGGAAATCTGCAATTGGATCTGTTGTCATATTTTGTTCCTCCTTAGTCCCAGTGATGGGATTACTTCGGTTTAAGTTATTGAGTAGTAGTTCTGTTTACGTTCGGATTACCAGCTTGCTTTCGTAACTCCAGGAATCTTTCCTGAAAGAGCCATGTCGCGGAAGGTTACCCTTGAGAGACCAAAGAATCTCATGTATCCTTTAGGACGACCAGTAATCTGGCACCTGTTCTTAAGGCGTACTTTTGAAGAGTTCTTGGGAAGTTGATCCAAGGCCTGCCACTCACCTGCTGCTTTAAGGGCTGCACGCTTCTCTGCAAACTTTTCGACCATTTTCTCTCTTTTCCTTTGTCTGGCTTTTACCGATTCTTTTGCCATATGTTCTTTATTGTGTTGAACCCGGGCTTTCGCCCAAATTAGATGTCAATTAATCCTTTTTCATGTTTTTGAAAGGCATTCCCATTTCTTTCAGCAACTCATAAGCCTCTTCATTGTTCTTGGCTGTAGTTACGAAAGTAATGTCCATACCAGTGATTTTGGTAACCTTGTCAATATCAATTTCAGGGAAAATGATTTGCTCGGTAACACCAAGTGTNTAGTTTCCACGACCGTCAAAAGCTTTTTCACTTACGCCTTTGAAATCACGAACACGTGGCAAGGAAGCAGAAATCAACCTATCAAGAAATTCGAACATCTTAACGCCGCGCAATGTAACGCGTGCACCAATGGGCATGTTCTTCCTTAATTTGAAGTTAGAGATATCCTTCTTTGACTTGGTAGCAACAGCTTTTTGGCCAGTTACTGTTGTCAGCTCATCGATGGCAATATCAATCAANTTTTTGTCAGCAACAGCACCATTAACACCTCTGTTCAAACAGATTTTGGTGATTTTTGGCACTTGCATGACTGAACTGTAACTGAACTTTTTCATCAGTGCAGGTATCACTTCAGTGTGATACTTTGTCTGTAACCTGGGTGTATACGTAGATGTGCTCATTATTTGATTACCTCCCCTGACTTTTTAGAAATTCTAACTAATTTACCATTCTCCCTTGTTCTTTTCACTTTGGTAGCCTCTTCTTTCTTTGCATCCCAAAGCATCACATTGCTGATGTGTACAGAAGCTTCCTTTTTAACCAAACCACCTTTGGTGTTTTGGGCTGAAGGCTTGGTGTGGCGTGTAACGATGTTAACACCCTCAACCAGCACACGTGATTTCTCAGGAAACACTTCAAGAATCTTGCGGGGTTTCTTGGGATCCTTGTCGTCTCCCGAGATCACCACAACGGTGTCACCTTTTTTAATATTGAACTTGGGTTTGAATCTAGTACTCATCTTCTTTATTTTAAGCGTTGATCACGCAGTTTATACTCAATTAAAGGACTTCTGGTGCAAGTGAAATGATCTTCATATATCCCTTATCCCTCAGTTCACGGGCAACTGGTCCGAAGATACGTGTACCCCTTGGCTCATCTGAAGCATTGAGGATTACAACTGCATTATCATCGAAACGGATATAAGAACCGTCTTTCCTGCGAAGCTTATTTTTTGTACGAACAATAACAGCCTTGGCAACAGTTCCTTTTTTGATACCACCGGCAGGAATTGCATCCTTAACAGTAACAACAATCTTGTCACCAATCTTGGCATAATCCTGTCCACTGTTACCCAATACACGGATACAAAGTACTTCTTTGGCACCGCTGTTGTCTGCTACATTCAATCTGGATTCTTGCTGAATCATTTTATTATATTTTATCCGGCTTATGCCGTTTGGTTAAACGATTTGTCTTTTGACTTTCGTGAAGACCTATTTGGCTTTTTCAATAATTTCTACCAGCCTCCAGCGTTTTGTCTTGCTGAGTGGCCTTGTTTCCATGATTCTCACCACATCTCCTGGCTTTGCCTCATTTGTCTCATCGTGCGCATGGAACTTGGTCGTCTTTTTAACGAACTTTCCATAGATAGGGTGCTTTACTTTTCTTTCAACAGCAACAGTAATGGTCTTGTCCATCTTGTCACTGGTTACTGAACCCGTTTTGGTTTTGCGAAGTTTTCTTTCAACCATTTCTTTTTATTTTAGCTCCCGGCCCAAGTCCGGATTTATTTTTAAAATTTATCCCTGACTAGGCTAGTGCTCTTTTTTTCAATTCAGATTTAAGCCTCGCGATGTCCTTTCTCAGAGCCCTGATGCTCATAGGATTCTCAAGAGGTGTTATCGCGTGAGCAAACTGCATTTTTTTCAAACGCAACTCATCTTCGGTTATTTTAGCCTTGATGTCTGATTCACTCAGTCCAGTGAGGCTTTTCAAAAAATCAATCTTCTTTGACATGTGTAAGTTGTTTAACTTTCTTAATCCTTATGCCGCAAAATCCCTGCGAACAATAAATTTGGTTTTGATAGGCAGTTTTGCAGCTGCCAGGTGCATGGCTTCTTGAGCCACTTCCATTGTTACTCCCTCAACTTCGAAAAGGATCCTACCTGGCTCAACTACAGCTGCCCAGAATTCAGGGTTACCCTTACCTTTACCCATCCTTACCTCTTGAGGCTTGCGGGTGATCGGCTTGTCAGGGAAAATCCTGATCCAAACGTTTCCTTCCCTTTTCATGGCACGTGTCATTGCTTGACGTGCAGCTTCAATTTGCCTGTTTGTCATCCATACAGGTTCCATCGCCTTCAGTCCAAATGATCCGAATGCAAGGGATGTTCCTCTTTTGGCAACTTCCCTGATTCTTCCTTTCTGCGCCTTCCTGTGTTTCGTTCTTTTTGGTTGTAACATGTTGAAGTATTTTTATTGAATACCCTTTTTAAAAATTATTATCCTCTGCGGTCTCTTCCGCCACCACCGCGTCTGTCATCACGACCTGGACCACCGCCGCGTCTGTCATCACGACCACCTGCTGGACGAGAATCTCTTCTTTCTGGACCATCAGCTTTGGTACCACCAACAAAGTTCGGGTTCAAATCACGCTTGGCCAAAACTTCACCTTTACATATCCAAACTTTCAGGCCAATCTTGCCATAAACAGTTTGTGCATAAACTGAAGCATAGTCAATGTCCATCCTGAAGGTATGGAGAGGAACCCTTCCTTGCTTGATTTCTTCAGAACGGGCAATCTCTGCACCACCCAAACGACCACTGGCTTTGATTTTGATACCTTCAGCACCGAGACGCATGGTTGAAGCAATCGCCATTTTAATGGCACGCTTGAAGTTGATGCGGTTCTCAATTTGTTTGGCAATGGTTTCGCCAACAATCTGAGCATCCAATTCAGGCCTGCGGATTTCAAGAATGTTGATTTGAACATCATCCTTACCGGTGAGTTTTTTCAATTCTTCCTTGATCCTGTCAACCTCTCCACCGCCTTTACCAATGATGATACCAGGCTTGGAAGTATGGATGGTGATGATAAGCTTATTGAGAGTGCGCTCAATTACAATTTTTGCAATGCCACCCTTGTTGATACGGGCGTTGAGATAACCACGGATCCTGGTGTCTTCGATCAGCTTCTGAGCATAATCTTTCTTGCTTCCGTACCAGTTACTCTCCCATCCGCGGATGATGCCTAACCTATTGCCAATTGGATTCGTTTTTTGACCCATTATGATTCAGTTTGAAAGTTCTTAATTTTTTACGTCAACAATTACTGTAACGTGATTGCTACGTTTGCGCATACGATAAGCCCTACCTTGAGGAGCTGGAAGCATTCTCTTGATGCTGCGTGCTCCATCAACAAAGATGGTTTTCACAACCAATGCCTCAACATTACCACCTTCATTTTTCTGTTTCCAGTTGCTTACTGCAGACATCACCAACTTGCGAAGGGGTGTTGCACTGTGCTGAGGATGATGATCAAGAATGGCTACTGCTTGTTCAACTTTCATGCCACGGATATGATCCGCCAAAAGACGCATCTTTCGGGGGGATGTGGGATGATTTCTCAATTTTGCTATTGCTTCCATAATATATTTTTTCTGTTCCCGGGAATATCAGTCCGACAACGGTTTTTTAAACTTTCTTGCTTGAGTGACCCCTGAAGTTCCTGGTTGGAGAAAATTCTCCGAGCTTGTGCCCTACCATGAATTCAGTAACATATACAGGTATGAACTTGTTTCCGTTGTGAACAGCGAAAGTATGTCCAACAAAATCAGGAGTAATGGTGCTTCTGCGGCTCCATGTTTTTACCACTGCCCTCTTGGATTTTCCGTCATTCATCGCTTCAACCTTCTTCTCTAGCTTGGCCGCTACATACGGACCTTTTCTTATTGAACGAGCCATAATATTGGTTTCTTGTTATGTGTTCTTTTCTTGTGATTATTTAGCGAGCTTTTTGCCGTTCTTGCGCTGGAGGATCAGCTTATCGCTACCCTTTCCGCGTGTCCTGGTCTTTTCACCCTTGGCGTATTTACCTGTACGGCTGCGTGGGTGACCACCAGAAGAACGACCTTCACCACCACCCATCGGATGATCAACTGGGTTCATGGCAACACCACGGGTACGTGGACGGATGCCTTTCCAACGGTTTCTACCCGCCTTACCCATGCTTTCCAAGCTATGGTCAGAATTGGAGAGTACACCAACTGTTGCAAAACAATTGATCAATACTTTTCTCAATTCGCCAGAAGGCATTTTCAAAACTGCGTATTTTTCTTCCTTGTTGGTCAATTGTGCTGAAGTACCTGCACTGCGTGCAATCTTTCCGCCTTGACCAGGCTGCATTTCAATGTTGTGAATGTTGGTACCCAGTGGCATGTTCTTCATCATCAAGGCATTACCAACCTCAGGGGCAACTGCGTTACCACTAACAACCGTCATACCAACTTCCAAGCCTTGAGGGGCAAGCATATAACGCTTTTCTCCATCAGCATAATTAAGAAGGGCGATGAAAGCGGTCCTGTTCGGATCGTATTCGATAGAAGCTACCTTGGCAGGAACCTCATGTTTGTTGCGTTTGAAATCGATGATACGGTACATTTTTTTGTTACCGCCTCCGATATAGCGCATGGAGCGATGACCTTGGGCATTCCTACCACCGGTCTTCTTTACTGTCTCAAGAAGAGATTTCTCAGGAGTTGATGTGGTAACTTCAGCATAAGCATTGCCTATCCTCCACCTGGTTCCCGCTGTAATGGGTTTGTACTTCTTTAATGGCATGTTTTTATTTTTTTGCCTTTAGGGCTTCTTTTCAATTAAATGTTTGCGTACAGGTCAATGGTTTCACCTTCTCCAACAGTTACATAAGCTTTCTTGAAAGAAGGCTTCCTACCGCTGATCACACCTGCCTTTGTAAAACGGCTTTTGCTCTTTGCAGGAGCAACTGCTGTTCTTACATCTTCAACTGTCACACCATAGAAATCTTCAACCGCTTTCTTAATCTCCAATTTGTTGGCAAATCTTGCAACTTTGAAAGAATAAACGCGATTTTTTTCTGAAAGCTGGTTTGCCTTCTCAGAAAGAATGGGCTTTACCAGAACATCAGCAAGTTTCATATCTCTTGTTTAAATTTTTAATAAATCAATTAAGCTTCAGCACCCTCTTCCATCTCTACAAACAATTTTGCTGCAGATTCTGTCAAAACGAGTACATCGGCATTCATCACATCATAAGTATTGATGTCTGAAAGAACTGCAGTAAGGACAGAAGGAATATTCCTTGCACTTACAAATACATTTTCAATCAGATCAGGCATTACATACAATGATTTCTTGTTGCTTACATTCAACCCTTTCAACATGCTGGCAAATGCACTTGTTTTTGGAGCCTCTAATTGGAGGTCTTCTACTACAAGGATTGCGTTGGCTTTGCTTTTGTGGCTGAGTGCGCTAATCTTGGCCAAATCCTTAACCCTGCGGTTAAGCTTGATGTCATAGCTGTGTGGTTTGGGTCCGAAGATGGTACCACCACCCTTGTACAAAGGGTTGCGGATATTACCCTTACGGGCACCACCTGTACCTTTTTGCTTGTGCAGCTTGCGGCTGGCACCCTGAACTTCGGCACGGGTCTTAACCTTGTGTGTACCCTGGCGTTGAGCAGCCAAATACTGCTTAACGGCAAGATAAATCACATGGTTGTTTGGTTCTGCACCAAATATATCTTCCGGCAGATCCACTGTCCTGCCGGTCTTGCTTCCTGATATTGATAATACGTCTACTTGCATGATCGCTGCGTTGAATTAGTTCTGAATATAAACGATGGAGCCGTTGTGTCCTGGAATAGAACCGCTGATAAGAACATAATTCTTTTCAGCAAAGATCTTTACGACCTTCAGGCCCTTAACCTTTACACGATCGCCACCCATGCGGCCGGCCATGCGCATTCCCTTGAATACCCTTGATGCATCGGAAGAGTTACCGATAGAACCAGGAGCACGTTGACGGTCATGCTGACCATGAGATTGTTGACCAACACCACTGAAACCATGGCGCTTTACAACACCCTGAAAACCTTTACCCTTGGTTGTACCAACCACATCAACCTTTTCGCCTTCTGCGAAAATTTCACATGTGATGGATTCACCGAGGGCCTTTTCAAGACTGTAATCCCTAAATTCCTTTACAAAACTTTTTGGAGTGGAAGAGGCCTTAGCAAAATGGCCTTTTTCTGAAGCGATTGCTCTTTTTTCGGATTTTTCACCATAAGAGAGCTGGAGGGCGGTATAACCGTCGCTTTCCTTTGACTTGACCTGTGTCACAACACATGGACCAGCTTCGATGACGGTGCAGGAGATCTGCTTCCCGTCGGGACCGAAGATGCTGGTCATCCCGATTTTTTTTCCGATAATTCCTTTCATTGTACTTTGTTTATACCCTTTTCGGTTAAATGGACAGTGAGGGGATACCTCGCTTCAATCCCAGTTTGCCATCGACCTTTTCCTTTTTCCCAAATCTTCAGGAGGGAAGTACCGACAGTAAACAAACCTCGAAGGGCCTGTTTATATTTCAACTCTCTTTAGAGAGACAAAATTGATTTTCAGCGCTCCTTTTTCTCATGCCAACGGCAATCAATTGGGAGATGAATAATAAAGAACTGCGGTGCCGCTTTAAGGAGCACCTGACCTCATCAGGCCTTGATTTCTACATCTACACCACTTGGAAGATCGAGCTTGCTCAATGCATCCACTGTACGTGAAGATGAAGTGTAAATATCAAGCAAACGCTTGTGTGTGCAGAGTTGGAACTGCTCACGCGCCTTCTTGTTAACGTGTGGTGATTTCAACACAGTGAAAATCCTTTTTTGTGTAGGCAAGGGAATTGGACCAGTGATAACTGCTCCAGTACTGCGTACGGTTTTCACAATCTTCTCCGCTGATTTGTCAACCAGATTATGGTCGTATGACTGTAATTTTATTCTGATTCGCTGTGACATAGTTAAATGACCATTTTTTAAATGGGATGCAAAAGTATGGATTTGTTTTATACTTACAAAACAAAATGCCTGATTTTTCGACAGAAATCCATCTATTTTCAAAAATAAATAGGCCCCGGATAAAACCGGGGCCTAATATACTGATTAACAGGTATTTGCAATTACTCTTTCGCCTTGCCTTTTACCCTGGCAATCACCTCTTCGGCGATATTGTTGGGGGCAGGATTGTAATGGGAGAACTCCATGGTAGAGGATGCACGACCTGAGGAAAGCGAACGGAGCTGGGTAACATATCCGAACATTTCACTCAATGGAACCTTGGCCTTGATGACCTGGGCTCCTGCCCTGCTGTCCATTCCTTCAAGCATACCCCTTCTCCTGTTCAAATCTCCTGTAACGTCTCCCATGTATTGCTCTGGGGTAATTACCTCGATTTTCATGATCGGCTCAAGCAAAACAGGTTTTGCTTTACGGGCTGCTTCACGGAAACCACCTTTGGCACAAAGTTCGAATGACATTGAATCAGAGTCAACCTGGTGGAAGCTTCCGTCAAAAATCCTGACTTTCATGCTTTCAACTGGGTAGTTGGCAAGAACACCAGTAGACATTGATTGCTCAAAACCTTTCTGGATGGCTGGTATGAATTCCCTGGGGATAGATCCTCCAAAGATGTCATTGACGAATTGCATTGACTTTCCAGGATTCTCGGTAAGCCATTCTGCATCGGCAGGACCGAATTCNAATACGATATCGGCAAACTTACCACGACCACCGGTTTGCTTTTTCAAAGTCTCACGGTGCTGAACAGTAGCATGGAATGCTTCTTTGTAAGCAACCTGAGGAGCTCCCTGGTTAACTTCAACTTTGAATTCCCTGCGCATACGGTCAACAATGATCTCGAGGTGCAGCTCACCCATACCACTCAGGATGGTTTGTCCTGTTTCCTCATCAGTTCTTACACGAAGTGTAGGATCTTCCTCAACAAGCTTGGCAATCGCCATACCCATTTTGTCAACATCCGCCTGCGCCTTGGGTTCAACTGCTACTGAGATAACCGGCTCTGGGATGAACATGTTCTCCAAAACAATTGGATGATCTTCATCACAAAGGGTATCACCCGTTTTGATTTCCTTGAAACCAACGGCTGCACCAATATCTCCAGCTTCAATGAAGTCGATTGGATTCTGCTTGTTGGCAAACATTTTCATGATACGGCTGATGCGCTCTTTCTTGCCACTTCTTACGTTCAATACATAAGAACCAGCATCAAGATGACCAGAATATACCCTGAAGAAGGCCAGCCTTCCCACGAATGGATCGGTCATGATTTTGAATGCAAGGGCTGCAAAAGGCTCAGATGCCTCAGGCTTACGGGTAACGGTTTCTCCACTGTCAGGATTGATACCTTCTACAGCATCAATGTCTACAGGTGAAGGGAGATAGCGACAAACTGCATCCAATGCTGTCTGCACACCTTTGTTCTTGAAAGAAGAACCACACATCATTGGAACAATGCTAAGGTCGATGGCCGCCTTGCGGATGGCTTCGTGCACCTCATCTTCTGAAATGGTGGTTGGATCATCAAAGAACTTCTCCAACAATTTATCATCATATTCTGCAACTGCTTCAATGAGGTTCTGCCTCCATTCGTTGGCTTCTTCAACCATGTCCGCAGGAACTGGGATCTCATCAAATGTCATTCCCTCAGTTTCCATGTGCCAAATGATACCCTTCATCTTGATCAAGTCTACCACACCGGTAAAATTGTCTTCGGCACCAATGGGAAGCTGCAAAGGCACTGCTTTAGCACCCAGCATTTCTTTCACCTGGCGAACCACCATGAGGAAGTCAGCTCCACTACGGTCCATCTTGTTGACAAATCCGATACGGGGTACCTTGTAGCGGTTGGCCTGGCGCCAAACTGTTTCTGACTGTGGTTCAACACCGTCAACTGCAGAGAACAGGGCAATCAAACCATCCAATACGCGCATGGAACGCTCTACCTCTACGGTAAAGTCAACGTGACCTGGGGTATCGATGATGTTGAAATAATACTTTTGTGTATCAGGCGTTGCCTTTCCCAATACAGTTGGGAAGTTCCACTGACAGCTTACTGCTGCAGAAGTAATGGTGATACCACGCTCTTTTTCCTGCTCCATCCAGTCAGTGGTGGCAGCACCATCGTGCACCTCACCAATCTTGTGGATCATTCCTGTGTAGCGCAGGATACGCTCTGTTGTAGTGGTTTTACCCGCATCAATGTGCGCAGCAATTCCGAAGTTCCGTTGAAATTTTAAGTCTGCCATGACTGTACTTATTGTTTAAAAAGTTTTGTTTTTGGGCAATCGATTGCTTCCTGTCAAGGAAACCTGCTTTTGCGGGTGCAAAGTTAGGAAATGCAGTGCAGAAACCGAAATAAAAAAGGGCCGCCAACAGGCAGCCCTTTGTATTGAAATTAAGTTCAGGTTAAACACGGAAGTGTGCGAAGGCCTTGTTTGCCTCAGCCATACGGTGTGTATCTTCTTTCTTTTTGAAAGCTCCACCTTCACCTTTGCTGGCTGCAACAATCTCGTTGGCAAGCTTGTCAGCCATGCTACGACCATTGCGCTCTCTTGCAAAACGAACCATCCATTTGATGCTGAGGGAAATTTTCCTGTCAGCACGTACTTCAGATGGAATCTGGAAGGTAGCGCCACCAATACGGCGGCTTCTAACTTCTACAGCAGGTGTTACATTACTCAATGCTTTTCTCCATACCTCGTATCCATCTTCACCGGTCATTTTGGCAACCTTGTCAATTGCATCATAGAAAATGATCAATGATGCATCTTTTTTTCCCTGCCACATAACATTGTTGATAAAACGGGTCACCAACGTGTCATTGAACTTAGGATCTGGTGCAAGGGGTAATTTTTTGGCTCTGGACTTCCTCATCTATGTAGGTTTCGATGTTTTGATATTATTTTTTAACTTTTACACGCTTGGTACCATACTTGGAACGGCTCTTCTTGCGGTCTTTAACACCGGCAGTATCCAAGCTACCCCTTACGATGTGGTAACGTACACCCGGAAGATCCTTCACACGACCACCCCTGATCAAAACGATGGAGTGCTCCTGAAGGTTATGGCCTTCACCTGGGATGTATGCGATAACCTCGATTTTGTTGGTCAAACGAACTTTCGCAACTTTCCTCAATGCTGAGTTTGGTTTCTTTGGAGTGGTGGTATATACACGTGTACATACTCCGCGACGCTGCGGACAAGCATCCAGGGCCCTAGACTTGCTCTTGGCCTTGATGATCTCTCTTCCTTTTCTTACGAGCTGTTGAATTGTAGGCATTCTACCCTTTTTTTAACGGGACGGCAAAAGTATGAATTAATTTCCAAAAACCAAACGCCAATCCCAAATTTTTATATAAACCGCTACTATCCTTGAATTGAAAGCATCCATCCCCTTGGATCTGGGGCAATTCCGTCGCGAATTGCTGTCAAAATTGACTTGATCTCGTCGGCCAAAGGCATTTGGGCCGGATCGAAATCCATGACAAAATCTTTGTACCGCAATTCAGCGATTTTGGCGATGGTAGCGGCTGTACCCGCGCCAAATGCTTCTGTCAGGAGACCGGCTTTGTAAGCATCTACCAGCTCATCCACCGAGATCTCCCGCTCCTCTACAACCTTGCCCATGTCCTTGGCTACAGCAATAACACTGTCCCTGGTCACCCCCTCAAGGATGGTGCCAGATTCCAGGCCTGGGGTGATGAACTTGTCCCCGATAACAAAAAATACGTTCATGGTGCCGCACTCCTGTACATATTTGTGTTCGTGTGCATCTGTCCAGAGGATTTGATCATAGCCTCGCTTCCTGGCAACCGCAGCAGGGTGTAAAGAAGCAGCATAGTTGCCGGATGTTTTGGCAAACCCTACCCCTCCAGGAACAGCCCGAACATAAAACTCCTCGACATAAATTTTCATAGGAGCGGCATAGTATGGACCAACAGGACTCAGTATGATCATGAATTTATAGGTAGCTGATGGGTTGACCCCAATCACCTCATCTGTTGCAAACATGAAAGGCCTGATGTAAAGGGAGTGATCATATTCTTCAGGAATCCATTCAGCATCGACTTGAAGCAGCTGTTTCATTCCACCAATGAAAATCTCTTCAGGAACAGATGGCATCTCCATGCGGGATGCTGATTTGTTGAACCTTTTGAAATTGTCGTATGGCCTGAAAATAGCTTCCACACCGGTTTTCAAACGATATGCCTTGATGCCTTCAAAAATGGATTGACCATAGTGAATCGTTGCCATAGAAGGATCGAAACTGATGGGTCCGTAGGGGACAATTTCTGGGGTTTGCCAACTTCCATTGCTGTATTCCGCTACCAGCATATGGTCCGTGAAATGTTTGCCAAATGATAGGTTCTTGAAATCCACCGATGACCTTTTTGATGTCGTGGCTTTTGTTACCTTTATGTCGCCCATTGTCTGCATACCCTAAATTTTTACAAAGTAACTAAATCAATCTGCAAGTACAAAGGAAAGCCTGAATATGGACCAACAAGAAACCATCAAATTGCCCATTGCCGTTCTGTCTGACCTCTTCAGCAACTGCCTGGTGGATTTGAAAAATCCTGATNNCGCATCGAATCTCCCAACAATAGCTCCTGCTGAAACTTTTGCGGGAGTGCCTGTTGACACCGTTGTAGTTTCCTTGGCAGAAGGAAAAGAACTACCCTCCCAACAGCTGGACTTTCTAAACAATGTCATGAAAGCCTGCAAACTGGAACAATCGGATTATGCCATCATCAGCAATAAGCAAAATGATTTGCCAGACTACAAAGCCATATTCAGCCAGTTCAATCAAAAGCAATTGATTCTTTTTGGCATTGACCCTTCGGCCATTGGCCTTCCCATCAATTTCCCTCATTTTCAGGTTCAATCCTTCCAGCAAGTACGCTACCTTGCTGCACCAAAATTGGAAATCATTGAAACAGACAAGGCATTGAAAATGCAACTCTGGCAATGCCTCAAACAACTTTTCCCCTCATGAGAAAAATCATTTTTGCCTCCAACAACAAACACAAGGCCGAAGAAATCAGGGCGATATTGGGAGCGCAGTTCGACATCATAACTTTAAAAGAAGCCGGGATAACAATTGATATCCCCGAGCCCCATGAAACCCTCACTGAAAATGCCAGGGAGAAATCAATGGTCATTCATAGGCTTACAGGCATGGATTGTTTTTCCGAGGACACTGGATTGGAAGTGGATGCATTGAATGGTGCGCCTGGTGTAAAATCTGCACGGTATGCAGGTGAACAGGCCAGCGCCGAGGACAACCTGAAAAAACTGCTTGATGAGATGAAAGGGGCTGCCAACAGGAAAGCCCGTTTCAGTACAGTGATCTCACTTGTCCTCAATGGTCAGGAATATATTTTTGAAGGGGATTGTGAAGGCATGATTACAGACAAAGCCTCCGGAACAGCCGGCTTTGGGTATGACCCGGTTTTCATGCCTGCACACCATGATAAAACATTTGCAGAGCTGGGTATCGAGGTAAAATCTTCCATCAGCCACCGGAAAAAAGCCATTGAGAAAATGACTTCATTTTTGAGGTCCCTAGAAAACTATTAATATGCAAAGCAACCATTTGCCCAACGAACACGACTTGATAGAAGGCTGTTTACTCGGCAACCCTGTCATGCAAAAAAATCTGTATGACAAATATGCACCCAAAATGTATGCCATCTGTCTGCGGTATGCAGCCAACAGTGAAGACGCCAAGGATATTTTGCAGGATGGTTTCGTAAAAGTATATACGAACCTCAGCAAATTCAAGGCCATGGGATCCTTTGAGGGTTGGATGAGGAGAATATTTGTCAATACAGCGATTGAACATTACAGGAGAAAAAATCAACTGTATNCCATCAGTGAGAACCAGGAAGATAANATGCCCAACCAGGAGGTNTCTGCCTTGGATGCATTGGAGGCTGATGACATCATCAGGTTGATCAGTGAACTGCCCAACGGNTATAGGACTGTTTTCAATCTTTACGCGGTTGAGGGCTATTCACACAAAGAGATTTCGACAATGATGAATATCAGTGAAGGAACAAGCAAGTCGCAATATGCAAGAGCAAAAGCCTGGCTGCAAGAGAAAATCGGCAACAGAAAAAATGATAAAGCATAACCCATGGAATGGACAAAAAAACTAGGCGAATACCAGGCAGCTCCGCCACCACCAGCATGGAATGAAATTGAAAAAATACTCCAACAACAAGGAAACTCCTTGTACAATCATTCAGCCCCGCCCCCCAATGACAGCTGGGATGCCATTTCAACGAAACTTTCATCAATTGAAAACAACCATCCCACATCGGCTTTCAATTGGTTAAGGCCCGCGTTACGCTATGCAGCAATGATTGCTTTTCTGGCACTCGCAACAATCACACTGATCAACAAGTCATTTAGGAATGCACTGATTGAATCAATTCAAGGACCTGGCATAAAGGCGGCACTGACAGATACGCAACATGTCTCCAATATCGATTCGAGTAAAAACAAGATTCAGGTAAAGCAAATACCCCGATAAGCCAGATGAGGAACAGAAAAATTACAATTCCTTCGTCATTCTGCTATCAAACAGAAATGACGGTACAAGTCTCAGACATCAATTATGGTGGCCATGTGGGCAATGAGCGCTACTTGCTTTTTGCTCAGGAAACAAGAATGCGTTTTCTTGCAACCATTGGCTGTTCTGAAATGCATTTTGGCCCATTCGGCCTGGCACTAACAGAGGCGCATGTTGAGTATTTCCATGAACTCTTTCACGGCAATACAATCCGCATCAGCCTGGCCATTGGTACACCATCCAGGGCATCCTTTGACTGCTTTTACCTGATCAAGCTGATAAAAGATGGAGTTGAAGTGGAATCTGCCACCATCAAAACAAGCATGGTCTGTTTTGACTACAATGAAAGAAAAGTCAGGTCAATTCCTGATGATCTCAGAAAAATACTGGAACAATGTGCTGAGCAAAAAAATGATGGCTAACTGTTCCAGATTTCCCATGATGCTTCTGCCTGAATAACCAGCATGTCGGAACCATTCTCAACTGCTGCACCACGCAGGGCCCCCTCCTGTAAAAACCTGGTCATTTCTGGATTATAGACCAAATCAAAAAGATAATGATCTGCCCCAATGAATTCATATGGAATGGCAGGAGCCTTCATGACATCAGGATGCATCCCAACAGGGGTTGTATTGATCAACAGTGTATGGGACTCAAGCATTGATTGGTCAATTTCTTCATAGCCAATCATCCCCTCGTTTGGAGTTCTGCTCACTTGCAAAAAAGGAATCCCCAGGTCTTTCAAGGTATATGCTACTGCTTTTGCAGAGCCCCCTGTTCCCANTATCAATGCTTGCTTGTGGTATGGCTTCAATTTAGGCATGAGTGATCGCGAAAATCCAATCACGTCGGTATTGTGCCCCTTCAAGCGACCATCCTCAATGCGGATACAATTGCAGGCCCCAATCTCTTCAACAACAGGCGACATGCTGTCAAGAAAAGCAATAACCTGTTCTTTGTAGGGAATGGTTACATTCAGTCCTGCTAAATCCGGGTTTGAACCAAGCAGGTTTTCTAACTGACCAATGTGTTCCAAGGGATACAGTTCGTATGCATTTCCGGTGATACCTTCCCGCTCAAATTTATCTGTAAAATATTTTTTTGAAAAAGAATGCCCTAATGGGTAACCGATAAGTCCAAATCTCCGCATGGTTACTTATTTGTCTAGGAACAAATCAAATGTATCCCCTCTCAACCCAATGCGCATGGCTTCTAGCGCAATGATCTCGTTGGGAGCAATATTTCCAAGGTTAACATTTGTACCCAGCAGTTCAATAAAATAAAGTTGTTGTGCTTTTTGAGGTGCCTCCCAAAGGATTTTTTCACCTGGAATCTGTGTCAAGATNTCCTGTACCAAGCCTTCCCTCACTTCACCACTACCCCTGTAAATACCAACATTCCCGGCTTCACGGGCTTCTGCAATAACATAAGTAGCACCTGCCTTAAGNTCTGCGCTCATCAGCTCAATCCATTTGTAGGGCGGAATAATGTGTGCAGCATCTTTGCTCCCCACTTCACTGAGGACAATTCCAATGGCACTCAGCTTTTCGATATACCCACATTTTTCTGAATGAGGGATGGTAATGGACCCATCACTTACTTCCATGTAAGAAATTCCATAATCCTTGCAAAGAGAAATATAATCGTTGAATTGGTTCCTGATCAAAAATGCTTCCATGAGCGTGCCACCAAAATAAACGGGTATTCCCGCGGACTGGTAAAGGTCAATTTTCTCACGCAGTTTTGGTGTTACATACGCCGTTCCAAATCCAAGTTTAACCATGTCTACGTGTGGAACTGCATTTTCAATGAATTGTTTTGCCTGATCGAGGGTAAGCCCTTTGTCCATGACCATTGTAATTCCCTCTTTTCTTGGCTTAGCAAACCTGTCAGGCATTTGAGACAAACTGAAATTCATGATCTAGAATAGTTTTTTCAAAAATACGAAAGAGATGTTTAAAAGCAGCAGCTCAATTCCGAACATAGACTCAGATGCGCTTCCTTCTCTTGTTTTTAAGGATGAGCTCAACAACCTGTGGAAACTTTACAGAAGATGGATAGAGTTTGAGAAACTTCTTCAGCAAACGTGGCTGGGCTTCAATGGAAGATTCCAACAATTCAAGTCCGGGCTTGATTTGGCCGATGGACAACAGGATGGCGCTATCATAATAATCAAACATGGGTTTGTTGCCAGTTTTGCTCCTTGCCATTTCTACCTGCTTCTGCGCCTCCTTGAACTGNCCACTCACAAAAAGAGCCGCAATCAGCGCATCCCATGATTTGATATTTTTTGGCCTTGCTTGTACAGCTGCCATGAAATAATGTACCGCCTCTCGCAATTTTCCCACTTTAACCAGGCATTCTCCCATGGTCAGGTTGAACTCTGGATCAAGCCGCTTGATGCGCAATGCCGTATCGAGGTATTTGATGGCCTGGGCATGCTTGGATTCTTTGATATAGGTGCCGGCTACTTTCAGGTAAATCTTGGCATCATCCGGATTGAGATGAGATGCCTTCCTGTAATAAAATCTTGCCTGGGCGTAATTCTTGATCTTTTCATAACAAAATCCGATGGCCTGGTATATCAAGTCTTCCGGCCGGGCCAGCTCAATCACTTTTTCAAGACTTTCAATGGCCTCTTTGTAACGGTGCAGCCGCATCATGGCATCCGCCATGTTTCGGTAAGCATAATCAAATTTCTCATTGATGGCAATGGCGTACTGGTAGGCGTCAATTGATTTCTCAAATAGCCTTAACCCCTGGTAAGCTGCAGCCAGGTTAAACCAAGCCAAATCGTTGTATGGAAAATCTTCTATGATTTTGAGGTGAAGCCGGATGCTTTCTTCGCTTCGTCCAGTAAAGTCGGTCCAAAAACAGATCTTGTAGAGCGCCTCTTCATTGTTGGGATCGTATTCAAGAATTAATCTAAGGCAATCGAATATTTTTTCAAATGCCTCATAGTCATCATATACATCCGCCAATTCAAAAAGCAGGTCAATCCTCTCATCTCCTTCAAATTGTGAAATAGCATCTTCAAGCAACGCCACCGCTTTGTCTTGCATATCAAGGGCCAAATAAGCATCGGTCCTCAAGACATAAATATCGATATCATTTCGATCCAAAATCTCTGCCTTGTCCAAGAGCACAAGGGCACGCTTGTATTGTCTGTTGGCAATCAGCAGGTCAGCTTTTTTCACCAGTAAAGTGCAAGAATAGGGGTATTGAAGAATGCCCATCTCTGCTGCCTCCATCGCCTTGGGAAGTGAATTCTGGTCGTCAAAATGATCAATGATGCGCTCAAATGACTCCTCAGAAAGGAAACCATTGCCCCTGCCTGCGCACAACCGCTCATAGACCTTCAGCAGGTCTTGGATGTCATCATTATCGGGCAACTTGGATTCTCCTGTCATTTTTAGGGGGTTGTTGTAAGTTAAGGAATCGCTTGGACTATACCGCTGACCTTGTACAATTCTTTTGAAAGAGATTGCGTTTTGGTAAAATCTTTGGGAAAACTTGCATAATTGAGAATTTATGTTAATTTTGTACTAATTATGATAGCCTCAAAAAGCTCTTACCTCCATGTTTTCAAGAAATCAGTTGCACTGTTTGCAGTGATTGTATTGTCACATGCTGCGCTCGCTGTTGATGGCATCATCGTCAAATCAAAATCTTCTAAGGCCTCTTTTTCAAACATGAAAAAGAACCTCACCCTCAACCTGAACGCAGGTTTCACTTACTCTGGAAACAGGTCTTTTGGTTTTAGAAAAGTGGGCAAAGAGAACATGTTCAATTCGGTAATCTCCTACCAAAAAGGAAACATCACGTACATGATTCCTTACAAAAACAGGGGAATGCTTCAGCGTTTCAAAACGCCACAAAAACCACAGCACTAAATCTGCTATCTCCTTCCTTTCTTGCTTTCTTCATAGCTCAATACCCTGTAGCCGCTGCTCGGTATGTCAAATTTTTGTACTGGCACAGGATCAAAGTTGATTGCAGTAGCCGTATAGACCACCATTGTATTCCCTTTTGTATATGAAAATTGAAGCGCCATCCCCGGCAGCGAACCAAACTGGCTGTCAACTTCAGGATTTTCAGTCGAGATCTCTTTGGTATAGAAAACACCTACAACAGTACTGTCTTTTAAGATCGTATTTGCTCTGCTGCATTTGAACCCAATCAATTCCAAGCTTTCTTCAGAGAAAGCATACACCAGGTTTTGAAACTTGGCATTGGTTTCTGCCCAATTCTCCCGGTTCAGTGGAATCAATATTTTTTGAGAACCCAATTCCCGAATCACAGCCCCCTTCCCCTCTCTTGTATCAAAAATGGTAATGGTTTTACCGATTGAACTGCTCATTTCTGATCTGACATGGCCACCTTTGGTCATCTGAACAGCCGTGGCATCTTCTGCAATCTTGGCTCCATCTACGAATGTTGAAACCGTGAAAACAATGGTTCCTTCTGAAAACCTTTTTTGTGCCATCGATGGGGCAACTGCAAAAAGGAAGATCGGAAGAAGGAATCTTTTCATGTCACTATTTTTTCTTTACCTTTTGCTGCATTTCATTGACCTTTTTTTGTGTAGCCTGCATCTGCTCAAGTCGCTCTTGCCACTTGGATTTCTCTCTTGGCTTTTTCTTGTTGGACTGAATTTCTGCAAGAATTTTGTCGTGATCAATGATATAATTCTGGATCACAAATTGCAATACCAACGTGATGACATTTGAAACGGTATAATACCAAGTAAGCGCGGAAGGAAGCCCGTTGAATATGCCCAACAACATGATGGGGAATATATAGGGCATGTATTTCATGACCGGATTGTTTTGATCAGGAGTCATGCTCATGCTGTACAATGAAATCAATAAACTCGTCACTACCGCCAATACAGTGAACAAAGAGAGATGGCTGCCCAAACCTGGAATGTTGAAATCCCAGCTGAACACTGCATCATAGGAGGAAAGGTCTTTTGACCACCAGAATGGCACACCCCGCAAAGTAATGTTGGAATTGAAGAAGCTATACAATGCAAAGAAAATGGGAATCTGAAGCAAGGCAGGAATACATCCGCCCAAAGGATTGACACCTGCAGTTCTGAACAATTTCATCTGCTCCATGCTGAAAGCCTGTTGGTCATCCTTCAGCTTTTCTTTCAATACATCCAACTCTGGGCGAAGTGCCTTCATTTTAGCACCACTCACATATGAGGTGTACACCAAAGGAGATGTCATCAATCGAATGAAAAGCGTGAGCAACAAAATAGCCAGACCTAGGCTTCCGACATACTTCTCAAAAAGTCCAAACACTGGGAGAACAATCCACCTGTTGATGTACTTAACAAAGGCATAGAAACCCTGACCAAGATTGACCATGTCTTCCATGTCCATCTTGTATTGCTTGAGGATGGCAAAATCGTTAGGGCCAACATAAAACCTGTAACCAAGGTTTACAGCACTGGATGCAGGGAATGTGGTACGCAGGTTGGCGGTCGTCTGTGCCACGATTTTCAATGAATCATCCGGCATCTTGCAGTTGATGTCTACATAGCTGAATCCATTGTCTGCAATCACGGTTGTATTGAAGAATTTTTGCTTGATGCCCAGCCACTTGAGGCCATCATCCCAGTTTTTACCAAGGCCATCACTCATGGTAAAATAATCAAACCCGTCTTGCCCATACAAGCCCAACTGTGTTTCACGCTTTTCTGTTTGGATATCACGCTCCTGCTGATCAGCCTGCACCTGCCAAAGCATGTTGATGGTATTGTTTGTAAACAAGCGGTCGGCCCCTTTGACGCCCAGGTTCCACTCAAACATGTACTCCCCTTTTTTCAGGCGGTAGCGGTGTTCGATTGATTTTCCCGNNGAATCAGCAAGAGTATAGGAAAGGGTTGAAGTTCCATCTGCATCAGTAGTGATGGCTGATGCAGAGAAATAGAGATCCCCTGATGATGAAGTCTGGTTAACCCCAGTGTTGATAAGGTAAGATAACTTGTTGAACTCTGCAGATGCCAACTTAACATTGCTGCTGTCAATCGATTTGTATTGCTTCAGCTCAACTGATGTTGGACGACCGCCTTGATTGCTGAATGTAATTTTGACAAGGTCATTTTCCAATACTGAAGTTGAAGCAGGAATGTTACCAAGTTGAATAAAAGTTCCTGGCGTTCCGACAATGGCAGTGGTATCTGTCCTTGTCTCAACTGTTGAAACCGTATCCTTGATCACTGGCTGAATGGCTGCGATGGAGTCCCTGATTTGTTTTTGCTTGGCCTCTAATTCAAGTTGTCCCTGGCGGGTAAAATAAAAATAGGCAATGAACAGGATGGCGAGCAGCGCAATGCCAATGACCGAGTTCTTTTCAAATTTCATGTGTAGAAGTATTGTGTATTATCAGATCATATCTCCTTGCAAACTGCCAGGGACATTGACTATTTTTTTTGCTGCAAAAGCTTTTGCAGCCTTGACAAAATGAACAAAAATGGGATGNGGGTTCTCCACTGTGCTTTTGAGCTCTGGGTGGTACTGGACGCCAATAAAGAAAGGATGACCAGGTATCTCAACAATCTCCACNAGGTTGGTTTCTGGATTCAACCCGCTAGCCTTGAGGCCAGCAGCTTGCATGGCATCGAGATAGGTGTTGTTGAACTCCCAGCGGTGCCTGTGGCGTTCAGAGATCAGCTCTGAACCGTAGATTTGGTATGCAAGGGTATCCTTTTCAATTTTACAGGGATAGGCGCCCAAACGCATGGTACCACCTTTGTTGGTAATGGCTTTCTGCCCTTCCATCAAATCGATCACAGGGTCTGGTGTTGCAGGATCCATTTCAGTGGAATGGGCTTGAGGCAATCCCAGCTGATTTCTGGCAAATTCAATGACAGACATTTGCATACCCAGGCAGATACCAAAAAATGGCAGACCATTCTCCCTTGCATATTTTACTGCCAATATTTTTCCGTCAATACCGCGGTGACCAAAGCCGGGAGCAACCAATAGTCCATCCAAACCTTGCAGCTTGTCATTTACATTTTCAGCAGTGATGAATTCACTGTGTACATCCACCACTTCCACCTTGCACTCATTCATTGCACCAGCATGAATAAAAGCTTCAAGAATTGATTTGTATGCATCCTGCAACTCAATATATTTCCCAATCAATCCAATGGTAACGGTTGATGTGGGGTTGTATAATTTATCAAGGAAGCCTTTCCAAATGGAAAGATCTGGCTCAGGATACCAGGTGATGTTCAATTTTTTTAAACAGATGATATCAAGCTGCTCTTGTTGCATCAACAAGGGGACCTCATAAATACTCTTCGCATCAGCAGCTTCAATAACAGCATCGGTTTTCACATTGCAGAACAAAGCAATTTTTGCCTTTAATTCTTTGGACAATGGCTGTTCGGTTCTGCATACAATGATATCAGGATGGACACCATTTTCACTCATCATTTTTACACTGTGCTGGGTAGGCTTGGTCTTGAGTTCTTTTGCAGCCTTCAGATATGGCACAAGTGTAAGGTGTACTACCAGACAATCCTCTTCAGGAAGNTCCCACTGCAATTGCCTTACGGCCTCAATAAATGGAAGACTTTCAATATCGCCAACAGTACCGCCTATTTCAGTNATGATGATGTCATAGCCTGACGCNGCGAGCAATTGCATGCGCCTTTTGATTTCATCTGTAATGTGGGGGATTACCTGAACCGTTTTTCCAAGATAGGCACCTTCCCTTTCCTTGTTGATCACCGACTGGTAAATCCTGCCTGTGGTAACATTGTTGGCTTGGGTGGTAAAGCTGTTGAGGAACCTTTCATAATGACCAAGGTCAAGATCGGTTTCTGCGCCATCTTCAGTGACATAACACTCGCCATGCTCATAAGGATTCAGGGTTCCAGGATCGACATTGATATAGGGATCAAATTTTTGAATGGTCACCTTGAACCCTCTTGCCTGAAGCAGTTTGGCCAATGAGGCAGAAACAATACCCTTGCCTAACGAAGAAGTAACCCCTCCGGTTACAAAAATGTACTTGGTCATACGATTTAAACTTTTTTGATCAGTCTCGCAGGCTGGTTGTGGTCCCGGAAATGAATAATGATTGGACCAGCAGAAATTGCTTAAAAAAATCTGAAGGTCGTACAAACATACCATAAATTTGGCTCATGAAAAAACGCATCCTGAACTTTTTGGTCACATCATTTTTACTGGTAAATATTTCTTTTTGCCAAAAAATTGTGCCTGTTTTCCAGGAACCCCTTCACAATCCGGTGATGTTCAACAAATACCTCAGGGTCATCGAAGCCCAGATTGAAAATGGCGACAGCAGCTTGTTTCATGTACATGCTGCCCCTTCTGCTTTTTTATTTCTTACGGATGTGGTTTATGATAACCAGGTATTGGATCAAGGATGGACAAAAATGACCTCAAAAAAAGGACATGCCTGGTATTCTTCCTTTTCCACTGGACCTTCTACCCACAGGGTAGCGGCTCCTAAAGATGGTCGTATACACGCCTATGATGTGGAAATTTTAGGAAAATGGGCCATTGTAGACCGTCCTGACTGGAAACCGATGGCGCTGGACACTATTTTTGTCTCAGACAAATGTGTCGGATACAGGCTGGAACTCAGCGACAAAAACAATTCATTTTCTTTTTCAGGAAGGGGTCCCACTGTTGCGATCCTTGTGTCAGGAGAACTTGTACAGATCAGTCAGCCTGACACCAGGGTAGAAATAGGAATAGAAGAAACTGATTATGGATACATCAGGCCTGGATATGGTTGTACCATCCGGTTAAAAGAAGGAGAAAAAGCCAGTCTTGTGCTTTTTGAGGTCAGATAAATACCTCCCCTAAGCCATCATGGAACCTATCTTCTCGTCATAAGGTGATTTCCATGCATCAATGGCAC
>JGI25921J50272_10000027_pt1 | contig 43794 bp, 61 predicted proteins | sample LauGreSu1BDMLBSD_2_FD_50272 | JGI IMG/M metagenome (IMG submission 50272) | reverse complement strand
CCTTTGTCTAACAAACTTGGGAAGTCTCTTAATCATGTACTTGTTAAAAATTGGAATAATTGAACCAACTTGAATTAGATACGACAAAAAGTAATACCTATTCATCAATCTAAACGATGGGAACGGTATAAAATCTGGGTCTGAGCCAAATGTTCCAGTGTTCTTGTGGTGTTCAATATGCAGGTTTGCAAATGGTTTATATGGTATTTGGGTTAGTACTCCAGATGTTTTCCCAATAGTTTTATCTACCCATAGGTACTTACNCAAACCACCAGAAAAGTGTCGGTGTGCTGCTGCATGCATTGAGTTAAACAAAATAAAATAAGATAAACAGATAGTTATTGAACCAATTGCTAGTGGTATTGAACCACCAATGGTTAGCGCTACTGCAAGGAAGTAAAACAATAATCCAGCAAACCACTCAACTAACAGTGGTTTGCAAAACTTATTGGTGTACTTTTTGGTGGTGTTTGTGTGTGGGTAGTCCATGTGGTGATTATACCTAACTATAAGGAAGTGTCTGGGGAAATAACTGTATCAAAAGGGTCAGACACATCTAAACCCTCTGGATACCAAATCTTAGTGTTTGTAATGTATTTGGGGCGTTCATCAGACAGTTTGACAAAAGACTCATCAAACACGAGCATACGGTTTCCAGGCCAAGCACCTACACGCCCACAATCTAAACGCACAAAGTTAAAGTGTTTGTGCTGGTCAGGGGTTGATGAATACATATCACCGTAAGGGGCGGCAGTGAACATATATCTACCTGTTTCCCACACCCCTTCTTTCATGTACACCTTTACGGCTAACTCAGATAGGGCGCTGTACTCATGGGTAGTAAAATCTTGCCCATAGCAACTCCATACCTGCAAATGGTCTAAAGGATGGTGGTGTACAGCAGGTGTATGGAAAGTTAAAGCGTGAAGTGGTACATGTTGTACTAATGCACCATTTTCTAGAAGTAGAGACACACCCCATGCCCTATTAGGAATTGCGGATAGTCCATAAACTAAACAAGCGGTGTATTCGCCAAACCCTTTTTCAAAGTTGTACAAAAACTCATTTTGGACATTACAATAAAATGGCTTGGGGATATCGGTAATGTGCGTTGCCATACGGCGATAGTATAGTGTCTCCATGCCAACATATGCTTATAAATGCCCAAACGACCATCGTCACGAGGAAACTCGCAGTATCTACGATGAGCAGAAAACAATCCTATGTCCAGACTGTAATGAGAAGTTGCGCCCTGTTTACTTTTCTCCAGCAGTAAATCTTGTAGGTAGAGGCTTTTATTCCAACGGAGGATAATGGTTTATAATTAACCATGCCTTTAGGACCGCAATTTAGCAACACATACTGGGAAGACCCCACTTCAAAGTCTGTTATGTCTTCTACAGAGTTGCCTACTCCAAAAGGTGACCTGCCTACAATGGAACAACGAAAACCACAGATTGCTGAAGGTTTTGGTACATCTGACAGCCCACAAGGTATGTTGTTTAGCCCATACGCTTATACGGGCTTAAAAGACGACCCAACTGTTCCTACTGAACAACGAATGGGCGCTATTAACAAAGCACTGCATTTACAGAGTATGGATGAATTGCAAAAGTTCAAAGACTCCAGAATACAAACTAACAAAGATAGAGATGCATTTAACCGTGACCCTGCTCGTCTTGTAGATAAAAAACCTTATAGAAAACCATTGTCCGTACCTGGTGACATCACAATTTCTTATGGAAAAAATAAAGCACTCGGAGAAGCAGCAAACAACTTAGATATACCAACACGACAATATGAGACAGGTATAGATGCTGCTACTCACCCCACTGATTGGCATTCTGGTTGGGCAAGTTGGGGAGACATACATGTTGGCGTTCGTAAAAATGAAGAAACTGGGTATGAAGCCAACGAGCGTACTCTTGCTCACGAAATTGGTCACACACTAGAACCTCCTGGGGATGAACCACAAAAAGAACATATCCGTAGAGATAAGCGTAAAAATTCTCAAATGAGGACCGACCCAGTTAGTGAAGGGTACGCCGATTCACTAATGGACAGAGCACACCATTATTCTGGTCAATTTGAAAAACATTTGACTAACCCACAGTTACGTGCAAAAGATATCAGTTTGACTGGGTATTCATCTAAGTATCATCTGTGGAATGCGGAAGAACGGGCTCTATATTCTGCCGTGCGTTTTCATGTAGCAGCACACCCTGAACGCATAGAAGGAATGAAGAACCGCCAAGAATTGGGAAAAAATCTTTATGGTCGTTTTCATTTTAATAATGACCTTGAAGTACCTACAACCAAACTTATGCTTGGACATATGTACGAAAATATGCCACATGTTCGCCCACTGTTGCATGAACTTGGGTTTGGTAGGACTTCTAAAAAAGCACACGAAACTTTTATGTCACGAACAGAAACCCCATCTGCTATGCGAGGAAACACGTGGAGAGGTAAACAACGGGAAGTTTACGAACAACCAAAATTACCTGGTCTATAATTAATCATGCCTAGATTTGGTTCACAGTTCAATAACACCTATTTCAACCCTGAAGATGGTGGGGAGACACAAGAATTTCGTCACCCTTATCAAGAAGGGCATCTTCAAGGAGTGTTGTTTCATCCTGCAACAGGAACTATGACTTCAGAAGACCCAACGTATCCTGAGAAAAAACGCCTTAATGACTTTTCTAAAATACTAAAAACTGATGATTCAAACCTAATACATCAGGCTGGAAAAACAGATTTGCCAATAGCAGAAATGGACCCAAGTGTTGTTGGGCTACACCCACGTGAAGGTATCTTTAATGGTGTACGAATAAATAATAAATTAAAAACGTACAGTGGAACCTGGTCAAGTACGAACCGCCAAATCAATATGTCAGGTAACAGTATCAGCATGGATACTACCCTTGCCCATGAGTGGGGTCACAGGGAAGATTCGCCAGATGGTAAAGGTGAGGACCATTCACACACTCGTTTAGAAGGTGCAATGTATGACAAAGGCCGTATGCATATATCTCCGTACATGGAAGGAACTGCCGATGGTTACATGGAAAGATATTCTGAACCATACTCTAACATAAAATGGGAAGGTGACCCCAAGGGTATGCGTAAGGCTGTGGGTTATAACAGAAGACACGAAGCAGTATTAGACCCAGCACAAAGAGAAGATAGACACTTAGATTTATGGAGAAAAACTGGGGAACTATCTGGGTATGGGGTTGATAACAAGAGGTGGAAAGATAAAAGGGAAATGGCTTTATATGCGGCTGCACGATTGCACGTAGCCTCTGGCGGTAAGTCTGCAATTGATTCATTACCTAATATGACTGAACTTGCAGAAACTCATTTAAGCGATTATGGTCAGACTTTGTATAAAAAAGACAGAGACAGAGTAATGAAATCAGGAAAAGGATTTGCTAGATTGCCCCATGATATTCCTGAATATCAAAATGCGGCTAAACACCTTTATTTAGGGAAATTAGTTCACGAAAACCCATCACTGCACGGTCAACTAGACAAAATGGGGCTAGGAGAAATCTCTACCTACTCGCAAGACTTTTACAAACACCATGTTGCAAATACTGCGCTTGTGGATAGAGAAAATACTGAAAGAGCAATGGACCTGTACGATAATAGGCAGGCTGATTCAGAACGACCTTACAATAACCCTATGACAAATAAAATTGAACATGGGCGTGACCCATATGTTCGTATGATTCGCCCAGGGGAACCATACACAGATATGGGAATGAAGTACAGGGGTAAAAGAAACCAGTATGTTGACGGAAAATACTTAAGTGTTCAACACACTCTTCCAGGAATGGAACAATATGATGAACTTACAGTTAATGCCGCAGCAAACCCAATGCCTAAGCCTTTGGCTAAAAAACAACTTGCACGTACTGATGACCTTCATCTTCAAAGAAACATAAAGATACCACGACTTAAATGATATGGTAGGGGACATGACAGACTTTCAAAATGGTTTAGGAGAATACGGTAAGCAACGCTTCCGTGAATTGGTTACAACCCGTGAAGAGCGTGTGGAACAAAGACTTTCCGAGTTGTTCCGTAAAACCGATGATTCCAAAAAATAATAATCTAAGTTCTCAATTTCCCGATGAAGAGGAAGAGTTGTACGAGGATTACCACATTCATAAAGAAAACCGTAAATCTTCAAATGACCGCAAGGAAAAAAAGAAGATAAAGAAGTTTTCAAAATACGATTACTGACGATAGGATTTAGACATGGTAATCACCTACACAATTCATACGCCTCAAATGCTTGACGCAAAGGAACAGGCTGTTATACTCGCACATAACCAAGGATTCAGTTCGGTCATGGTTACAGCGATTGACCAGCCAGAATACGGTGAATACCAAGTAACACTGTCCGTAATGAAATAAAGGAACAAAGATGGCAAATAAAGAAGAACTTGACTTTGACACATGGTTGGCAATGGGGATTGACAACAAATGGTGTTTGTACCCAACCTGTTACATGCATGATGGGATTCCAACTACCGATGAAGAAGAAGACGAAATGGAAGATGGTGCTGACCCTTGTATGCACGTAATTCGTGTATTCAGCACCCCAGAAGAGTTTGATGAAGCCCTCAAGCGCATGGAGGCGACTCTTCCGTACCGTATGCCTAGGGAGTAGTACAATCTATGCATGGGTACAGAGGAACATCTCAATTGGGACCAACACGCTCTTAATGAGGAGCGTGTCCGTGGTTTGACCACTGACAAGCCTTTTCGTGAGATGTTGTCCCGTGTAGGGCAAGGAAGCACCCCTGTAATGGGTCACAAGACTCAAAGCGGTCACATCCAACTTCGCATCAAAGGTGATGGGGTTGTCCACATGGCTAGTACCCCTTCAGACCATCGTGCAGTAAAAAACATGGAAAGTCTTGTTCGCAGAAAGATGTCTGAGATTGGTCACGACTTTCCTAAGAAGAGTGGTGGCAAGGGTAAGGGTAAAAAGTAATTGGGGTACAATAGGTAAATGGTCGCCCGTACAGTAAATTATGTTGCCACTCAAGGCATTCCTCTTAAGCGTATACTTGTAATTAAGAGTAAAAGCAAACACCGTTTGATGGTTCCAACTGCTGTCAAAGCACAAATCCAATCAACAGCGACATCTAAACGAAAACTTAATGCTGAAATCACAGGGTCTGGGGAAATCCTATTGTCCCTTACTGGGGCTGAGACTTCTGAACTACCAATTGGTGACTTGGAGTATGATGTTTTAGCCAAGTTTAATGACACGTACTACAGAGTTAGTGCTGGAGTTATTTCGGTAGAAGCCAACGAAACTGTAACAGATGGAAATGAGGCGCAAGCAATGGAACTGCGTATGTCCGAACACGAAGACTTCCGTAAGACATTTACGTGGAAGGACAAGAACGGCGTACTTCAGGCTGTATCCAACGCTTACCTACAGGCAGTAGATTCTGATGAAACTACAACTCTTGACTTGCGTTGGTACTCAACAGTACCTAACGAAGCAACGATTATTGCTCTTGCAGGTAATCGCCGTGGCTACCTGGCTCCGAAGGCTGGGGCTACCTTGGAAATGCATATTTCCGATAAAAACACTATTCCAGCAGGTAATCATACTTTTGACCTTTTTGTCCAAGATAGCGCTGGAGACTGGGAGAGAATCTCTTCAGGAACCATTGTTGTAGATGCTTCTGTAGCGACAAATCCGTATGCCTGAGTACACCTTAATTCTTGATGACAACGACAGTATTGTCTATATTGACGAATCTGCTGATGGCAATTTAAGCGCCGACTCTTCAACTTACGAGATTATTGTCAGTGATGCAGGTGTTGCTGGCCCACCAAACACTCTAACCATCGGAACGGTCACTACTGGGGAAACTGCTAGTGCCAGCATTACTGGTATTTCTCCTAACCAAATTCTCAACCTTGTTTTCCAAAAGGCATCACGCCACGTACATACTCAAGGAACAGCGTCAGCAACATGGACAATAAACCACTCTTTAGGTGGTTACCCGTCTGTTTCTGTTGTTGACAGTGCAAAAACGGTTGTATTCGGAGAAGTCACATATACCAGCACCACACAAGTTGTAGTAAACTTTTCATCAGCGTTCTCAGGCTATGCCTACCTCACGTAAGGATTTTTAATGGCTCAAAAATTTCTAACTAATATTGACCTCAATCAGAACCAACTGCTTAACGCTACCTTTGAGGTAGTTGGTACAGACCCAAATACGGGCAACTTTGATGGTCGGATGATTTTTAATAGTACTGAAGGTACTATTAAGGTTTACGACATTACCGCCGCCGCATGGCGAAAGATGATTACTGGCGTAAGTTCTGCTGGCCTGTACAGCAACGCCCTAACCATCAGCGAATCAAACGGTGCTATTAGCATTACAGCAAACCTTGCTACATCGGCAAGTGCTGGTTTGATGACCGCTTCAGACTTCTCAAAACTGGCTGATGCAACTTCTGAAGCAACTGCAAACAAATTGGTTATCCGTGATGCTAACGGTCAGGCTAAGTTTGGAACCCCAACTCACGATGACCATGCAGCAACTAAGGCATATGTAGATGCTGCCCGTTCTGGACTTGATGTTAAGGCTTCAGTACGTGCCGCAACAACTGCACCAATTAACCTTGCGTCAGACCTTGAAAACGGTGACACTCTTGACACTGACGTAACGCTTGCAACAGGTGACCGTGTTCTTGTTAAGAACCAGAGCACTGCATCAGAAAACGGTATTTATGTTGTTCAGGCTTCGGGTGCAGCAGTTCGTGCAACTGACTTTGACTCTAACGCAGAAGTAACCCCTGGTGCGTTTACCTTCGTTGAAGAGGGAGCACTTAACGCAGATAGCGGTTGGGTACTCACCACTAATGGAACTATCAACGTAGGTGTAACGGGCCTTACATGGGCTTTGTTCTCAGTTGCTGGAACCATCCTTGCTGGTGACGGTCTTACCAAAACTGGTAACACCCTCAACGTAGTAGGTACAACAGACCGAATTACGGTTAACGCTGACTCTGTAGATATCGCATCAACCTATGTTGGTCAGTCCAGCATCACCACTTTGGGAACCATCACCACGGGTGTATGGAACGGTACAGACGTTGCTGTTACAGACGGTGGTACTGGCGCAAGTGATGCGGCAACTGCTCGTACAAACCTTGGTATTAAAACCAGTGCTGGTGCAGTCACAACATCAACCTCAACACTTGCTCGTATTGCCAAGCAAGGTTGTGCCGCAAGCAGCACAGGTGTTTCAACGACTACAGTTACTCACAACTTTAATACAACAGATGTAAACGTGCAGATTTATGAAGTAGCAACTGGTGCTACGGTAATTGGAGATGTGACCCGTGCTAACGCAGATACTGTGTCAGTTGTTCTTTACGGAACTATCTCCGCTAACGATTACACCATCGTTGTAGTAGGTTAGTACCTAAATAGACTCTGAGGAGTCACAACATAGAAAGCGATTGAGGTCGTGGCACAGAAATTTACAGTACCTATCACTGTTAAGCAGTTATCATCTGCTGGTTCTGATGCTGTAACCGTTTATGTTGACCAAGACACATATTCTCGCTTAAAAATTGAAGCAGGTGGTCGTCTTACCTGGGGTTCTGGCGCAGCCGTTGGGGATGTAAACCTCTACCGTGATTCTGCTGATGTTTTAAAAACAGACGACACTTTTAAAGCCCCTTCTCTTTTTGTAGACAATATTGAAATAGACCCTACGGGTGCTGTAACAAATGACGCACTTGTCTTTAACGGCGTTAAATTTGTTTCCGCCTCGGTTGCAGGGGGTGGTGGAGCGACTCTTACAGTTTCAGACACGCTCCCAACGGTAGACATCACCGAAGGCGACCTTTGGTTTGAGTCTGATACTGGCAAGACATTTGTTTACTACGATTCATTTTGGGTTGAACTCGGTGCAGGTGGTTCAACAAGTAATCCAGAAACGCTAAGTGGTCTATCAGATGTTGCTTTTTCAGGACTTGCAAATGGTGATGTTCTTAGATACAACAGTTCTGGTTCAGTGTGGACAAACGACCCAATCAACCTAGGCACAGACACAACTGGAAACTATGTTTCGGGTGTTTCATCTGGTACAGGTATCTCTGTTAGTCATACGCCTTCAGAGGGTTCAACGGCGACTGTTTCCCTTGATGCAACTTTAGATAATCTCTCTAATGTAACTGTCCCTTCTCCTACCACTAATGATGTGCTTCAGTGGAATGGGACAGCATGGGTCAATGTCGCCGCTTCAACGGTAGGTGCAACCACCCTTGACGGTTTAAGCGATGTTGTTGTTACTAGCCCTGAAGAGTTTCAAGGGCTTGCATATAACGGAACCAACTGGGTTAATTCTTATCCTTCTGTTGTTACCTATGTCCGTAACGCAGAAGCAACAACTCTTACCACTGGGACCGTTGTTTATTTGTTTGGCGCAACTGGCGACCATGCAACAGTAAAGCGAGCAGACAACGACTCTGATGCGACTTCTTCCAAGACGGTTGGTCTTGTGGCGGCAAGCATTGCGTCAGCAGCAAACGGTCCAGTAGTCACAAGGGGTTATGTTGACGGTATTAACCTAAGTGTTGGCTATGCCTCTGGTGATATTTTATGGCTTGGCGAAGATGGTGCGTTTACAAAAACAAAACCAACCGCCCCAGAACACCTTGTATTTGTTGGCGTTGTAGTCCGAGCAACAAACAACGGAATAATCTATGTAGCCACTCAAAATGGTTACGAGTTAGACGAACTGCATGATGTTTCTATTGTTGACAAGACATCAGGAGACTTCCTTAAGTACAATGGAACATTGTGGGTGAACGACCCAATCAATCTCGGCACTGACACTGTCGGAAACTACATGTCTGATGTCTCTGCTGGAACAGGAATTGCTGTTTCACATACACCAGGCGAAGGCTCTACTGCAACAATCTCAATTGAATCAACTGCATGGACAGCATACACGCCAACTATTACTGCTGATGCTGGAGGCTTTGCGCTGAACAACGGAACACTTACTGGTCGCTATAAGCAAGTAGGGAAAACAGTATTCTTCAAATTGAAGTTTGTTTTTGGTTCAACAACAGNAGCAGGTACTGGTCACTGGAACTTTAGTTTGCCAGTTACTGCATACGATTCTGACTTCACATTCTCAGCNGCAATCCTTGATAGCGGCATTGCATGGTATGGAGGAATTGGCAACGGTAACTACACTGGCTCAACATCAAGTTTTGCAGTAATTATTCCTGGTACTAGTGCAGCAACTACAACATGGGCAACAGTTGGGAATGGTGGCCCATTCAGTTGGGGTGCTGCTGACAACATCACGATTACAGGAAGTTACGAGGCTGCATAATGGCTATTAATTTTCCAGATTCCCCAACTCTTTATCAGTCTTATTCATCTGCTGGGCGCTCATGGCGCTATGACGGAGAAAAATGGACCCTAATTTCAGCAAGTGTTAACATTGACGGGGGTATTGCATCATCAGTATATGGTGGCGTACCTACAATTGACGGAGGTTCAGCGTAATGGCATCACAGATTCAACTTAGACGGGATACGGCTGCTAATTGGCTAAGTGTTAACCCTATTCTCGCACAAGGTGAACTTGGTGTAGAAACTGACACTGGCAGAATGAAATTAGGTAATGGTGTTGACTCTTGGGATGAACTTGCCTATAACCCTTTTGCAGCGTCACTAAACGACCTAACCGATGTAACCATAACCAATGTTCAGAATGGCGATTTCCTTCGTTACAACAACTCCGCTTCTGTTTGGATTAACGACCCTGTAAACCTTGCTACAGACACTGTTGGTGATTACGTTCAATCGCTTGTAGCAGGAACTGGTCTGACCATTACAAACAATTCAGGTGAAGGTTCTACCCCAACACTCGCAATTGGTCAAGCGGTAGGTACATCTGCCTCTGTAACTTTTGCCCAAGTATCACTTAGTAACAGCCCAGTTTCATCAAATCATGCTGTAACAAAACAGTATGTTGATGCTATTGCCGCAGGTATCAACTGGCATTTGTCTGTAAAACTTGCAACAGCAACAATTTTGTCTAATCTACCAGATTACGATAACGGAACAGATGGCGTTGGTGCAACACTCACCGCTACTCAAAATGGTCGTTTGTCTATTGATGGTGTAAACGCAACAACAAATGACAGAGTTCTGATTAAGAATCAGGCTGACGCAAAACAAAACGGTATCTACCTTGTTTCAGACCAGGGTTCTGCTAGTGCTGTGTACATTCTTACAAGAGCAATAGACTTTGATGGTTTTGAAGACAATGTTGTTCGTGGAGATGCTTGTTACATTGGTTCAGGTTCTGTGAACGGTAACCAAGGATTTCTTGTTAGTTCAACTGGTACAGGTAGTGGAACAGAACAACACCATGAAATTGGTACTGATGATATCGTTTTTACTCAATTTACAGGTACAGCAAACATTATTGCTGGTACGGGCATTACAAAAACTGGAAACACTCTGTCCATTGGGCAAGACGTAGCAACTAGTGCTTCTGTTACCTTTGCTAGGGTTTACGGAGAGTTTACAGGTAATGCTGATACAGCCACAACACTTGCTACCCCAAGAAACATTCAGTTAACTGGGGCAGTAACTGGAACAGTGCCTTTTAATGGAAGTTCCAACGTAGAGATTCTTGCAACTATGAATTCAACATTGGATTCATTAACAGACGTATCTGCTTCTGCCCCTGGTGAAAACACCTTCCTTAAGTGGGTATCAACTGGGTGGGTTCCTGAAGTTATTGATTTGGGAACCGACACCACTGGTAACTACATGGTAGACCTAACCCAAGGAACTGGTGTAACAATCACACATACTCCAGGTGAGGGTTCCAATGCAACAATCGCAATTGGGCAAGATGTAGGTACTAGCGCAAGCGTAACATTTGGTCAAGTATCAGCACCGTTGCTTGGAAACGCTACTTCAGCGACCACATTACAAACTTCTAGGAATATTGCTGGACAAGCATTTAACGGTTCTGCTGATATATCTATTGCTCCAACTGACCTTACTGGTGTAACCGCTACTGCCACAGAACTTAACTATGTGAGTGGCGTAACTTCGTCTATTCAAACCCAGTTAAATAATAAAGCAAGTGCTACTGCATCCCCAGTAATCACACTTGGTGGTGACCTTAGTGGTTCAGCAACATTTACCAATCTTGGGAATGCAACTCTCACAGCAACAATTGAGCCAAACTCTGTAGCGCTTGGCACAGACACGACTGGCAACTACATGTCAGACCTTACGCAAGGTACTGGTGTATCAATCACGCATACCCCAGGCGAAGGTTCAAATGCTACGATTGCAATTGGACAGGCTGTAGGTACTTCTGCATCAGTACAATTTGCTGCTGTTACTGCGCCACTCATTGGTAACGCATCTACTGCAACGGTCTTACAAACAGCAAGAAATATCGCTGGTCAATCATTTGATGGTTCTACAAATATTTCTATCGCTCCAACGGATTTAACTGGTGTTACTTCAACAGCCGCAGAACTAAATATTCTTGATGGGGCTACGCTTTCAACAACTGAACTTAACTACGTTGATGGGGTTACGTCTGCTATCCAAACACAGATTGATTCTAAGGCCCCAAGCGCCTCGCCTACTTTTACTGGAGTTGTAACACTCCCAGACAACACAGTGGCTCTTGGAACAAAGACTACTGGTGACTATGTTGCATCGCTTGTTGCTGGTACTGGTTTAACAATCACCAACAACTCTGGTGAGGGTACAACTCCAACAATTGCAATTGGTCAATCAGTTGCTACATCTGCTTCACCAACATTTGGCTCGTTGTCAACAACTGGTGCTATGTATGTAGGTACTGACTTGCATGTTGGTGGTGTCTACTACACAACAACAGAGACAAACCTTGCAATTGAAGACTCATTTATCTACTTGAATGATGGAAACACCATTTCAAACCCAGACCTCGGTATTGCTGGAAACTACAACGATGGGACTTACAGGCATGCTGGAGTATTCCGTGATGCTACTGACGGTAAGTGGAAGTTCTTTGACAGTTATACGCCAGAACCAACTGACCCAATCAATACTGCTCATGCAAGTTACTCAGCCGCACCTCTTGTTGTAAAGACCCTTGAAAGCACAATTGCAACTGGCACTGCTCCAATGTCTGTTTCATCGTCTACGGTTGTTACAAACCTCAATGCAGACAAACTTGATGGTCAGGATGCTACATACTTTCTTAACGGAACTACTTCTGTATTAGATGACATTTCAAATGTCAGTGCTTCAGCACCTTCAAATGGTCAATTCCTTAAGTACAACGGTACTGCATGGGTTCCAGATTCAATTCCAACAATCAACGCACTTGATGACATTGGAAACGTAACTGCATCAGCACCCGTAGATGCTAGTCCTCTTGTTTGGAGCAGTTCTGCAAGTGCATGGATTGCAAACAGTCAAGACCTCACCCTAGGTGAACCTGGTACTACCAATTATGCGTTTATAAGCCCTCTTGGATACGTTACGAGCACAGCAGCAGATGGAAACATCCAACTAACAACAGACGGACTTGTTACTACATCTGATAGTGGTACTTATTTAAACTTAAATCCTAACAACATAACATTCAGCAACGGCACTGATAATTTCATAATTGACCCTTATTGGGGGACTAGTGGTCAAGTCTTAGCGTTTACTCATGATGGTGGTTTTGGTTCTAGCGGAACATGGGGTCCAACAACTCCTACCCTTGACTTTTTATCCGATGTTTCTGCATCAGCACCATCAGACGGAAACTTCCTTAAGTATGTTTCTGCTACATCTGCGTGGGTTCCAGCATCAGTTCCGACTATCAATGCACTTGACGACATTGGTGATGTTTCTGCTTCAGCACCAACTTCAGGTGATTTCCTTAAATGGAACGGCTCTGCTTGGGTTAACGCAAGTGGTGTTGTAACTACTAGTGATAGTGGGACTGTCACAAGCACAATGATTGCCGATGCAACCATTGTCAATGGTGACATCAGCGCATCTGCTGGAATTGCACTCAGCAAATTGGCAACAAGTACTGCTGGAAACATCATTGTTTACAACTCATCTGGCGTACCAACGGCAGTTACTGAAACTGGAGATGTAACTATCTCGGATACTGGCGTAACCGCAATTGCTTCTGGTGTGATTGTGAACGCTGACATCAGTGCATCTGCTGCAATTGAACTTGGTAAGTTGGCTGACGTTTCAACAAACGCCCAAACTGCTTCTTACACACTCGTGTTGGCTGACAAAAACAAGGTTGTGGAGATGGGTGTCGGCTCTGCCAATAACTTGACTGTGCCTCTTAACTCATCACAGGCTTTCCCTGTAGGTTCACAAATCAACATCCTTCAGACTGGTTCTGGTCAAACCACAATCGTGGCTACGGGTGGAGTAACCATCAACGCCACACCAGGACTCAAGATGCGAGCACAGTGGTCATATGCTACGCTCATCAAACGAGCAACCGATACATGGGTATTGGTAGGAGACATTTCGGCGTAACTTATGGCATCACCAAAGGACTCAGGCGGTAAAAAGCCAACTCAACCAGTTATTGGAACTCCCAATAGGTTAAACAACGTAACTAGTGACTCAAACTCGCAGCAAGTACAAGTAACATTTACCCATGCTTATACGGGTAAAGGTACAGTAACCTACACCGCAACATCTTCACCTGGTGGTAGGACTGGAACCTCTTCATCCTCTCCTGTTACCGTTTCTGGTTTAACTTCTAACACGGCTTATACCTTTACGGTTTCTGCAACAACAAACTATGGTGTTACCGCAGACGTATCTGCTGCTTCACCTTCTGTTACCCCTCCTTATTTCCCTCCAAGTTTTTGCCCACCATGTGCTCCGCAACCTTGGCCTGGTAACTGCTCATACGTTGGTATTACTTGTGATGGTCAAGTTTCTTACCAGTACTATGATTGTGGTGGATGTCAGACATGCGCTGGAACTGGTGGTTATAACGGAGCATACCGAGATGGGTTGTGTGGTTATGTAGCACCACCATCTTTTGGTCCTTCATTTCCACCACCATTTGGTCCGTCATTTGGGCCATCGTTTGGACCTGCATTTAAATAATAAAAACAGTAAAAACTAAAGGATAATTAGATGGAAAACAAGATGGATATTACCTTTGAATATCTTTCAGATTTTAAGTTAGGTGTTGTTGTATACCGAAATGTTTTGCCTAAGTCTTTAAAGATTATTGAAAGACTTGAAGAAACCATAGGTGGTAGTACGACTCCCACATACATGTGGCAAGAGGCATTGGTTGGTGATTATGAATCTATGCCCCAATATAGAAATTGTTTTGATTGCAAAATAGACGAAATTAGAGCAAAGGCTGCTCCGTCACAATATTCTGAGATATATAACATCTGGAAAGATACTGTTAACCCATTAACAGCCTGCCTTAAACATTACGAATCCCTTGTCAATGTTAAAACTGAATATATGGAAGCAATTAATTATGTTAAATACGGAGTTGGGCAACACTTCCAAACACACGCAGACCACGGGTTTTCTTATACTTGTGTTGTATCTTCTGTTATGTACCTCAATGATGACTACGAGGGTGGTGAACTGTGGTTTCCACGATTTGACCTAAAGTTTAAACCAGATGCAGGAGATATTATTTTCTTCCCATCGTCATTTCTTTTCCAACATGCCTCACTACCAGTTACTAGTGGGACAAAGTATTCTGCGGTTACTATGTTTGATTACAACGATAGACACCACATATGCACAGGGATAAGTCAGGGTAACTATAGTGCCAAGCATTAAGTTCCTAAAAGTATCTAATAACCCACCTGAAATAAAACAATCACGCTTAAAAAGGGATTGGATGGATGCTACACATAACAAGCATGCATATCAGTGTTTACCTGTCACAACAGCCAATGTTTTAGGGTGGGAGTTTGTGCTACAAGAAGATGTTGTCGTACAACTTGATGAGCCAAACTCAATGGCAAGGATTATATCGGGGGAAACAACAGCAGACGGTAGGGAACAGGCACGAGCATCAATCATAGACATGGTTACTTTTCACCTAGATTGGGCTATTGAGACTGATGAAAACTACAGTACGTGGATTACTGGTTCTCCAAACTATTTTCACCCAGATGCTGACCCACTATCAGCGTCAATCCCTAGTTTCTGGTGGCCTGACCCAGTTGACATTAGTTGGAGAATTCGCACAATTGGAAAACCAGTGACCTTCCATGCTGGAGAACCTTTTTGTTTCTTGACTATTTACGACAATACCATTTTAGAAAATGTGACAGTCTCAACAGGAAACTGGGGGGATGATAAAGAAAAGGTTCGTCAACGGTTACGGTACACGGAATCAAAACAGAAAAATAGCGTTGAAAACCCTTGGACTTGGGTTAAGGGTATAAAAACAGGAATTGACGCAGACGGTAATAGCATTGGACCACCCACTAGAGGCTTACCCAGATTAGACACCCCAGTAGTGTAAACTATGGTTGTTAAATACCCCACAAAGGATACTTTTATGGCTCTTTCAGAAGAACAAATGCTTAAAGCAAAAAGTGAAGCAATTTCACATTTGGAATACTCTATTAGCGTACTGGCTGCTGCATTGGGTGTTGATATATCTACCATTGATTACCCGTATGAACATGACTTTCCTGAAACTGACCTCATGTTTAAATCGCATGAATTGCTAAAAAAGCACGTTTCAAATTTGGAAAAACTTAAGGCATAACTAATTATGAAGCCTTTTGAAACCCCGTTTCCACCAAGTGTGGATGAGACAACGGATGACGACACTACAAAGGTTCCAGAAACCAACCTTGATGAGTTGATTGTTCGTTATGACCCAAACTCAAAACAATGGTTTACTCAAGATGAAAATGTGCTTTTAATTTGTTCAGCACAAATGGCTACGTACAAAGACAAGACAGAGGATAATTAGTATGCCAGTTTCATGTGAACCAGGTTCGTCAGCAGTACTTTACGATTGGGCTGAGGATTTAAACAGGCATGAGTATTGGTTTACTGTTCTTATGATGATTACAGGACTAGACCCATCTAAATTAGAAGAAATGACAATAGATGAGTATATTGATGCATTACGCAAAACATACAACTACATACTAGTTCCTGATAACAAGTCTGAAGAAGAGAATTATAGTAACGATATGTTTTCTATTTATCCGTTTGTAAGTAAAAACTATAAATATTTTATCCATAGAATAAGAATCAGTTGGCAAGGGTTGACCCTTTGTAAGTATTTGGAGCAAGCATGAACAAAGACGTTGCGTATACTGCCTTAATTTCTTCTAAACTGTCTTCCTTTAATTCACAGGTTTCATCAGAAGAAACACGTACAGAGTGGAATGACTTCATTAGTAAAGTAAAGCAAACTACGGTTGAAGCAAACCTTGATGCTCGTTTTATTGCTCGTGGAGTACATCTTGAAACAAATTGGTACGATATTCCATTTACCGAAGATTTACATGCCATTGCTGGGGCAAACTGCCTAGTTGACCTATTACTTATTTCAACAAAAAAACCACAAAATGTTCTTATTGTTGATGGGTTAATTAACCGACTTCCTTTGTACGGGTTGTTAAAAGACTCAAATATAAATTTTGTAAACAATCAGTATTTCTTTTGGTGGGAAAAACACCTAAAGAACACATCAGAAAACCACTCATTTGGATACACTGCCTACTCTATTGAAGAGTTGGTTGGAATGCAAGAACCAATATTTGACATGATTTTTATTTCTGGATATTCACTGTTTAACAACTCTGAAGTATTGGATTCTTTTTCTAATCTTCTACTACCAGGAGGCATGATAAGTGCTTCTTCTACGAATGGGTTTTCAACTCTTTACTCACCTTTGTATAAAGAACACGACATGTACCCGTTACATGAGACACTTAATAACGCTGATGGGCTAACCATACATCTTGCTAATTTTCTTGGAAGCACTTATTTCCTAAAAAATTAATCACCGTATTTAGAAGCATCGTATTCGTGCAACCAAAGACCATTAAAGAAGCGTTCTGTTTCAGAAAAACCGCCTAAAACAGCATGAAACATAACCATTAAATCAGCAACTAGTAAATCACCATCTTGCCAATGATGTATTTGGCGAACTTGGGTGTTATTGGTTACTTGTTCCCCAACCCACGACTCGTACCACTTATACATGTTAATTTCTTGGTCAGTCGGTGTTCTGCCATCAAACTGTATTAATCTACAGTTAGTGTCTGTTTCCCCATTTTGACAAAAATTCATACGCAATATTTCTTTGTTTGACAATCTATGTGTTTGTACAACGTCAAGAATTACTGGCTCTGTAGGTGCTCTAGGGTCATCACAGGTTGGCAAGGCTGATATTTTGCATGACCTAAGAAACCCTTGTTGCTTATCATCCAGCAGTTCAAACAGGTCCGTAGTGTCAACAAATAAGGTTGCTCCAACGTCACTGTCACACGTAAACTTTTCCATGTTCCAAGTAGACCCAATTGCTGGGTTTGGGTAACCAAAATGTTCAAGATGCCACGGAACTAGTATGTCTTGTTTTGTAGCCCATTTTCTTCTGTTGATTGAAACAGTATGGCTTTCCTCGTAGTGCCAAAATTTCATACTGTTAAGGTTGGGGTAATAACCTAAATAGTTACCAAATACCTGGGTAGCAATTAACTGCTCTTTTCTTGAAAACCTATGACCACGAAGGACTATTGCACCAAGGTCTTTAAGGGAGTTAACGTACTTTTCACTGTTTTCTAGAAACTCTTGAAAAGAAGAATTGTTGATAATGCTAATTTGTTTCATTTCTAGAGGCTACAACATGGACACCACGGGATGCTTCCATGATAAAATAGGGACCATTACAGACTTTTAAGGAGCGCCCGTGGCCCAAGCATATAAGGTTCTTGCCCAATCTGCACCATCAGCAACTACTAATACCGACCTCCTCACCGTAGGTGCTGGTAAATCGGTAGTGGCTTCAACGCTGTCCGTGTGCAACCGTGGTACTTCAGCAGCCACCTACCGTGTGGCTATTCGCCCTTCTGGTGCGGCAGTTGCTAACCAGCACTACATCATTTACGATGCAAACATCTTGCCAAAGGACACCGCTACTTTGAGCGTTGGCTTTACCTTGGCAACTACAGATGTGGTGACAATTTACGCATCTAGCGCCAACCTTTCCTTTTCAATCTTTGGAGTAGAGATTTCGTGATTTCACGCCTTTCTGAGGTAAGCGCAACTAGGGATTTGACGGGTATTAACCGCCCGATTAACGCCCAATCTGGCACTACATATACCCTTGTGTTTGATGACCGTGGAAAGATTTTAGAGTTTAATAATTCCAGTGCAGTAACAGTAACCGTACCTGCTGATTCAACCACAGCATTTTATGACGGTGATGTTATGGAAGTGGTTCAGACTGGTGCTGGAATTGTGACTTTCTCAGCAGCAGGTGGTGTCACACTTAACGGTTTCAATGGCTCACTGTCCCTCAATGGGCAATGGGCTTCAGCAACGCTTGTTAAGCGTAGCGCTAATACCTGGGAACTTTTATCAAAGAACGTAGTAGGTGACCGTTCCGTTGGTTCAGCAGCCCTTACTGCTCTTACTATTCCAGCCGCAAAAACAGGAAACTATTCACTGGTGTTGGCAGACGCACACAAGGTAGTTGTGTTTGATAGTTCTTCTCCAGTCACTTTAACTATCCCAGTTAACTCCTCGCAAGCATTCCAAATTGGTGACCAAGTAAACGTGTTGCAATTGGGAACTGGACAAGTAACTATTTCTACTAGTGCAACAATGCGCTCACAGGGTGATAAATACAAACTAAACGGGCGATATTCGCTTGCCACACTTTTAAAAATTAACACTGATGAGTGGGTACTTCTAGGCAACTTGGTGGCATAGTTATGCAAATATTAGGCGTAGGTTCCGCCGAAATTAAGTTGGACACCCCAACATTTAGTAGTCCATCTGCTACACAAGGTGGTTGGACAGCAACCATTACAAACTATGACGCTGCTAATACATACAGCATAAGCGTAAACACAGGAAGCATTACTCGCTCTGGGAGCACACTGACAGCATCAGGGTTGGGGAATGGGTCTTCATCAACAGCATCAGTTTTTGCATCACGCACTGGGTTTGTTACCTCTAGTACAGGAACTGTAGTTGGAACATCTATCCCTGCTTGCTCATCTTGTACTTATGCGTATAAAACAACAGAAGGTGGCAACTGCGGTACTTGCGGAATCTTCGGAAACATTCATATTGTTTGTTACGACATCTTTTGGTATACTGGGTCGCCTAACCCATGTATAGGGTGCGCTCCAGCAATCGGTAGTTGGTACAACTGTGTTGGGTTCTGCTGCCCAGTTTGCAATACATACTGTGAGGAGTACGTATCTAGGTGATAGTATACGGTCATGGAACAAAAAGAATTTGACCCAAATAAACCAATGCGTTGGTACACATTTATAGTTGACGGTGAAGTTGCCTGGGTACAGACAGTAGCACTTGAACTAGAATATTTGATTGCTGTTATGTCCTCTGACCCTAAGATTGTTGAGTTACCTGAAAACTTACAAGGAACAAATATGTATGGTTGGACATACGAAAACGGGGAGTTTAAATCACCGCAATGAATGCTTGGCAAGAATATAAAAAAAAGTTAGGAACTACACGACCTTGGGATATGTTGAACCCAAATGTAGAACGTGCATCAGAAGAAGTTGCAGAAGCACGTATGGATACTTGTAACAAATGTCCCGAACTTATTTCCTTAACTAAACAATGTAAGCAATGTGGTTGTTTAATGGCATCAAAAACGAAGTTGCTTCAAGCAACCTGCCCCCTAGGTAAGTGGTAACGGCTATAATGGGCCGTGCCTAAACTACGCAAAGGATTTTGGTTTTACTTTCCCGTAGCGCTTCTGGCTTGGCTGTCTCCAGTTGGTGTTTCTTCTGTTAGCGCAGATTCATTTACCACTACAGGTGCTGAGGATTATTTCTTTACCCTAGAAGAACCACAATTATTCACGGTTCGTACTTATGCCCAGCAGTATGGCATTGACTCAATGCTGTGGTTGTATGACTCAAACAACATGATTTTAATTGCAAACGATGACTGGTTTGGGCTTGATTCTTATATGTCAATTAACCTCAGCCCTGGAACATACCGCTTAAGAACAGGTGTTTGTTGTGGTGACCCCAACCGTTGGTACGGGACTTCTTATGTCATTGATGTGAATATTGCTCCATCAAATGCACCTTCTACAACAACTACTAGTTCAACCACAACTACATCTAGTACCACAACTACAACTGAGCCTGAGACAACTACAACAACTGAACCTGAAACTACAACGACAACTGAGCCTCAGACTACGACTACTTCTTCCGTACCCCAAACAACATTGCCAGAATCAACAACGACCACGACACTACAACCAGAGCAGTCAACATCTACGACCTCTTCAACGACTTCCACGACTTCCACGACTTCCACGACAGTGCCAGGAACAAGTACCACGTTAGTGGAGAATACAACAAGCACCACAACAACAACTTCATCTACGACCACCTCCGTGCCTCAAATTGTCGTGGAAGTACCAACAGGAACCACAACAACAGTAGTAGAGGAACCTTATATAGAAGAGATGCCTGTAGAAGAAACAACCACGACAACTGAGCCAGAGCCAGAAACGACTGAGCCAGAAACGACAACAACTGAAACATACCCCGATACTACTGTAGAAGAAACTACAACTACAACCATTCTTGAAGAAATTATCATTGAAGAAGAAGAAGAAGTAGCCGCCGTGATTGAGGAATTGGCTGACATTACAGAAATTACCCCAGAGGTTTTGTCCGAGGTTGTAGATGCCCTCAACTCTGACAACATCACAGAAGAGCAGGTTCAAGCCATTGTTGATGCCGTGGTAGAAAACCTAGACACCCTTACTGAGATTACGGCAGAGATTTTAGACGAAGTGTTAGACGTACTGGAGTCAGACAGCATTACCCAAGAACAAGTTCAGGAAGTTGTGGACACCATCCTGGCTACAGAAATCTCTAGCGACCAAGCAACTGAACTTGCCACTAGCGCCGCAGTCTTGGAAAACGTAACTGCTAACCAAGCAACTGAGATTTTTGCCACAATTGATACTGGCGAACTTACAGGAGAACAAGCAGAAGCAATTGTTGAGGCTGTACAAGATGCGCCAACAGAAGTACGAGAAGCCTTTGAAGAAGAAATTAACGTCTTTGAGGGAGGCTTTGATAACTATGTACCTACGGATTCAACTATTTCCGTAGGTGCTCGCCGTGTCGTGGTAGCCGTGACTACGGTATCATTTATATTGCCTGCACCAGTAGTTTCTAGTCGTAGACGATAACCCCACAATCCCCGTAGAGCCTCCTAGGAGGCCCGTAGACAAGCGTAAATAGGCAAAACGACCCCTACTAAGGAGAATTGTGAAGAAACTTTGGGAAGAAGTACATGGTCTTGTTTGGACACTGGCAGGTACAGGAATGGTCCTTATTACCCTGTCTGGGCAAACCCTAACTTGGGGTGTGTGGATTACTGTGGCTGGACTTGTTGTACACTTCGTTGCTGTCGCTGGAAAGGGTAGTGACACAGACGAAGAGTAGAGGTTTATGGGTAACAAAACGATTGGGTTTTTGACATACGATTGGGCGCACGGGACAAAGCCACTACAACCAAACGGTTGTGCGTGGTATCGCTGTTTTCTTCCTATGAAAGAGTTGGAGAAGTTTGAGTGGCGTGTTGGTATGGGGTTTCCACGCTGGCACGAAGACCACGGTTACGGATTAATTGTCGCTAACGACAAAGCCATTCACGGGTGGGAAATCCTCGTATTTAAATTGGTGATGCGTAAAGAAATCACTGACATGGTAAAGGAAGCAAAGAAAAAAGGACAAAAAATCGTTGTTGATATTGACGACTTTTTTGAAGGTCTTGAGCCAACTAACCGTGCGTATGCGGCTACTGACCCAAAACTACACCCAGAAAATAACCGTGACCACTATTTCCACATGATTAATGAAGCAGATGCGGTAATCACATCTACTCCATTTTTGTATGAATTCTATTCTAAAAAAAGAAAAAATGTGTTTCTAATCCGCAACGGAATAGATGTTGACCGTTGGAAGATGCGTAAAGACAAAGCAAAACGCTCTCCCGTTGTTGGTTGGGTTGGTGCTACACCTTGGCGGTCTAGTGACTTAGAAAGCCTTAATCCACACGTTCCTAAGTTTTTAAAACAACATAACTTAACTTTTCATCACTCTGGTCACACACCAGATGCGCCTTTTGCATATTCACAACTTGGGCATTACCGACAGAAATCAACAATTATGCCGATGGCTCCAATTCTTGATTACCCTAAGTTGTTCCCACCTATAGACGTTGGTTTAGTTCCCCTAAACAATGTTGAGTTCAATCATGCAAAGTCTTTTATCAAGGGACTTGAGTATGTCGCTGCTGGTGTTCCTTTTATTGCATCATATTCACCTGAATATCAATACCTTGCGGATGCTGGGGTAGGGCGTATTGCCAAAACTCCAGAGGAGTGGAAGTACCACCTAAAGGAACTACTTGACCCAAACATGCGTAAAGATGAAGCAATGGTAAACTACGAAGTAGTTAAAGAGCAGTTTTCAATGGAAAAACGTGGCTTTGATTGGAATGAAGTAATGGAGAAAATCTCAGCATTATGATTACCCTAGATGACCTAACGATACCTGCTCCCCCCATTGGCCCAATGGATTGGAATGCAGACGGATTTGTTATTAAGAAAAACTTTGTTCCAGAAGAGTTGATGGTCAATTATGAACAATGTTGGTTAGAGAATAACTCCGAGCGACCTGGTGGGTGGCCTGATTGCACACCGTATCGCAGACATCCAGAAGTGATGGATATTCTTACTTACAGTGGAATTACTAATACTATGCAAGACCTTATTGGTGAACCTGCTGGTCTTCATTTAAATCTAACGGGGTGGGTTACTACTCGCCGTAATTGGCATCAAGATTCTTATTTAAACCCAGACCATGTTGGTGACTACTATGCTGCTATCTGGATTGCTCTTGAAACCATTCATCCAGATTCTGGACCTTTTCAATTTGTTCGTGGTTCACACAGGTGGCCTACAGTTACTAGGGAAAAGATTCTTGCTGCACTTAGTCCAGATGAGCAAGACCATACATGGCCCAAACATAGTGAACGACTACTTACCCCATTGTTTGAAGCAGAGATTGAGAAACGTAACGCTGAAGTAATCACGTATCTGCCAGAGCGTGGTGATGTGTTGTTTTGGCATGGTAGGTTATTACATCGTGGTTCTGAGCCTAATGTTGTTGGTATGCCACGTAAATCTTTGATTGCTCACTATTCAGGAATCAATCACCGTCAAGATATGCCAACAGCAAAAAATAATAATGGTGGGTGGTATTTCCCACTAGAAGGTGGTCCTGTTTCATGAAACTTTTAAATGTTGGTTGTGGAACCCATTACGCACAAGGTTGGGTAAATACAGATACATGGGAAACAGATGACACCAAACCAGATGTCAAGGTAGCCCCTGGTAAACCGTATCCGTTTGAAGATAATACGTTTGATGCTATCTACATGGGTCATGTGCTGGAGCACATTCCTTGGTTAGAGGTGTCTACATTCCTCAAAGACATGCAACGTATTGCTAAACCCAATGCTCCAATGCTTGTCGTTGGTCCAGATGTTCATAGAACTATTAAACGCTGGAAAGAGGGTTTAGAGCCGTGGTGGTTGGTGGAGTCAGTTATGGAGCATTTAGATGTCCCTGATACACATGTTCCTGGATTGGAATGGTGGGATGGCGCTCACCACCATTGGAATTGTCATGAGTCAAGAGTTGAGAAATTGTTAAATTCATTGGAGTTTAACAATGTTGTCAATTTATTTGATGTGATACCTAATAACCCAGCAGGAAAATCATGGTTTGATGCAGAGAGTCAAATTGAATGGCCTGTTGTTGGTAAGTACTACTGGCAATTCTGCCTAAAGGTTAATAACAAACTATAATTGGTGCATGGCTAGAGCACGAGGTTTAGGAAACGCAGGTAGGGCAAGAATCAAGGACTCTTTGCAGGCGTTTGCCCTTTCTGACGAGCAAACAAAGCAAGCCTTGTTTAACGAGGAAGAATGCTTTGACCCCTGGGTTGCTAGTACAGGTGGCGTGGACAATGCAACGCCAGACATGTTAGGTGAAAGAACAAACGGACAAGACAGCACTCGCTTTACTTTTGTCCAATATTTCTTTAACCCAGAAACTATGGTTGGTGATATCTACATGGACTTTCGTGGAAAGAAGGGTAGAAAAAACCCAACTAAGTACGTGTTTAACAATGTCCCTGTTTACCAAGCCAAGCGCTTCTATGAGGCTCTTTCAAAAGGTAAAACATTTAACACTGGTGGTATGAGTGGTGGTTATGTTGACTTTGACCCAGACCATTTCAACAGACCACCAGCAACACCATTGGGTAGGAAGTTACAGTACGGAGCATTTAGCCAACAGCAAGCAGACCAAGGGTTCCCTGATGTTGAACAGCAAGACACCAGGCAATACCAACTCCCACTTGATTGGCGATAACGACTAGTATCTACCCCCATGAATATAGTTCGTGGAATTTGGTTTGTCTATTGGATTGTCCGTGATACTGGTACACCTAATATCCCACATATCGCAATGGGTACATGTCAAGAACTCGGTGGGTACTGGCGTAAAGGTAAGGGACCGCAATTACGGTTTGGTAAGTACTTGTTTCAATTTGGGTTGTGTAGACGTAACGAAATCAAGAGTGAAAAAGAAGGACTATTATTTGCGTTAGGTGGTCGTGAGATGGACACAACAATAGAGGAGATTAAACAGTGGCACTAGGGATATTTAAAAAGGAAGAAAAATCGCATGATAAACTTCCACCAAGTAAGGCGCAACAACGAGCCGCTAAGTTAGATAACTCTTCTTTGTACGGTTGGATGGATAACTCAATCATGGCTTTGGGTGCTTCTTTTGATGCGTGGAGATTTAGAGATGCCCCAGCAAGTGAAGTAAATGATTGTGTAGAAGCCTTACAAGTTATTTGGTCAGAGATAGAAAAGAGAAAACAATGAGAGCACCAGAAGAACTTAAAATGGACAGAACTATTGGGCTAGCAAATGACCTAGCAGTTCGTGTTCAAGCGTTCCCACACAACGGGTTGCTAAAACGAATTGACTACCGACTGGTTGCGGACACGGAAGATATGCACGATTTCCTACTTCAGATAGAAAAGATGGTGGATGAGGTAGAGGCTAACCGCCGTATGTACGCCCCGAATAATCCAGACCAGTTATCACTTTTCTAAATTAGGGTAGGCTTGTAGGGTATGTCGGATTCCCTATTGGACCAAGAACAAGAGTTACTAGCCGAAGAGATTGTTGAAGAACTTGACGAAACCTCGGCTGAATTTGTTGACCAGTTAGTTACAAAACTGGTTCTTTTTACTGAGCAGTTTTGCGATGTTGAGTTGTTCCCGTACCAAATTCCTATTGCGTACAGAATTATTGAGTCCATTGTTTTGGGTGACGGTGAAGAAATAACTCTTATCGCAACTCGTCAGTCTGGTAAGTCAGAAGTTCTTTCTAACGTACTTGCATCAATGATGGTCATTCTTCCAAAACTTTCAAACATCTACCCAACCTGGCTGTCTAAGTTTGAGAAAGGTTTTTGGGTGGGAGTGTTTGCGCCAACTGAAGACCAAGCAGACACCGTGTTTAGTCGTATCGTAAGTCGTTTGACTAGCGAACACGCCCTTGGTTTTCTTCTTGACCCTGAACTGGATGACAAGGCTACCTCTGGTGGTACTCGTGGTAAGGGAAAAATCATCACCATGAAGCGCTCTGGTTCTATCTGCCGAATGCAGACCTGTAACCCAAAGGCAAAGATTGAATCAAAAACCTACCACTTTGTGCTTATTGACGAGGCTCAGGAAGCCGATGAGTTTATGATTACCAAATCAATCAAGCCGATGTTGGCGTTTAACAACGGAAGTATCATGCTTACTGGAACGGCTTCCCGTAACAAGTCCTACTTCTACAAGATGATTCAATACAACAAACGGCGTGTTAATCAAAGTAGAAAAGTGATAAGAGATTGCCATTTTGAGTACGACCACAAGGTCGCATCAAAGTACAACAACAACTACGCAAAGTTTATCGCTAAAGAAAAACTACGCATCGGAGAAGACTCTGACGAATTCCAGATGTCGTATTGCAACCGATGGATGCTGGAAAAGGGAATGTTCGTTACTGAAGAAAGAATGGAAAGACTTTATGACCCGTCTATGCCACTGGTCAAACAATGGTGGAGAACCCCTGTAGTGGTTGGTATTGACGTTGCTCGTTCCAATGACTCCACAGTAGTGACTGTCTGCTGGGTTGACTGGGACCATCCAGACCCATTCGGGTTCTACGAACACCGTATTCTCAACTGGTTGGAGATTAACGACCAAGAGTGGGAACAGCAGTATTTTCAGATTATTGACTTTTTACGTAACTACGATGTTCTTCGTATTGGCGTAGACTCTCAAGGTGTGGGTGGGGCAGTAGCCGAACGTCTTAAAATTTTGATGCCAAACATAGAAGTAATTGCAATGACTTCTGATGCTAAAAATCAAAACGAACGATGGGTACACCTAACAGAACTGATTCAGCGTGAGCAGTTGGTAATCCCTGGACACTCTAAGGCTCGCCGTACCCGTTCATGGAAACGGTTTAATCAACAAATGAATGACCTTGAAAAGGTTTACCGTGGTCCATATATGTTGGCTGAAGCCCCTAATGAAAAGGGTGCATTTGACGACTACCCAGACTCATTGGCCCTTGCCTGTGCAATGACTGTGTATGACGCAATGCCTACTATTCAAGTTGGCGAGAATCCCTTTTTCAATTAGTGGTATTCTTGTGGAAACCTTATTTTCCAAGGAGTAACACATGACAGTAGCACCAGCGCCAATGTTCCCAGAACGTGACCTTACCGTTTTTGAGCGAAACATGGCTCCAAGCATTCCAGGCAACAAGGGACCTCTTCGCTTTGAAGAAGGTGTCGCAACCGACACTGACGTTCCAAACGACTTTGGTCGTGGAGCATACGAAGACACCGCACCATCGCCATTGCGAATGAATCAGAACAACCCAGAGATGTTCTACAAGCATGCAGCAGACACCATGCGTGAACGTGCTCATGTTGGTTCAGCATCGTGGATTGAAGCCCCAGCAGTTCTTTCAGAGTTTGTTGAAGGTGCAATGGCAGGCGATGACATGCCTAAGTTTGAGTACTCATACAACTCAGGCGGACACATGAACCGACCAAACGTGACGGTTGTTAACGACTAATCATGTCAGATGTCGGCGGCGACTCAGGTGTTGACGCTGGTGCAATCGGTGGTGAACCACTTGGTTTTGATTCACCTGCTTTAACTACAACTGATGACTTAAGGGCAGGCATTGCCCAAACATACGGACTAGGCCCTACGGGTGCGTTTAGTCCTAGTTTGTACATGAGTAGAACTGGTCAGTTCTACTCTTCTTTTCAGGCCGCCCCACCACCTAAAACTCGTGAACGCCGACACCCATTTGTTCTTAACACTTATCTTAAACAAGACTTAGGTGTCAAGGTTTACCAACCAACAGGTTATGCAGTTCCTCGTGACTTGCAAGCAGCAGACACATTACAGGAATCTCAGTTCAAACAGCGTGACCCAATGGCTGACCCGATTGACTCTGCATTTGGTGACGGTAAACCAATGCTTGACCGCAAACTTAAAGATACAGTTCGCCCAGAAGACGAAGGCCGTTTGGTTAAAGAAACTGACCTTCGCCGTAGGGCTATCCACGTAAGTAAAGGTCGTAAAGACCAGTACGACTACGAGCAGAGGTAACAACATGGCACGGCGCTGGCTTGACGAACAATTAGCAGCAATCTCATATGCAGATGTAGAAAAGGTTCATAAAGATGACCGCAAACTACAAATGGCTCAAAAGAAATTTCAAAGTATTGCTGACGCAACTGAAAACCCTATGCGTGTTGACAAGAAGACAGGTAAACCAACAGGGGCAAGTAAGGATATTAAATTTTTAAGTAGCAGTATTAAGTTTGATAAAGCAAGTGGTGCTTCAGACCCTATGGTGAAGCGCACCTCTACTAAAGGTTTGTATTTAACACCAGCAGGTAAGTTTGGTACTGCTGACTGTTGCCGACATAAGACTGGACCGTGCGGTGCGGCATGTTTGCATGACACTGGGTTCCAAGATTTGGCTAACCAAATAGCACGAACAAACGCTCTTGAGCAAATGGGTCCAGATGCTGTTGCTCTTCTTGCTAATGAAATTGATAACCATGTTAGAGACTCGGCAAGGTACGACAGAGCAAGAGGTCACCACGGAAGTCTTCCTGCGGTTCGTTTAGACGCAACTAGTGAACTTTTAATGGATGAGATGGATATTGGTGACTTCCTAGTTGGTAGACACTCAGGTATTCAACAAGAAGGCGCATTTAAAGGCTACCCACACCTACTTGTTTCAGAGTATGGAAAAGGATTAGCAAAGGATGTACTCCCAGGACCAGAGCCTACTTGGAGACAATCTAACGTAGTACGAGTACCTAGTTGGAGTGAACAAACAACTATTGGTCGTGGCGAGCAACTACAAAGCCGTGGTATTGATATCGCTGTTCCTGCAACAAACTATGGAACATCCACGCATCCTAAAGACATCCCATCTCATGTCAGTGTTCAGTTTAAAGGTGGAAGAATGGTACTTCCTGCTGTTGACTATGACGAACACGATGTTATTGCAATGCGCCCATTCACTGGTAGTGCTGGGATACTTCGTGCTAAGAATCCTGCATTCTCAAAGCGTGACCCTGAACGCCAAAAGAAGGCAAGTAAGTTTTTAACTGACCAACACACACCTTATGAACCAGGTGTTGGTTTTGAAGGTGGAGAGTCACCAGTATCTCCAGCACAAACATTCAATATCCCAATGCACGATATTGTTCGTAGGAAAATTAATGGCCCTCAATTCTGGAACCCTGAAGAGTGACCTATGAGCGATGCGTGGGCAATCATCGTTGCGGCTGCTATACCCGTAATAGGAACTGGAGTCGGTTTTCTTCTGAAGTCCTTCAAAGAATTCAGAACGGAAAATCGTCAAGACCACGCAAACGTAATGGCAGAACTTCGTAAAGTTCGTAGCGGTATTGACGTAGTTGCTGGTCGTTTAAACCAACACATTGACTGGCATATGGATAAGGAAAAGAAATGAAAAAGTTATTCTTTATTTCAGCAATACTTTTAGCAAGTTGTGGCTATGACGGTAAATACCGTTATGAATGCCAGGACCCAGCAAACTGGGAAAAGCCTGAATGCCAACGCCCTGCATGTCAAGTAGACGGGGCATGCCCAGACACATTACTAGGTTTTGACCCAACCTTAGAAGGTTTAGTAAACCCAGTATTAGAAGAACTAATCCCAACACAGGAGACAACAGCACCATGAAACCACGGTTAACCTCAGCAGAACTAGATGCCCGTTTGAAGTTTGTAATCGGATGCATGCTTGGTTTTGTCCTACTCATCACCACAGTCGGAGTACTTTGGGCGCTTGTGTTTGTTACACAGCCTATCGGCGCTCAAGCAGAGAATGATAAAATGTTCTTTGGCGTTCTTTCTTCAGTAGCGACATTCATTACTGGAACACTTGCTGGTTTAATGATTTCAACTGGCAGGAACGCAGAAGATAAAAATGGTAATGGTATTCCTGACGATGAGGAGATTGTATGAGTAAGAAAGTTGCTTGGGACTACATTGTTCCCGTAGTATTACCAAAGGACCTTAAGGGTGTTACACCTGGAAAGTTGCCAGCAAACCTACTTGTTCCAGCAGTTGGTGGCGGTAAACTGCACCACATTGCAGCAAAAGCATGGGCTGCGATGGTCGCTGCTGCAAAGGCTGACGGTATTGAACTCAAGCCGACTTCCGCAGGCGACACATATAGAGAATACGAGTTGCAAAAAAAAGGATTCCTCCAACGCTACAGCCTTGAGGATACGGGAACTGGTAAGACCAAGACCTTTGAAGGCAAGACGTGGTATTTGAAGAAGGGCATGGCGACCTTGGCTACCCCTGGTAAGTCCCAGCATAACCTCGGAATTGCCGTTGACGTTGCTAACGCAGGTGAGCCAAAGCGTTTGAACTGGCTCATTGCCAACGTGAAGAAGTTTGGTTTCTCATGGGAAGTTGTTCCTGAAGAGCCTTGGCATCTTCGTTATGTATGTGGGGATAATATTCCAGAGGCTGTCGCTTCCTTTCAGGGGTAGTTGACACACCTACTTAGGTAGGATACGCTACACAACCTAAACCAAAAGGGTGGTAGCATGAAGGTACATGATATTGACCGTATCCTCTATTATCTCAGTAAGGTCTTTGTTGGGCCTTCTGATGCTGATGAATTATTCAGGGTAATAGAGGTGCTTCAAAAAGAACGTCACAAGTTGGAGAAGAAACATGTCAAAAAATAGTTTATTAGACGAACTTAAAGCAGGTTCTGCTCCGTTAAAAGTTTGCGGTATTGGAAAAGTACGCAACGAAATGTCTGCTGAAGAGCAGGCAGCCTTAGACGATGCATTCGTTAAGATACGAGAAAAGAATGCTTCTCCTCGCTCAATTCAAGTTAGTGGCTACACATATAAGTGGCTTTCTGATTTGCTCAAGAAACATGGGCATGATGTAACAATCCGAATGGTAGAAAAACATAGTAGAAAGATGTGTAGTTGCGATGTCCATTAAAGAAGAACTAACTGCTGGACCACAGAGTCCTAAAGAAGTGCTTGGAAAACTTGCTGACCTATTTGCTCGTCAAGGAATTGATGTAGACGAAATTGGTCAAATACAACGAGTATCTCTCTATCAATCACTTACCAAAAACGAAGAAGGTGAAGCAGAGATTCACGACCTTGCTGGTGTGCAATTTAAGTTCTCACCTAAATGGGAGTCTGGTCCTGAATGGCCTGTTGTACAACAAGGTCCTGCTATCAAGTTACCAACACCAAAAGTAACTAAGAAAAAAGCAACAGGGTTTAAGACCTGTGTAGTTCCTCCAGATATTCAGATTGGTTATTACCGCAACCGTGAAGGAAACTTGGAAGCAACACATGACGAAAAGGCTCTTGACATCTGCATTAAGGTTATAGAAGATTTACAACCTGAAGTTATTGCTCTTGTTGGTGACAACCTTGACCTTCCTGAGATGGGCAAGTATGTGACATACCCTGCGTATGCACAAACTACACAAGCATCAATTGACCGTGCAACTTTGTTCTGCGCTCAACTTCGTGCTGCTGCTCCAAATGCAAAAATCATTTGGCTTGCAGGAAATCACGAAGAACGTATGCCTAAGTACCTTGTACAAAATGCAGGCGCTGCTTATGGTCTTCGCAAAGGAAACACACCAGACTCGTGGCCTGTTCTTTCAGTCCCATACCTGTGTCGTATGGATGAATTTGGTATTGAGTACCGACCAGGTTATCCAGCATCTGACTATTGGGTTAATGAAAAACTTCGCATCATCCACGGTGACCGTGTGAAATCATCAGGTTCTACTGCACACGTATACCTTAACCAAGAGAAGACGAGTGTTATCTATGGGCATATTCATCGCATTGAAACAGCGTTTAAAACACGTGAAGACTTTGATGGTCCAAGAACCATTATGGCTGCTTCTCCTGGTTGCCTTGCTAGAATTGATGGTGCTATTCCTTCTACACGTGGTGGTGTAGACCTTGATGGTCGCCCTCTAACTCGTCACGAGAATTGGCAACAAGGTATCGGTGTTGTCACTTACGAGGATGACGGAAATCACAGGTTCGCATACGATGTTATTCCCATTTACAACGGTTGGGCGTTGTATCATGGGAAGGAATTCATCGCTGAATAGCCATGACTACTATTGTCGCTGTCCAAGGTGATGGGTTCGCAGTCGTCTGCGTGGACTCTCGCATCTCGTCTATTGATGGGGGCATTGCCACGCAAATAGGAACTCTTCGTGAAGGAAGTAGCAAGGTATCAACTAATGGAAAATATTTACTTGGTGCTGCTGGAGATGTACGGGCCATCAACATTCTCCATCATGTATTCCAACCGCCGACCCCACCGCCAAACCTTAAAGGGAAGAAACTTGACCAGTTCTTTACGGCGAAGTTTATACCAGCACTCCGTGAATGCTTTGATGCACAAGGATACTCAATCCCCGACCTTAACGAAAACAAGCAACACATTGCAGAGCAAGGGTCATTAATTCTTGTAGCCATTAACGGCACTATCTATATTGTTGATGGTGATTACGCTTGGGCTTCTGAAGCCAGTGGGTTATATGTAATTGGGTCTGGCGGAGAGTACGCATTAGGGGCTATGCATGTACTTACGCACAATAAGAAGCAAACTGTGCAACAGGCTAAAAACCATGCGCTGAAGGCTCTCGCCGTTAGTGCTAAGTTTGACCCTCATACGGGACCTCCGTATCACACGTACATTCAGGAGTACGAACAAAGCAAAACCCGTAAGCCTGTATAATCGGGTATCCCCTATTAAGGAGTTAATATGAATCAAGCAAAAGTAGAAACAACAGACGCAGCAATTAAGGGCGCAGTTTTGGGCGCACTTACCTATGCAGGAGCCAAGTTGGACTTGACCCCAGAAGTAATCGCAATCGCATTGCCTGCGGTAGCAGCACTTGTCTCGGTTGTGTCAACCAAAATTGGTCCAAAAAACACTGCTCTTCTTTTGAGCGTAGCAACCAAGGCTATGGAAGCAGCACCTGTTGCTAAGAAAGCACCAGCCAAAAAAGCCGCCCCTGCAAAAAAGAAGTAATATCTTAGTATTCTTCTTTTCAGAAAAGGTGTAACGAATGCCTGTTGATTTTTGGTCACCGTCTTATAGGGCGGCATCTAGTGACTTAACCGTAGCGATTAGTCCACTTGGATTGGTTGAACTTGCTGACGAAGAGTTTGAAGTTCATGGACCAAGACTCAACAGGTATTCTGCTGCTTGGGCTTGGTATCTAGGTCATCACTGGTCACACCGCCGTGAGATGGGTGACAACAACGTCACCATGAATTATGTGAAAACCATGTCGGATTTCATTACAAACTTCTGCTTTGGTAAAGGTATTCAATTTAAAGTACCTGAGCAAAACGAAGCAATCATTCCACAACTGCTTCACGAAGTGTGGGACAACCACAACAACAAACATTATTTGTTGTGGCAAATGGGGCAACTTGCAAGTATCACTGGAGACTGCTTTGTAAAGGTTGCATATGATGAACCTTACGTTGATGGTGTTGGGCTACAGCACCCAGGTCGTGTCCGCATTCTTCCATTGAACCCAGCGCATTGTTTCCCTGAGTATCACCCACACGACCGTGAGCGCTTAATCAGATTTAAACTTAAGTATCGTTTCTGGGGAACTTCACCAGAAGGAACTCGTCAGGTTTACACATTTACTGAAATTCTTACGGACAATACCGTACAACAATTTATCAATGATGAATTGATTGACGAGTATGAAAACCCAATTGGTGTTGTTCCAATCGTTCACATTCCGAACATTACAATAACTTCATCACCTTGGGGTCAGTCAGACATTTGGGACATTATCCAACTGAACCGTGAACTCAACGAGAAGATGACTGAAATCTCAGACATCATCAACTACCACGCTGCCCCAGTAACTATCATCACTGGTGCTAAGGCTTCACAACTAGAGCGTGGTCCTAAGAAGGTTTGGGCTGGTCTTCCTAAAGAAGCACAAGTGTTTAACCTTGAGTCACGTGGCGAAATGTCTGGTGCTATTGAATACGTGCAAATGATTAAACGAGCAATGCATGAAATCACTGGCGTACCTGAAACTGCTCTTGGGCAATTCCAGCCAGTATCTAATACTTCAGGTGTTGCTTTGGCTATTCAGTACCAGCCTTTGATGAACCGTTACCAGATGAAGAAGATTCACTTTACACAGGGTCTTGAACGTCTGAACGAAATCATTATCAAAACTTGTGCTGTGTTTGTTCCTGAACTGTTGATTTATAACCCGTCACAGTCTGCAATGCCTGAGCCAGACATGCTCACACAGTTAGACCCTAATGACCCAAATACATACAAGACAACCATTCACTGGCCCGACCCACTTCCTGTTGATGCTCTTATCAAACTCAACGAAGTACAGGCAAAGATGGCTTTGGGTATTGAATCTAAAAAGGGCGCACTACGAGCCCTAGGCGAAGAGTTCCCGAACGAGAAGATGATTGAAGTCTTTGAGGAACTACGAGATGACGCTATTGACCAAGGAGCACTGGACATGATTCGTGCTCAAATTGGTCAGGCGGTAATGATTGCTACAGGACTGCTTCCTAATGGAGGAGGTCTTGAACCTACTCCTTCAGGAGATGGTAATGTAACAAGTGCAGGAAGTCCCCAAGGGGGCGGAGTGCTTCCAGGCGCTGGTATCCCACCAGTTGAAATGGAATTGATGAACCAAATGACTAGCAGGGCATATGGTGCGAGGTTCGCCCAACGCCGTATCCCTGATGAAGACAAATAACACGTATTAATAACACAAGTCAATATTTGCTAAACAACACTTAGGAGAAAATCATGGCAAAAGGTAATGACGAAATTGTCATCCCTGTGGAGGCTACAGAAGCCTTTCATGCGGAGGCAAACACAGTTGCCCCAAAGGGCAAAGTCTTCACTGAAGACGAAGTAGAAAACATCCGTAAGCAAGAGAAAGACAAACTCTACAAGCGCATTGAAGAGGCTGAAAGCCGCTACAAGAGCATGGAAGAGCAAGTTACATCTCTTGCTCAAGACCGTGAGAAGGCTATCCGTGAGGCGCAAGAAATTGCCCGTAAGGAAGAAGAAATTCGCCGTCAGCGTGAGTTTGATGAACTCAGTGCAAAAGAACTTCTCAAGCGAACTGAAGATGAATTTAACGTCAAGATTAAAAATGTTGACGCTGAATGGCAAAACCGCTTTGCCCAAATTGAAGCAGAGCGTTCTGCACAACAAGCATTGCTAGATAAAGAGCGCCAGTTGCGTGAGGTTGAAACCTACCGCCAGCGCCGTGTACACGAGTCTCAAGATGAAATCATTCCTGAACTGATTGATTTGGTCGCAGGCAACACCCCAGAAGAGGTTGAAGCATCAGTGGAAATCCTTCGTCAACGGAGTGCTGCTATTATTGAGAGTATCCAACAAGCGACTCAACCAAGTCGTGTTAAGGGTGTGGCGGTAACGTCACCATCCGTTGGGCCAATGGAAACTCAAACGGAATACCAAACATTGAATGCGGATGATATCCGTAATATGACAATGGACCAGTATGTTAAAATGCGAGACAGGCTTTTAAGTTCACGACCTAAAGGTCGTTTTTAAATAATCTATCCATAGTCACTTAAGGAGACATCATGGCATTTCCAGCACCAACAGGCGGTGCGATTACTGCAACAGCGAACATTAGTTCAACTGGTTACAGTAGCGACTCCGCTTTATCCCCAGCAATTCAAACTATCTGGTCCAAGGAAATCTTGTTCCAGGCAATGCCTGTTCTTCGTTTTGAACAGTTTGCAGTGAAGAAGACCGAACTTGGTGTACAACCTGGTTTGACCATCAACTTCATGCGCTACAGCAACCTTGCTGTAGACGAAGCAGAAGGAGCAACCCTTGATGAAGGTGTGCGTATGGAGCCAGTTGCTCTGTCAGCATCACAGATTCAAATCACCGTAGGTGAACAAGGTCAGGCTCTTGCAGTTACCGAATTGCTCCTTAACGCATCGTTTGATGACGTTATGGCATCGTCAAGCCGTTTGCTTGGTCGTCACATGGCACAAAGCATGGACATTCAGGCTCGCAACACCCTCTACCAGACCGCAATTCCATTTGGTGGCGGCGCAGCAGTTCCTCCAAACCTAGTGTTTGGTCGCAAGACTCTCGGTTCAACCCGTGGTTCAATTGCTCCTTACGATGCAGGCACTTTGGGTGACGCAAGTAACCCAGGTTACCTCTCACCTGCAACCATCAAGGATGCTGTTGAAATCCTCGCTGGTCAGAACATCCCACGCCTTGGCGACACTTACGTTTGCTTCGTTCACCCATCACAGAGCCGTGCGCTCCGTGACTGGCCTGAATTCATTGAAGTATCCAAGTACGCTGCACCTGGCAACTTCATGCTTGGTGAAATTGGTCGTCTGTATGACGTTGTGTTCATTGAAACCACTCAGGTTAAGAAGAACGTAGGTCCAGCAGACATTGACTCGTCAGCATCGGGTACGCAAGCAATGAACGCAGAGTCGTACAACGCAATCATGATTGGAGACAACGCATTTGGACATGCAATCGCATTGCCAGTTGAACTCCGTGACGGTGGCGTAATTGACTTTGGTCGTGAGCATGGACTCGCTTGGTACGCCATTTGGGGCTTCGGCATGATTACACACGAATCACGTGTGTTGCTGAACACCAAGGGTGGAGCAATCGCTTCCTCGTAATTAAGTCAACTAGTATTGGGGGGTCGGGGTAAAACCCGACTCCCCCAACCCTTTCACAATTGGAGAATAATGTGGCAGTAAAAAAGAAATCAGTTATCAAAGAATTTGTAGAGCAAGAAGATGAAATTCTTTTTGTATCAGAAATTCCTCAAGCAGAAGAACTTGAATCTGAAGTAAAGAGCGACACTGTTAGTGCTCGTGTAAAAGGTTCATGGACAATGTTTTGGGGTCAAGACACATGGTTGTTTAATGACGGTAAGCGTTACAAACTTCCACGTGGTTTGTTTGAATATTTGAAGAAGAACGGCAACATCTACGACACCCTCTGAGGTTTAAATGGCTGGATTTACAGTACCTAATGCAAGCGAGTACGGAGTAACAATCCAGAGCCTTGACCAAGCGGAACCAGATTCGCTTGATTTTAAAATCCTAGGTAATCACAACTATGGTGTTCTTTCGGGAGCAGACATTACTGTTTACTCAGCAGGTGACGGTTCTGCTGCGCTGACAGCATCCTATGTTTATGTAAATAACCACTATGGTTATGTATCTGCAAGTACTGTTCTTTTTGATGCGCCAGATACAGACGCTCGCTTTGACCTCCTTGTTGTAACACGTGTTGATGAGTCAACGTATCAATACGGTGTAGTAAAGGGAACGACTAGTGCAACTAACCCTATCTTCCCAACTCCTACCAGTAGCCAACTTCCACTTTATGCAATTTATAGAAAATCTGGGGTGGCATTTAATGCATTAAGTGTTGTTGATAAGCGTATGTTCTTAAACATGGCGCACAGAACTGGTACTGCTATCCCATCTGAAGCAGCAGACCAAGGTGACTTATACATCCGTACAGGGACAGTTCCTGCTACTGAGCAATCATCGTTATACGTATACGTAGATAGCGCTTGGCAAAACCTTGCTAAGTATGAAGGAGCACGTGAAGAAGCACTTCACCCATTTTTGTTTGCTGGTATTTAATGGCTGAAACAACACCCTACGCAGTACGGTTAACTAAACCAACTGGTTCAGTAGCAGACATTACAAGAATTCGTAGAGTTCATATTCCACGTTTTCGTGAACAACAACCTGCTATTGGTCAAGATTTACAAGACACAGTTCCTGGCTCTGGTTCTGGCGACCAATAGTAAAGTAAACTATATCTATGCATGCTAACCACTCACACGCAATAGTTGAAAAGATTGTGGAGATTGCTCGCACATATCTTCGTGATTACCCTAAATTCTTTCAGGTATCTTTTGACGCTGTGGGTAGAACCTATGAATTAGGTAACCCTAATATTGAACAAAGTTCTTTGTGGATAGCCTCATACCCAACAGGCGGCAGCCCAACTGAGATTACATCCGACACATCTGCGTCTACATACTATTCACTGGATGATAGAAATGGGATTATAAGATTTAATCGTTCTTTTTCTTCTACTACAAAGATAATGGTAGAAGGTTATTATTACGAATGGGTTCTTCCAAAAGACTTAGAGTACTTTGCTGGTCACTCTATTGAGCAACATACATACAACTTAGACACCCCACTAGAACTTGTTGCCCCAATTGTTTTAGACACAATTGGCATGGGTACAGTGGTTGAAACCTTGTGGGGTCTATTAACTGAGTACAGTCGTGACATTGACGTAACGACATCAGAGTCTGTGCATATCCCTGCCAGTCAGCGTTTCCGAATGGTTCAATCCATGTTGGATTACTGGACTCGCAACTACCAAGCACAGGCTCGTGCTCTAAACATCGGTGTTGAGCGAATTGAAATCATGAACCTTCGCCGTGTTTCTAGAACAACTGGATACCTTGTTCCGATTTATAAAGCACGTGAATTGGGTGATTACGGTCCAATAGAAAGACAATTCCCTGAAATTAACCCAGGCGACATTAAAATTGAAGACCACGATGAACCACTTCGTGAAGATGTGTACCTTGACCTTGAGCCTCAACAAGGGTATTCAACCGCACCGATTACTGGTTGGTAACCCGTGGACCCCCGTAGAGAATTAGCACAAATACGGAAGCAGTATCGTAAGCACCATCGCAGCGTAGGTGAACATATTACGTGGTTTGAGTTTCTACCATTTGGCGCTGGCAGCGTGGTAGATGATGTTTACGATGAAGCGCCATACGGTTCTGGTGGTAAAGCATATAAATCAGGGGTAACTCTACCTGTGTTGATGATTACTGAGACTGAAGATACCAAGCGAGCAATTCCAGAAGGTCGTCAACCAGTGCAGGTTGTCAACGCTGTTTTGTCAATTGAAGACTGTCGTGATGCTGGTATGACTGAACCGTTTGAGTATCAGAGGCATTTAAATGACATGTTCTTTTATGATGCTCGTTACTACGCTGTATCTATGTACCGTGTTCGTGGTCGTGCAAAAGATGATGTGCTCATCGTTGTTGAAGGTATTGAAGTTTATGTTGACCAAGAAATGCCAAACGACCCAGGTCCAGAACAAATGGAAATCCATGATTTGCCTTGGCCTTCTACGCTTCCAACATTCCTGGTAAACTAAATATGTATGCCGTGCGGCATGCAAACATCGCCTAGAACTAAGGAGTGCCAATGGTTGGCAAACGTGCATCTGCGCCTATTTCTGTCTCCAGTTCTAGAAAGATTATTGAAGGTGTCCCTTCCCCAATTCTTTTCTTTGGTGATTTAATAATGAACCTTCAGGAGTACCTTGAAGACGCTGTTAATGACAGCCTAGCCAAAGAACATAAGGTTGCCAAAGAGGGTCTTGTGTTAAGTGACCCAAAGTATAAGGCACTAGTAAAAGACTTTAAAATTAATTACAACGCTTCAGATGAAACTATCTCCTACTTGGTTGATGGGGCTTCTGGTCCAAAAGCAGTCCAAATGGAATATGGTCCTCCAGCACAATCTCTTCTTCGTAAGGAATGTATGAAGGGGGCTAAACGCCTAGAGTTAAGCATCAACCAACGGCTTGACAAACTCACTGGAAAAGGTGGGCTGAACTAATGCGGACTGGGTTTCTCCTTGCCGAAGACGAGGCTATTAAAGCACGTTTTAGTGGGCTGTATGTCACCGATGACCGTAATGAACGCCGCCCAGTAAAGGTCTTTTTCCGTTACCCAGAAGGAGAAACAGAGCGAGACTACCCATTTATTACGGTAGAACTTATTGACGTTCTTCATGCTACAGAACGCCAGTTGTCTGACCAAGGTGCGTACATAGACACCACAGGTAGTGGGCTATATGAAGACCGCCCTGCGTTTGTTAACTACTGGCCTAGCGAAAGCGCCAGTGTTTCAGCAAGCACCAGCATCCTTAGTTTTGACGACTTTATCCCAGTAGACCTGCTTTATCAGGTATCTATTTACACACGGTCTGCCCTACATGACAGACAATTGACTTCTGGGATTATTAGAAAAGTCGCCCCATTTCGTTGGAACTCCATAGACATACCAGCAGACGGAACGGTACGCCGTTTTGACATGCTGGACTGGACCAACGCAGACTTGCTGGATATGGAATCGGGTTACCGAAAGCGCATATTCCGTAAGGTATTAACTCTCAAAATGTCCGCAGAAATCACAGGTCAAGACCTTGATGCTCTGCAAGGCACAGAACCCGTTACTCAAATTAATAGTACAATTACATCTCAACTGCATGTCTTCAATGAGTAAGTTTTTTCCAATCCCCTTTACACTTTAGGAGTAATAATGGCATACGAACGCCCAGGAGTTTACGTACAGGAAGGTACGTTTGCGACCAACTTGACAACTGCAAATGGACCTACTTCTGCTGCATTTATTGGCACAGCAGAACGTGGACCAACAGAACCAACCCTTGTGACTACATGGTCACAGTACACCAGTTTGTTTGGTGCATTAGACATCAACTACGACCTTGGTTATGCTGTCTACCACTACTTTGCAAACGGTGGTCAAGCAGCCTATGTTACCCGTGTAATTGATGCAACGTCAACATACGCTTACAGCGCCTTGACAGCAACGCCAACTGGTGGAAGTAGTGCAAACCTTATCCTCTTGATTACCAAATCACCTGGAACCTGGGGTAACGACTTGTCTGTTGATTACACCTTTGACACAGAAACATTGACAGACCTGTCATCAGCACCGAAGATTACCAAGGATTCGCTGTTTACCTTGACAGTTAAACTTGATGGTAGCGAAGTAGAACGCTGGTCAAATCTTTCTGTTGACCCTGCTAACTACCGTTATGTTTCAACCGTTCTTGACCTTTACTCGTCATATGTTAGTGCTTCAACTGTAGCAACTGTGGCTAGCAATGCAACACTTACCGTAACTGGTATTGGTGTTGATGACTACGTAACAACCACTACATTCTCCAACGGTTCTGAGGGAGTAGGCGCAATTGATTCCGTTGATTGGGCTACTGCTCTTACCCGTCACGAAACCATTACATCGGGACTCTTGTTTAACCTTGTTGGGCAAACCTCATCAACAATTATTAACAATGCCATTACGGTGATGTCAACTCGTGGAAACTCGTTGTTGATTGTTGATACCCCACTAAACGCAACAAACAAGCAAGCACTTGCTGACGCAGTACAGCCTTACACCAAGTCTGGTTACGCAGCAGTTTACGGTCCAGCAATGAAAATGTTTGACCCAACAAAAACTGGTGCTGCCGCTATCCGCAATACCTACCCAGGTGGTGCGGTTCTTGGTGCAATGGTTCGTTCAGAAGTAACCCGTGGTGTTGCTAAAGCACCTGCTGGCTATAGTTTGGACATCCGAAACGTATATGGTTTGGTAGCAAACCTTACAGAAACCGAACAAGGTAACTTGTACAAGGATAGCCAACTGAACCTCTTTAACGTAGTTCCAGGCGTTGGAGTAGTTATCAATGGTTCTCGCACCTTGGCACGTAATACTTCTGAGAAGTACATCACAGTTCGCCGTTCACTTAACTACCTTAAGGACCTTCTTAAGGAAAGCACTCAAAGCGCTTTGTTTGAACCAAACGATGAGCGTTTGTGGGCAGACCTTACGGTGCGTGTTTCTTCACTCCTGAACACCTTCTGGGCTTCAGGTGGTTTGAAGGGCCGTACTTCAACGGAAGCATTCTTTGTCCGTTGTAACTCATCTAACAACACGCAAAACGATATTGAAAACGGAACAGTAAACATTGAGGTTGGAGTTGCATTGCAGTCACCAGCCGAATTCATCGTAATCACCATCAGTCAATGGACTGGTGGAAGCACCGTCACCACGAATATCTAGGAGATATCAATGGCAACAAGAACACAGAGGACCGACCCTCTACGCAACTTTAAATTCACAGTACGCTTTACACCTATTGGTACAGCCTTGACTAACTACCTAACTGGTATTGGTGACCTTGGCTTTGCTCAAGTAGGTGGACTTTCAGTTCAGAACGAACTGATTGCTTACCGTGAAGGTGGGATGAACACTCACCCACATAAGATGGTTGGGCAGTCAGACTTCCCAGCAGTGTCATTTGCTCGTGGTGCTTTTGCATCACAAGACCAACTTTGGAAATGGACCAAGTTCATGCATGCATGGGTTGGTGGAACAGGTACAGAGGGTTTTGACCAAGGTGCTAAGGGTGACGAAACTAACTATCGTTGTGACGTAACCGTTAAGGTTTACGACCACCCATACACAGCAACTGGTGTTCAATACCAGTACGACAACACAGCAGATTCAAACGTAAAGCCAGGAAACGTAAAGTTGGCATTTAGGTTGTACAACTGCTGGCCTGGTGCATACGGTCTAAGTGACTTGAACGCTGGAGACAACGGAATTATGATTCAGCAAATGAACCTTCACCACGAAGGTTTCCAGATTGCATGGTCAGATTCGGAGATTGCTGCACTGACTGGCGAGAACGCACTGCTATCGTAATTAAACTTAAGTAATTAAAAAAAAATACAAGTAGGAGAAAACATGGATAACAACGCACAAGCAATGTCGCTTAACGCTGCAATTGCTGACCCAACACCCCGTATGGAGATAGTTCCATACGGAAAAATTGAACTGTTTCGTGGACTTAAAAACCAGGAAACAGGGGAGTGGGAAACAACTGCATTTGTAAAAGAGTTAAATGGTGAAGACGAAGAAGCACTTGCTGCGCTTGAGTCTGATGACGACCTTTTGTACGCACAGTACATGTCCCATCTGCTCAAGCGCAGTGTTGTTTCCATTGGAAATATAGACATTACAAAGAATCCAGGGTTGGTTGACAACCTAATTATTGGTGACCGAGATGCTTTATTTTTGGAAACAGTTCGTGCTACTTACGGAATCTTTCGTGAGTACCAAATTATTTGCCCACATTGCGTTAAATCAAACGATGTACAAATTGACTTGAATGACTTCCCAGTAAAGAAGTCAGATAAAGACCCAAAGGAACCGCTTAAGGTAACTCTAAAAGATGGAACAATTATGCAGTTCAATCTTGTTACCGCAAGTGACAGTCAGTTTGTAGGACTAAAAGCAAGAAGCATTCCTGAGCAAAATACGTTTTTAATTGCTCGTTGTGCTGTTTGGGAAGAAGGTAAAAAGCCTGCTGACCCTGTTGCATGGGCTAAAAAATTGGGTATGAAAGACCGAGCAAAGATTGTTGAAGCGCTATCTGAAGCACAACCAGGGCCAGAAATCAAGGAGGTGGAAGCCCTCTGCGCCCATTGCGAGCAACCATTCCCAATCATGCTCAACTGGGCCGCACTTTTATTCGGCTGATTTAGTAGTACTATATTGGGAGTACGATACGATTGCCACGGTTTACAAGGGCTTCACGCTCAAGGATATTAAGACGATGACAGTACGCCAAAGGGCGTATTGGTCAGCAATGAGCAAATGGCGTAAACAGGAGTAATCATGGCTAAGAACGAACCTGACCTCTCAGGCAACGGTAAAGGTATCCCTAAAGGCAGTGCTACTGCTGACGTTCGTGCTCGCTTCAAATTAGATACAACTGAGTTTAATAAAATAAGTGCTGGTATCAAGGAGATGAAAGCCTCCTTCCAGTATCTTAACCAACAACTCC
>JGI25921J50272_10000026_pt1 | contig 44530 bp, 39 predicted proteins | sample LauGreSu1BDMLBSD_2_FD_50272 | JGI IMG/M metagenome (IMG submission 50272) | reverse complement strand
ACTAAACATAGGGGTTGCGCTCGTTGCGGGACTTAACCCAACACCTCACGGCACGAGCTGACGACAGCCATGCAGCACCTAGTTTCGTGTGATTGCTCACTGATTCATCTCTGAATCATTCACTAACTTTCAAGCCCGGGTAAGGTTCCTCGCGTATCATCGAATTAAACCACATGCTCCTCCGCTTGTGCGGGCCCCCGTCAATTCCTTTGAGTTTCACCCTTGCGGGCGTACTCCCCAGGTGGAATACTTAACGCTTTCGCTTAGACGCTAACTGTTTATCGCTAACATCGAGTATTCATCGTTTAGGGCGTGGACTACCAGGGTATCTAATCCTGTTTGATCCCCACGCTTTCGTGCCTCAGCGTCAATAACACCATAGTAAGCTGCCTTCGCAATTGGTGTTCTGAGACATATCTATGCATTTCACCGCTACTTGTCTCATTCCGCCTACCTCTAGTGTATTCAAGCTCNTCAGTATCAAGGGCACTGCGATGGTTGAGCCACCGTCTTTCACCCCTGACTTAANAAGCCGCCTACGCACCCTTTAAACCCAATAAATCCGGATAACGCTTGGATCCTCCGTATTACCGCGGCTGCTGGCACGGAGTTAGCCGATCCTTATTCTTACGGTACATTCAGCTCGGTACACGTACCGANGTTTATTCCCGTATAAAAGCAGTTTACAACCCNTAGGGCCGTCTTCCTGCACGCGGCATGGCTGGTTCAGNCTTGCGNCCATTGACCAATATTCCTTACTGCTGCCTCCCGTAGGAGTCTGGTCCGTGTCTCAGTACCAGTGTGGGGGGTCATCCTCTCAGATCCCCTAGACATCGTTGCCTTGGTGAGCCGTTACCTCACCAACTAGCTAATGTCACGCATGCCCATCTTTATCCCATAAATGTTTGAACATTGTACGATGCCGTACTGTGTTTTTATGCGGTATTAATCTCTCTTTCGAGAGGCTATCCCCCTGATAAAGGTAGGTTGCATACGCGTTACGCACCCGTGCGCCACTGTCATATAAGGTAAGCAAGCTTACCCTATAATCTCGTTCGACTTGCATGTATTAGGCCTGCCGCTAGCGTTCATCCTGAGCCAGGATCAAACTCTCCATTGTATGAGTGTTTGTATCTGACTCTATTTTATCAATAGAATCTGTGTTTTTCTATTTATTTGAATTGACTTTGAAAGAATTGAGTTCTTTCGAACTCGTTACGCTACATGATATCTCTTAAAGAACTTTGCGCCGCTCCTCTCGGTTTGGCTGTATCATTTTGCTCGAATGAGCTTCAATGTTTCTAGTTTTTGAAAATCAACATCGCGTTGATTTTTGTTCCGCTTTTCATCTTTTTCACACATCTCCTCGTTTTGCGGACTGCAAAGGTAGAACCTTTATTTTAATTCTGCAAAAAAATTTGAAAATTTTTTCTCCCGCTTTCTTTTCCGATTGACTCTTCCTTTTTGAGCGGGCTACAAAGGTAGAAATAGTCGGCAAACTACACAAGCCTTCTTCATAAATTTTTGCAAGTATTTTATAATTGACTGTAATACAATGCTATATTTTTCCGCCAAGTGTTTGACTATGGAATTATATTGTATTTTTATCAGCATGGAGCGGAATATACCGGGAGCACTGATTCAATCATTAAGAACACAGAAAGACTTTATTGAGGAAGATTTTCTGAAGATACATGAAATGGGAGAAGCTTATACTAGCGTAAGAATAAACCCCGCGAAATCACCTTCGGTATTCATGAATGAGATTGCTGTGCCATGGCACAGCCATGGAAAATATTTAAATGAAAGGCCTTTGTTCACAGCTGATCCGCTTTTTCATGCAGGCTGTTATTATGTGCAAGAGGCTTCTTCTATGTTTTTGGCTCATGCAGTTCAACAAACCACCAATTTAAGTGAGCGCATAAGGGTACTGGATTTATGTGCCGCCCCTGGTGGCAAAAGCACCTTGTTAAATAGTCTATTGAATGAGGAAAGTTTATTAGTTGCCAACGAAATTATTAAAAGCCGCGTCCCTGTATTGGCGGACAACCTCAGCAAATGGGGTACCGCAAATACTTACGTCAGCAATAATGATCCGAGAGATTTTGGCAGATTGGCAAATTATTTTGATGTGATGGTGATAGACGCTCCTTGCTCGGGATCGGGAATGTTCAGAAAAGATCCGGCGGCAATTGATGAATGGTCGGAAGAGGCGGTAAAGTTATGTAGTCAAAGACAGCAAAGGATATTAGCAGATGTCTATCCGGCTCTAAAGCGAGATGGCGTCTTAATTTATTCTACCTGTTCTTATTCTGAAGCTGAAAATGAGGAAATTGCCGATTGGCTTTGTCAGGAGTTTGCGCTGGAAACCATTCGTTTAAATATTGATCCATCCTGGGGGATTGTAGAAACCTCCTCTCAGCAACATCAAAATTGGGGTTACCGATTCTATCCCCAAAACTTGAAGGGGGAAGGATTTTATTTGTCTTGTTTCAGAAAAAAAGAGGGAGAGGTTCATTCAGATTTTAAAAACAGAAAACAGGAACCCGTAAAAATACCTATCCAGCATTTACAGGAAATAGACAATTGGATAGCGGCGGCGGATTTAGAAATCAAACTTTTTCAAGACAGCTATTACGCTATTCCTGCGGGGCAGACGTATGACCTTACACTTTTACAGGAACGATTGTATTTGAAAAAATCGGGTACTCGATTGGGTAAATTTGCCGGCAAGGATTTTATTCCCGATCAGGAACTTGCTTTGAGCATCTGGGCATCTCCAAAAATCAAACGACTCAATCTAAGCAAAGCAGCTGCTATTAGCTATTTAAAGAAAGAAGACCTACACATCACATCCGATTTAAACGGCTGGGTATTGATGTGTTATGAGAGCTTTGGTTTGGGATGGGCAAAAGTATTACCTAAGCGTATTAACAATTATTATCCTAAGGAATGGCGTATTATAAACCAGGCTATTAAATAAATTAATACTGTCCGGTAGAAAGCATCACTAAAGTGCAAGCTGCAATTGCCTCTATCCCCTTTTCTTTTGCCAGTGCTTCTAATTCAGGGTTTTCAGTTCCTGGATTGAATATGATTCGCTTTGGATTGGTTTTCAGGATATAATCATAATAGGCCTGCTGATTTGCCGTGCCAACATATAAAGTAATGGTATCGATATCAGGATGTATAGTTTCCGGTTGCTCGATGGGCACTCCGGCGACCTCCCCGCTCTTGATTCCTACGTTGACGATTGGATGTCCGTGCTGCGTAAGCCGTTGAGCTGCCAAGTAGGCATAGCGCTCCGGATTGGTACTTGCTCCTAAAATGAGGGTTTTCTTTTTCATCGGTACAAAAATAAAGGCTTCAACTTAATTGTTTAAACACCGCTTCGGCACAATTCATGCCATCGATGGCTGCAGACACAATCCCGCCGGCATAACCTGCTCCTTCACCACAAGGATAAAATCCGCTGATTTGTGGATGCTGCAAAGTTTCCCGGTCTCTTGGAATGCGTACCGGCGAAGATGTTCTCGATTCAACACCCACGAGCAATGCTTCATTGGTGAAGTAACCCTTCATCTTTTTACCAAAAATGGGCAATGCTTGTTTCAATCGCTGATAAACCAAGGTAGGCAGTACTTCTTTAAGCTCTGCACTTTTGGTTCCAGGCAAATAAGAATTCTCAGGTAAATCTGCCGAAAGGCGATTATTCACAAAATCGACCATGCGTTGTGCAGGTGCCTCCAATTGGCCGCCACCTGCTCTATAAGCCCCTTGCTCTATGGCCGACTGAAATTCTAACATCCGCAAGGGATGCGCTTCCGCACCGGGCACATCTTCGAGATTGATCTGGACCACCGTACCGGAATTGGCATAGGGATTATTTCTCTTGGAGGGCGACCAGCCATTCACCACAATTTCATTAAAATCGGTTGCGCAGGGTGCAATGATACCACCGGGGCACATGCAAAACGAGAATACGCCACGGCCATCCACCTGCTCCACCAGACTATAATAAGAAGGCGGTAAATGCGGACCACGCACATCGCAATGGTATTGAGCCTGATCGATCAAAATTTGCGGATGTTCAATACGCACACCTAAAGCAAAAGGCTTGGCTTCGATCAAAATATTTTTTTGATGCAATAAGTAAAAGATATCACGAGCAGAGTGGCCGGTAGCCAGAATGACTGCCTCGGCTGTTAATTGATTCCCATCTGCCAACTGAACTCCTTTGATCTTGCCGAAATCTAACAAAAAGTCAACCACCTTGGCATCGAAATGCACTTCGCCACCGGCGTTTAAAATTTCATCCCGCAGAGCGGTAATAATTTGAGGTAATTTATTGGTGCCGATGTGTGGGCGGGCATCGATTAAAATATCTTCGCTGGCGCCATGAGCCACCAGGGTTTTCAATACATACTGGATATCACCCCTCTTATTAGATCGGGTGTACAATTTCCCATCAGAATAAGTTCCGGCACCACCCTCTCCGTAACAATAATTAGATTCTGGATTGATCAGCCCTTGTTTGTTGATGGCTGCTAAATCTCTGCGGCGCTGTTTCACATCTTTACCGCGTTCCAACACAATGGGTTTGAGGCCTAATTCGATACAGCGTAGGGCAGCAAATAATCCGGCCGGACCAGCGCCTACAATAATTACAGGCTTTTTGTCAGTTACTTTGGGATAATTAACTGCAATAATTTCAGGTGTCGGGTTTTCGTCGATAAATACTTCTATTTTCAAACGAAATACCACCTTACGACCTCGAGCATCGATGGAGCGCTTGCGGATTTTAACATCAAAAATGCGTTTAGGATCAGTTTTTAGCTGTTGGGAGACCAGCTTCTGCAGCAATTCCGGATGGGCTGTTTCTTCCGGAAGGAGGACGATTTCTATTTCTTTGATCATACGGAGCCGGGTTTTTATCCCGGATTGTAACAAAGGTATGAATTTTGATATCTAAGCACTAAATTGAACAAAATTTAAAAATGAAGATCATGAGAAAAATCGTGTATATGTTTGCTGCCGCTTTCGCGGTGATTTCTTTAAGCTCTTGTGGCTATAATTCGATGGTNACCTTGGATGAACAAGTGCAATCTCAGTGGGCACAAGTGCAAAACGTTTATCAGCGTCGTGCCGATCTGGTTCCTAATTTGGTGAACACCGTAAAAGGAGCGGCCAATTTTGAGCAAGAAACTTTAACAAAAGTGATTGAAGCACGTGCCAAAGCTACTTCCGTAACAGTGGATGCCAGCAAATTAAGTCCGGAGAATATTCAGAAATTCCAGGCTGCACAGGGTGAACTGAGCCAATCGCTCAGCCGTTTATTGGTTTCTGTGGAACGTTATCCGGAATTAAAAGCCAATCAAAACTTTTTAGAATTACAATCTCAGTTAGAAGGCTCGGAAAACCGTATCACCGTTGAGCGTCAGAAATTTAACGAGGTCACCCAAGAGTACAACGCGAAAATCCGCACTTTCCCAAATAACCTGACCGCAAACATCTTTGGGTTTGAGAAAAAAGGTTATTTCCAGGCCGAAGCGGGTACCGAAAAGGCGCCTAAGTTACAATTCTAATGAACATCTTTAACGAACAGGAACAAGAACGCATCCGCGAAGCTGTAGCTGCCGCGGAGCGTTCCACTTCTGGAGAGATACGCATTTGTGTAGAGCGAACCTGTAAAGGGCCTGCCATGGAAAGGGCCATCAGCTATTTCAATAAATTAGGAATGGCCAAAACCAAGCTGCGCAATGGTGTCTTGATTTACCTCTCTACCGAGGACCATCATTTTGCGATCATTGGCGATATGGGCATTGATAAGGTGGTTCCTCCAAACTTTTGGGACAGTACCAAGGAAGCCATGCTGACTCATTTTAGAAAGGATGAATTGGTCGCCGGATTAGAAAAAGGCATTCATTTGGCAGGCGAACAATTGAAAAAATATTTCCCCAATCTTTCGGATGATGTGGATGAACTAAGTAATGAGATAGCTTACGGCGAGGAGAATTAATCACATGAATTTGAGAAACATCTTTACTTTTCTACTCCTGCTGCTTGGCTTAAACTCCTGGGCTCAAAAGTTTCCCGAAAAGCCTAATCGCTTAGTAAATGATTATACCCAAACGCTTTCTACCGAAGAGGCAAGTGCACTTGAGCAAAAACTACTGGCATTTAATGACTCTACCTCCACTCAAATCGCGGTGGTTTTGATCAACGATCTGGAGGGATATGATGTGGCAGATTATGCTGTTCGTTTGGCAGAAAAGTGGGGTATTGGCCAGGCGAAAAAGAACAATGGGATCATTCTATTGGTCTCTGTTGGCGACCGAAAAGTGACCATCCAAACCGGATATGGCATGGAGGGGGCTTTGCCCGATGCCATCGCTCGCAGGATCATCGAAGTCGCTATAAAACCTAATTTCAAGCAAGGCGAATATTTTCAGGGATTGGACCAGGCAACTGATGCCATTATTGCCTATACGAAAGGGGAATTTAAAAGTGAGCCTCCTTCTAAGAATGGCAGGGGATCTTTCCCAATGGGGTTGATAGTGATCATCATCATGATCATTGTAGTGGTAGCTAAAAAAATAGGTGGTGGCGGTAATGGACAAGTAATTAGCGGCAGAGGTGCCTCGAGCCCATTCTGGTGGTTATTAACGGGAGGCGGCGGACATGGTGGTGGTGGATACTCCGGCGGTGACGGCGGCGGATTTGGCGGTTTTGGCGGCGGCAGTTTTGGTGGAGGCGGAGCTAGCGGGGATTGGTAATCAACTTAAAAAGCCCTTCGATACTTTGAAGGCTTTTTTGTTTACTGACATTTCTCCCTTCGGGAAGTATCAATCAGGTAAACGATCTTCCAACCATCCGCATACTTTACCAAGGTAATGTTGTCAGTTCCGCAGTGTGAAAATTTACTGCCCACGTGAAAGGTATAGCTTCCCCAAACCTGAGCAAGGTTACCATCGATCAATATTTGATCGAAATTGATCTTCTCATCCCAAATCTGCTCGGCGGTTTTTGGTTGGGCAATGGCTTTGAGCCAGGGTTCAATACGATCGCCAGATACTGTACCTGATAAGCCATCTTTTGCATTTCGGATGGTTTGCAGTACGGCTCCCGGCGCAAACACCGATTTTACCATGGCTGAATCGCATTTCTTCATTCCCTCAAAAACAGTATTTACTGTTTTTTTGATGGCCTCGATTTCCGGATTTGCCGTTTGAGCATTTGCCGAAAGCATCCCCGCCATCAGCAAAATCATGATTGCTATTTTTTTCATACTTTAATTTAACAAAAAAGCCCCGAATATCGGGGCTTTTTATGATTTAGCTCATCTTGAGCTTTTTCTGAATATCGGCTACGTAGCCTTTAAATTTCTTGTCGGTATCAATCAAGTCTTCCACGGTTTGGCAAGCATAAATCACCGTAGAGTGATCGCGGCCACCAAAGAAAGCGCCAATAGATTTGAGTGAGGTTTTGGTATGACTTTTGGCCAGGTACATCGAAATTTGACGGGCCTGCACAATTTCGCGTTTACGAGTTTGAGATTTAACCATCTCGATAGGCACCTCAAAATATTCGCAAACCAATTTTTGGATATAATCCATCGAAATCTCCTTGCTCGAATTTTTGATAAAATTCTTCAGCATGGACTTCGCCAGGTTCAGATCAATTTCTTTTTTGTTGAGGGTAGATTGAGCTAATAATGAAACCATGGCACCTTCCAGTTCTCTCACATTATTGTCGATGTTGTGTGCCACATACTCAATCACATCCGATGGTAAATCAATTCCATCTGAGTACATTTTCTTTTTCAGAATGGCCATACGGGTTTCCAAATCGGGCACCTGCAAATCGGCGGATAGACCCCACTTAAAACGGCTCAACAAACGCTCTTCCAGTCCGGCTAAATCCTTAGGGGCTTTATCTGAAGTTACAATCAACTGCTTACCAGATTGGTGCAGGTGATTGAAGATGTGGAAGAAGATATCTTGTGTTTTTTCTTTACCGGCAAAATTGTGGACATCATCCATGATCAATACATCCATAGCCTGATAGAAGTTCACAAAATCGTTGATATTGTTGTTTTTTAATGCATCAACAAACTGTTGCGTAAATTTCTCACAAGAAACATACAAGACTAATTTGTCGGGCATATTGCGCTTGATCTCATTACCGATGGCCTGAGCCAGGTGGGTTTTACCTAAACCTACCCCACCATAAATCATCAGCGGGTTGAAAGAAGTGCCTCCTGGTTTGGCAGCTACGGCATAACCTGCCGAACGGGCCAAACGGTTGCAATCACCTTCCACAAAATTATCAAAATTGTAATTTGGGTTCAATTGCGGATCTACCTGTAATTTCTTTAAACCCGGAATAACGAAAGGATTTTTGATGTCTTTATTCAGGGCAACAGGCATCGGCATCGATTGGTTCTTTGCTTCAGCACCATTGCTATTGGAAGGCATATTGGTAGTGAAAGGAGTACTGTTAGATGATTTCTCAACCACAATGTTATACTCCAATCTTCCTTCTTCTCCTAATTGTTTTTTAACTGTTTTTCTGAGTAAGCCTACGTAATGCTCTTCTAACCATTCGTAAAAGAATAAACTGGGTACTTGTATGGTCAACACATTACCTTCTAAACGCAAAGATTTAATCGGCTCAAACCAAGTTTTGAAACTTTGGGCCGGTATGTTGTCTTTGATAATTTGAAGGCAGTTGTCCCATACTTCGGTACAAGTTTTTTCCATATACGTATCTTAATCTATTGAGTTACAAGCATTAAAAACAAAGGGAGGTAGCGGCCCATTGGAACCTCGAATATTCTAAAAATATTTTAGATATAAAACTAAATTTCAAAATTATTGTTAACTGCTTGTACGTTAGCTAAATAACTTACTTTTTTGTCTCGATTTTTTTGGAAAATAAAGTCGATTCTACCAAGGTTAATTCCGGCAAAACCTACCTGATTGATCAAAGTTTCTTTACTGTTTAAATTTTTAACCACAAAAGGCTCTTCCAGGAAAGTGTGCGTATGACCCCCAATTATTAAATCGATGTGATGTGTGTTGCGGGCAATCACTTTATCCGACACTTTATTATCCCGGTAATCGAAGCCCAAATGAGAAAGACAAATGATCAGATCGCAACGGTGTTCGTTCTTCAGTTCAGCTTCAATTTTTAAAGCTTTAGCCAAGGGATCGAGGTAACGGGTATTGCCATATTGCACCTTATTCACTAAACCTTCCAGTTCAATCCCCAAACCAAAGACCCCAATTTTGAGCCCGTCTTTTTTGAAGATTTTATACGGTCTGGTTTTATCGTGCAGCAAGGTGTCGGATAAATCATAATTAGCATTCAGGATGGGGAAATTGGCATGGGGTAGTTGTTTGTAAAAACCCTCCACTCCATTGTCGAAATCGTGGTTACCCATTATTCCGGCATCGTAACCCATCATGCTCATCATTTTCAATTCCAGCTCTCCACCGTATAAATTGAAGTAGGGAGTTCCCTGAAAAATATCTCCTGCATCAAAAAGAAGCACATTTTTCTCTTCCGAACGAATTTTATTGATTAAAGCAGCACGAGGAGCAACTCCCCCTCGTCCTTGATATTTTGAGCCATCCATTGGAAAAGGATCGATGCGGCTGTGTACATCATTGGTATGCAGAATGGTTAATTTTACCAAATCGTCTTTCGCATATGCCGAATCTGAATTGATACCCAAAGCCAATAATGCAGTCCCGGCAACAGTATTTTTTAAAAAGCTTCTTCTAGTCCAGTGTAATTCTTCCATCGAGCTGCGGATTTATGGTTTTACCTGCTTTAGTTTGTTGTTTCAAATATTCCAGAATGGTATCTCGTAATTTGATGTCGAATTCCTTACGATTGTATGCTTTGGCAAAAATGTAACCGCCATCTCCCTGATTGGCCATATAATCAGAAGTTAACACAACGTATTCCTTTTGATTATTAAATTCTTGGCCGTTGATAAGAATATTTACTGCTTTTTTGTCTTTAATTCTGAAACGAATTCCGGATACCGGATCACCACCCATCTCGGCGATATAATTCAGGAAAAGTTGCATGTCGGTTCCGTTGAAAGTGACCGCCACCAAACGGTTTTCAAACGGCATGAGTTCATAAATTTTATAGAGTGGAATTTTGCCTTGTGGCAGTGCCAATCTCAACCCTCCATAATTAGTGTAAGCAATATCAAATAAGATCCCATTTTGACGGGCAATCTCAGCCATGGCATCAGCCATTAAATTGTTCAATCGGCCTTCTGGTTTGGCACGAGCAATTTCGGTCTCTGCTACAGCAACAATATCATTCATATTCGAATCTAAACGTTGCTTATAGGGCTTGTAGAAAGCCAACATAGCCGAGTCGGCAGGCAGATCTTTAGAAATGGGGTACTGTTTTTTGATCGAATTGCTCAGTTGTAATTTTGAGCTGCAAGCGACCAGTACCGACAGAACGGCACCAATAAAGAAAAGGTTTCTGATATGTTTCATGTTAATATTCCCCAAATTCTTTACGTAAAGTATCGGCAATTTCGCCGAGGGTGGCGTAGGCTTCCACCGCTGTTAAAATATGAGGCATCAGATTTTCAGTTCCGGCAGCTGCTCCAGCCAATTCGGCCAATGCTTTTTCAACAGCAGTAGAATTACGTTCTGCCTTTAGTTTATTCAGTTTATCGGTTTGAACCTTTCTGATTGAATCGTCCACACGGAACACCTCTGCATGAACACCATCGTTCTCTGTGAACTTGTTCACGCCCACCAAAATACGATTTCCTTCTTCCAGATCTTTCTGGTATTCGTAGGCGGCATTACCTATTTCCTGCTGCATATACCCAGATTCGATGGCATTGACAGAACCACCCATGGCATCGATGGTTTCGATGTATTTCCAGGCGGCAGCTTCGATTTCGTCGGTCAATTGCTCCACAAAATAAGAACCGGCTAGGGGATCCACGGTATCGGTCACCCCGCTCTCAAACGCAATGATCTGCTGCGTTCGCAAGGCGATTTTGGCAGCAGCTTCCGTTGGTAAGGAAAGTGCCTCATCGTAACCATTGGTATGCAGCGACTGGGTACCGCCCAACACAGCAGCCAAGGCCTGGTTGCTCACCCGCACAATGTTATTTAAAGGTTGCTGTGCAGTTAATGTAGAACCTCCGGTTTGGGTATGAAAGCGCAATTTTTGAGCAGAAGGCTCGCTAGCACCCAGCTCTTGGGTCATTTTCGCCCACATGCGGCGGGCCGCCCTGAATTTGGCAATTTCTTCAAAAAAATTATTGTGGCAATTAAAGAAGAAAGACAATCGTTTTGCGAAAACATTGATATCCAGCCCTTTGTCGATAGCAGCTTGTAAATAAGCTTTTCCATTTGCGAGTGTAAAGGCTAACTCCTGTACGGCTGTGGAGCCTGCCTCCCGAATGTGATAACCAGAAATAGAAATGGTGTTCCACTTGGGAACCTGCTGGCTACAATATTCGAATACATCGGTAACCAAGCGCATGGAGGGCTTGGGTGGATATATATAAGTGCCCCGGGCAGCATATTCTTTCAAAATATCATTCTGAATGGTACCTGAAATCTGCTGAATGTCTGCTCCCTGTTTTTTGGCTACCGCGATGTACATGGAAAGTAAAATAGCTGCAGTAGCATTGATGGTCATCGAGGTGGTGATTTTTTCCAGCTCAATCCCATCAAATAAAATCTCCATGTCTTTTAATGAGTCGATGGCCACACCTACCTTACCTACTTCGCCATCGGCCATCGGATGGTCTGAATCATACCCGATTTGCGTAGGTAAATCGAAAGCAACCGATAAGCCCATGGTACCCTGTCCCAACAAATAATGATAGCGTTTATTAGATTCTTCGGCAGTGGAAAAACCAGCATACTGGCGCATGGTCCAAGTTTTACCGCGGTACATATCTTTTTGGATACCTCTGGTAAAAGGGAATTCGCCAGGGCGTTCGGTAATTGAACTTGGTTCGGAATAAACTTCTTTAATTTCTATACCCGATGTGGTGGTAAATTTTTTCTCAGCCATTTCTCAAAATGATTCCCAATATCGGGTTTTTAGAGAAAATAACTACACATGCATTGCTAATTTACTTTGTTGACTTAGCGTAAAAAGGAACTTTCAGACCGGGCAGACCAAGGAATAAGCTTATATTTGTATCATAAAACTGTTAAGTATGAGTACTACAACAATCAACCAAGCTCCGGTTAGTTTTACCGAGGGTGCCAAAATAGAAATCAAGAAGCTGATAGAACAACAAGAGATCGGCCCTGATTTTGCACTGAGAGTTGGTGTAGAAGGTGGTGGCTGTGCTGGCATGAACTATATTTTAGGCTTCGACCAGAAAAAAGATGGGGACCAAGAATATGCGATGGACGGCATCCGCATTTTTATGAATAAGGCCCATGGCTTGTATTTAGCCGGTATGGAGATTGATTTTCAGCACGGTTTAAATGCCAGAGGCTTCACTTTTAACAATCCGAATGCCAGTAGCACCTGCGGTTGCGGCACCTCTTTTTCAGTATAATATTTCTGAGTGTAACATTTACCATAGTCCCGCTGTCAAATAAGCGGGATTTTTTATTTACAGCCATACATAATGAACTATTCGGAGAACGTTAAGGTTGCCATGCAATCGGTAAAAAGCAATAAACTGCGTACATTTTTAACTGCGCTCATCATTGCTTTTGGCCTGATGGCATTGGTTGGAATTCTAACTTCCATCGATGCNATCAAAAGTTCGCTCAACAATACTTTCTCCAGCATGGGCTCCAACTCATTCACCATCAGAAACCGCGGAATTGGCATCAGGATAGGTGGTGGCGGTACACGACCTAAAAGATTCAAACCCATCAGTTACCAAGAAGCAGTTGCTTTCAAAAATCGTTTCGATTTTCCTGCCATCATTTCAGTAAACACCTTTGCATCCTTTGCCGGCACTGCGAAATACGGAAACGAAAAGACCAATCCAAATATTTCGGTTTTGGGTGCGGATGACAGTTATTTGTTTACCGGAGGTTATAAACTAGCTGCTGGTCGTAATTTCTCCCAAGGTGAGTTAGACTATGGTAATTCGGTCACCATCATCGGACACGAATTAAAAACCAAACTTTTCAAAAATAGCGACCCCATTAATCGCATCATTACCGTTGGGAACAATAAGTTCAGGGTGATTGGAGTTTTTGCTGAAAAAGGCTCCAGTGTTGGTTTTGGTGGCGATAAAGTTTGTGTGATACCACTTTTAAGGGCCAAGCAGATCATGACCTTGAGTAATCCTTCTTATACCATTTCTGTGATGGTAAACGATCCCGGAAAAATGGAAGCGGCGGTAGGTGAAGCCACCGGAGTATTTAGAAATGTAAGAAAACTGAGGGTTCAGGATGAAAATAATTTTGAAGTGACCAAGAGTGATGCCATTGCACAAACCCTGCTCGAAAATATTAAATACGTAACCTTGGCAGCTATTGTAATTGGCTTCATCACTTTGGTGGGCGCTTCCATTGGCTTAATGAATATCATGCTAGTTTCGGTAACGGAGCGTACCCGCGAAATTGGCATCAGAAAAGCAATCGGTGCCACTCCAGAAGTCATTCGCCGTCAATTCTTGATGGAAGCTGTGGTGATCTGTTTATTGGGCGGACTCAGCGGAATCATCCTTGGGATTTTAATTGGCAATCTCGTGGCCATTGCTCTCGGTGGCAACTTCATCATTCCATGGTTATGGATGACTTTGGGGATTATCATCTGTGTAGGAGTTGGGGTGATCTCTGGTTTCTATCCAGCCTCAAAAGCTTCCAAATTAGATCCGGTTGAAGCCCTGCGCTACGAGTAATTATTTCAATTCGTCTAAAACTCTGAACATCTTTTGACGGATACCTGCCGTAGTCCCGTTGTAATTATTAATCATGAACGAGAAGACCAAATTTTGACCAGCCGCATTGGTGTGGTAACCTGCATATGCTAAAACATCTGCAATGCTGCCACTTTTCATTTTCATTTGATTATAAACGGGCAGGCTCTCGTAAAATGGAGCATACCAAGATTCTTTTCTGACAGATTGGAGAATCTTTGCCATGGATTGGGTGGTAACTCGGTTGGCTGGTGAAAGTCCGCTACCATCGTAAATATTCAGTGAACGAGGATCGATGTTCAACTTTTCTTGCCAGAAATCTTTTACCAATGACACCGCAGCAGCAGTACTGGTCGGGTTGCCCTTCTTCCAAGCAAAAGTCTTGAGAAAATTTTCGCCATACAGATTGACACTCTTCCTATTGAACCAGTAAACCAAAGCGCTCAAATTGGGAGATCTAGTGGTATGAATTAGTCGATAGATCGGATTGAGTGAAATTTTCTCAGATTGAAGCTTACGCCAACTGCTACTTCCATTTGCAACTGATATACCGGCAATTTTTAAAGTATCTGCCAACCGGTAGGCAAGGTCTAAAGCTGGGTCGGGAATGGCGGGTGAAACGGGTTTATTTAAATCGATGGCATAGGTGCCTCGCAAATAAATCAGATTAGAATTTGGTGTCATATAAGCATAAACCTGATCGCCGCTACCAGCTTTGCCGGTGCGTACCTCATTCACAAATTGCAAATAAGGCATGGCCGGAAACACTCCTTTAATTTGAACGCTGTCGCCTACTTTGGCGCCAGGCTGCATCCTTACATCAAACTGATTTTCCCGCCAACTTAAAGAACTGGCACCGCCGCCGTAATAATTACCTACATCCTGCCAAATCCAGCCATCAGGAATAATTTGGGTGCCAAACAAATAATCATCGGCAATAATTTGACCCTGTATTTGTTTGATGCCTGCGTTTTTAATGGCATTAAGCCAAGCTCCCAACACCACTTCAGTTTTTGTTTGGTCGAAACGCCAACTCCCCAAACTCGGATCACCACCGCCTAAAATATAGATATCCCCATCCAAAACCCCGGTAGTACTTAAGTTACCGGTATAAGCTAACTTAGTTTCATATGTAAAATCAGCACCTAACAAATAAAATGCAGTTGCTGCAGTGATGGTTTTGAGGCTCGAAGCCGGTGCTAAACCCATATTGCCATTTTTAGAAAAGAGTACCTCTCCATTATCTGCATTCAGCACGGTTAAAGAGGCCGAGGCAAAAGCCATTTGCGGATCGGCCTCGAGACGCTCATAGGCCTGTTTAATTTTTTGAGATAAAGAAGTTTGGCCTTTAACCAAGCAAAAAGAGAACAGAAACAATAGGGTGGCTAGGTATCGCATAGCTAAAAATATAAAAATTTAGATACAGAGGATCTCTTATCGTGCGAATCGATATATTTAAACATCCTAAATGCAATTTAGGCAATTATGAAACAATTAATGATTTATGTATTCCTGGCCATGTTCAGCCTGAACTTTGCGGCGGCACAGGATAAAAAAACCATCACCCACGAAAGCATGTGGATGATGAAAAGAGTAGGTACCCCCGAAGTGAGCCCCGATGGGAAATGGGTCGTATTTAGTGTGCAAGAACCCTCCTACGATGAAAAGGAAGTGATCAATGATTTGTGGCTGGCTCCGGCAGACGGTAGTGCGGCTCCACGCAAAATCACCTCAGGCAAAGCCGGTGAATCGGGTTATCAATGGAGTCCGGATAGTAAAACCCTGGCTTTTGTAGCTCGCAGAGATGGCGAAGAGGCAAGCCAGATTTACTTGTTAAATATCAAAAACGGTGGTGAAGCGCAGCGGTTCACCAATATTTCAACAGGTGCAAGTGCACCTAATTGGAGTCCCGATGGAAAATCTATTTTATTCAGCAGCTCGGTATATCCAGGAGCTTTTACAGAGGCATTGAGTAAGAAAATTACAGATGAAAAAAAGAAAATCAAATACAAGGCCCGTGTATATACCGGTTTCCCCATCAGAGATTTTGACCGTTGGAGAGATGAAAAACAAACCCATCTTTATGTTCAAAGTTTAGATAGCAGCTCCGCTACGAACATTTTCAGCAAAATGAGCATGGTTAATCAGCCTGGCTTCCGATTGGGTGGCTACAGCTGGACTCCTGATGGCAAGGGCATTGTTCTTTCAGCTACGCTGGATGGAGAAGTGCAGGCTTCTCAAGAAGCTAAATATAAGTTGTACCAGTTGGGTTTGGGCGGACAAGAAGCTAAATTGATTTTGGAGAGTGATAAAGCAGGTTTCTACGCTCCCAATTTCAGCCCGGATGGCAAAATTTTATTTGCTACCGAAAGTGCTTATGGCAATTACAAAGTTTATGATTTGGGCAAACTGGTTCGCTTTGACTGGCCATCGGTCAACAATAAAACCTATATCGCTGCTGAACTGGACCGTCCGGTGAACAGCTATACCGTGCAAAATCAAACTATTTTCATGAGTGTGGAAGATCAGGGGCACGATAAAATATATCAGTACAACCTGGTAAAAAACCAATTGAGTTTGCTAACAAAAGGGAAAAAGGGTTGTTATAATGCAGTCTCGGTTTCCGAAGATGGCAAAGTAATTGTAGCCAATTATGATGATGCCAATATGCCGCCTGAGGTGGTTCGTGTAGATGCCAACAGCGGAGAAACTAAAGCCATCAGTTCTTTTAACAAAGCAGCCTTGGCCGCTTTGGACATGCCAGAGATCGAGGAATTCTGGTTCACTAGCTCCAGAGGCAAGCAAATTCACAATATTTTGGTTCGCCCTGCGGGCTTCGACCCAAATAAAAAATATCCGGTTTTTGTGGTGATGCATGGCGGTCCGGCCGGCGCCTACAAAGACAACTGGGGTTACCGTTGGAACTACCACTTATTGGCTAAGCCTGGTTATGTGCTGGTGTTGACCAACTATACCGGCTCTACCGGCTTTGGCGAAAAATTTGCGCAGGATATTCAGTACGATCCATTTAAAGGACCAGCTGATGAAATTAACGAGGCTGCTGCACATGCCATCAAAAAGTGGAATTTCATCGACGGCAGTCGTCAGGCTGTAGGTGGTGCCAGCTATGGTGGTCACTTGGCGAGCTGGATGCAGGGCAATACTTCTCATTACAAATGCATTATCAATCACGCCGGTCTGGTGAACTCAGAAGTACAGTGGGGTACCAGCGATGGTATCTATGGTCGCGAAGTGATGAATGGAGGCTTACCTTGGGAGAAAACCAAAACTTTCACCGAACAGAACCCTATCCGCTTTGCGGCAAATTTCAAAACACCGATGTTAATTACCATTGGCGAACGCGATTACCGGGTACCGATTAATAATTCATTGGAAAACTATGCCATACATCAGCGATTAAAAGTACCGGTAAAGCTGGTGGTTTTCCCCGATGAGAACCACTGGATCTTAAACGCCGAAAATGGTCGTTTCTTCTACCAGCAGGTACATGAATGGCTGGGTACTTATTTGAAGTAGCCCAAACAAAAAAGCCCCGAGGGTGCCTCGGGGCTTTTTTGTTGTTAAAATATGTACAGTTTAAATCAAATGATGGGCTACCAGATACTCAGCAATCTGTACCGCATTGGTAGCGGCACCTTTACGCAGGTTATCGGATACGATCCACATATTTAAAGTATTGGGTTGAGACTCATCTCTGCGGATGCGTCCGACAAAAACTTCATCGCGATTATGGGCATCTTTAGGCATCGGATATTTTAGGTTAGCTGGATCATCTACCACCAGAATGCCCTCCTGATTCTCCAATAACCGGCGGACTTCCGCCAAGTCAAAATCATTTTCAAATTCGATATTTACTGATTCAGAATGACCGCCCATAACTGGGATACGAACCGTGGTAGCAGTCACTTTGATTGAATCATCTCCCATGATTTTCTGAGTTTCTTTGATCATTTTCATCTCCTCCTTGGTATAACCATTCTCCTGAAATACATCGATTTGAGGGATGACGTTTAAATCGATTGGGTAGGCATAAGCCATTTCTCCCTCGATTCCCTGACGCTCGTTCATTAACTGATCTACCGCTTTAACTCCCGTACCCGTCACCGACTGATAGGTAGAAACCACCACACGTTTGATCTTATATTTTTCGTGTAATGGCTTTAGTGCTACCACCATCTGGATGGTAGAACAATTGGGATTGGCAATGATTTTATCTTCTTTAGTCAACACCTGAGCGTTCACTTCTGGTACAACCAGTTTTTTATCTGGATCCATACGCCAGGCCGATGAATTATCAATAACAGTAGTGCCCAAAGCTGCAAATTTAGGTGCCTGCTCCAGTGAGGTGGTACCTCCGGCAGAGAACAAAGCAAGATCGGGTTTTGCTGCAATGGCTTCTTTCACGGTCACCACTTTGTATTGCTTGCCTTTAAAGGTAAGTTCCTTGCCTGCACTTTTTGCTGAGGCCACCGGAATCAGTTCAGTCAACGGGAAATTACGCTCCTCCAACACTTTCAACATCATGGTACCCACTAAGCCGGTGGCGCCAACTACTGCAACTTTCATAATTTATAATTAATATTTTTTATTTATTTTTAAGTAAAGTGTTTGTTCGATACAAATATGAAGAATTGTTTACTCATTCTGATGTTCTTGATTTCTAAATCTGCCTTGGGGCAGTTGAATGATAATTTCAATGACGGGGATTTTACGAATAATCCGGTATGGAATGGTAGTAATAATGGCACTGATTTCAGCATCATTCCTAACGGAAATACTTACCAATTAAGGTCAAATTCTACGCAAAGTAGTAGTAATTTTTACTTGAGTACAGCAAACAATCTGGCCACTGAAACGGTTTGGGAGTTCTGGTGCAACCTACAGTTTAATACTTCTAGTACCAATTTTGTAGACGTTTACCTCATCTCCGACCAGGAAAATCTTCAGAATGCAAATATAAACGGCTATTTCATTAGGATGGGAGGAACGGACGATGAAATATCGTTATACCGCAGAACTGGCGCCACCAACACGAGTGTAAAGCTAATCGATGGTACAAATGGGGCACTAAATACCTCTAACAACGTGTGTAAGATAAGAGTAACCAGAACAGCTGCTAACTTATTCATATTAGAGAGAGATTTAAGTGGTATAGGATACGATTATTACTTAGAAGGAAGTGCTGTTGACAATGTGATTCTGACATCTTCCTATTTCGGAATTTTAGTCCAACAGTCAACATCAACATTTTTCCAGAAACATTATTTCACTGATTTTAACATCAACCCGTACAGTCCGGATACAACACCCCCGCTATTATTATCTGCATCGGCCACCGATCCTTTCACCATAAAAATACAATACAATGAGCCTATGGACAGTTTGCTGGCAAAAAATACATCGAATTATAGCTTAGATAATGGAGTTGGACAACCACTAAGCGTGAGTACCGATGGTAACTCCGGTAAATACAAATTACTATTCGGAACGGAACTAAATACAGGAGATTACGTACTTACCGTCAACGCGGTAAGTGACAAAACGGGGAATTTTATTTTAAACAATACGACTGCATCATTTCATTTTGATAAACCATACGAAGCCCAGCAAAACGACGTAGTCATTAATGAAATTTTTGCCGACCCTTCTCCACAAATTGACCTCCCCGGTGTCGAATTCATCGAATTATGGAACACGACTAATCAGCCAATATCTTTAGATAAATGGACTTACAGCGATGGCACCACCAGCTACACCTTTGGAAATGAAAGCTTGTTACCAAACGAATTGTTGATCCTTTGTACGAATACCGATGTGGCCAACTTCAGTAGCTACGGGAAGGTAATAGGCATCTCTCCATGGCCAAGCCTCAATAACTCCGGCGATCAGCTGAGTTTAAAAAACGCCAATGGTCAAATCATCAACCAGGTTAATTATACGGATAGCTGGTATAAGGATGCGCTTAAAAAACAGGGTGGCTGGTCCTTGGAACTCATCAACCCAAAAGCATATTGTTCAGGTATTCAAAACTGGACAGCCAGTCAACACATTGCTGGTGGAACCCCTGCTCAAATCAACAGCGTTTATTTACCAAATATTCCTGTTGAACCCTTGAAAGTGATTTCAGCCGAGATGATCGATCAAGTGACGCTGAGCGTTCAATTCAATCGTTTTGTAGATAGCACCTCTGCTGCCAATCCTCTACATTACAGCCTCAACAACGGGGTAGGTCAGCCATTAACCGCAGTCGCCATCGGGCCTTATTTTCAGGAAGTGAGAATGACTTTTGCCGTGGCACCCGCCTTAGGTAAAAACTATACCTTGAGTTGCGGATCGGTGAGTGATTGTAAGGGCGACTTGCTGACGGCTCCGAACAACAGTATTTCATTTTACCTGGCCGATCAAATAAAAAAGGGAGATTTATTGATCAGCGAAATCCTCTTTAATCCAAAAACCGGTGGAGTTGATTTTGTCGAGATCTACAATAATAGTGATCATGATCTGGACCTGAAAGATCTACGTATTGCAAGCCTGAACGAAAAAGACAGTTTGATTGCGGTAAAAAGTATTAGCCCTACACAATTGTTAATTCAATCGCAAGGGTACCTAGCCATGAGTACCAACTCCATGAACATCCAAACGGAATACCCGGCAGCGCCAGCAGCCAAACTCATAGAAGTTAATAGCTTGNCCGCATTTAACGATGACGCAGGTATCGTGCTGCTCATTCGGTCCGATTCAACCTTCATAGACCAATTCAATTACACGGAAAACATGCATTTCCCACTGATCAAAAATGCAGAGGGTGTATCCTTGGAACGCAGCAGTTTCGCCATCGCTACTAATGAACCTGGCAACTTCCGCTCGGCAGCGGCCAGCGTAGGGTTTGCAACACCCGGTTACCAAAACTCTCAATTCATTCCAGGCCAAGCGGTCTCAGAAGATCTCAGCCTGGAATCTACCACCCTATCACCCGATAATGATGGATTTGAAGATGCCTTGACCATATATTACCAATTTGCCCAAGCCGGATGGGTGGCCAATCTCCGAATTTATTCGGATCAGGGGACGCTCGTAAGGTATTTGGCGAAGAATACCACGCTTGGAACCAAGGGGGCCTTTATTTGGGATGGCTTGAACGATCAATCAGAAAGGGTTCCAATTGGGATTTATTTGATTCATCTGCAAGTTTTCGACCTCAGTGGCAAGGTGAAGACCTATATCAAGCCATGTATCGTAGCTACTCAACTGAATTGATAGCAGATAGTGGTATTTTTTTACCTTTGTGCCAAAGTGTAAAAAGATGGCAGAAACAATTCTGGTATTAGGGTCAAACGGACAGATAGGCACCGAACTGGTCACCGCTTTAAGACAAAAGTTTGGTAAAGACCAGGTGATTGCCTGCGATATCAAAGAACCGATTGAAACAGAAGGCCCTTTTGAGCAGGCTGATGTGCTGGATGCAATGGGTCTGCGTAAGCTTTTTGAAAAATATCAGCCTACACAAGTTTATTTGTTGGCAGCACTTTTATCGGCCGTGGGCGAACAAAATCCTAAAAAAGCCTGGGAGCTGAACATGGATGGTCTTTTAAACGTATTGGATCTAGCATTAGAATTCAAGGTAAAAAAATTATTCTGGCCTAGTTCCATTGCGGTATTCGGACCGAACTCACCTCGTGAAAATACACCTCAATATTGTGTAATGGATCCCAACACCGTTTACGGTTTTAGTAAATTGGCCGGAGAACGTTGGTGCGAATATTATTTTGAAAAATATGGTCTGGATGTACGCAGTATCCGCTATCCGGGATTGATCGGCTGGAAAGCTGCCCCCGGCGGAGGTACGACCGATTATGCCGTTCATATATTTCATGAAGCCCTGGCCAAAAACAGCTACGAATGTTTTTTATCTGAAAATACTGCTTTGCCCATGATGTATATGGATGATGCCATTCGTGCTACTTTAGAACTCATGGATGCACCAGCAGATCAGCTCCGCATCCGCTCCAGCTACAATTTGGGAGGGATCAGCTTTACGCCCCAATTGCTTGCTACCGAGATCCGGAAACACCTTCCAAATTTCAGCATCAGCTACAAGGATAATGATCCCCGACAGACCATTGCCGATAGCTGGCCAAAATCTATAGACGATACTTACGCCCAAAAAGACTGGGGCTGGAAATTAAAGTTCGACTTGAAAGAAATGACCGCAGAGATGTTAAATAACCTTAAGAAATAAACTCAATTGTATGGGAAGAGCCTTCGAATTTAGAAAAGAAAGAAAATTTAAGCGTTGGGCCAAAATGGCCGTTCAGTTTACCCGTTTGGGAAAAGAAATTGTAATGGCCGTAAAAGCCGGCGGACCCAATCCGGATGCCAACTCTCGTTTGCGTACCGCCATGCAGAACGCCAAGGCCGTGAACATGCCTAAAGACCGGGTGGAAGCAGCCATTAAAAGGGCCAGCAATAAGGACGAAAGCAATTATGAGGAACTGGTTTACGAGGGTTATGGCCCTCACGGAGTTGCGGTACTGGTAGAAACCGCCACCGACAATACCAATAGAACGGTAGCCAACGTACGGAGTTATTTTAACAAATGTGATGGCACTTTAGGAAAAACCGGTTCCTTAGATTTCATCTTTAATCGCAAGTCGGTTTTCCGTTTTGATCCGGGAGAAATGGACTTAGAGGAACTGGAATTCGAACTGATCGATGCGGGATTGGAAGATTTATATGTGGAGGAAGGTGAGGAAGGTAAAGATGTAGCAGTAATCCATACCGCATTTGAAGACTTTGGTAAGATGCAGAAAATGCTCGAAGAAAAAGGCATCGAGGTTTTGAGTGCCAAATTGGAGCGAGTAGCCCTGTCAACTACCGAAGTGTCGGAAGCACAAGCTGCTGATGTTTTAAAGTTAATTGATAAACTGGAAGAGGACGACGATGTCCAAGCGGTTTATCATAACATGGGATAATAAAAAAGCCTCCAGTTCAGGAGGCTTTTTTATTAATAAGATTCGAGTACTTGTTTCACTTCTTCCATCAGCCACATGGGCGTTGAAGTGGCCCCACAAATGCCTACACTTTCACCAACATTGAACATGGTCTTACTCAATTCATCGCTGCTCGAAACGAAATAAGTGTTGGGATTGTGTTTGCGACAAACCTCATACAACACTTTGCCATTAGACGATTTCTTTCCGGAAACAAAAACGATTTTGTCGAAATTCTTAACGAATTCCGGTAATTCCTTGTCACGGTTAGATACCTGACGACAAATGGTATCATGAGCTTTCACTTCGTAGCCTCGGTTGATGAGCTCTTCCTTGATTTGATAAAATTTATCGGTACTCTTGGTAGTTTGGCTGTACAGGGTGAAATTCTGAGGTAATTCTACCTCGTCTAATTCGGCAATATCCTGAAACACCAAAGCATTATTGTTGGTTTGACCTTGTAAACCGATCACTTCCGCATGTCCGTGTTTCCCAAAAATCAAGATCTTTTCCTGCTCATCATATGAATTCTTAATGCGATTCTGCAGTTTCAAAACCACCGGGCAAGAAGCATCAATCAGGGTGATGTTATTTTCTAAAGCGGTGCGATAAGTTTCGGGGGCTTCTCCATGAGCCCGGATCAACACCTTTTCATTTTTTAATGATTTTAAATCATCATGTTCGATGATTTTGAGTCCTTTGGCTTTCAATCGCTCTACTTCTTCATCGTTGTGCACAATATCGCCAAGGCAGTATAAGTAACCCTGCTCCGCCAAAATCTCTTCGGCCATATCTATGGCATAAACCACCCCGAAACAAAATCCGGAATCGCCGTCTATACTTACTTTTAGTTGATAAGTCATCTATCTCAAAAATACAAAAATGTATTTGTTAGCGCATTATATTGAGTCCGATAAAAAACAGGAATTGTGCAATCAGCAAAACACTTGCCGCCAAATTTACTTTATTGAAAGTTAAGCGGTTGAATAGCCAACATCCTGCAAAAGAAAACAAAAACCAGGCGATGTAATTTTGCAGGGGGATGGTTGCACTGGCCCAATCCCAATAATTAAAATGAATGGCTACAGGCTCAATTAAGAAATCGAGCAATACCAATACACTTGCCCCCAATACCGATTTAAGCAAGGTGCATTTCAGCCCTAAAGCTTCAACGCTTACGCCCACACTGTAAATGAGCAGCACCCAATTTACTCCGATCAATAAGGGGATTTCGGCAAGCTTGAAGCCCAAAGTAGGACCGTATCGGTACTCGCCAAAAATTAAACCTGTATGTACGCCTAGAAATTCAATTAAATATCCGGCGATGTAAATAATAACTACAAAGAATAAAAAATTGCGGTTCTTCTCCTGCTGACTGATCAACATCAATGCCAGCATCAATAGCAAATGCATGGGTACCAGTTTGATAAACGTTGCTGTTCGTTCTACATCCATAAAGCCATAGAGGCCCACCGCATGAAAAAGCAAAACCAATCCACTGATGATCAATGAGCTTCGGTTTAGGAGCTGGGGATATTTCTTCCTTTCCATGTATTGGTGCTGGTTAAATATTTTTGCATTGATAAGACGGCGACATACAACAAAATCAGCATTTGGAGCGGATGCAATAGCAAGTTCCAAAAAACAGATTGTCCGGATAACAAGGCAATCATCACCCTGCTGAGAGCGATGAGTGCCAGGGCCAGCAGGGTCAGGTTCAGTCCTAAAAACCAAGCCATCGCCAAGGGGCCAATCAAAACCAAAAACAGGTATAAAAATAAGCCAAGAATACTGTAAGCAAAGCCTGCCAGGAAATTTTTACTGAACCCTGATATGGCTTCACCAAAACTGTGATACATCCGACAATAGATGAGACCATTAGCCAATAGGGTTTCCGCACGTCCCCGAGCAGTTTTGAGTTGTTTCATGATCTCAATATCTTCTACCACCCTGCCTTTGACCTGTTCGTGCCACTGATTTTTGGCATAATGTGCCGCATCGAACATCATGAACTGCCCACTTGCTGCCGAAAAAGAAGGATTGGAAGACAAACGGACCAAACGAAGCGGTAAAAGATTGAGGAGTAAAAAATGCATCAGGGGTACCACCAGTTTTTCACCAAAACCAGGCATTTGCTGATTGGTAAACAAGCTCAATAAGTCGAGTTTTTGGGTTTTCATCCGATGCACTGCCGCTTGCAGGAGGCCAGGCTGAATCATTTCATCCGCATCTAAGAAAAGTAAATACTCTCCTTTGGCGAGCTGAGCCAACTGATGGCAGGCATAATTTTTTCCAAGCCATCCCGCCGCTAATGGCTCGCCCTTCTCTACCCTGAAACGCGGATCCTTCTTGGCGAAATCACTGCAAATTTGATAAGTGTCATCCTCCGAATCATCATCCAACACAATCACTTCTATTTGTTCATAATCTTGCTTTTGCAAAGATTCGAGGAGCCGGATGATGTTTTTTGCTTCATTCCGGGCGGGTATCAAAACAGAAACCAGATCCTGATAAATCTTAGGACTCAGCGGCAAAAATGGTCGGGAGAGATAGTTGAATAAAGTGACGGAAAACCGCAAAATCAGGAAGAAAAAAACAAAATAAATGACCGCCATACTAAACACTTAACTGATTTTGTCGCTTTTTCGATGCATCATAATGCTTGTTATACTCACTCTTGATCAGTTGTAAACTGGTAAACTCCGCTCCTTCCCAAGTTTGGAGGGAACACTTTACGCTAGGTTTACGGTGTTCGAAATAATCGATTAAAATAGCTGCAAACAGGTACTGAAAATTCTTCTGAGAAGAGTTGATGATGTTCATCAATCCTTTTTCAAAAATGATATCATCCGCATGGGATGAGTACAATTTACCTTGTGGAAAGATGACCACTAAATTTCTAGGGTCATTAAGTAATGAACCGGCATAATTTAAAGTTTCAAGGATACTTCTTGATTTTTTCTTCACCGAAAAAGCTCCTAAATATTTCAAAAACCAAACCTGACGATAATTTTCTTCGGTCACCATAATGTGGAACCGCTTTTTGAACAAAAGTCGATTGAGCTGGAAAAGTAGAAAACCATCCCACCAGGAAAAATGATTAGCCAACAACAAAATCGCCCGGTTTGGATCTACCTCTACACGGTCAAAATCAAATCTTTTGAAATCTGAACGAATGAGCCGGTTGATATACCAGGAGAAAAAAAAATGGATGATGGGATGTTGCTTTGGCGGATGCATGTGTTAAAGATAGTTATTTCTGCAAGCAATTAGCAATCAAGTAGATAGCCCATCTACAATTCTGGCAGAAAGTAAAGCCAGGGGAATGCCACCGCCAGGATGGACGCTGCCACCCACAAAGTAGAGGTTCTTGATTTTAGACGAGAAATTGGCGTGCCTCAGGAATGCGGCAAATTGATTGTTGGAACTGCTTCCATACAATGAACCTTGATAAGAGGAGGTCTTGCGCTCAATACTTCTCGGATCCAATATATCTTCACAAACAATCAAATCAGCTACCGGCTTACCCAAATTTCTCGATAGTTTTTCGAGGATGTTTTTTCTTGCTTCCGCGATGAGGAGGTCCCAATCTTGTCCTTCGTTGGCTGGCACATTGATCATCACAAACCAGTTTTCTCCACCTTGGGGCGCATCTTCCATCTGGCATTTTGAACTGATGTGCACATAAACCGTTGGATCAGCATCTATTTTTTTATCAGCCCAAATGGTGTTGAACTCATGCTGATAATCTTCACTGAAGAAAATATTGTGAACATCCAATTCCGGAAAAAATGCATTGATTCCCCAATAAAAAATAAGGGCCGAGCTACTACGTTCCTGATGGAGAATACGCTCAGGAGCTTGTTGATTTTTTAATAATTGGTGATAGGTGAACCAAACATCCATGTTAGAAATCACCCGATCGGCCAGCTCGGTTCCTTTTTTAAGTTTGATTCCTTTGATGTGATTTTTCTGCACCAAAATTTCTTCAACAGGCGAATTATAATGAAACACTACGCCCAATTCTTCAGCAAGTTTTACCAAGCTTTGGGTGATGGCATACATGCCTCCCTCCGGAAAATACGCTCCAAAAGACTGCTCTAAATGAGGGATCACATTGAGCGTTGCCGGAGCTTTATAAGGATTTGAGCCATTATAGGTCGCGTATCTGTTAAAAAACCGGATCGTTTTATCGTCTTTAAAAAAATCAGAATTGGCCTCATGCATACTCCTGAAAGCATCAATCTTAGGGAAACGAAGAATGGATTTCAGGGTTTGCCAGTTCAAATAAGAAGAGATGCGGTGCAGGCTACTTTCCAGAAAAATGCGATGCGTAATGTCATAAATTCTGGAACTATATTTCAGAAAACTCCGAACCGAATCGGCGGTATCTTTGGTTTTTGCAGCAATTTCGTGGGCCAGTTTTTCCGGGTCCGACCAAGCTTTGATCTGGGTACCGTCCTCGTAAAAGTAATTGCAAACCGTATCCAACTTTGTGTAATTGAAATAATCTCTCGGATTTTTACCGGCCAGCTCAAACAATTCGTCCACATACTGAGGCATGGTAAACAAGCTAGGTCCGGCATCGAAGCGGAAATTCCGAATACTGAAAGAGGATAATTTACCGCCCGGATAGGAATTGGCCTCATAAACTTGTACAGCATGTCCTTTTACAGCCATTCGAATGGCCGATGCAATACCAGCAATACCTGCCCCAATAACAACTACTTTGGCCAAAACTGATTATTTTAAATTATTAAGATCAATAACCAATCGTTCTACGATTCGATCATTTTCTAAATGCTCACTCACGATTTCTTCCACATCACTAAGCTGAACCTTACCGTAACAAGTACCCTCAGGATAAATGATCACATTAGGGCCTTGCTCGCAAATATCAAAACAGCCGGCTTTTTGAGCCCTCATCTCTGTATTGAGTCCCCGATCTTTGATGGCTTTCTTGAAAGCAGCCGTTAAGGCCAGCCCTCTTTCTTCGCCACAGCATACCCTGGAACCCTCCGGACGTTGATTGGTACAAATGAAAATGTGTTTCTTATAAAGCATGAATGATGATTTTGTCGTTGGGGTGTTAAATTATCCAGAATGAATGAATAATTGATTAAAAATAGCAATTTTTGAATGCACCATGACGAACAAAACCGTTTTGATTACCGGAGGCACCGGCCTCATCGGCAAACATTTATGCCGGGCATTACTCGATAAGGGTTATCGAATCCATTTGTTGAGTCGTCAATTCAAACCTTCGACCGATGAACGGCTGAAAACATTTGTTTGGAACGTAGAAAAAGGGCAGATTGATGAGCAATGCATAGCTGGTGTAGAAACCGTGATACACCTTGCCGGTGAAGGAATTGTTGACAAGCGCTGGACCCAGAAACGCAAACGAGACATCATCAACAGCCGGACCAACTCCATTAGGCTCATTTATGACTTGATCAGGAAACAAGCTTCGCCCACTGTAAAACACATTATTTCGGCGGCTGCCATTGGTTTTTATGCCGACCGGGGCGATGAATTGATGACTGAATCGAGTCCTTCAGGTGAAGGATTTTTAGCTGAATCGTGCATTGCCTGGGAGCAAGCGGTAGATGAAGGCAAAGAATTGGGATTGAGAATAGTAAAGTTCAGAACCGGAATCGTGCTCGACACCGCAGGTGGTGCACTTGCAGAGATTGCCCGTCCGGTTAAATTTGGATTGGGTGCTGCTTTAGGAAGTGGTAAACAATGGGTTTCCTGGATTCATTGGAAAGATGTGGTGAAGATGTATGAGTTTGCGATGGAAAATGAAAAATTAGAGGGAATTTACAATATGATAGGCCCTCATCCGGCTACTAATTTAGAACTGACCAAGGCCATTGCCAAGCAATTCAATAAACCCTTATGGCTACCTGCCGTTCCGGCCTTTGTGCTCAAACTAGCCATGGGCGAAATGAGTGCGGCTGTGCTGGGTAGTACCAAAACAAGTGCACAAAAAATTATAGATGCCGGATTCACTTTCGATTTCCCGGAGCTGGAAACCGCCCTCAAAGATCTCTATGCCTAAACCCACCGTTAATATTTTTTGGTTCCGTCGAGATTTGAGACTGAACGACAATCATGGGCTATATCAGGCTTTAAATGCCGGATTGCCAGTGGTACCCTTGTTTATTTTTGATAAGACCATCCTCGATCAGCTGGAAGATAAAACAGATGCCCGTGTCAGTTTCATACATCGGGAACTGCAGTCCATCCAAGAACAACTCCAACAGAATAACTCCTCGCTATTGGTAAAATACCAGGAGCCTGGCCAAGCATGGCAAGAAATTCTGAACGAATTTGAAGTAAAGCATGTTTTTACCAATCAGGATTACGAGCCTTACGCACGGGAGCGTGATGGGAAATTAAAGGAGTTTTTTGAAAGCCAACAAATCGGATTTCAAGTGTTTAAAGATCAGGTGATTTTTGAGAAAGATGAAGTAACAAAAGACGACGGCAAGCCTTATACGGTTTTTACTCCGTACAGCCGGAAGTGGTTGCAAAAATTTGAGCAGCAGCACCTGCCAAGCTATCCATCCGAAAAATTACTCTCTCATTTTGAACAGAAAAATACCCGTGAGCTTCCCTCATTGGAAAGTATGGGATTTGAAGCAACTACCATATCCTTACCTCCAAAAGAATATCAAAATATTGTTGCCAACTATGGCGATAAGCGTAATTTTCCTGCAATTAAGGGTACCTCCCGTATTGGCATCCATCTTCGTTTTGGCACTGTAAGTATCAGGGAATTGGTGAAATACGGTTATTCGGCAAAAGATAAAACATGGTTGATGGAACTGATCTGGCGGGAGTTTTACTTTATGATTTTATGGCATTTCCCGCATACCACTCACAAAGCCTTCAAACCTGAATACGACCGGATAGCCTGGAGAAATAATATGGATGAATTTACAGCTTGGTGCGAAGGCAGAACGGGTTATCCTATTGTGGATGCAGGCATGCGTGAACTAAATGCCACTGGTTTTATGCACAATCGGGTACGGATGATTGCTGCCAGTTTTCTGACCAAACACTTATTGATCGACTGGCGCTGGGGAGAAGCTTATTTTGCCAAAAAATTACTCGACTACGAACAGTCGAGCAATGTAGGTGGTTGGCAATGGGCTGCCAGTTGCGGGAACGATGCTGCACCTTATTTTCGGGTATTTAATCCAGCGCTTCAAACTCAAAAATTCGATCCGCAACTAAATTATATTAGAAAGTGGATCCCGGAGTTTAACGATCCCTTCCGCTATCCAAAACCAATTGTAGATCATAGTTTCGCCAGAAACAGGGTGCTGGATGTATTCAAGAAAGCATTAGAAAAGTAGCTGAAGAGCTTACTGTACGTCTTTTACCTTGATGTCAAAATCTAAACAAGAAAAAGGCGGAATGGTTCCACTTCCCTGCAGTCCGTATGCAAGATGAGAAGGGATGATCAGACGAATACTTCCACCCTTTTTAATCATTGGCAATCCTTCTTTCCAACCTTCAATTAAATTTCCAAGTGAAAGGGTAGCAGTTGCACCGGTATTGGTCTTATCAAAAACAGTACCATTAAAAAGTTTACCGGTGTATTCCAAAGTCAATAAACTTAAATTATTAATGGTTTCAACACCTGTACCAGTCTCAGCAATTTTGTAGTATAAACCCGAAGCTGTTTTACTGAAACCTGTTAAGCTATTTGTCTCGATATACTTATTGATGAGATAATCTTCATATTCAGGAAGTTTATCTGCAGTTAATACACTTATCGTGTAATCTAATGAGCTATTCCCGGGAATGCCCCCACTGCCTGATTTACCAAATGCAAAACGAGAAGGAATGATAATTCTCACAGCCCCTCCTTGTTTAAGCAATTTATTTTTGATGATTTCTCTCAAGGAGTCAGGCCTGAAATAGCCAAAAAAATCAGCATATCGATTTGTAAAGGTATCTGCGGAGCTAAATGTTCCATCCAGAGATTTGACTGTATAGATAAGAGGGATCTGTTTGGTATAATCTATATCAGGACCAACACCCTGTTTAACAATCTGGTAATAAATACCTGATTGATTGTATTCTTGTACGTTGAGATTATTTTTTGTGATGTAGTCGGCTACCAATTTTGTATCGAGTTCTTCAATACCCGGATACTCCTTTGTACAGGCAGTGAACAGCACAAAAACAAAAAATAGAAAAGTAAAAACTGACTTCATCATCCTCAATTCTGGATTACAAATTTATCCAATTAAACGTAAAAAACGATTCTTTAACATCATTTAACAAAAAAAGCCGTTCCGGAAATTCGAAACGGCTTTGAGCTATTCTATTAAAAATATCAATAACAGTATTTGTTGGCTTCAATCAGCTGTTTGGCAAGTCGCTGACGGGCCTCTTTTACATTGAAAGGTTGCACCTTGGTAAAACGGCGAAGTCCTACCAACATCATGCTCAACTCATCGCCTTCGGCAAAAGAATAGAGGGCTTCTTTACCGGCCAAATAAACCTGATCTACTGCCTCGTGCAAATAAATACGCATCATGTCTATTTGGCCCTGTACTGCGGCTTCTCCCCGCATTTTTACCAGTTTCTCTACCCTTAACAAAGTAGATTCTGCCACGTACACATAACCAATGATATCAGCAATATTCATCAAGATCTCCTGTTCTTTGGCCAAACTCATCATCAGTTTTTGAACCGCAGAACCGGCAATCATTAAACCAGCTTTTTTAAGGTTTTTCAGAATCTTCTTCTCGGCAGCAAATAAGCTTTCATCTTCTTCACCAAATTCGGGGATCGACATTAGCTCTCCTGCTACAGCTTGCGCAGGACCCATCAGATCCAACTCGCCTTTCATGGCACGTTTTAAAAGCATATCAACAATCAATAATCGATTGATCTCATTGGTGCCTTCAAAAATTCGGTTGATTCGGCTATCGCGATAAGCACGATCCATTGGCGCTTCGGCCGAATAACCCATACCACCATAAATCTGCACTCCCTCATCAACCACATAATCTAACATTTCTGAGCCCCAAACTTTCAGTATGGCACATTCAACCGCAAACTGCTCTGTCGATTTCAACTTGGCTTTTCCTGCTTCCATACCTCCGGCTACCAATGCATCATAGGCATCGTCGATGTTCTGACCGGCACGGTAGGCTGCGCTCTCAATGGCAAAATTCCGAACCGACATTTCCGCTAATTTGTAACGGATAGCGCCAAATTTAGAGATCGGTAATTTGAACTGAACCCGCTCATTTGCATAATTGATGGCATGATCAATCACCTTACGAGAGGAACCAATGGCCGCGGCTCCCAATTTGATTCGTCCGATGTTCAAGATGTTAACAGCAATTTTAAATCCGTTCTGACGCTCAGAAAGCATGTTTTCTACCGGCACCGGGCAGTCGTTGAAAAACACCTGGCGGGTAGACGATCCTTTGATACCCATTTTATGTTCTTCCGGATTCATCGTGATGCCACCAAAATCTTTTTCTACGATAAAAGCAGTTAGGTTTTCATCATCATCAATCTTGGCGAAAACAATGAAAATATCGGCAAAACCACCATTGGTGATCCACATTTTCTGACCATTAATGATGTAATGAGTGCCTTCTTTGTTCAAGGTGGCTTTGGTACGACCTGAATTGGCATCGGAACCAGAGTTGGGTTCTGTTAAGCAATAAGATGCTTTCCACTCCCCACTGGCCAGTTTAGGAATGTACTTTGCTTTCTGGGCTTCATTACCGTAATATAAAATGGGCAGCGTACCAATACCGGTATGGGCCGAAATGGCTACCGCAAAGGAGTGACCCGCTCCTAAAATATCGGCTACCAGCATGGAAGTATTGAAATTTTTGCCAAAACCGCCATACGCCTCAGGGATGGAAACCGCTAATAAGCCTAGCTCCCCGGCCTTGTCCAATAAACTTGGCATCAAGCCCTCTTCCAGCTTGTCAATACGATCCAGATTGGGATAGACTTCTGCTTCCAAAAAGTCTTCACAAGTTTTTTTGATCATTAATTGCTCTTCATCAAACTCCTCCGGGATGAACACATCGGCTGCTTCCGTTTCTTTGATGATGAATTCGCCACCTTTGATGGCATTTTTTGTTGCTTCCATTGCCTTAAAATCTGATAATTAAGTCTTATNAAACTTGATAATTTCTAATTATAGGAGTTCAAAAATTCCTGCTGCTCCCTGGCCTGTTCCCACACACATGGTTACCATGCCGTATTTTTTATTTTGTCGTTTTAATTCATTCAATATTTGAACAGTAAGCTTCGCACCGGTACAGCCCAGCGGGTGACCCAATGCTATGGCTCCTCCATTCACGTTCACTACCTCTTTATTCAATCCCAGTTTATTAATGATGGCCAGTGATTGTGAGGCAAAAGCTTCGTTCAATTCAATTAAATCGAGTTGATCTTGCTTCATGCCGGCGTTTTTCAAAGCCAAAGGAATGGCTTCCACCGGACCAATGCCCATGATCCGCGGCGGAACGCCAGCTACACCATAACTTACCAAACGGGCAATAGGTTGCACATTCAATTGCTTGAGCATTGTTTCCGAAACAATCAGAACAAATGCTGCCCCGTCTGAAGTTTGGGAGGAGTTTCCGGCAGTAATACAGCCATTGGCTGCAAAAACAGGTTTTAGTTTGGCTAATTTTTCGATGCTGGTATCGGCACGNGGGCCTTCATCANTGTCAACTATATATTCTCGTGTTTTCTTTTTCAGATTTTCATCCAAGTAGTTTTCCTTTACGGTGATGGGNAATACGCCATCTTTCAAATGACCATTTTGAATGGCTTTCACAGCTTTTTGATGCGATTGAAAGGCNAATTCATCCTGCGCTTCACGGCTCACTTCAAATTCTTTGGCAACAGCCTCGGCGGTTAAGCCCATNCCCCAGTACCAATCTGGGTTGACCTTGGCTACTTCCGGATTTGGNACCAGTTTCCATCCGCCAAAAGGCATACCCGACATCACTTCCACCCCGCCGGCGATGATGCAATTTGCCATTCCGGAGCGAATTTTGGCCACGGCCGTAGCAATTGTTTCCAAACCTGATGCACAGTAACGGTTAACCGTAACACCTGGAACTTTATCCGTATCGAGTCCCATCAAAGAAATCATTCGGGCAATATTCAAGCCCTGCTCCGCTTCTGGTGTGGCATTACCTACAATCACATCGTCAATTTGCTCCTTATCCAAATTAGGTACCGATGCTACCAATCCTCTCACTACCTCAGCGGCCAAATCATCGGCACGCATAAAGCGAAAAACACCTTTTGGAGCTTTACCCACCGCGGTGCGGTATCCTGCTATGATATATGCTTCTTGCATGTTTTCAATATTTAGTTTCTCAAAGGCTTGCCTTTGGTTAAAATACTTTGTATACGTTCTAAGGTTTTTTTCTCTCCGCAAAGCGATAAAAAGGCTTCACGTTCCAAGTCGAGCAGGTATTGCTCAGACACGATCGATGGTGCCGATAAATCGCCCCCACACATTACATAACCTAATTTTTCAGAAATCTTTTTATCGTGCTCAGAGATGTAATTTCCGGCAAACATGGAATTGGCTCCAGCGTAAACAATACCTAAACCCGATTTACCTAAAACCTTGATGTCCTTACGGCGTACCGGCTGTACGTAACCTGCATCAGCCAATTCTATTCCCTTGACTTTTGCATCAGCCAACAAACGACTGCGATTCATCGTGATATCGAACTTGCCTGGTTGTAGATAACCCAGGTCGGCAGCTTCGGCACCCGAAGTGGAAACTTTGGCCATGGCGATGGTGAGGAAGCGATCTTTCAATACATTTTGATCAATTTGACCATCTTTCAGCTCATCAGATACCCGAAGTGCGAACTCTTTGGTACCGCCACCGCCGGGAATCAAACCTACCCCAAATTCCACCAAACCCATGTAGGTTTCGGCATTGATTTGCACATGATCGGCATGTAAAGCAAATTCGCAACCACCACCCAGGGTCAGGTTATGCGGCGCTAAAACCACCGGAATAGAGGAATAGCGTAAACGCATGGAGGTATTCTGGAAAGTACGAATGGCCAAGTTAATTTCCTCCCATTCTTGTTCGATCGCTGCCATAAAAACCATTCCGATATTGGCTCCGGCAGAGAAATTAGCTCCATCGTTTCCAATGACCAAGCCCCGGTAATCTTTCTCGGCAAGATCTATAGCTTTGTTGATTCCCTGAATCACATCGCCTCCTATGGTATTCATCTTGGTGTGGAATTCGAGGTTGATGATACCATCGCCTAAATCGGTGATGGTAGTTCCGCTGTTCTTCCAAATGGTAGAGGTAGGGCGAATATTGTCCAGAATGATGAATGCATCTGTTCCTGGAACCGCTTTATAAGTTTTGGAAGGGATGTCGTAATATTTCTTGACGCCATTCTCAATTTGATAGAATGAGGTGTGGCCTGCCGCCAGCATTTCGTGCACCCAAGGAGCAGCTTCGTTGCCAAGGGCTTTCATTCCCTCTACAGCTTCTTTCACTCCAATGGCATCCCAAACTTCAAATGGGCCAAGCTCCCAGCCAAAACCGGCACGCATGGCATCATCAATTCTATACAACTCATCCGAAATTTCAGGAATTCGATCTGACACGTACTCAAATAATCCAAAGAAAGAAGTGCGGAAAAATTCTCCAGCACGGTCGGTTCCCTTGGCATAGGCCTTCATCCGGTCACGCAAGTTTTCAATTGGCTTCAACATTTCCAGCGTAGCCGATTTAATTTTTTCCTGCGGACGGTATTCCATCGTTTTCAGGTCGAGTGCTAAAATTTCACTCTTCCCATTTTCGCCTTTCACTTTTTTATAAAATCCCTGTTTGGTCTTATCGCCCAACCAGTTGTTTTCTTTCATTTTCTGAACATAGCCTGGCAGCTGAAACAGCTCATGAGCCTTATCATTTGGCAAATTGTGGTATAAACCACCCGCAACATTGATCATGGTATCCAATCCAACCACATCGGTCGTTCGGAAAGTGGCTGATTTCGGTCTACCTAAAACAGGTCCAGTATATTTATCTACCTCTTCTACCTTTAGATCCATTTTCTCCACCAAATGCAACAAAGCCATGATGGAATAAACGCCTACCCGGTTAGCAATAAATGCCGGAGTGTCTTTACACAATACGGTGGTTTTACCCAGCAACTGATCGCCATAATGCATCAGAAAATCCACAACCTCCGGGTCAGTATCGGGGGTGGGGATGATTTCTAATAATCGCAAATAGCGTGGGGGATTGAAAAAGTGCGTACCACAGAAGTGCTTTTTAAAATCTTCAGAACGACCTTCGGCCATTAAATGGATGGGAATTCCCGAAGTATTGGAGGTGATCAGCGTGCCCGGTTTACGGAATTGTTCCACTTGATCGTATACCTTCTTTTTAATCTCGAGGTTCTCTACCACCACTTCAATGGTCCAATCGCAAGCGGCAATCTCCTTCATGTTATCTTCAAAATTCCCGGTGCTGATCCGAGCAAGCGATTGCTTGGTAAAAATGGGGGAAGGATTAGATTTTACCGCTGTTTGTAAAGCGGCATTCACCACACGGTTACGCACCGCTGCATGTTCCAAACTCAGACTCTTAGCCTGCTCTTCGGCGTTGAGTTCTTTCGGCGCAATATCTAATAATAATACCTCCAAGCCAATATTGGCAAAGTGGCAGGCAATACGAGAACCCATGATTCCGGAGCCCAATACGGCTACTTTTTTTATTGTTCTTTTCATACCACAGTAACGGGTTTATAGGCAAAAGTTAGTTCGTTAATTCTTTGGAGCAGCTCAATCAATTCTTTGCGCTCATTTTGTTGAAGATTTTTATTCAAATACTGATTAAAATCTTTCACCACTTGCTTGGCCAAATGCTTCTTTTCTCTTCCAAAATCAGTGAGGTAAATTTTCACCGACCTTTTATCCTTGGTATCTACCTTTCGGTAAATTAAACCGAGTTCTTCCATGTTGTTCAACATTCTCGATAGGCTGGTCGATTTCACCCCCAAAAGGTTGGCAATCTGGCTAACTGCAGTGCCCTCCTCCTGAATGTTGATGAGCGCATAACCCAAAGCTTGAGTGATGCCGAAAGCAGCGGCCAACTGATTATAAGTATTGGCAATGTTCTGCCAAACTACCTTTAAATGAAAGTCTATGGTTTCTTCTGGCTTCATGTTTACTATGCAAGCATAGCAAATCTAAGTAATGTATATTTATTATGCAAGCATAGTAAATATTTTCATGAATTTGATCAATCGAAATGATACCTTTGGTTTATAAAAGCAGCTTAAATGAAAGAAATAACTGTACAAGAACTAAAAAAGAAGATCGACCAGCAAGAAGATTTCCAATTGATTGATGTAAGAGAGGCTTTCGAATATGAGGTTTCAAATCTGCAAGGTTTACACATTCCGCTTGCCAATATTCTGGTAGAGACAGATAAGATTGCAAAGGACAAACCAGTTATTGTACATTGCCGAAGCGGCGCCCGTAGCGCAGCTGCAATTATGCAGTTAGAAAGTCAGGGTTTAAAAGATTTATATAATTTGAAAGGTGGTATTTTGGCCTGGGCAGCCGAAATAGAACCGGGGATGAATGTTTACTAAAATGATCTGGAAAATTTTAGCCAACGTAGGGCTTAATCTTGGTATTTTCAGCATGGGGATGAGCGCCTACTGGGCATTCAAAAACGAGGTTTACGGAATGTTGTCTGCTAGTATTTTCTCCTTGGCACTATTGATCTTTTTGAAGATCAGATTGATTAGAAAGGTTCGTGAAACTGCCCAAAAACAATAATTTTAATATAATTTTTAATAATATTTAGATATGATTCTCCTATTAATTGGTTCAGTATTACTCATTTTTGGCATACAGGCAGCACGCCAGGAAAGTCCTTTAACCCGTTTGGCTGGCACCATCCGAATTGCGGGAATTGTCTTATTGATAATTGGAGCCTCTTCTTCGATGTTCAAGATCATTGATGCCGGACAGGTTGGTGTTAAAACCTTATTTGGGAAGGTGGAAGATGAGGTATTATACAGCGGCTTGAATGTGATTAATCCGCTGATGGAGGTGACCAATTTTGATGTAAAAACTCAGAATTACACCATGTCTGGCGTTCATGACGAAGGAGATAAATCTGGCGATGATGCGATCCGTGTTTTATCGGCAGATGGTTTGGAGGTGATCATCGACTTATCGGTTCTGTACAAAGTTCAGGCAAATGAAGCGCCTCGAATTTTAAAAGAAATTGGTAAAGATTATACTGATAAGATTGTTCGTCCGGTAAGCCGTACAGCCATCCGCGATAATGCAGTTTATTATGATGCGGTTGCTTTGTATTCTACTAAGCGTCAGGAATTTCAAGATAAAATTTATAAAACTATTAGTGAAAGTTTTGCGAAACGCGGCTTGGTTTTAGAACAATTACTGGTAAGGAATATAACATTACCAGAATCAGTTAAAAAAACGATTGAATCTAAGATCAATGCAGAGCAAGAAGCGCAGAAGATGACCTTCGTTTTGCAAAAAGAGCGTCAGGAAGCTGAACGGAAACGAGTAGAAGCACAGGGTATTGCCGATTACCAGCGAATTTTATCGACCGGCTTGAGTGACAAACAGTTGCAATACGAAGCCATCAAAGCCCAAAAAGAGCTGGCTCAATCGCCTAATGCCAAGATCATTATCATGGGTAATGGTAAAACTGCGCCGATTTTAATCGGAGGGAATTAAGAAATTCCCAAGCCCGCTAAATTATTCAGCACCCATTTCCCATCCTTAAAATCCGGATTAGGGAATGGGTTATTTTTGGTAAGGAAAGGTCCATCCAGATCGGCCCAATCGCAGAGTGGCGCTAATGCCGCAGCTGCTAGGGTAGCGCAGGATGTTTCGCTCATGCAACCCATCAAAATTTTCAAATCTAGTTTCCTGGCCATTTGAATCATTTGCCAAGCTTCGTGCATGCCGGCACTTTTCATCAGCTTGATATTAATACCGTGATAAACACCTTTTGCTTTTTCAACATCAGCCAAGCGCTGGATGGATTCATCGCCCAAAATCGGAATGGGACTTTTTTCGGTGATCCAAGCATTGTCTTCCCAATTATTTTTATCCATGGGCTGTTCAATTAATAGCACACCTTGTTCCTGCAACCAATGGACCAGCTCCAGAGCTTGATTTCGATCCTTCCAGCCCTGATTGGCATCCACAAATAAGGGCTTATCTGTTACCGAACGGATGGTTTCGATCAGCATTTTGTCGGCTTCACCACCCAGTTTCACTTTAAGAATATGAGCCGGTTCGGCTTCCTGCACTTTCTTCAAAATCACCTCCCGACTATCCATACCAATGGTAATAGACGTAAGTGGCATCTGCTCAGGGTCTACATCGAAATATTGCCAACAGGGTTTCTGATCGATCTTTCCCTGCAAATCGTGTAGGGCAATGTCGATGGCAGCTTTGATATTGGGATTCCCGGGTGCCAGACCATCTAAATAGTCTCTAACTTCATCAAAATTGAAGGGTGCTTTGAGCCAGTCGAGTTTTACTTTTGAAAGAAATTCTGAAGCGGTGGCCAGATTTTCTCCATGATAAGGCACCATGGATGCTTCCCCAAGACCAATTAAGCCATCTAATTCAATCTCCAAAAGCATCAATGGGGTGCTCTCACGGCTATATCCGGAAATGCTGAACGGATATTTCAACATTAATTCAAAAGGTTTGGTCTGAATTCGGATGCTCATTTTTACACTTGGCTTACATCGCTAATTAAGTGAAAAAATCCGGCAATCGGCTCAATTGTTTACCTTTGGGGTATGGTGGAACCTCTGTATGAACCTTTTAAAAATTTTCAATTCGGTCATCAGCATTGCTTTTTAAGTGGCAAAAAATTGCAATCAAGCGAAGATAGCATCCACGTTTTTCCGCTGTGGTTCATCAAACGTTTTGGTTTAGAGGAGAAAGCTTTTAAACTGCTTGATGAGAGTATCACGACCTATAAAGACATTAAAATTCCGTGCGAAACGGGCATCAATGAGCAATACCTGGAGCCACTCGAATTGGAAATTGAAAATGCTTTTGCTGCAGGTTACAGCGGGTTGAAAACATTGCCCGAGCAAAAACTTTTTCAATGGATTGCCAAATTGGTTTATGGCATCATCCACCATGAGATCAGACAGGGAATGCGTCAACAGATGGCACAGGGCGAAAGTTTTAACCTATCACAATCGCTACAATTTAAATTCTCTAAGCTGCACCTGATGCTGCAATCTTTGATCAGACCGGTTGTTTTTGAAGATGTTTATCCTTGGAGCATCTGCCTATTTAAACTCGATCAGGAATCAGACTTTTTTAGCTATCGCGATGAAATTAACACCCTGAGTTTTAGCTTAAGGGCTGGCGATTTTGGAATCATTGCATGCCTGCAGGACAACGGTACTAATAAAGCCTATCACCGCGATATTTTAGAGAAAGTTTCGGATCAGAGCCTCCATCCAATCCAATTCGAAGAAATTTGTGCTCGTTTTTTCTACTCGGCCTACCTCTTTAACAGACTGCCTGAATACACCGTATTGCCTACCGATGAAGCTATTTTTGTAGAAGCGATGCCGCTGCAGGGAATCAGTTCGAAGCCCATCTTCGACCACTGGGAAAATAAAACTTACGGACAGGTCCTGGAGAATTTCTGGAAGCCCTGGGGATTTGTATTACTCGAAATCATCAAAGATCCCGACCATCCTATGAGCTATTTGTTGGACGAGCAGGGAGGATTCAAGCAAAATTTATCGATTTAAATCCTGCTTCCGGTTAATTGACCAATGAAATAAGGCACAATATCCGGGTGAAGGATGACCGTTATCAAAATACCGGTTAATGCTCCATAGAAGTGGGCATCATGATTGATATGATCACTGGAATGCCGCGATGCGTACCAGCAGTATCCTAAAAATAAAAATCCATATAAAACTGCGGGTATCGGAATTGGGATAGGTAAAATCAGCATTTTGGTTAATGGATAAAACAAAATATAGCTGAAAACCACCGCACAAACTGCTCCTGAGGCACCCAAACTATGATACCAGAAATGCTCCTTATGTTTTGCAATGGAACTGATATCACTCAGTACCAAACTGAGTAGGTAAATTAATCCGAAATGAAAGTGGCCCCAAGCACTGATGGAGACCAATGTTCTTTCTAGCGGAAAAGCGAAAAAATAGAAAGAAAGCATGTTGAACAACAAATGTGTCCAATCCTTATGAATGAGTCCACTTGTTAGGAGTGTATATATTTTATGCCCCCGACTAAGGCTGTAAGGGTGCAACATAAACTTGCCATAAATCTCCTGATTAGAAAATGCATAGATGCTGGTCACTACTGTGAACAGAAAGATGATGCTGGCAACAGGGGTTTGGGTGATGTAGTCTTGCATAATTAGTTTAGTATTCTCCCAACCGGATAACGCATGAAAGTTTTCTCCAAATAATTTGAGTGTCGATAAACCCAATCCAATTGAGCTGAACCACTTTTACTTAAGGTTTCGTTCTTCAATTTTTCTTCTTCCAATTGCTTCTTTAACTCTGGATTCTGCCTCAAAAGTGCTGCTCCGGTATCTTCAAAAACATAGGCTGAAAAATATTCTTTCTGACCAAGTATCGAATCAAAGAAGTTCCAGGCAAAAAAAGAATCGACACCTTGCGGCTCCAGCGTTTCTACAATGTATCTATTTTGAGGCTGATTTACTTTCACTACATAATCACCCGCATAAAATCGAACCGATTGTTTTACCGGGTTTACCTTTACTTGCGTATGAAGATAGTGCCCTTCATAAGGTCTGGCCGGACTCTTGTAATCGGTGATGTAATACATCTCCACATTCATCAGTGTATCCTTTTTTAACCTTTCGAGCTGTACGCCGTTCAATCTCAACAAATCAATCACTTTTTGCCAAGCTTGCGGAATGACATATGCCACTGGTGCATTTACAGTTAATGTAGATTGGTAATGTTTAAACCAGGCAATCTTTTTTTGAAAAGGTTTCGCCCGATCATAAAATAAGCGAGGCTCTCCACTGATCTCGCTCGGCTTGCGACCGGCTTCATAACCCTTAAATTCGAAGCTATCCACCCTGCTCTCATCCAATTTCCAGTTCAATGCAAATTCTTTTTGTTGTTTGGCTGCCTCCAGCGCTTTCTTTCTAACAATTCCTATTTCTACCGCATGCTCCTGAGTATAGTTGATGAAAGTTTGCATGAGGGTATAAGTAGCTTGTACCCTTTGTTTAAAAGGCTTGAGCATGTGCGTTTCGGGCATATATCCCATGGTTTGATGGAGCGCCGCATAACCTGTACTGAAACGGGGGATCTCCAAAAAAGCACGGATTCCTTCATCGGGTGTTTCTTTAATATGATCCACATAAGGTGTCATCTCCAAACCGGCAATTTTCATTTGTTTGAAGATGGCAGGTGTGAGTTTAGTCGACATGAAATCTGCTAAAATGGGACTCAATTTGTCTTGTTGTGTATCAATTAAAGTCATTACATACTGATAATCGGCACCATTACTGGTATGGTTATCGATAAAAATATCCGGCTGCCAGGCATTGAATATTTCCTGAAAAGAACGAGCATTCTTAGAGTCTGTTTTGATAAAATCGCGATTCAAATCAAGATTTTGAGCATTTCCTCTGAACCCATAGGCTTGTGGACCATTCTGGTTAGCCCGGGAGGTGGAAGAACGATTCAGGCTGCCGTCAATATTATAGATAGGGATAAAGCATAAAACCACATTGTCAGGCAGACTGTTGTTTTTAAGCAGATCACGTACCAGCATCATGCTGGCGTCAATACCTTCTGGCTCTCCTGGGTGAATCCCGTTATTGATGAGAATGATCCGTTTATTTTGCTGACGAAGTTTGACTGGATCAAACACTTTATTTTTTGACAAAACCGCCAGGTGCAGCGGCTTACCGCTATCTGTTGGACCACAAGTAATCAGTTTCAATTGATCGAACTTTTCGTCCAATTGCTGATAAAAACCAATGGCTTCTGCATAAGTAGCGGTGGTATTTTGATACTGATCACGTTCGAATGGCGTGATTTGTGCAAACGAATAAAACGATAATAACACCAAAAGATTCAAGAGGGTAATTTTTTTCATGCTTAAGATATATTTCCTTATAAATGGATAAATAAGCTTATTTCAATAATTTTTGGGTATAACTAAAATCGTTTGATTCTATTTTTAGTACATACCCTCCTTGTGACCAATCTGCAGAGGGAATTTCAATTATCTTCGAATTCTTTTGAATACTTACATTATTTGTATAGATCTGTTGTCCCTGCAAATTATAAATTACAATTCGGGCGTTTGGTGCCAAAAAGTTTCTTAAATAAATTGAAAATTGATTTTGAATAGGGTTCGGATAAACGGAAACCATGTTCAACTCTGGCGCATCATCACTCACCTTTAGGGTGGTATTATTTCCGGTGATGAGCCAATATTCCGGATCTACGATGACCGTATCTGGAATGAACCCAATACTACTTATAAAAGTTTCCCCATTTTTTTTATTGTCGAGTACAACTGTTTTTTCTTGTGATGAATTTTTGAATTTTAAAGCCAAGGGTAGTTCAAAAAAGTCTACCGAAGAATGAGAGGTACTCTGATTTACTTTGATTTTTACGTGATTTTCTCCAATTGGATTCCAAAGAATTTGGTAACTGGGATAGCCTTCTCCCTCATACCAAACTTTGAAAAAATGAGTCAAATTTTTCCCACTTACCTGCTCTAAATTTCTTTTCAAATCTTCAGTTCTTGCATAGCCGAATCTCAACTTGGGATCTTCTGCATATTGCTTCATCGCTTTAAAAAACACTTCATCTTTTAGGATCCACCTGAGCATCATCAGTAAATATGACCCTTTGGCATAGCTAAGTCTACTATCAAATATCCTGGCAACACTGGTTGTATCACTCACCTTGACCGAACCTCCCGGCTGGGAAGTGATTTGATTGACCCTGAGTTTCCTGTTGAAAATCATCGCATCCCTGTTGACCACATCATATTTATTCTCGGTGTAAAACATGGTTAAATAGGTTGCGAATCCTTCATTTAACCAAATATCTTCCCAAGTAGCACAAGTAATCTTATCGCCAAACCATTGGTGAGCTAACTCGTGTGCAACTAAACTTTCACCTGCACCCCCCATAAAACTCGAAGTTTGGTGCTCCATACCTCCACTTTTTCCATACTGTACATGGCCATATTTTTCTTTGATAAAGGGATAATCACCAAAGTATTGATGAAATAGAGCCATAGCAAATAGAGCATTCGTGGTACCTTGCTGAAAACTGGTTAAGCTTTCTGGGTAACAATGTGTTTGGATGGGTAAATAGTATTTGCCAAGCTGTACCTGAGCTGTAAACACTTGATAATTACTTACAGCCATACAAACCAAATAGGATGTAATGGGATAGCGATGCTTCCAATATGTTAAAGTTTTATTTGTTCCTGTAATTGGTCGCTCGAACTGTAAGGTGCCATTTGATGCAGCACGATATTGATTACTGTG
>JGI25921J50272_10000025_pt1 | contig 44599 bp, 42 predicted proteins | sample LauGreSu1BDMLBSD_2_FD_50272 | JGI IMG/M metagenome (IMG submission 50272) | reverse complement strand
TATCCCTGAATCTCTAGGTTCCAGTAAGCCTTAGTGTAGAAGCCAATAACCTCAGCCTTGTGCTGTGGGTCAAACCCGTAGGTGGTCTCAGTGTTGTCGTTGTTTCTGGTAGTTACTAGCATTTCTTTTATCCTTTTTCTTTCTTTCTTTATACTTATACTATAGTGCCTATGAGCGACATTATTAGACTGAATTGCTTGTTATTTAGGTTAACATTAGGTTAACAATGGGGCCCCCATTTCGGGGTACTTGTCAAGCTACCTAAGACTAGTAACGAAGTAGAGTAAGACTAAAGGTATCGATCTCACCAGTACGAACCATCTGAGTGTAAGCGTCAAATGCAGTGTAGTAGTGTTCTGGGTCGAAGAAGTATTCGGTTCTGATTCCGTCTTTTAGAACTGTTGCTTTCATTTCTATCCTTTGTTTGATAAGTCTATTATGGGGTAGGNGTCTGACTTTTTAGTTAGTGTAGCCAGGCAACTTGATGAATGACTCTCCGTCTGCCATAGCACAAGCAAGAGTCTCGTCGCAGTAGCCGTATGAAGGAATTCTTGAATACTCAGAAGAGCAGGTGTCGCACACTACGAACACACCCTCAAACTGAACGGTGTNGGTAGTGCCGTCNAACAACTTTACCTGNGTTCCCTTGTTCTCTACTACTACTGACATTTGCTTTCCTTCTTTCTTGATACTTATAATTTAGTAGATGGCACTGACATTGTCAAATTAAACACACATTATTGTGTAACATTTTTATAACAGCAGGGGCCCACAAAAAAATCGGTATGTCAAGCGACACACCTTATTNCTTTAGAGTATTAGTGGATTTCTCCATACTCTTCCCAGCAACNTGGGCAAGCATACTCGCCCTCCTCTGCTACGAAGATTTTTTCTACTACTACATCACATAGTTCNCAAGTTGAAAACATTTTTTATCCTTTCTATGTTTTTTCTTTATTTATCTTTATATACATATTCAATCATAGAAATGGCTGTTTGTCAAGTCTATTTGCGTGTTTCTAAATGAACGTTAGGTTAACAAATCATTGGGGTNGCACGGGTACTCTTGGATCTTGAACCTGGATGTGTGCTCACTANAAAANAGTTGTTTTCTTTTAAAAATCATGCATCATACATCTCTGTAAAATATTCAGATTTTGGTCATTTTGGTTTTTAAAATTTTTTTCAGAATGCTCCAGGGAGCAAAAATATATTTTTTCAGATTTTGCAAGTATCTATTATAACAATTTGGTAACGAAATAGTTACATAGCACAAATTTGGGTATATATTATAACATTTTGGTAACGTTTATATAAACATCCTGTTATTTTTTGGGGTATAATGGATCTATGAGTGAAACTCCAGTAAAGAACAATCCAGAATGCAAGTGTGACAACTGCAAGTGTGGAAAGAACTAGTCTTCTTTAGAATATAAACAAGACAAATGCTCTGATAGATGCTATCCAGGCATAAACTATTGCTGCGTATCCAGCTAAGCTAAGAAATTTCTTTATTTTCATACTATTAGTGTATCAAAATTCGACGGTACACAATGGCGAAGCCATCACCATTTACCAATAGGACACTTAGCTTGAAGCAATGTAGTCTTTAGCTGCATAAAACAACCACACTTGCCACATCTCTGAGTGTGAGGCTTAAACGATGCACATCCCTTACATGTTTCCAGGCGTTGCTCAATTAACTCCTGATCGGACCTAGGCTTGCTTTTATCAAATAGGTCGAAAAAGGTGACATCCCTCTGTCCTGATGTATTGTCTTCCATTGTGATATTTTAGCATATCCTTCATACTAGTGTCTATTTGGGCTATTTGGTAATTGGTTATATTTTATACCCCCAAAACTTAAAAGCTCCACAGCCTTTCCCATAGAATGCATTTTGCATATTTGTTGGGGATGGTGTGGTGGGCATCTCTCGCCACGAACTAAAAGCGAACTTATATTGCGGTGAGCTTTATATCCAAACATATCTCAAACGCCGTAGAATCGATTTTGAGAGCTTTTAAATGTATTTGAGCTTACCGACCCGCCGAGCTTTTTTGGACCCGTCAGGAAGCCGTACAGCAACACTATTTAATTTTAAAAAACTAATATAATTATTCATATGACCCCAATCGAAATAGCTAATATGACTTTGGGTATTTTTATATCAATAGGAACAGTTATTTCTCTAGCAGCTTTAGGAATCAGGTGGCTGGTAAAACATTATTTTGATGAGATCAAAAAAGAACTAAAGCCTAATCACGGATCAAGTATAAAAGATCAGGTAACGAGATTAGAACAAAAAGTTGAAGAATCAGAAGCAAAGAGAAAAGCGATGTCACAAAAGATAGATCACATGTATGATTTGCTATTAAACTTTTTCTCAGATCAGGCATCAAAGAAATAGAACTTGCGATTATTATTATTTATATATATTATATAAGGTATAAAGGTATATAGGTTTTATTTATATATATTATTTATATATAGATTATACACACAGAAAACATCTTGTCAAGTACTTTTTATATTAAATTCACATAACGACTTTATAACAATTAATAACAACCCTTTAAAATAGCGAAATCTGATATAATTTTAAACGAACTGGTGTCCAGGAGAAATCTCTCATACCCACACTCCTGGGCATCAGTTTTTTTATTTAATGTTATAATAGCGTTATGACTATTCAGGATCAATTTGGGCAAAAGCCGATTAACTTAAAGTGGAACATCGTTCGTGGTGATACCGCCAAACTTAAAGTAGAGTTTCTTGAGAATAATGAGACCACACCTTTTGACACAGAAGGATGGGAATACTCTTCATCTGCCTATGATACTCGTGGAGACTTTCTTGACGAACTTGAAGTTGTTGTTGAGGATGGCTATATTCAAATTGTAGCTAATTCAGAGATTACTGAGAACTGGGGAGTAGGCTCAGGTGCAGTAGTTGCAGAGCTAGTCTTTGACCTAGAGGTTACAATTGATGATGAAGTATGGACACCAGTCCTAGGAACCATTGTTGTTGCTGGTGATGTTACTGGAGGACTCTAGTGCCAGTTATTAGAATCTCAAGCCCTAGACCAGAACTACCTCCGCTGATCAAAATTGGTCAAAAGATTTACAAGACAAATAAATAGTCTTTGTAGTGTATAATAATTTTTGGAGGAATTATGGCATTTCCAGGCACATATAACATTTCGTATTACAAGGGTGATACGTATGAATTTAGAATTTACCCGAAAACTAACGCAGGCACAATCTTTGATCTAACTGGTTACTCTGTTAAGTTTATGATTTCTGCTCTTCGTGGTCCAGATGGCGTAGCTGGAAGAATTACCGCATACGCATCCATCTCATCTGATAAGACACACATTGATTGTGCAATTTTGCCAGGTAACGGTGCATTGCTAGACCCACTAGTAACTTATGTTTATGACGTAGAGATATCCAAGTCTTCAACTCCATATTCTTTGGTAAATACAGTTCTTACTGGAGAGATCTCTGTAACAGATCAGGTGAGCACCTAATGGCAGACGCTATTGACGTAACACTTGGTGGTGCAACAGATGTTGTTATTTCTGGAGGTCCAGCAACCGTAAACGTTGAGCTAGACTTTGGTCCAGCTGGAGAAAGAGGAAGTAAGACATTCGTTGGATATGGTAATCCAAATTCATCTTCGATGACTTTTCCAGACGACCCAATTGCACTAGACCTTTTTATCAATATTGCCCAGTTCGATGAGACTTCAGAATACCTTTCTATGTATCAGTACGTAATGGAAAGCGGAAGCATGACCTGGAAGTACGTTGTATCGCTAGTTCCAACAATATTCTCTGACAACTACACAGCAACATTTACAGATGGAGAAGCATCAATTGACATTCCTTTGAACTCATTTGTTCCATCAACAATTCTGTCAACGGTAGAGTCAGATAATTTTAATACACAGGTTACAGTGAATAACCTTCACCCAGTTTCATTTGGTGTATCATCTGGTTCAATTTCTACCAGCGGAAACCTAAGAACTTTAACTCTAGACATTTCTGCCGTAGAGTTTGTAGGTGGAGAGTGGATTCCGCTTGATGGTCAAAAGGTAGTTCAGACATTTATTACTATGGTATAATCAATTTAGGTGATATGAATGGCTTCTGAAGATATTGGATCATTATTTCCAACAAAAATTCCTGGTTATGACGACGCTGCTGACATCCAAGCAGCACTAAGGTTGTACCACTATGGATCGTCTACCTATGACGAGACCAATGAAGACCTTGGCGAACTCGTAAGAGACTCAATCGCAGGGCAATTTAACGATATTGATGAAAGAATTGGTGCAATTGAAGATTCTGGATTTGGAAGCGAAGCTTCAACAGTAGAACCAGTAGACCCTATTGATGGTTACATTTGGATGAACCTAAACAGCACGGCTACCGTTTCATCAAGCTCAGTAGCAGCTTATCAGAATTCCGCACCAACGACAAATCTTGTAAATGGTGCATTGTGGGTAGACAAAGACTCTTCTCCACTAAAGATGTATGTTTATGACTCAGGCACTTCTGCCTGGAGGGAGATCGGTGCATAATGTCAACAATTAGCACGGTAGGTAAGATTGCATATGTGTACCAGGAGTCAACTGATACCTGGCATCCAGTAGCTGGATCAACTAATACCGCAGCACCATACGTATGGACAGGAAATCACACTTTTGATGATGGTTCAAACGTTTCATTTGAAGAGGTTGTTTCTGCAAAGGCTGGAGTTAACAACTTCTTGAACCCATCAGCCAGAAACACAGCACTAGGTTCAAGTCCATCAGTAGACGGTATCGTTGTTTTTGTACGCCAGGACGCTGATGGAAACTCAATTAATCAAGTTCAATATTCACAGAACGGCTCTTGGAAGAATGCATTCGGTCAAACTGAACTGAAGCAGGTATCAAGCAACACATCGTACAACCTAATCCTTTCAGATGCAGGAAAGACTGTAGAACTATCTCCAAACTCTGGTATAACCATGACTGTTCAAATCCCAACAGAGGCTTCTGCTGGTTGGTCAAAGGGGCAGAGAATAGAATTCGTAAGAGTTGGACAGGGCGTAGTAAGCTTTGCCCCAGCATCTGGAGTAACTCTTAATAGCAAGAATGGTAACCGTCAGATTGCGGCTCAGTGGTCAGCAGCATTGCTTTACTACAGGGGGTCAAACTCTTGGGTTTTGATTGGTGACCTGACGGCATCTGCGTAGGAGATCTTTATGCTAGGTTCAGCTGCGATATTTGGTTCAAAGGGTATGGTAAGAGTTCCTACCATTACTGGACTTAGCACATCTGTAGCAGCAACCACAGCACAGGCATCTGGACTTACAGTTTCTTCAACTGGCACTGTGGTTACATATGAAACTGGACTCAATGGCATAGTTGCCTCTCAGTCACCATCTGCAAACTCTTTGCTAGATTATGGATCTGCAATATCTTACACCTATTACGTTTACGAAACACCACCGTGTACTGGAACCCAGACTATTTGGTGGGGGTATTGTAATGGCTCAGATCCAGAATCTGGAAGCATCCCCTGGTATCACTGTACCGAAACTTTTGAACAGGCTTTGGATAGGGAAATACCTTGGTGGAGAGGTGTAGGCGGTTTTACAGCAAACAATTCTGGACCAATAAGTCCTAGTTGTGGCGGTAGCGGCAGCTCTGGCGGCGGCGGAGATAGCGGTGGTGGCAACGGCGATGGAGGGATCCCACAGTGTGATCCTGGAGCAATCTGTGACGTCATTACAGACGAATTTACATGTACCACTGAATTTTATGTTTATGACTCTAGCTGTAATTGTGTATTTAGCTATAGAAGCAACCTCTGCTAATATGCTATAATTCACTGATGGAGAGACAGATGGCTAACAATAAATTACAAGGGTACGCACTTTTTGTGGACAATGTTTTTCGTACCGTAATATACTATCCTTCAGAAGGTAGCTGGCAAGCGGTAAGAGTTACCGCAGCTTTAAAGAGTAATCCAACGATTGTCTTGGATGAGTCCAATACTGTTGAAAGCGTAAACAAATATTCAATACTTGTAGATGGAGAATATGCAGACTATCTCTTTATTCCAAAACACAATGATGCTTTTGACCTTAGTACCCTCCACAATGCCCTTCAGAGTAGTCCAACTGTAATTTGGATAGATTCAGAAACGCTACCACACCCAGACACAAAGTGGTCATACGAAAATAATATTTTAACTCAGGTAGAGGACTAGTCACTTGGAAGAGCTGACGCCATGGCAGCAGTATAAGAAAAATCTTGGAGAGGCCAGACCTTGGGATTTTTTAGATCCAAGAACGGAGTATGTTGAAGATGATGTGTCAGCCCAAAGATTTTCTATATGCGAGCAATGCCCATTCTTTATTTCTCTCACGTCTCAGTGCAAGAAGTGCGGATGTTTTATGAAGGCAAAGACAAAGCTGGCAAAGGCTGAATGCCCAGAGCATAAGTGGTAATTAATTAGCCGACTAGCTTCTTTGCAGAATTTTCGGTAGACCAGGCAGACCAGTTCTTTCCACCATTTGACATTTGATATGCAATCTGTGCACTGATAAGTGGGTTGTACAAGTCTTCGTTAGACTTTAGGTTGTACTTGTCTCTACGATTAGGACCCATAGATCCAGACATATTGATTTGAAATAGTCCGTAACAGTTGCTAGATCTGTTCAAAGACATTGGTCTATTTGTAGATTCATAGAATGCAATGGCTTTAGCCATCTTTAGTCCATTACCAGAAAACCCAGCTTGCCTGAGAATACCGTCAAGTTCTTCATCAGACAGCTGGGTAGTTCTGTCGTAACTAGCTTTTACTATTTCATATGAGCCACGAACAAATTCAATCTCGTAGCTAGGCACAGACAGCGTCTGCAATCCAGAGATATCAGTCTGACCTAAATCAGACATATTTGTGGTACCAAGACTAGCAAGTAGACTTATGGTGCTAATAACTGCATATGTTTTCATAATTAATTTTCTATTACTCTAATAAAGGAAATCTCGCTTTGAGAAAACCATCCATCTGTTAATTCAATTTTTTCTGTTTTTGTTCCTGGTTTCTTGGAGTGGATTACCTGATTGTTACCAGCGTAAATTCCAACATGGTAATATTTTTTAGAGTTCAAATGCTTGAATCCAACAATATCTCCAACCTGTGGGGTCTGTACATAGTAGCCAGCGTTCTTTGCTTGCTTGCTAGCTGAATGATCTAGCTCAACATCAATTCCTTCATAGAACCATCTGGTCAACCCAGAGCAGTCCCACCCAGAAGGAGAAGATCCGCTAAATACGTACCAGGTCTTTCCAACATACTTCTCTAGCTCAACAAGCCTATCTTTAAGAGCTTGCCTATTGGCAACTCTTTCTTTTTCAGCCTTTTGTTGTTCAGCTATATTTTTCAAAGCTTCGGCAGCTTGCTGCTCCAGCATTGTTTGTTCCTTGTGAGTCTCAATGATCTGAGACATTGCGTTTACTTCGTAAACTGGCTTATATTTATTTGTACTTAATGATTTATGGTCATCAGCCACGGTAGCTGCAGAACAGCCAAGTAAAACTACTACCGCTCCTAGTATTACAATCTTTTTCAAGTTGCACCTCCTAAAGCAAAAAGCACCTTTTTTAAGGGTGCCTAGATTTGGTCTTAATATTATAGCATCGTTTGCCTAGATTGTCATGCTATAATTAAAACATGGCACAAGGAAGATCAGACGGGCTGGACCTGCCCTACCCACTAGCGGAAGATTACGTCAACGTTCACGGAGACATTCGTCAGCTAGTAGAAAAGCTTGAGGTTGTACTACCTCCGCTTGGACTTTCGTATTTTCAGCTTCAGGTTACTAATAACAGTGGGGTAAGCATAGCAGCAGGAGATCCTCTGGTTGCATCAGGTTTTACCACAAAGACAAACGTTAGAGAGGCCATCGCTGCTGACGTGCTACCAATTTTGGGTCTAGCTAAAGAAGCAATTCCAAATGGAACTGACGGAGTAGCCGTTGTTGCTGGAGTTCTAAATGGGGTAAACACTTCTGGATTTGCGGCTGGAGATATTCTATATGTTGGAGTATCTGGAGGACTTACCAATGTCAGACCTTCCGCAGGTGGAGGTGCCGTAGGGCTTGTCGCACACGCAGCAACAGATGGTGTGGTTATTGTTGAGCCAAAAGGCAATGGGACTTGGGGAGCACTCAAGGCTGGACTAGCCTAAAGGTGGTATAATAATAAAATGGCCAGATCAAAATCTTATGAAGTCGGAAGTATTCCACCGCAGGTGGCATGGACAGTAGTCCGTGGAGACACTGCCTCATTCAAGGTTTATGTTACAAATGATGCAAAGCAGGCACTAGAGCTAGAAGACTGGACAATCGCAATGAAGATCAAGCGTCCAAACCTAGCTAAGAATTCTGGAATTATTACTGACGACGCCACTCTAATTTCTACCCTCACACCTGCCGCAGATGAGGACGACCTTCCTGGAGAGTTTACAGTATCTCTAACAGCTAACGAGTCTTTAAATCTGCAAACTGGAGACATATTTGATATTCAGCTATCTCAACCAGGAACTGTTTGGACAGTTGCCCAGGGAAGAATGGTTATCATTGAAGATGTGACATAATGGCAAAAGCAGTCATAGTCGCTGATACAAAGCGACACACAAGAAAGGTCACACCCTCAAACTTCTTTAACTCAAAAATAAAGTTTAAGTCTGGAAACGCAAAGATAGACGAAGTTCTTCCATTCAGGGTTAAGTTTATAAACGTTGATATCGCTCAATATACAAGCACTACCCCAGCAGGTATTGGAATTGCAATCATTGGAGTTAGTAACTACATCTTGTAAAGATAAATGTTATAATGTAATTTATGGCTATTTTAACTATTCAGCAGTTGCTAAACAAATTTGGCCCTGGAGAGATTCCAAGATCTGACGACTACCAGGACCTAATTCAAACGCTCTCAGATGATAGAAATGCCGTCCACTTTTCTGACTCAGAACCAACAGACCCCCTAGCCACCCCAATATGGTTTAATACTTCTTCACTCACACTTTCCGTATATGACTCAGAGTGGAAGTCTGTGGGGGTACTTCTAGATATTTCCTCAGCTGCAAATGGAGATGTTCTGGTATATTCATCTAGTAACGATGCCTGGGAAAACCAGTCCGTTCTAGATGGCGGCACCCCATAATCTTTAAAAAAACCAGTATACTTGTTACATGTCCAGATCCCAAATCACATATGTTAAGTCTCGCTTTGAAAGCGGAGACAGGCCATCACAATCAGACTACGAAGACCTGATTGATACCTCTACCGCTCAGGCTACAGACCTGGGTACCTTTGGAAATAACGAAAACACCATCACAGGCATTGAGAACGTCACACACATTGATGAGTTTGATGCGACGGTATGGAGAATGGTAAAGTATGTAATCTCACTGTCAAAGACGACCCAGGGAGACAACTACTTTTATGCAACAGAGTTGACCGTGCTAATTGATGGAGAAGATGTCTCCGTTAGCGAGTACGGCACAATTGACAACGATGGGAATATGGGAACCATTAGCGTCTCTAGGACTGGAGATACGGTTAAACTTACCGTTACCCCAGATTCAGTCATTAAGCCAGTTACCGTACGTTTTGCACGTATGGGACTTAAGGCATAACTAAAACAGGAGATAATAAAATGGCAACAGTCGTAAAAGACTTTAAGATTAAGAGCGGCCTGGTTGTTGAGGGTACCACAGGAACCATCAACACCTATGACATTCTTACAAAGAAGCAAGCAGACCAGGATTACATCATTGGTCTTATCGGTGGCACAGCCACTTCAGAAAACACAGCAGACACCGTTGTAAAGCGTGATGAGGATGGCAGCTTCGCTGCTGAAGTTATCACAGCAGAAGGCGGATTTGTCGGTAACCTAACAGGTGACGTAACAGGTGACGTATCTGGTAATGCAGGTACCGCAACTGCACTAGAAACAGCTCGCACCATTGAGCTAACTGGTGACGTAACTGGTTCTGTATCATTTGATGGTACATCAAACGTTCAGATCTCTGCAACCATTGATGGTGACTTTGCAACTGACTCAGAGGTAGCAACTGCTAAGCAGGAAGCTATTGATGCAGCTGCTCTAGATGCAACCTCAAAGGCAGACGCTGCTGAGGAAGCTGCTAATGACTACACAGATGGTCGTGAAACAGCTATCACCACAGCTTACCAGTCTTACGCAGACCAGGCAGAGCTAGATGCTGTTGCAACTGCAGAGTCTTACACAGACGCTCGTGAGACTGCTATCACAACCGCTTACGAAGCATACGCTGACCAGGCAGAGGTAGACGCTAAGGCCTACACAGACGCTCGTGAAACAGCAATCACAACTGCCTACCAGTCTTACGCAGACCAGGCAGAAGTAGATGCTAAGGCATACGCAGACCAGAAGGTTGCAGACCTAGTAGATGGTGCACCAGCACTTCTAGACACTCTAAACGAGTTGGCAGCAGCACTTGAGGATAACCCAGATGTTATTGCTGACCTAAGAGACATTGCTGATGGCAAGCAGGACACACTAACTGCAGGTGCAAACATTGACATTACAGGAGACACAATTTCTGTAACTGGTCTAGACACCAACGACGTTGCTGAAGGAACTAACCTTTACTTCACAGACGCTCGTGCAGTTACTGCAAACACTGGTCTATGGGACACCATTGGTGCCGCAGCAGACGCACAGGAAGCAGCAGAGGACTTCGCTACAGCAGCAGACACAACCCTTTACGGAACTGTTACTGGCGACATCGCAACTGCAAAGTCGGAAGCTGGAACAATTGCTCAGGGCTATGCTAACACTGCAGAGCAGAACGCAAAGGGCTACGCTGACGGAATCGTAAGCGACCTAGAAGACGTTGTTGATGCACTAACCACAGACGACATTGCAGAGGGTACAAACCTTTACTTCACTGACGGCCGTGCCAAGACATCTGCAGCAGAGCTTCTAACTGGTGCAACCCTAACCAACATTACCATCACTGGTAACGGTTCTGGTCTAACAATTACCGCAGAAAACGGTGTAGCTGACTCTACCACTGACGACCTTGAAGAAGGAGAGGACAACCTTTACTTCCTAGACTCACGTGCAGTAACAGCTCTTGAAGCAGTAGTTCCAAACTTTACAGCTGTAGAGTTTAACTCTGTTGCAAAGCAGGTAGCTGCAGAGGCATCAGTCGCAACAGCAAGCACAAGCAATGCACTAACATGGGCAAAGGCTGAGTACCGCTCTGCTGAGTTCCTAGTCAAGATCAAGCAGGGCAACCACACAGAGGTTTCCAAGCTAGTTCTAACAATGGACGCATCTGACAACATCGCTATCACTGAGTACGCAATGGTTGGAACCAACGGAGACCTAGGTTCTTACTCGGCAGCAGTATCTGGTGACGATGTAGCCCTAACCGTAACAACCCTAAACAACAACTCAACCGTTGTAGTTGTAGGAACACTGCTTAAGTAAGCAAAAAAACTAATTAATCTGAAAGGAGGAGTATCTAAATGAGCACAATGGACAAGGACTTCAAAGTCAAAAACGGAATCCAGGTAACTGGCGGTGGAACCTTTGGAGCACCAGTCGTAGTCGCTACACCAACGGAAGACAATCACGCAGTAACAAGAGCATATCTTGATGATGCGATTGCCACACCAGTTGGAGATACTCCTCCTTCAGACCCAACAAACGGAGACTTTTGGTTTGACACTGAAACCGAAAGACTAAAGGTATATTTCAACACAGAGTGGATCAGCCTTGCAACAAGAGGAGATCAGATTCCTGATCACATCCACGACACAACCATTGACGGCGATGGAAGAATTACAGAGATTTTCTGGGATGGTCAGTTCCCAGAACTAGCAATGCAGATTCTAGATGGCGGAACCCCGTAATCTTTAACCCTGTTTGCAAAAAAATAACTGGTATAATTAAGTAATTGGTAGCACCCCAATAGGAGAATTTTAAATATGGCAACTAGAATGCAGCAACGCAGAGGAACTGCGTCACAGTGGACAACAGCTAACACAATTTTGGCAGCTGGAGAAATCGGTTTTGAGACCGACACCAACCAGTTTAAGATTGGTGATGGAACTACTGCTTGGTCATCTTTGCCATACTTCAAGAACCTTGAAGACCTAGGTGCTAACCTAGATGACTACGTATTGGTAGAACTACTTGGTGAGCCAAATGGTGTTGCTACCCTAGACGCAACTGGAAAGCTTGCAGACGGTCAGATTCCAGACACAATCCACGGACCTACTGGTCCTACAGGTCCTACAGGACCAATCGGACCTACTGGTGCAGATGGAGTAATGGGTCCAGAGGGACCACAGGGTGAGACTGGAGATCAGGGTGAGACTGGACCAACAGGTCCTACAGGACCGCAGGGTACAGACATTCACTTTGCAGGATCAGTTGCTGATGTAGCAAGCCTGCCATCCAGCGGTAACGAAGTAAACGATGCATACATTGTTGACGCTAACGGAAACCTATACGTATGGAACGGAACTTCATGGACTGACGCTGGTCAGATTGTTGGACCACAGGGAGAGACTGGTCCTACAGGTCCTACAGGACCAGAGGGTCCACTAGGTGGAGTATTTTATGTAAGTGCAACACAGCCTACAACTACGGTTGACGGTTCTGTTTGGTTCCAGGAAGGAACTGGACTATCTTATGTTTATGTTGCAGATGACAGTTCTTGGGAGCTGCTAAACATGTTTGGGCCTACTGGTCCACAGGGACAGGTTGGACCAACTGGACCTCAAGGTGCTACTGGAGATACTGGACCAACAGGGCCAGTCGGAAATGTAGGCCCCACAGGACCAATCGGTGCTACAGGACCACAGGGTGACCAGGGGCTTCAGGGTGCTCAGGGTGACCAGGGTGACCTAGGACCAACGGGTCCACAGGGAGAAATGGGGCCAACAGGACCTCAAGGATCTCTAGGACCAACAGGCCCACAGGGTCCTACAGGACCAATCGGACCAACTGGACCAACTGGTGCTGACTCTACGGTAGCAGGACCAACAGGTCCTACAGGTGCAACTGGTCCACAGGGTGTTGCTGGTGAAGACTCTACTGTTCCAGGACCTACAGGACCTACAGGACCTACAGGACCACAGGGATCTTTCGGTGGTGCAACGTTTGACTACACCTATGACTCTGAAACAAGCCACCCAGAAACCTTGCCTGATGGAGTTCTAAGGCTAAACAACTCAGATCTAACTCTTGCCACAGTGCTATATATTGACTTCCTAGATGATGCATCAGTAAACGTCTACAACTTCTTGCAGACAATTGATGACTCAACATCTGCAGTTAAGGGGTCATTTAAACTTTACAAGAAATCCGCCCCAGACGACTTTGTGTTCTTTAACATAGTCGGAGAGCACACTCATGCCACAGACCACTTTGACGTACCAGTTGCGTATGTTACTGGATCTGTTTCAAGCTTCTCAGACAACGAAGATGTGTTGATCACATTTGCAAGAACTGGTGACATTGGTGACACTGGTCCTACAGGTCCAACAGGACCAGCAGGAGCTACGGGACCAACAGGTCCACAGGGAAATGCAGGACCTACAGGACCGACAGGCCCAGCAGGTGCGGACTCCCCAACAGTAGTCTCAATTGTGTCAGCAACTGACAACTATAGCGTAACAGCAGCAGACAAGAACAAGATGATTAAGATCACCTCTTCTTCTGCTAAGACAGTTACCTTCCCAACTATATCTACCGAACCAACTCTTGAGGTAGGCATGACCTTTACAATTGCTCAGATGGGAACTGGAAGACTAACAATGACTCCAGCATCATCAGCAGTTGTATACACCACACCAGGAAACAAGACTAGAGCTCAGTACTCAACTGTATCTGCACTCTACCTTGGTTCTAACGAATGGCTAGTCTCAGGAGATTTGGCGGTATAACATATGTTTAGAGATATATTTAGAGGTTCACTATCATCAGCTTTCCGAAAGGTAATCGGAACAGCAGGATCTAATCCATTTAACGATGACTTTAATCGTGCAGATGGTTCTATTAATCCAGCTGAAGACGGTGGAGTTTGGCAGGCTATAAGAGGAACTTTTCAGGTTTCTGGAAACAAGGCCTCGTCTCTAAATGACTCTAACTATCCAATCGCAGCTGTAGACTCGTTCACATCAAACGTTGACGTTGACATCAAGGGAACCACTGGTGCAGGTGCTGCACTTTGGGTAACTGATTCTGGAAACTGGTGGTCAGTGGGAGCGGTACAGACATCTGAGTCATGTAACTGTGTAGAATACTACAATAGCTATACATACACATACTACTACACTTACATTTCTGGATATAATCAGGGAAACTGTATAAGAAATAATAATGACTGCTGTGCCTCAAACTACTGCCTATACTATAGCGGTGGAAACTGTGCAGCCTACGAATGTGTGGCATACAATACCTCAAACTGCTGTGGCTACAGCTGCTATGGCTACAACGCTTACAACTCTAGAAACAAGACTGGTGGAAACTGTCAGGGTAACTTCTGCTCTTGCTATAATGGATCTAACTGTGCTGCAACTGGATGCTCGGCCTATAACCCAATTGTATGTGGACAGTACGCCTGCTCTGACTACACGTCTTGCAACAACTGTGCAGAGTACAACGCTGGAAACCCTAACTATGCAGAAGCATCTGCAAATGCAACTGGATACAATGGACCATACTACAGCTGCCAGACATGCTACCCTAGCTACATCAGGGTATTCCAGTCCGCATCAAACGTGGTAACAACCATGCTAACTCAAGCAGTTAGTGCAGTGGTTCAGTCACTAAAGGTAAAGACCAACGGAAACCAGATAACTGTAAAGGCCTACTCTGATGCAAACCAGGTCACACAGATTGGTAGCGACATTGTATACACTGCTACTGGTGCAGCGATTGCTCCTAGATTTGGAATCACAGTTGTGCCCAGCTCTTACGGACAAACCTACAACGTTGACGAAGTCACAATAACACCAAACTCATAGTTCGTGATATACTTGGTATATCGAAAAAGAGAGAGACTATGAAAATTTTTAAGGTGTTTTCCAGGCCAGGCCTGAGAGATTGGGGCAGGCCTCAGCCAGCAAAAGGCTTTGTGCCAGAGTGGTATCGCCAAAGCGAAAACACTTATGTTAGCGATAAAGATCCAAGTAAGAAGGAAAATGCAGGATTAAAAAAGTGCGTACCGCTTCTGGATGCACTTGTTTCTGGATACATGCTGACCATCCCAGTAGACATCTATGTAACTAAAGACGAAGATGGAAATCCAAGATTTAGCTGGAATGGGCCACAACAGCTTTCTGGGTTTGTAGATGAAAGATCTCCACAGCTAGGAAAGCTTATGCCAAGGCCAGCAGGCCATCACCCAAACCACCTAGTATTCAGTGGGTTTTGGGGGTACAAAACTCCAAGAGGTTGGTCATCACTTATTGTGCATCCACTAAACAGGTTTGACCTACCATTCACTATCTCATCTGCAATAGTAGATAGTGATGACTTTAATTCACCAGGAAATATTCCATTCTTTATAAAAGAAGGCTTTGAGGGAGTGATTCCAGCAGGAACACCATTTGCACAAATCATACCAATAAAGAGATCGTCCTGGACCCTGGTAGATGACACAACTGGCATGTCAGATGTAGAGCCTGTTCAGGCAGTGCTAGTTAGACAACCAGAGACGCTTTATAAAAAGATATACTGGAGAAAGAAGGACTACCGCTGATGGCAAATCCAAAAAGAAGAAAATCAGAGAGAAAGCTTGTAGTCAACGTACCAGGAGACGTCAAAAGAATAACGACTCTTGACCTTATAAAGATGGCAGTTCTTAAGTCACTTGATGGGAAAAAGGCTAAAAAGTCTGTAGTCTCTGAAAATGGAATTATGCCAGACATGAGCAGAATGAACGACATCTCTACGCTAGCAATAGTTGTAGATAATGAAGTCGTAGATGTAATGAGGGCACAGCCTAGATTATCATCAATACTTTTGGCAGAGCCAAAGTTTGTAAAGATTAACAAGGAAGATGGCGGAGTTAGAATTGGAGATAAGTATCTGGATGGAAAGTTTGTCCCTCAAGATGACAAAGTTGACATTAACCTAAATCCACAAGAGTTTAAGCTAGGAGAGACGCAGTGAAAATAAGAGGAAAGAACATAACCTTTCATTCAGATAAAACTGAGTTTGATTTGCCAAGACCTGCTGCAGCAAGTCGTTTTATTCCAGACTGGTTTAGAACCATGCCAGGCGTGATTGACAGAGTTGAAACAGTAAAGAAGTGCATTCCAGTTTTAGACTCGCTAACTTTGGGGTACATGATTCCTCTGCCAGCAGATGTTATGTATGAGCCAGAGTCAAAGCAGATAATCTCAAATGCGAAGTTTAAACTTAACAGCGATCACGTGCCAGTGCAAACACAAAATGTAGCTTTGCCAGACCACTTTGACCCACAGCCACACAAGTGGGTTAACTCCTGGTATATCAAAACACCAAAGGGGTATAGTACCCTATTTGTTCACCCACTAAACAGGCTTGATCTGCCATTTCAGTCATTCAGTGGAGTGGTTGATACCGACAAGCACCCCATTGTTATTAACTTTCCGTTTGTAATTCGTAAAGACTTTTCTGGTATAATACCAGCAGGGACTCCAATGATTCAGGCAATTCCATTTAAAAGAGACACTTGGGATAGCAAGGTAATTGACGAGAACGAGTCGTATTCGTACGAGTTTGCAAATGCAAATCAAGATGCACCACTAGCATGGTATAAGAGGAATATATGGAACAAGAAGACCTATCGTTAAAAACTATCTACGTAGCAATCCCGTCACTATATGACGCAGAGCTGGCAAGAACAATTGCCGACGCATTTGCCAAAGCTGATCACCCAGAAAGGGTATTTGTTGGAGTAGCAATCCAGGACGACAATCAAAAGATTTTTAAGCAGCTAAAGAAGCTGTACAAGAACAACAAGAATGTAAAGCTGTCTTTTACAAAGCTAACATCAAAGAACGTACTTGACGAGCTTGGTGTTGGTACAGGAAGAGCAAAATCACATTCCATGTACAATGACGAAGACTATGTTCTTCAGATTGACTCACACACTATGTTTGAGCAAGGATGGGATGCCATACTTGTTGACCTTCACCTAGAGGCAGTAGGAGAGATACAGAACGATAAGGTTGTTCTTACCGCATATGCTGGTCACTACTTTTTAGACAAAGACGGAGAGCGAACTGTAGAGCTTCCAGAAGGATTCTCGGCAACCCAAAAATTCTTTTACTCTCTTTACGCACAGTTTCAAAGACGGTACGGAGTAATCCCAGCAGCGTCTATGGTTGACTTCGCAACTATAACAGATGCTGACAGAAGACTTTTCCCAGCGTCAAAATTTAGTGCCAACTTCGCATTTGGCAATAAAGAGTTTGCAAAAAACTTAGGACTAGACCTAAAAGCGGTGTTCTTTGAAGAAGAGGTTCTCCAGTCTGTCAACCTTTTGTCATCAGGATTTAGCCTAGTATTTCCAAACATTGAAAGTGCACTTGTTCGCCACCTATACACCAAGGCAGGGTCAAAGCCAGAGCTTAGAAAGTCGTCAGCTGATTATCTAACTCAAGAGCAAGAGCGTCAGCTAAATCTAAGACAGCAGGAGAACTATTTGTCATTCTTGGCAGACGAGTCTCTAAAGGAATACCGTGAGTCTTATGAGAGATACTCCAACATAAGCCTAGAGCTTGGAAGGCAGTCAGCATCTACCCTGCACCCATCAACATGGACTATTGACGTAGTAAGATACGACTTGATAGTGCAGGAATATCAGGATAGACTAAGAAGTCGTAACGTTGATGCAGCAGCCACTGAAGTTTCAGCACCAACTTCTGGTAACGAAGATGGTTGTAACTGTAAGACTAAGCACAACGCTACTGAAAATCATGAGGGACACAGTCACGATGAGGTAGTTGTAGAAGAGCAGTCTGGTGAGCAAGGAGAGCAGGCAAAGCCTAAAGTTGCAAGGCCCTGGGACCTTCTAAATCCAAATATTGGTAGGGTAAGCGATGAAGTAAAGAAGCTTAGAATGGACTACTGCAACGGCTGTGAGTTTTTCATCTCCCTTACACAGCAATGCACAAAGTGTGGATGCCACATGCCTTGGAAGACAGGTTTGCCACACGCATCTTGCCCAGTTGGAAAGTGGGACGCAGTTCCAGATGAAGGTAATTAATTTACTTGGAGATGCTACAAAGCTAAAGGTTGACTCAAATAGTGTTGACCTTGTAATAACTCACCCACCATATATTGGCATAGATGTAGAGCGTTATGGAGGGGATCCAGCTAGTCAGATTAACTTTTCACAAAACGAAAAGAACGTCTTAAAGCTTTTCAAGAAAGCCTTTTTAGAAGTTGAACGGGTATTACGTCCAGGTGGAAACTTAATCTTGGCTAACAACCCAAAAGGTGGTTTTGACGCAAAGCTTATGGTTCAAATTATTAAGACAACCAACCTACAGTTTTCATCCTACTACGCACAACACTCAGACGAGCCACATAAGAATATAACCGTTTGGCAGCACTACACCAAGGGAATTCAAAAAGGATTCTCTAGCTTTATTGGAACCAAGCGTTATGGATCAACAAAGATAGAGTGCGATATCAATAACGAAAAAAACCCAGTAGACATGCAGCTAGCAAAAGAAGGTTTTCACATATTTGATGCCATGCACAAAGATGTACCAACAAAGTTTATAAACATGTTTTCTGAGGATGGTCACGTAGTCTTAGATCCATTTGGTGGCTCTGGGATTGTTGCCGTAACAGCTGCCCAACTAGGCAGGGTGGGGATTACTAATGATATATCAACCAAGCAGTTTGAAGCTGCACAAAGAAGAATGGAGCTAAGTCTATGAAAGTAGCCGTATACACAATAGCACTAAATGAGCGTCAATTTGTACAAAAGTGGTACGACAGTGCCAAGGACGCAGACTACCTTCTCATAGCCGACACAGGCTCCTCTGACGGCACAAAAGAGCTTGCAGAGTCTTTAGGTATACATGTTATTGATGTATCCGTAAAACCCTGGAGATTTGATGATGCAAGGAATGCATCGCTAGCAGCATTGCCACCAGATATTGATTACTGCATAGCTTTAGATATGGACGAAGAGCTACAGCCAGGATGGAAAGAGTCTCTAGAAAAGGCATACGAGTCTGGTTGGAGTAGGCCAAGATACAACTACACCTGGTCTTGGAACCAGGACGGTACTCCAGGACTCCAGTATGGTGGAGACAAGATTCACACCAGAAAGAATTACCGCTGGAAGTTTCCTGTGCACGAAGTCCTGACGGTTTATGGACAGGAAGAGACTCAGGGTTGGATAGATCTAGAGATTCACCATCACCCAGACAGCTCTAAGCCTAGAAGCCAATACCTACCATTGCTAAAAATGTCGGTACAAGAAGATCCTTACAACGATAGAAACGCTCACTACTATGCCAGAGAGCTATACTTTTATTCAATGTTCTCCCAAGCAGCAGATGAGTTTAGAAGACATCTTGCTCTACCTGGTGCAACTTGGAAGCCAGAGAGGGCAGCCTCAATGAGATACCTTGCTAAGTGCGAGCCATTAAATGCTGAGCACTGGCTAAAGCTTGCGATAAATGAAGCACCAGATAGAAGAGAAGCATACGTAGAGTTGGCAACCCTCTACTACAAAGACAAGAAGTGGGAGCTTTGCAAAAAGGCTGCAGAGTCCGCTATCCTCATAACAGAGAAGCCTTTAGAGTATCTAGTAGAAGGATTTGCTTGGGGTTCAATGCCCTATGAGCTTGCTGCCTACGCTGCCTACAACCTGGGGGAATTCCAGAGGGCGTACGACTTATCAGAGATGGCATATAAAACTAATCCAAATGACGAAAGGCTCAAGAAAGAGCTAGACGCATACGCACTAAAACTAACAGCAATCTAAACACTCTGTATGGTAAACTATAGGAGGTGAACAATGTCTAGACCTTCTAATTTATACGCCGAGAAAATATTCTCCGAGCACCCAGTCGCTATGTGGGCTTTAGACGAGCAGGCTGATTATGTATCAATTATAGATGAAGACTTCAGACTACTATCTGATTCGTCTAATTGGACGATAACTAACGGCACAATGGAAGATACTGTTTCTGGCCCACTGCAATCACCTTTCCCAGATAGCCATACATGCTTGTCTACAACAGATCACGAAGATGACAGTATCACAATCCTTAGCGACTTTGTCCCCAACATCTTTTCTGTTTCTGGAGGGATATTAAGCTTTGACGACCTAAACAAAGATCTTGGTACATTGTGCATCGGAATGTACGTATACTCACAGTCTGAAAATACTACGGGGTATGAGATAGGATACTCCTATTTTGACTCAGTTTCTGCAGAAAGCGTAGAGGTAACCAAAAGCTTTGATATTGAAACTTCTGGCAAATGGCTGCACATATCTGCAACATTTCCAATCTTAGATCAAGATGTTTCATTCAAGCTATTGTTTAGGTCAAAGTTCAAGCAGTCTATAGCAACGCCAACCCCACATACCGTTCTTTACAATGGCCTTACTTTGGGGCAGTGGTCAGAAGAATTTTGTTCAACATCTCTGGGATCAGATGTGATTGACATACCAGAAGAAATAGGTTTTTTGCCAGAAGGGTACAAGGCAATAGAGGCAAGATCCTATTCTAGAGAAGACATCCCAGGGTATTACCTAGTTAGCGGATCATCTATCTATGCCAAGAACTCTGGTATTCCGTTAGTGTATGGTGCTGAAAACTCAACTGTTATTTACGAAAATCTGAATGAGACAGAGGCTCCATCACTTATAGTCCCAGGGCTTGGGTTCCTTAATGGTAATGGTAGATACCAGACAATGACTGCAGAAATGTGGCTCAACATAAACTCCTCAACATTTGAGTTAAAAAGAATTTTCGGACCAGTGTTTTCAACAGATGGCCTTTATGTAGACGGTGCATTCTTAGGGCTAAAGATTGGAAGCAGCTATAGTTCTCACTACGTTGGTGAGTGGGCAAGACCAATGCTAGTGCATATCAGATATTCAGAGTCTGCAGCCAGCCTGCTGATAAATGGAGAGGAAGTTATAAACCTAGTTTTTGACCAGTCAACCATAAACTTTCCAGACCCAGAGGTAGAAGGCGTAAGCACCGACTGGCTTGGCTTTTATGCTCATGAGCACATCTCACCAATCCTTGTAGACTGCGTTGCAATATATGGATACAAAGTTCCACCAGTTGTCGCAAAAAGAAGATTTGTTTACGGTCAGGGCGTAGAGTTCCCAGAGAATATCAACAACGCCTATAGCGGAACAACTACATTCTTTGACTATTCATTCTCCAAGTATTCAAATAACTACTCTTATCCAGGAGCTGGCTCTTGGACACAGGGGGTATACAACAACCTTGATCTACAGAAGAATTACCTTGCAACAAAGAGCTACGAAAAGCCACAGCTAATTTTTGACACTTTCGGAAGAGATATTTATCAAGAATGGAAGCAGGATAGTCTAGAGGTAACGCAGGAGACCTCGCCATTCTTTTCCCTAAAACCAAACAGCAATTGGAATGGACTGAACGGATACATATACTTTGACAAGTATCAGATGATTGATGAGCCAGTAGCAGCTTTTTACGGTATTTTTAAAGTTTCGCAACTTACTAGCTCAGAGCAAGTCCTGTTTAGAATAGACGACAAGCTCCAGGATAGGTACTTTGAGATAGTTCTTGTTAATAATATAATTAAGTATAACTTTAAGGATAGCAACGCCAGCATCGAAACCCTGTACCAAACTGAAAGTGTTATTCCTGGAGAGCAGTTCACTATAGGAATTTCTGTAAAAGATTTTGTTAGCTATTTTGAAGGTAACATGAGGTCATTCTTTGGAAACCCTAGCCAGCTTTCGATGAGCGTGGGTGGCAGATCAGAGCTATCCTCAACATTTTCTGGAAAGATATACTCTATATCTATCCTTAATGTCCAGAGCCTTCTTACCGTTCCATATATGTTTTCTGCTCGTGGAATACCAGTCGACTACGAGTACGGCTTTGATGAATACGACTCCTTTGTCCTCTATGATGCTGGAAATGAATACTTTGGAAATGATGGTTCATATTGGCAGCACATTCTTGACGGCGGTACCCCAACATCATTTGTCACCGCCAGAGCACTTGGACATACTGGAACTTATACGCTAAGAGCCAAAGAGGTTTTTGACAACTTTGATCTGTGCGTATCTACAAGCTCTACCTGGGAAGACTATCTACCCCTTAGCTATTTTGCAAGGTATGTCACTAACGAAAAAGGCAAGAGCTACTACGACCTTGACTTTATTCAGTTCAACATAGACTATCCTGCACCAAATAAATTTTCTAAGATAGACACTCAGGGCGGTCAGTGGACTTACGGCGACCTATATGAAGAATACTCGTTGCCAACAAAAAAGACATACGAGGTTTTGTCAAACCAGCTATTCACTGGGTATGATAACTATGCCGATCTAGCACAGAGGTCGTCATTTGAGTATGTATACGACACCACAGAAGCAATGGTAAAAACATACGTAATGTTTTCATACACCTCATCACTGAAAGGAACCTTGTCTGGAAAATACTCAAATACTGTTAGTTTGCCAAAGAGTGGTATTGTTGTGCCAGGTGATGACTGGCTGACTACCAGGTACGAGGTTGTAGATAACTCAATCATTTACCCACCACCTGGGGTAAATATTAATCAGATAGTTATGACAACTCAGGTAGAGATTGTTAACCCAGACACAGAAACATACCCAATAGCGATTAGATCTATTCAGTATTCTCCACAGTCTTTAGAGAAATCTTCCCCAACTGCAATTGGTACAAGATTTGGAATTGATGTTGCCCCATATACGCAGAATGGATTTTACGTAGATTATGCCGCAAACAATCCGTTTAGTGTTTACAAGGGCAGCACCCCATATCTATATAACACTAGATACAGCGGAGTACAGCCAAGAGGCGTATTCAGCCCTCTGACTAATCGTGGAGTCTCTATCCCAGTTAATCCAGAAAAGACAAGAAATTACGAAATCATTGCGATGCAAATATCTCTAAGATTTGACGAAGACTTCTTTCCAATTTCACCAATTCAAATATTTGAGGTGCAGGGCAGAAGAGACCACATAAAGTTCTTCCTTGTATCAACCAGTCCAAATGGAAAACGTGCAAAGATATACGCTGTAAACGCAAAGACTGGTCAGCTAGATGCGAATGTTGGACTTTACATAAATGGCAAAATATCTAAGGACGCCACTCTAACAGTAAAGGAGTGGGCAACTCTAGGGGTTAGCTTCTCCAAGATCCTAGACGTTTCTCTGACGGCAGGCTCCATTAGGATCAACGGTCCAATTCTTGCAAACAACATTTCATACTATCAGTCAACAAGTCTTGAAGAGCGTCAGGACACCCAAGAAAGAGACTGGGAAGATGTTTTGCAAAACGGTACGATAGAGCTAGAGTGGGATTTCTGGGACTCGTTCATTTGGAATGACGTCCTAGTTCTGACATCAACATCACTTTTTGGTGTATCTCCAGTAGAAATATATAAGGCATTTACAGGAACAAACAGGATTGTGGTAGACGATTATTCTGCAACAGCTCAGGGTCAGCCAGATAAATTGGTGTTTAAAGATTACCAGTACTCCGTGTATTCCGACATATCATGGTTTAGCACTACTAGGTCAGCCCTATAATATGGTATACTGTTGGTTATGAAACCACAAAAACCACGCATGCCTGGTCAAATAGGCGACACAAAGATAAGAGTTATCGAAGAAAACTTTTCAAATTTTGGAACTTACGTTTGGGTTAAGCCAAATGGAAAGCCATTCATGGATTCCGACAAGAATGTTTTGTCCATTGAAGGCATGAGGGATGACAAGTCAAAGATTAGAGAGCTTGCAGACGCTGCAAAGTACTGGGGACAGCCAGATGGTCGTGCCGTATTCTACCCAAACATGAAGAAGATCTCCGATGAAGAGCACTCTGAGCAGGTAGACAGAATGAGCCAGGGATTAATTCCAAGCCTGAATGACCTTGGTGCTGTCATGGCAGCAAAGAAAACACTAGAACTTTATGGAGATGAGTAGTATGTCAGAAGAATACATTAGAGAAATTAGCCTAGACAGCGTACAAGAAAACCAGGACCAGTTTAAGGATCACGACCCGTTTACAAAATCCTGGAATAGCCTAAAAGATTTCTCTGGAATTGAAAAGAATTTTAAGCGTCGCACAGACAGAATTGAGAAGGCAAATAACGACTCTCTAGTAGACTCAACTCTACAGTACAACAATGTAAACGTAATGTCGCTTGAGTACCAAGACAGTGCCCTAGCAATTAATTCTGGAAAAGACGGGGCATACTCAAAAGAGATTAACCCTGGCAAGGTATATCGCAACGGATATGGGCTATTTGACGTAATCACTCCACCATGGAACCTATATGAGCTAGCTAACTACTACGACACATCGTTCGCTAATCACGCCGCTATTGATGCTAAGGTAGAGAACATCGTTGGCCTAGGGTATGATCTCCAGGCAACAGAGAGAGTTCTCATGGCACTTGAGGCATCTGATAATGATAGTGCAATAGACAAGGCAAGAAAAAGAGTTGAAAGAGCCAAGGTAGAGGTTAAGGAATGGTTTGAGTCTTTAAATATGGACGAGTCTATGACATCTACTTTCATGAAGGTGTGGACCGACTACGAGTCTACTGGGAATGGATACTTGGAAATCGGAAGAACAGTTGCTGGCGAGATTGGCTACGTCGGTCACATTCCAGCAACCACCATGAGGGCACGTCGACTACGTGACGGCTACGTTCAGATTATTGGAAACAAGGTTGTGTACTTCCGCAACTTTGGTGCAAGAAATGTAAATCCAATTACAGACGACCCTAGACCAAACGAGATTATTCACATTAAGCAGTACTCTCCGCTAAACTCCTTCTACGGAGTTCCAGACATCCTTTCCGCAGTTGGTGCCTTGCAGGGCGACGCCCTGGCTTCACAGTATAATATTGATTACTTTACCAATAAGGGTGTTCCAAGATATATTGTTACCCTAAAGGGTGCAAAGCTATCTGAGGATGCAGAAGATAAGATGTTTAGATTCCTGCAGACAAGCCTAAAGGGGCAAAATCACAGGACACTATATATTCCTCTACCAGGAGACTCTGACACAAACAAGGTAGAGTTCAAGATGGAAGCGGTGGAGACTGGAACCCAGGAGGCATCGTTTAACGAGTACCGTATTCGTAATCGTGATGACATCTTGGTAGCACACCAGGTACCACTTTCAAAGATTGGTGGCGGAGATTCTGCTGCAATCGCTGCAGCACTTGCACAGGACCGTACCTTCAAGGAGCAGGTAGCTAGACCAGCACAAAGAAACTTCGAAAAGGTTATTAACAAGATCATTAAGGAAAAGACTGATATTGTAGAGCTAAAGTTTAAAGAACTTACCCTAACAGATGAAATTGCTCAGTCTCAGATCATTGAACGCTATGTTCGAAACCAGGTAATGACTAGGAACGAAGCAAGAGAAGCACTAAACCTACCACAGCTAGAAGAGGCAGACAGCTTTCTTGAGATGACTGCAAGGTCAGCTGCAGACGCAAGTGCTAATACTAGACAGACTCGTGAGCGAGATTCAGAGAGAAGTTCAAACTCCTCAGATAGCTCGGCTACAGTTGCTGGAAGAAACCCACAAGGTGAAGGTCGCTCAGTTCAATAATATGTTATAATTATGTAATAATATTGTAAAAGGGAACTATAATTAAAGTTATGACTATTTCAAAAGTTCAGTGGGACACCGAGGGTGAGAATGTTCGCCTCTCTATGCCGTTTAGCAAGGTAGACAAGGAGCGAAGAATCGTCTCTGGTTTTGCTACCCTAGACAACGTTGATCGTCAAAAAGATATTGTAACCGCAGAAGCCTCTGTAAAAGCATTCTCAAAGTTCCGTGGCAACATCCGTGAGATGCACCAGCCACTAGCCGTTGGCAAAATGGTATCTTTCAGAGAGGACAAGTACTTTGACCCAGAGACAAAGAAGTTCTATTCTGGTGTCTATGTTTCTGCATATGTTTCAAAGGGTGCACAGGATACTTGGGAAAAGGTCCTGGATGGCACCCTTTCTGGCTTCTCTATCGGTGGCCGTATGAACAAGTACGACGACGCTTATGACGACACCACCAACTCACCAATTAGAATTATCAAGGAGTACGACCTGATGGAGCTATCCTTGGTTGACACTCCAGCAAACCAGTTTGCAAACATCCTGTCTGTTCAAAAAGTGGACGGTATTGACGTAGTAAAGGGTGACTCCCTAAACGTTGAGATTGAGAATGTATTCTGGGATCCAGAATCTGGCGTAGTAAAGATTTCTGAGAATGACACAGAGGTTAGCCCAACAACTGGCAACCCAATGCAAAATATAGGTTTCGTTGAAAAGAATGATAACGAAAAAACAAACATGATAAAGTTCTTAGTTGATAGTGCTAAAGGCATTAATACATCTAAGATTAACAAGGAGGTAAGTCCTATGACTGACACAACAAATGAGGTAGTTGAGACTCCTGCTCAAGAAGCAGTCGTTGAAGAAACTACAGTTGAAGAATCACAGGTCGCTCCAGAGGCAGATGCCCCAGTAGAAGAAGCAGCAGATGCAGCAGTTGAGGTAACAGAAGTTACTGATGCTGACGCCGAAGAAGTTCTTGTAACCGAAGTAACAGAAGAGTCAGAAGGCTCAGAAGAAAACCAGGTGACAGAAGACTCGGATGCTGTGACTGAGGATGTATCTAAGTCAGACGAGGCTCTTGAGACTGCTGTTGCAGACATCAAGGACACCGTTACAAAAGCCTTTAGCGACCTAACTGCAGTTGTTCAGGCACAAGCCGAACAAATTGCAGAGCTACACAAGTCACTTGCCGCAGTAAAGAATGAGGTAACTGCAAGCAAGGACGTGTTTAATGAGTTTGGAAAGAGAGTGGATGCCGTAGAGGCCGACACAGCTTTCCGCAAGTCTGGCGATCTTGGCGAGATCGTACAGGAAACTGAACCAGAACAGGTTCAGAAATCCCTATGGGGCGGACGTTTCCTCAAAACTGCCGATCTATTTAGATAAAAAAATCACTTAGGAGGTGAACAATATGTCGGAAGATATTAAGAAGAATAACCCTGATTCAGCAGGCAACGACTCTGGTCTATACAACGGAGAAGGAGCTTTCGCTTCAGGTTCAGATGCTGGTAACAATGTTCCAGGCAACTACGCAACTGGTGGTGCCATCGGCAACATTCCAACAGCACTAAACGGACTAACAACTGGTCCAAACGCAATCAACCCTTCTGGTGAGGCAGGTAGCGGTATCCTACGCCCAGAGCAAGCACGTCGTTTTATTGACTACGTGTGGGATGCCACAGTTCTCGCCAAGGATGGTCGTCGTGTGACCATGCGAGCAAACACCATGGAACTTGAAAAAGTTAACGTGGGAGAGCGTGTAATCCGTGCAGCTGCACAGGCAAATGGTGACTACACCAATGCTGGTGCATCATTCACAAAGGTAGAGCTTACAACCAAGAAGATTCGTCTAGACTGGGAAGTTTCTGCTGAAGCACTTGAAGACGGTATTGAGGGTGGTGCTCTAGAGGACCACCTAGTACGTCTAATGACAAATGCATTCGCAAATGACATTGAGGATCTAGCAATCAACGGTACTGGTGACAGTGGCGATGGTGCATTCCTCGGTATTATGGAAGGCTTTGTTAACAAGGTAACCACAAATGGAGATGCCCACGAGTCAGTAGTAACAGTTGCTGACAACGCATGGACTCCAGACGTTATGCAGGACATCATCTTGGCTATGCCACGCAAGTACCGTGCACTTAAGAACAACCTTAAGTTCTACGCTGGTACTGACGCATTCCAGGGAATCATCAAGCACAACGGTACCCTTGCTGACGCTATTGCAGAGGCATTCACTGGTGCAGCAGGTACACCTGCTAACCGCCAGGCTTACCTAGACGGTAACGGCCAGACATTCGGTGGTGCTCGCACTACCCGTGTTCTAGGTGTTGACGTGCAGGAAGTTCCTTACTACCCTGAAGGATATGTCGACTTGACATTCCCTCAGAACCGTATCTGGGGATTCCAGCGTGACATCACTGTAAACCGTGAGTACAAGCCAAAGAAGGACACCATTGAGTACACCGTATTCGTACGTTTCGGTATTCAGTGGGAGGAAGAGGACGCAGTCGCATTTGCTGATGCAGCAGGTTCGGACAGCTAATCTAGTTATCCTTTAAGCTGGAGGGGCTGGGCATTTTGCCTGGCCCCTCTTTCTTTTTTATATCTGATATAATTAACTTAGGAGGTCATTATGTCAAATGAACTAAATAATGAGGAAAAGGTTACGCCACTAACTGCACGGTTGCAGGATGGAGAGCCAGTAATTCCAGAGCTTAGCGAAGAGTCGCAAGCGGTAGTAGAAGAGCTTGTTAGCAAATATTCTCAGATGGTAGATCAGCTAGAAGACGATGCCGAAGAGGTAGAGTCTATCGTTGAAGAAATCACAGAAGAGCCAGTAGTTGAGGAAGTCAAGGCTGCAAAGCCAGAGCCAAAGGCTGCGAAGCCAAAGGCAGCTAAGAAGAAGGATGACGAAAAGATTGTTGCAGTATTCTCCACAAAGAATGTAACATGGAATGGCGTAGGAAAAGTTTACAGAGGTTACAACATTGTGACCCAGGAAGAGGCAGACCTATGGGCAACAAGAAGCCACATCCGTATTGCAACCCCAGAAGAGGTAGCAAAGGAATTCGGTCTATAAAATGGAAATTTTGAGAGTCGCTGAGAACATCACATCAGATGGGGTAGAAGTAACAATCCAGGTCCCAGGTGACCACACAGAATCTGATCATGTTTTGTCTATTACAGACCTCAGCGATTTCTCTATTTTAGAGCAGGAAATTGTCACAGCTGGAGGAGAGTCGTTAACCTTCTACCTTGATAAAAACTTCGACAACTCATACGACGTAGAACTACTTCTTGACGGAGATGTCATATTCTCCGAAAGCTACGAGGTAGTAAGGCCATATCTTGATCCATATGCTGTTGCAGAAACGGCAACAGAGATAGCAGAAATAAGAAAACTAGAAAGACTTTCTAGGGCAATCATAGATTCATTTCTAGACAACATAGATTTTTATAACAAGAAGGCTATTTATGAGGTCACAGGAAACGGGCTTGACTTAATGCCAGTGTGGAAGGACGTAAACAAGATCCTTAAGGTTTACGAAAACAATGAGCTTGTGTACGATGCAAGTGCAGAAGAAAATGATTTTGTTTTTGCTATTACAAAAGATAAATCAGCCATCTACAGAGTCGTATCTGGTGCCAACAACGTCATTGATGCCAGGGTACCTAGCCTGCCAGTATCTCCAACAGACTATGTAGACTTGTCGCTAACAAGATCAACATTTAGAAAGGGCAATGACTTTGCATTTGTTCTAGACATCGGATACAAAACTTTGCCATCTTCGGTTGTAGATGCCACAGAGATGCTGGTTGACGACCTAAAATGCGGAAGACTAGACTACTTCCAAAGATATGTTACTTCATACAATACAGATCAGTACAGAATTCAGTTTGACAAGAGAGTCTTGGAAGGAACGGGAAACATCCTGGTAGACAAAATACTAGAAAAGTATAGAAAGTCTATTACAAGAGTTGGAGTTCTGTAATGTCAAAATGCGAAACTACTGACTTTATATACCCACTACTTGCAGATGTTTACTATCCACTAGTAAAGCAGGATGCACTTGGATCGGTAAAGAAGCAGTGGGTTCTTGACAGAAGTGTTGCATGTAGTCTAGCACCTGCAGGGTCTGCAATGGCAGAAGACGTTAAGCCAAATGTAAACATTACAAGAGAGGTAATTCTAGTAGGAAGAGTCCGCTCAGACATCAGGGTAGCAGCTACAGATTCAAATAACGCAATCACAAATGTACTGATAACCAACATTAGAGATAAGTCTGGCAACAGCATTTACAACGAAACTTCTGGTGTTAGAAACAACAAGACAACCCTTTTCGAGGTTGCTACAAATGAGCCAATTGTTGGCCCATTTGGTAAAACAGAATACTTCAAGCTTGTCCTAAAAAGATCGGAGAACCAGGCGGTAGATCTGTGAGAGTTTTAATGAACTCTAAAAAGCTAAAAAAAGATTTAGATAATTTAATGAATTATTCTATAGGGTTTCTAGAGGGTGCTCACCGTGGCAAGCAGGTATTCTTAAACTCAGTTGGAGCCCAGACCATAGAGGTATTAAAAGAATACATAGACTCAAGTGCAAGGGTAAATCCATCAGCCATGCACCATATCTATGAGTGGATGCAGACTGGAAGCCCAGACGCAAGACTATTTGATATATCTTATACGGTAAGCAATCTTGGCCTTTCTGTAAAATCAACCTTTAGGCAGTCGACATCTCTCCAGGCAGGGTCAACTGTACCATTTTATGACAAGGCAAGAATTATGGAAGAGGGAATTCCAGTAAGAATTGAGCCGAGAAGGTCTAATGTACTTGCCTTTACTGATGACGCTGGAGATCAGGTATTTACTAGTTCGGCAGTAAACGTTTCAAACCCTGGAGGCGATCAGGTACAGGGGTCGTTTGAAAGAACATTTGACTCATTTTTTAATCTATACTTTAAGCAATCATTCCTTAAGTCGTCTGGTATAATGGACTATCTGCAAAATCCAGTATTGTTTAAAAAGAACTTCGCTGCTGGAAGAACTGGTGGAAAGCAAAAGGGCATATCTACTGGTTACAGGTGGATCGCTAACGCAGGACTAGGAGGATAACGTGGCAAAGACATTTCCGCCCATCTTTATCAATAAGTATCTTGCTGCAAAGATATCTCCAGCACTGCCAGAATACTTCTCTAACCCACTAAAATTCTTTCCTACTATGCCAACAGACATAGAGTCTCTTACAGAAACATTTCCTGAAGCAGCCAACGACGTATTTGCTGTATACGACAGAATGCTTAAGATGAGGAGAAAGGCTTTTCCGCACATCAAGAGTGAGCAGGTGCTGTACTACTTCTACAAGGTAGCTGGAGACATTTCAGGACTGTTGTACACCACACAGGCAGTTCAAGACTTACTAGACCGTGGCGACGAGTCGGCAGAAGACTTGAATACCTGGATAACATCTTTGCCAAGAAATGCCCAGGGAAACGTGGTGTTCGACGAAGAGGAGTTCTCCCCAGTACACTTTCACGACATTAAGATTTATCAGCTAGAAGAAACCAGAGACATCATTGACTTTGGAACTGCCAGGACATATGCTGGCAATAAGATTATCATAGACTATACCTATCATGCCAAGGGTTATCCGCAAGGAACTCCAGTCGCAGGCTTTGACGCTGCTAGGCCACGATATGAAAATTCAACCAACGATGACTACAATGGTACTCAGATCGTTTAAAACCATGGTATAATTAGCCTTGAGGAAACAAACGCTTCAAACTCCATAAAAGAATGAGGTGAAAAAATTATGGCATATTCAAGAGGTTCTAACGCCAACATTATTGTTGGTGCAGCCGCTCTCTTCACATACGAAGATGGCGAATTGACCGATGGCCTGTTGCCAGCATACGTTGCTGGTGAGAGTTACCGTGAAACCCTATCCGATGAGGAAGGTTTCCGTAACGTAGGCTACACCATGAATGGTCTGGAACTAGCTTTCCAGCCTGACTTTGGTGAGGTAGCTGTTGACCAGTTGCTAGACGTTGCAAAGCTTTACAAGCAGGGCATGACTGTCAACCTAAACACTACTTTCGCAGAGGCAACACTAGAAAACTTGTTGTTCGCACTAGCTGCTAAGCCAGAAGATCTATCTTCTGCTACAGGCACTGGTATCGGAGCAGGTTCTAGCTCTCTAAACCTATCTGCTGGTGACATCGGTGAATGTCCAGTAGAGCGTGGTCTTGTTGCAGTAGGTCCAGGTACAGGTGACTGTGCTCCAGACCTAGCTAAGGAGCGTGTATACGTTGCTTACCGTGCACTCTCAATTGAGAGCGTTACAGTAGGTGCAAAGCGTGACGAGGCAACAATGTTCGAAGTATCGTTCCGTCTGCTTCCAAACGACGCAGCTGCTTACGGTAAGATCGTTGACCGCACCATCCCTGCTGCTTCCTAGTAGCTGGTTATAACTAAATAGAACTGCCCTGGCATTAATTTGCTGGGGCAGTTTGCTTTTTGGTATACTATAGGTATGCCAACTACAGTTTATAACTCAGAAAACATCGTCCTAGTCGACGGCACAGAAATTTACATAACTCCACTAAAGATAAAGTATCTCAGACAATTCATGGAATCTTTTGAACTAGTAAAGGCTTTAGGCAACACAGACGAGGCCTTTGATCAGCTACTTGAGTGTGTCCGAATTGCAATGAAGCAATACTTTCCAGCAATCAAGACCGTCCAGGATGTTGCAGATAATCTAGATATGGCAACAATGTATAAGCTAATAGATATCGCTGGCGGAATATCTAACAAGAAGCCAGACGAAGAGCAGAAGCAAGAAAAGACAGCAGATGGAGACTCATCTTCTAGTTGGAGAAACTTAGACTTAGCAAAGCTTGAGGCAGAGGTGTTTTTGCTGGGTATCTGGAAAGACTACGAAGAGCTAGAGTCATGTCTATCAATGCCAGAACTAACAGCAACTCTTGAGATTAAGAGAGAAATAGATTATCAAGATAAGAAGTTTAATGCTGCAATGCAGGGGGTAGACCTTGACAAGCAGAGTGGAAAGAGTGAGCAAAACAAGTGGGAAGAGATGAAGGCAAGAGTGTTCTCTGGCGGAAAGACTACAGATGGAAATGATATTCTTGCATTCCAGGGAGCCAATGCTGCTAAGGCAGGTTTTGGAATTGGCCTAGGCCTTGCATACGAGGATCTGTCTGAAAAATAAACTGATCCGTGATATAATTAACTAGCCAAAAAATGGTTATTTTGAGAGGAAAATATGACAACAACAGTTAATGAAGCAAAGAAGATCACCTTCATCGATGGTACAGAGATTTCCGTACGCCCATTGAAGATCTCGCTATTGCGTGAGTTTATGAAAAAGTTTGAAGAGCTTGGCCCAGTTGCCGAAGACAACGATAAGTCTATGGATGTTCTAATGGCTTGTGTTCAGATTGCAATGCGTCAGTATAACGCAGAGCTAGCTGCAGACGCAAAGGCACTAGAGGATTCTCTGGACTTGCCAACAGTCTACCAGATTGTTGAAGAGGCTTCGGGAATCAAGCTTGGAGATTCGGTTGCTGCTAGTCGCAAGTAACCAGTAGCAGGAGTGCGAATGAATGGCTGATATTGAGTCAAATATAAGAATAGATATTGATACCACAGACGCTCTGTCTGCTATCAAGAATCTGCAAAGACAGATATCAGCCTTTCACAGCACAATGCAGCAGTCTGGCAACGCTGCCAATGCAGCCATCTCTGATGGCATGCAAAGAAACTTAGTCAATTCGATTAATGCCACAAAGAAGTTCTCTGCATCCATGGTGGATGTAAAGGGCAGTACAGAATCTTTTACTACTGCTCTTGAAAAGAACAAGCTCTCCCTTGGACAATACTTTAGGTATGCTGGGGCATCTACAAAAACCTTTGGAAGACTCTTCACAAATGAGTTTAACACTATTGAGAAGGTTGCTAGAGAAAGAGTAAAGACCCTACAGACCCAGTATATCAAGATGGGTAGAGATGCCAACGGTGCAATCCAAGCAATCAAGGTTAGACCACTCGCCCTTGACATGGAGAAGCTTGGTACTCAGGTACAGATAGCAGCTCAGAAGCAGCAGATATTCAATCAGCTTCTGAAGCAAGGCTCTACAAACCTTCTAAACTTTGGTAAGAATACTCAGTGGGCTGGTCGTCAGCTTATGGTTGGTTTTACTGTACCACTTAGCATGATGGGTGTAGCTGCCGTAAAGTCTTTCATGGAAATGGAAAAGGCAGTTCTAAAGTTCCAGAGAGTCTATGGAGATCTTGGCACAACTGCTGGCGATACCGAGAAGATGATCAAGCAGATCGAAAAGCTAGCTAATAGCTTTACCAAGTATGGTGTTGCAGTAGCAGACACAATGTCTTTGGCAGCCGATGCTGCAGCCATGGGTAAGACTGGTGCCGACTTATCTGCACAGGTATCTGAAGCAACCAGGCTAGCAATTCTTGGTGGTGTAGAGCAAGCTCAAGCACTTGAGACCACCACATCACTTACAAACGCCTTTGGCGTTGCAACAGAAAATCTGGCAAATAAGATAAACTTCTTGAACTCCGTTGAAAACCAGACGGTAACATCCATTGAAGACCTAACCATTGCTATTCCAAAAGCTGGTCCAGTTGTTCAGCAGCTAGGTGGAGACGTAGAAGACCTAGCATTCTTCCTGACAGCGATGAAGGAAGGTGGAATTAATGCCTCTGAGGGTGCTAACGCACTAAAGTCTGGTCTAGCATCTCTAATTAATCCAACTGGAAAAGCAAGCGAGTTTTTGCAAACTTTTGGCATAAATGTAAAGAACATTGTAGACTCAAACAAGGGTGACGTTAAGGGGCTAGTTCTAGACTTTGCATCAGCACTGGATACCCTAGACCCACTAAACCGTGCACGTGCCATTGAGCAGATGTTCGGTAAGTTCCAGTTTGCCCGTATGTCAACACTATTCCAAAACGTAATTGCCGAGGGTAGCCAGGCATCACGTGTGCTTGACATGACAAAGGCATCAGCCCAAGAGCTAGCAATCCTATCTGAACGAGAAATGAAGAAGGTAGAGAATTCTCCAATGTTTAAGTTCCAGAAGGCATTGGAAGATATCAAGGCATCTCTAATTCCTTTGGGAGAAGAATTCCTAAAGTTGATCACACCACTTGTTGAGTTTGGTGTAGATATGCTTAAGCAGTTTAACAATCTTGATGCAGGGGTTAAGCAGTTTGTTATGGGTGCTGTTGGTGTCCTTGGCCTAATAGCACCAGCAGCAATTATGACCTTTGGTCTTTTTGCCAACGGTATCGCAAACATCATCAAGGGCGTTAGCTCTGTTAGCAAAATGTTCTACAAGCTTGCAGGTGCTACATCAGATGCAGCTGGCCCAATGGGATACTTTACCCAAGAACAGCTAGAAGCTTCAGCAGTGGCTGCCTCGCTTGAGCAGGTACACTCAAACCTTACTCAGCAATTTACATCAGAGACTGTTGCAATCCTAGGGCTAAAGGATGCTTACCACCAAGCTATTATAGCTATTAACGAGTACAGTGCCGCATCTTCACTTGCAAGAGCAGCAGCAACTCCAACCCCATCAGTAGCACCTCCAATCTCAAAGGTTCCTGGTTCACGTCGTGCACAGTCACCTGGAGGAAGTCTTCCAGGGTATGCATCTGGAATTCTTTCTGTGCCAGGACCAAAGGGTGCTGGAGATGTTGTTCCATCTTTGCTTTCTCCTGGAGAAGCAGTAATTCCTGCAGATGTTGCCAAGAAGAACCGTGGTTTTATCGCAGCAATGATTGCTGGAAAAATTCCAGGCTTCTCCCAGGGCATAGCCGATGTCCAGCTAAAAACAAGTGATGAAGACACACAGAAGATCCTGGCCGAGGCACAAAGATTTTCAGCACTAGGTTCTGAAGAGCAGGAGATTGCAAGCCAGGCCCTAAAGGCACTTTCTGAGCAGAAGACCCAGAGCATTAAGGGTTTCCGCCGCATCCTTGCATTCCAAGGTGCCGAAGCTGGATCTACCCCATCTCAGACACTAGGCAAAGCTATCTATTATGGACCTAGCAAAGAAGACACGGATAGAAAGAAAAAAGATATTAGTAAGTTTAGGGGGTCTCCTCTTTCTACCTCTGCTAGTACAAATGCAGAAAACGCTGGAAGAGAGCAGGAGTATGATGTAGCTGCAAGAATTTCAGAGGCTGCCCACAATAAACTCTTAGAGCTTGGGGTTCCAGATACAAAGGCAGCAAGTATTACTGGATATCAGGGTGCATCAAATCCTGGTGTTGCCATGGGCCACAAGGTGGATGTCGGCTCTGCAAAGGTATTGCCAGAAGGGTGGCAGCAACCATTTATAAACTATGACCCTAGAATGGAAAATACCCTGCTTTCTAGCATGACATCAGCAGACAAGAAGAGTACAACTGGCGTATACGATGCTTACGAAGCAGCCGCAAAGACACTACAGGAGGCTGGAGACATAGCCGAGGCAGAGTGGATAGAGCTTGATGCTGCAATACGAGGAGACAAGTCTTTTACAGAGGGACAGAGAAAGACTTTTGCTAAAGTAAATAAAGAGGTTGCAAGAACTGCTGGTGTTAGCTCTCCAATGGGCATTAACGCAAATGCTCTAGACGCAGGATACGATGCAGTGGATATTCAGAATAAAAATGGGTACCAAAAGAAGTTTAACAATAAGGAAGCTCAGGCTGCAGTAGACAAACTAAATCAGGCCAAGGCAGACGCCTTCGGATCTGGAGTTACTAAGCAGCAACTAGATAAAATTAAGGCAGACGGAGAAAACCTAGTTAAGGGTCTAATCCTTGGTGTTGAAAAAGAAGGAGAGATGGCGTCTCCTTCGAAAAAGATGTTCAGCAAGGGTGCCGATCTAGTACGAGGTCTTGTCAATGGAGTCAAGGAAGGCTACGATGAAGCCAACCAGGTTGGAGATCAGCTAGGAGATGCTATCATAAACGGTGCAAGGCCAGATGGTCCTACACCACTGCCATCAATTCCAGGTTTCCCAACCACACCGACTCCATCATTTACGCCACCAGCTAACGATGCTGCATCGGTTGGAAAGAATCTTGGAAAGAAACTGTTCAAGGGTATTGACGATAAGCTGTCTGACTTGTTTACAACTGGTGCTCTTTCTAATACAGCTCTAGGACAGGCATTTAAGAATAACGCAATCTCAAATGCACTTGAATCTGGTGGATACAAGAACGGCGTAATACTTACAGACAGCAAGGGCAATGAGGCAGATAGAGCAGACGTAAACCCTGCCGTAGGTGCTGGCTCTGCTGCAATGATGGCAGCCAACATAAACAATGGAAACGACAACCAACTAGCATTTGACGCTGATGGAAATCCTATTGTGGATAAGAAGGGTAGGCAGTTAACTCAGCAGCAGCAGGAGAAGAGTCTTAAGAAGCAGGCAGCAGCACAAAAGCGTGGGCGTCTAGCAGGAAAGGCTATGGGCTTTCTTGGAACTGCAACAATGATTTCTGGAATGATGTCTGGAATGGGTGGCCCAATGGGTGATCTAGCAAATGCAGCTACCCCATTCCTTGGTGCACTTTCTGCCATTGTGCCACTTCTCATGGCATTGCCACTACCAATTGCAGCGGTAGTTGGTGGACTTGGTCTAATTGCTTTTGGTTTGTACAAGATGCATGAAGAGCTTGCAAAGGCAAGAGAAGAAGCTGCAAAGATGGCAAAAACATTCTCTTCTGGTAGAGATGCAATGGATGGCCTGGCGGAATTTGCTGGAACGGTCAACCCCTCCGAGGCTCTAGACAAGATACGTGCAGAGCGTAGATCTCAGTATCAAATTGTAACTGGCAAAAACACGTTTGGTGCAGAATACCTTGATTCTGAGGCAGGAAAGCAACTACTTGATGAGGCTAAGTCAGAAAAACTTAAGAACGGTGGAAAGAATGCGGCAAAGAGTCTTGCGGTTCAGTTATCTCAGGCAGTGGCAAACAATATACTAACTACAAACCAAGCAGCAAGCATTGCAAGCAATGTCGGTGAAGCCATGAAAGACTACGACTTTGCTATAGACGTCAATGCAACCATGGTAGAGCTTCTAGGCCCAGGCGGAGAAGATCTGACTAAGGACCCTCTAAAGGTAAGAGCCGAGATTATAGAGTTGAGGCAGGAGGTTGTAAGTGGAGCTGGTAATGCAAAGGATATAATTAATGGGTCAGAAAAGGCTTGGTGGTCAAGCTCCGTATTACCAAACCGAGCAAACCCAACAGAAGTAGCAGCAGCCGAAGCAGAGTTTGCACAAGTATTCTCCGACTTGTTTGATATGGGGCAGCAGAACCTAGATACCCTAGAGCTTGAGCACTTAAAGAGGCTAGAGGTTCTTGAGGCAGCTGGAGACCTTGCAGGAATAGAAAAAGAAAACAATAAGTATTTGGAAGATAGGGCAGCAGTGATTGCGACAAACACAGCAGCCTTAAAGGCAGAGTTTGATTACATCAAGGGCTTGGAGGGCGATGGTACAAATACATTGCAGAAGCAGTCTGCCGAAGCAATTGTAAATGCTCTAGAGCAATCAGCTAATGACTTGTTTAAGGATGCAGATCAGGCAACAAAAGATATGGCAAAGCTAACTCTTGAAAATATTGCAAACAACAAGGATCTTACTCTTGCAGAAAGAGCAACTTTGACGGCAACAGTAAGTGTAGAAAATATAGACGAACTCGAAAGAGTCCAGGCGATATTCCCAGTTAAAGATAACGTAGGGCTTTGGAAAAAAATTGCACAAGTCACTGTAGAGATGGGTGCTGGAACTGAGGAAGACTTCTTGTCCATTCTCCCAGGGTTTACCGATGCCAACAAGGCAACACAGTTTGCCGACTACGTAGTAAGATTAAAGACAGAGAATAAGGATTCGACAGAGGGTGCAGCAGATGCTCAGGCAGCAATGGACACCATGATTGCCCTAAGCAAAACTGAAGGCATAAGCTTAGACCAGTATGTAGATCCAGATGGAAATGTTACTGAAAAGTTTAAGAAAATTACTACAAGCATTAAAGCCTTGAATGCGGCTTTCTCAAAAAACAAAGGCAAAAAAATAACCTATGACGTTTTTGTAACGACCACTGGACTAACTCTTGCCAAAGAAGCCCAAGCATACTTTAATGGACTTGAGGCAGATCAGCAAAAGATATACACCACTACATACCTTACCGTTTTAGACACCATAGACGTTAACTCAGATGACGGCAAAAAGAGAATTGCGGCGTGGAGAAAAGCTCAGGCAGCTAACGGCTCTTTGGCTGGAAAGTGGGCGGCATCACTAAGTGCGTCTGAGGTTGCCAGCCAGATTGCTTCTGGTGTTGCCTATCAAAAAACCGAAGAATCTAAGGGTATCACAACCGTAGAAGAAGAAGAAGAGGAAGAAGAAGATAGCGGCGGAACCAAGACCGATCCATACGAGAATCTACTTTCAAGACTAAAGAGAGTCAGAGATGCAGCCATAAATGCAGCTGGAGGAATCTCTGAGCTAAACAAGGCATTGGCAAAGGGAAGCACTATTGCAAAGGGTCTATTCCGTGGAGTAAGTCAACAGCTAACTATGGCAGGGTACAGTGCTGAGTTTATTGATGACATGATGGCACTTGATGAAGAGCAACGCAAGAAATTCATGACTGTTGATAAAAAGGGTAAGGTAACCGTTACAAAGGACGGAAAGACTTATCAGAAGGGCTTGCGTGAAGCAGCCCTCGGAGAGTACCAGGATTCCGTTGTTCGCTCTACCGCAGATCTTGGCTACCAGTCCGAAGCATTTGACAAGCTAGTAAAACAGGGGATGTCTACTGCAGATGCGATGGAAATAGCATCAGATGCAAATATGGCATATGCTATAGCTACAAATGCCTCTACGACAGAAATTAAAGACATGGTGAAGTGGCTAGAGAAGCAGGCTAAGGCACAAAGAGAGCTAGACTTCAAGACCGCAGCTGGCCGAGAGAAGATCGTATCTGGAGCAACCTCTAAGGTTAGCGAATATTTTGCTGCTCAAGAAGCCAAGGTCAACAAAGACTTTGAGAATGGAACAGACACTAGTGGAAGAAACGCCTCTAAGTTTAACATTGGTAAAACTAGAAGCGAAATAGAAAAGGCTCAAGACGAGATTGCGGATTACCAGTATGAGATTGACGACATACAGTACCAGTTAGATGGAATTGCCAAGGCAGAAGACGAGATAAACAAGAGGTACGAAGAGCGAGTTGAGGCACTAGAAAACATTTGGGAAGCAAACAGCGACATTATGGAGCAGCAGAAGGGCCAGCTATCTATAGCTCAGGCATTAACATCTGGTGACGTTGCAGCAGCAGCAAAGGCAATGCAGGAAGAGCAAGCAAGAGCTGCAGATAGAGCAAGAGAAGAACAGAAGGCCGCTCTAGAAAAGTCAAAGGAGCTAGAACTTGCGTCTGTAAGATCTACCAATGGCAAGACCAGGGTAGAGCTAGAAAAGAGCTTGCTAACGCTTCAGGAAAAGATAGCGAAGATTGAAGAAGAAAGAGTAGAGCCAGCAGAAAAGATTGTTAAGGCTGCAGAGCGAGCTAAGGCACTAGCTATTGAGGCAGTCGGGGAAGCTGGCTATCTTGGTCAAACAAAGAAGGCTTGGGAGAATGTGGCAGATGCTGCAAGAAACGCTACCGTAGAGTCTGAAGAGTTTGCAAAGTCAATTCAAGAGGCACTAAAGGCTATTCCAGGATTCACAGAAGTGCTTGATGCAAACGGCAAGTTTATGTCATTTAAGTTTGATCCAAAGGCATACTCAGCCTGGCTAGGAACTCCAGCAGAAGGGGATGCCACAGACAGCGGTTCTGGCACAGCAAGCAGCACAGTTGTTGATCAAAAAGCCTTGACAGCAGTTAATACAAAGATTGCGAATGCATTGCGTTACAAGTCTAACATGGAAAAATTAGGTAAGTGGACAGAGGTCGCAGGTGCCGATGCCAAGCTAATTCAATACTATGCAGATCGAAAGAAGATTCAGGGACTCGCAAAGGGTGGAATGGTTATGCCAAAGTACTTCGCCTCTGGTGGATTTGCAATGGGAACAGACACCGTTCCAGCTATGCTCACACCAGGAGAATTCGTCATGAGCAACTATGCGGTAAAGACCCACGGTATTGACAAGATGAGAGCAATCAATTCAGGAAGAACAGTCGGTGATTCAGTGTATAATAGTTATGAGTTGAATGTCAATGTTAAATCAGATGCAAACGCAGACGAAATCGCCAGAGCAGTAATGACCCAGATTAGACAAGTAAACTCTCAGCAAGTAAGAGGAAATAGGTTCTAATGGCAGACATAGAGTACATGAGTGGAAGAAAGAAGTATGCAAGGCCACAGGCAGTGCTTTTTTCAGAGAACCCTGGAACTATAACTGAGTCTGGCAAAAGACTTCCAGATGGCTATGAGGTTGGTGCTGCAGAAGGCTCAGACGGATCATTCCTGATTCTTTCTGACGATAACAGAGAGCCAGTCAGCATGAGCATTGAGCGTATTGAAACCCGTGAAAGAATGATTAACGGAAGAATGCGTTCATATCACATTGCAGATAAGCTACAGTTGTCACTGTCCTGGTCTATGATTCCATCAAGAGCATTCTCCTCAAGCCCATCCTTTCAGGATAATGGCACAAGCTCAGCAACCTCTAAGTATACTTCAGATGGCGGTGCTGGCGGTGCAGACTTGCTAAAGTGGTATGAGGACCACCCAGGATCATTTTGGGTTTTTCTTTCATACGATAAGCCAGATAATTTTTCCACAAATAAGTATGGCAGGCTTGCAGAGTATAGCCAGGTAATTGAGATGTTTGTATCAGACTTCTCCTACTCCATTCAAAAGCGTGGAGCAACTAATCATGACTTCTGGGATGTGTCCATAACACTGGAAGAGGCTTAAAATGTTTTTTAATCAAGAACTTCAAGACCACCTAGAACAAAGCTCGTCAGTTAGCTTAAAGTCTTTTATCTCTGCAGAGTGGAACATGAACGTTCCATCCAACATAGCTACTGTTGGCAACTATCGAAACAGGCCATTAGACCTTGATTCCCCATACAACCAAGCGACATCGGTATATGATCCACTAGACAGCACTCTAAGTATTAAGCACTATACTGGTGCCACAGATGCTGACATAGCAATTGCAGGAGGGTATCAGGAAAAGCTTGATCAAGAGTTAAACCAAATCCCAGTAGTGTTTTCATCATTAAAGCAAAAAGAAAAAATGCTTTATTCTCTAGACGACTGCTTCTTGAAGTTTAGACCAAGATCTGGAATCAATAAAGCAAGATTTTTAAACGGAGTCTTTCTTCACAATACCAACTCGCAAATGGCAAGTAGGCCAAGGTACTACATGTCTAGCAAGAAAGATAATTTTAAATATTGGTCTTCTTACAGAACAGAGTCTTCTGGAACTAAAAACATTGAAAGAGGAATTGCTAATAAGCTAATTGGATCATCATACGTTATTGACGATGCAGCTCCATTTGTGGTTTACGAAAAGCCAGTGCCTGCAAACAGAATTGTAATTAAGATGCAGACTGGTGTAGGCACAGTAAACCTAGGACCATTTCAGACAGAGTCTGGAACTATAAATGACCCACTGTTTGGGTATGCAAACCAGAAGACACCAGTAAAGTGGAAGGTGCAATACCTAAAGAACAACTCTTGGTATGACGCCATATCTTTTGACAATAATTCAAAAAGACTAGATGGCTCTAACATTGTTGGACCAGACGGCTATGTAGAAATTGCCTACGGGCCAATCATTCCAGAGAAGTATGCAAAAGCCTTCAGGTATCTTGGAGAGATCTACGATGAAAGCATAATCCCAGAAGACTCGCTATTGGGCGATGCCTATCTAGTGAAAGAAACAGTGTCTTCTGCTGGAAGATTTGTGGTTAAAACTCAAGCTGGAAGAGAGTCGTTCTCGGCAAAATATGGCTGGTACTTAATTGATGAAGGGGTAGCCATGTCTACTCCATATGTTAAAAAGCTATCTTCGCCAGACTCTTTTAAGAATGCTTCTGGAGAACAAAAGCTAAGAGAGCTAGAGTTCATTTCTGGTATTAGGGTAGTTGTCGATACAATGAATGTTCAGAACTCCACATTTGACCTGATTGAAATATCGCCAAGACTGCTTGCAGACATATCGGATATGGTCACAAACTTCAGTATTACCAAGGCAGCATCTGACCTTGGCGTAAGCGGAATGCCAGTCGGACAGCTACTGGCATCAACAGGAACACTAAGCCTTTTTGACGTAGACCAGGTATTTAATAATAATAATGAAGATAGCGTAATCTCAAACTATCAGTATGAAAATATAAAGTTCTCATTTTATGAGGTAATCAAAAATGTTAACTCTGACTCGTTCTTGGCAGACTACTACATTCCAATTAAGACGCTATACTCTGAGTCTAGACCAACCTTTTCTAGTAAAGATAGGTCAGCAGAAATAGAGCTTAGAGATCTATTCTTTCACCTAGAGTCGACAAAGGCTCCAGAGCTGTTGCTTCAGGACGCATCGACAAGCTACGCAGTAAGCCTCCTACTAGACTCTATTGGCTTTTCAAACTACACGTTCCTAACTTTGCCAGATGAGTCGGAAGACATAATTCCTTACTTCTTTGTTGCCCCAGATAAGACCGTAGCTGAGGTGCTTCAGGATATTGCTGTCTCAACTCAAACAGCCATGTTCTTTGATGAGTACAACAACTTTGTTGTTATGAGCCGTGGATACCTAATGCCATCTGAAGAAGATAGACAGACCAACGCAGAGCTTCTGGGAACTATAGATCAGTCTAAGGACGGCACCCTAAGAAACAAGTCAACCTCAACAAAGCTAGCAAACATTGCCGACATATCAGCGTCAGAAACAAAGGTGTACAACTCTGGCAAAATAGCATATACCTCTAGATATATTCAAAGAGAGGTTGCATCGCTAAAGAACTCTTTGATGGTAGACAGAGATAAGTCTTGGATATACAAGCCAGCACTATTGTGGGAAGTGTCTCCAAGTGGCAACATTAAGTCTATTAACGATCAGACGGCAGATCAGCAACAGTACTTGTTGGCTGCTGTGCCACTAAACACTGACCTACCTGCCTCACCGCCATCTGTATTGAATGGACAAATCATTAACAATATTATTGACTTTGGAGAGTCCGTACAGTGGATTGGAAGATACAATGGATACTTTTACGCCAATGGCGAGGTAATCAGGTATGACGCAGTTGAGTATAGCGTACCAGGACAAGAGTCTGGAAATGTTTGGATAACAAACATAAAGGAATACCAGGGGTATTTCTCCAAGCTTCCATTTAATGGAAAGATGTATCAGACTGGAAGAGTTAGAATATTCTGTGTGCCAAACTATACAAACCTATCTAACGGGACAACAATCCTATCTGAGGGACAGGTTGCACAGCACGGAAGAGGACAGTTTGGAACTCCAATAAACTATCACTCAGCAGGCGTGAATGCTTACTGGCAAGACAACAAGAACGTTCGTGGAGTCAACATGGATCACACCAAGTTGTTTTACCAGTCAGATAATGTTTTTGCAACAGGAGCAATGTCAGCACCTCTAGAGCCAAACGGAA
>JGI25921J50272_10000024_pt1 | contig 44663 bp, 41 predicted proteins | sample LauGreSu1BDMLBSD_2_FD_50272 | JGI IMG/M metagenome (IMG submission 50272) | reverse complement strand
TAAAGAATATGCCGATAAACTGAAGAACGTAGATCGCATCATCATTGTGGCTTGCGGAACCTCTTGGCATGCCGGTTTAGTGGGAGAATATTTGATTGAAGAATATGCCCGAATTCCGGTAGAAGTAGAATATGCTTCAGAATTCCGTTACCGCAACCCGATCATTACCGATAAAGATGTAGTCATTGCCATTTCCCAATCTGGTGAAACAGCCGATACCATGGCTGCATTGGAACTGGCCAAAGAAAAAGGTGCCACGCTCTTCGGAATTTGCAACGTAGTGGGCTCCTCCATTCCACGCTTAACACATGCCGGCGTATATACCCATGCCGGTCCTGAAATTGGAGTGGCTTCTACCAAAGCATTTACTGCACAAGTAACAGTTTTAACCCTGATGGCATTTTACATGGGCCAGCAGCGTGGTAAACTTTCCACCTCACAGTCGGTGAGTTTATTATCAGAATTAGACCAGATCCCAACTTTAGTAGAAAAGGCACTCAAAAGCAACGATTACATCCAGCAAATTGCCGCAAAATTCAAAGATGCCCGCAATTTCTTGTTCTTGGGTCGTGGCACAGGTTTCCCGGTTGCACTCGAGGGCGCTTTAAAGCTGAAAGAAATATCCTACATCCACGCCGAAGGTTATCCGGCTGCAGAAATGAAACACGGCCCCATCGCCTTGATTGATGAGGAGATGCCGGTGGTGGTTATCGCTACCAAGAACTCTTCTTACGAGAAAGTGATCAGCAATATCCAGGAGGTAAAAGCCCGTAAAGGCGTGGTGATTGCTATTGTGACCGAAGGCGATACCGAAGTGAAGAAAATGGCCGATCATGTGATCGAAATACCGGATGCAGACGAAGCCTTCTTGCCAATTTTAGCGACTATTCCATTGCAATTATTGTCTTACCACATTGCGGTAATGCGTGGTTGCAACGTCGATCAGCCTCGTAATTTGGCGAAGTCGGTTACGGTTGAATAAAGCCTGGAGATACAGATGGCGGGGCAGAAGCAAAGGCAGCAACAAGCCAAAGTTTTAAGAATTTTTAGAAAAATTCACCGAACCACCGGTGCCTTCCTCTTCCTGTTTTTCTTCCTCGTTTCCATTACCGGATTTTTATTGGGCTGGAAAAAACACAGCGGCAACCTCATCCTTGCCAAATCATACCAGGGTACATCCAGCAATTTGCAAGACTGGCTACCCATAGATAGTCTCCATAAAAATGCTTGTCAAATTTTTCGCGATTCCATTTCTAAAACACTTTCACTCGATTTGGATCGCATCGATATCAGAAAAGATAAGGGCATGGTCAAATTTGTCTTTGTGGATGGATTTTGGGGCATTCAGCTCGATGGTGCCACCGGTAAACTCCTACACATAGAAACTCGTCGTTCCGATTTCATTGAAAAAGTACACGATGGCTCCATCCTCGACCTCTATTTCGAAACCAGCAATGGTCAAATCAAACTGATCTATACTTCCATCATGAGCATTGCTTTGCTCATTTTTACCATTACCGGATTTTGGCTTTGGTATGGTCCCAGAAGGATGAAGTCGACAGCGCATTAAAAGTTTGACGCCATAAAAACACCTATTAAGCCTAATAAAAATCACTTTTCGGAGTGCTTAAAATTTATTATATTTATTCGGCGTTATAACATTATAATCCTTAACGTTTTCTTAAATCTTAACAATCATGGATAGAAAAGAATTTTTGAATCAAGTAGGTATAGGCGCAGCTGCGTTGTTAGTACCCGCTTGCATAGGTGGTTTAGCAGCTTGTGGTAAATCAAACACTGGTGTACCGGCAGTACCAACCAATGTCGATTTTACCGTTGATGTCAGTTCCGGCGCATTAGCTACCAATGGTGGCTTTTTAGTAAAGAACGGAATCATCATCGCCCGTACCAATTCAGGTACATTTCTGGCGGTCTCGGCAGCTTGTACCCACGAAGGCACCAATGTAAATTTTGTAGCGAATAGCAATAAGTTTGTTTGTCCAAATCACAATGCACAGTTTTCAAGTACTGGCGTGGTTACCCAGGGCCCGGCAACCAAAAATCTCACGAGTTACAATACCAGTCTAGACGGCACCACTTTAAGAGTCTATTCCTAATCTTAATAATTCCTTATGAAGTATATCTTCCACATCTTATTGATTTGTCTATTCAGTACTCAGTTATACGCTCAAACAGATAGTACACAAAACAATAGCCTGTTACAAGAGTTAAATGCCAGCACTGCCGATCAGGAAAAGCTGCTGCCCAATAAAATGATGATCACACAACGTATGTTATGGGGCGAAAAAGGGCTGATGCGAAAATTCAACCGCTTCGAGCTAACTCCAGAAAAAAGACAAAATGAACTTAAACTGCGCCGTACGGCACTGGCTGCTCATCAGGTCTTAGGTTTTGCCACCATGGGCGGAATGCTTGCCCAGGGTATTGTGGGGAGTAGGTTATACAATGGAAACAACAACCTCAAAGATACCCATGAAGCATTGGGTGCTGCCGTTAATTTCACCTATTTTACCACCGCTTCCCTTTCCTTATTTGCACCTCCAAAACTAATAGATGAGCGAAAAGGATACAGCAGTATCAAAGTTCACAAGTGGTTGGCCTTGGTACACATGAGTGCCATGATTGCTACCAATGTACTTGCAGAACGCATCGAGGATAGACCCGATTTGAAGCCTTACCACCGTGCAGCTGCATACACTGCTTTTGGTGCTTTCGCAGCGTCAATGTTGATCATTAAATTCTAAATCCATGAAAAAAGTAATATCAGGGCTATTATTGAGTCTATTGCTTAGCTCTGCTTGGGCCCAGCAAATCAAATTTACGGCCGATAAAAAGCTTTCCAGTATTACCTACAGCATGTACCACCGATTGCACAATTGGGATGGCATAAGCCGTGAATTGAATTCAGTAATCTTAGCCGATGCCGCTAAAAATACCATTACTCAGGTAGCGGTAAGTGTAAAAGTATCAAGCTTCGATAGCAAAAATGCCAACCGAGATTCTCATACCATGGAGGTGACGGAGGGTCTCAAATACCCCAACATCACTTTCAGTAGTACCGAGATTCAACAACAAGGAGATCAATTGTTCGTCAAGGGGGTACTTAGTTTTCATGGCGTAAACCGAAATATCAACTTTGAAGCACTGCGAAAAAAATCGGGTGATAAATTAGAGGTACAGGGTGCATTTACAGTAAAAATGTCGCAGTTCAATATAGAACCACCTACTTTATTGGCGATTCCCACCAACGATGAATTTAAGATCAGCTTTAAAGCCGTTTATTAATCATCCTATTATCATAATAGACAAAGCCTTAGTTTAAACTTGATGCATTCAATACTTTTGCGGAACTACTGAATCTCAGTTTACAATTACATTCAGGCATGTCCGAAAAAATCATTGAAGTACAACACCTGTCTAAACGTTTTGGCACCTTCGATGCCGTAAAAGATGTCAATTTTACGGTTTACAAAGGCGATGTGTTCGGATTTTTAGGACCCAACGGAGCAGGTAAAAGTACCAGTATCCGCTGTTTGCTCTCTTTAATTCAAGCAGACCGCGGAGAGATCAAGATCTTTGGCCAATCTTTAGCAAGCAACAGGAGTCAGATCCTGGCACGTACGGGCAGTATCATCGAGAAGCCGGATTTCTATAAATACCTTTCAGCCTATCAAAACCTCGCTATCTTTTCAAGAATTTCCGGCGCAAACGTATCCCGCAAGGAAATAGAAGCCATGCTCGATTTTGTGGGTCTGGCAGGTAGAGAACAAGATAAAGTTGCCGGATTTTCACACGGCATGAAACAGCGCCTCGGGATTGCACAAACGTTGCTCCATAAACCCGATTTAATCATTTTAGATGAACCCACCACCGGTTTAGATCCGCAGGGCATCATCGATATCCGTAACCTCATTTTACGCCTTCGCGATGAACAAGGTAAAACGGTTTTGCTTTCCTCACACTTACTGGCCGAAATGGAATTGATTGCCAACCGCATGGTGATCATCAACAAAGGCAAAACATTGGTGGAGGGCGAAGTGGCTCAATTATTAAATGCAGAAGAACTCGTGGTTCAACTGGAAATAGATAATGCAGCAGCAGCCAAGCAGTGGATAGCCGATCACTTCTCCAACGTTGAGCTCATCAGCAGTACCGAAAACCATTTGGAATTGGCCATGGATAAATCAGGGGTAGCTGAACTCAACAAATCACTGGTGGAGCAAGGATTCAACATCTATGCCATTGAATCTAAGCGCAAGCTCGAAGATTATTTCATTAAAATGCTCAAAGCCGATGTTGTGGAATAGTGTATATAACGAATTCATCAAGATTACGGCCAAGCCCCGCAGTTACCTGGGCTTACTGGCCATTACGGTTTTGGTGGGTGTGATTTTGTTTGCCTTGAAAGTAGACGGCAAATCCATGATCGCCTTTGTCACTTCCTCTTTTGAGCAAACCCTCACTTTCCAGGGCGAATTGCTCAATGGAAATCTGGTGGCTTTCATCATCCTGCAGATGCTCATCATCCATATTCCCTTGCTGGTAGCTTTGGTCACTGGCGACTTGGTTTCGGGTGAAGCTGCATCGGGTACCATCCGCATGTTATTGACCAAACCCATTTCCCGAACTCAATTATTGCTTTCCAAATTTATTGCAGGAGCCGTCTATACCTTCTGTCTCATCATTTGGCTGGGCATCATGGCCGTCATCGTCGGCAAACTCTTATTCGGAAGCGGCGATTTAATGGTGCTGAACAGCGACGGCCTGGTGATTTTACAGGAGCAAGATGTGAATTGGCGTTACGCCGGCGGATTTGCAGTGGCATTCCTCGCCCTGCTCACGGTGAGCACCCTGTCCATTTGCTTATCTTGTTTCAGCAACAATTCCATTGGCCCCATCGTACTGACCATGGCCATTATCATCCTGTTCACCATCATCGGAACATTAGATGTGAAAATATTCGACAGCATCAGGCCTTTTCTCTTCACCACCCACATGGCTTCCTGGCGAAGTTTTTTCGAAGAGCCCCTGCCAACCGCAGAAATCATCAAATCATTGATCATTTTATTGGCCCATCAGGTGCTGCTCATCGGCCTGGCTGTTTATCATTTCAATAAAAAAGATATTACCTCGTGATGCTACGTTTCATAACTATAGTTCTTTTAGGATGGCTGCCTTTACAGGCACTGGCCCAGGATGGTACAGCCATTTTAGAGCAGATGATGAATAAATGGAACCTAGTAAAAGACTATTCCGTTCAGGTAAATATCAAATCAGAAATCCCGCTCATCAAGTCCTTTCCCGTTAAAGCAACCATTTATTTCAAGCAGAAAAATCAGTTCCGCATGGTATCAAAAGGCATTGCCATTTTGCCAAAACAAAATTTCAACGAACTGCCTAAATTCTTGCAAAATAAAGGAAGCTACACGGCACTCATCACTGGCAATGAAAGCATCCAATCGCAAAATACCACCGTCATTACGGTACTCCCAAGCGACGACAGTGGAGATTTGGTCCTGCTGAAATTATGGATCGATCCCAAAACCGATTTACTGTACAAATCGCAAACCACCACCCGCTCCAATGGTACCATCAGCGCCCTTTACGAGTATGGCAGTCAAAGAGCATTTGGCTTGCCCGATAAAATGATCTTTACCGTTGAAGTCAAGAAATTCAAAATTCCCAAAGGCCTGGCTACCGATATCAACCGAACCAGCACCACCAATCAGCCTACCCCAAAGAATGGTAAAATCACCATTTTGTTCTCTGACTATAGCATCAACAAAGGGATAAAAGATGAAGTCTTTAAAAAGTAAGCTATTGACTGCTGCCGAACANGACCGGGTCATTGAAATGGCCTGGGAAGACCGCACNCCCTTCGAGGCCATCCAGGCGCAGTTCGGCCTGAGCGAAGCCGACACCATTGCCCTGATGCGCTCCACCCTTAAAAGGAGCAGTTTCAACCTCTGGCGCAAAAGAGTGAACAGTGGCATCAGCCAAAAACATGCTCGCAAACGTAATCCGGACATCGATAGGTTCAAATGCACCTTGCAACGTCAGATTACCCTCAATAAGATCAGCAAGCGTTAAGGAATGGCAAAGCAAGCGATCAATATCGTTTGGCTCAAGCGTGACCTCCGGACACAGGACCACGCTCCGATGCAAGCCGCTGAACAAAACGGATTGCCTTACCTGATCATTTACCTTTTTGAACCTACACTCATAGCACATCCGGATACTTCAATCCGGCATTTGCAGTTTCAGTACCATTCATTGCTGCAAATGAACAAGTCTTTACATCCCTTTCATAGTCAGGTGAATATTTGTTATGCCGATGCAGAAGACGTGTTCAAACAATTACAGCAGCAATTCGATATCCGGACGGTTTTCTCTTACCAGGAAAGCGGTATTGACCTTTCTTTTAAAAGAGATAAACTCCTCAAGCGATATTTTAAAAAACACGGCATCAGCTGGCAGGAATTTCAGCGGGATGGGATGGTACGTGGAATCAAAAATCGCGATGGCTGGATCAAACGCTGGCACGCCGTAATGCATGCCCCAGCTATCGTCAATACTTTTGCTATACCATCTCCCGAATGGGAAAACCCATTTCCGCTTCCCGAAGATTTGCGACAAGCATGGTCCAACTATCCCGAAGCTTTTCAACCGGCGGGAGAGCCTTTCGCCTGGAAATACCTGTCTACCTTCATCCGCGAACGCGGTAAAAATTACAGTAAACACATTTCCAAACCGGCCCAAAGTCGCTTGTCCTGTTCCCGTTTATCGCCCTACCTGGCTTGGGGCAACCTCAGCATCCGCCAGGTTTATCAGGCAACAGAGGCTGCCAAAAAAACATCGGGTTTTAAAACGGCAATCAACAATTTCCAAACCCGCTTGCGCTGGCATTGCCACTTTATCCAAAAGTTTGAAGTAGAATGCCGCTACGAATCTGAGTGCATCAACCGGGGTTACGAACTGCTCGATCATCCTAAAAACGAACTGCTGATTGAATCCTGGAAGAAGGGGCAGACGGGCTTCCCTTTGGTGGATGCCTGCATGCGCTGTCTGCAGCAAACCGGCTGGATCAATTTCAGGATGCGGGCCATGCTCGTGTCGGTATTTTGCCACCATTTTTATCAGGATTGGCGCCACGGAGTGTACCACTTGGCTAACTTATTTTTAGATTACGAGCCCGGAATTCATTATCCGCAGTTCCAGATGCAGGCTGGCACCACCGGTATCAACACCATTCGCATGTACAATCCGGTAAAACAATCACAAGATCATGATCCGGAGGGCGTATTCATCAAAAAATGGGTGCCAGAATTAAAAAATATCCCGCTTGAGTTCATTCATGAACCGCACAAAATGAGTTTGATGGAACAAGACCTGTACAGGGTCAAAATCGGGCAGGATTATCCTTACCCTGTGGTAGATCTCGAACAGAGTGGCCGCGAAGCTCGTGATAAGATCTGGGCACATCGTAAAAACGAGGTGGTCCAAAAAGAGAATTTCCGGATCCTGCTAACCCACACCCACCCCCGGATTTCGGAGGTGCGGATCACTGGCGAGTAATTAACATTAAAATCCTGCTACACTGTCTTCTCCACGTTTATCAGCCGCCGCCATTCGCTTTCCGTCCCGGTCTATCAAAATGATTTCCGTCCGTCCGATCCCATCACGCAAACGGAATGTATAGCCCATGGTTGCTAATTTTTTACGTGTTTCTTCCGGAAAATCCTTTTCCATATCCACCACATCCGGTAGCCATTGATGATGAAATTTCGGGCTATTGATGGCTTGCTCGGCATTCATGCCAAAATCAATTACATTCACCACTGCCTGTAAAACAGAAGTAGGGATGGTGGTGCCACCGGGTGTGCCCACCACCATAAAAGGCTGGTTGTCTTTAAGTACCAGGGCCGGACACATCGAACTCAGCATCCGCTTATTCGGGGCAATGGCATTGGCATCACCGCCCACCGCACCATACATATTGGCCACTCCCGGTTTGATACTGAAATCATCCATTTCATTATTCAACAAAAATCCCGCACCGCCAACCACCGTTTTGCTGCCATAGGCACCATTGAGGGTGGTGGTAACAGCCACCATATTGCCTTCCGCATCTACAATGCTGAGGTGGGTGGTTTGTTCGCTTTCGCGGAATTCGCCCGCTTTAATTATTTTACTTTCAGAGGCTTTCCCCTGCACAAAATCTACCATTCGGTTTTTGAGATAAGCATCAGCTAACAATTCACTTACGGGCACCTTCCAAAAATCAGGATCGCCCAGGTGTGCAGCACGGTCGGCATAAGACCGGCGCTCAGCCTCAACTATCAGTTGAACAGCCTCCGGCGATTGGAAACCGTACTGGCCCAAAGGGTAAGGCTCCAGCATTTTCAGCACCTGCCCTAAAATCACACCTCCGCTGCTCGGCGGCGGAAAACCAATAATTTGATGCCCCCGGTAGCTGAACTCCATTGCCGTACGGCTCTTGGCTTCATAAGCCTTCAGGTCCTGCAAGTCAATCAAACCACCCCCGCGTTTCATTTCAGCTACAAGGAGCCTAGCAGTTTTACCCCTGTAAAAACCTTTGGCCCCCTTATCCCTTACCAACTCCAGTGTTCGTGCCAGCTCTTTCTGAACCAAGGTATCCCCGGCCTTCCATTCCTTTCGGGCAGTAAAAGCATTGGGTTTGGTGCCATATTTTTTAAAATTACCCAGCGTCCAGTTCAAACTGCGGGCCTCATTTTCGCTCAATAAAAAACCAAATGTTGCCAAATCAATGGCCGGCTGTATCAAATCCTTAAAGGGAAGTTTAGCATAAGGCATGCTGGCAAATAAGCCGGCAACCGTTCCAGGAACCCCCGCAGCCAAATGCCCGTTTTGAGATAATTCCGTTTGTGCCTTCCCATCCTGGTCCAAATACATATCACGGCGGGCTGCCCTGGGGGCAGTCTCCCTAAAATCAAGAGCGATTAGCTGACCATCCGCTTTTCGCCCCAGTAAAAAGCCACCGCCACCAATATTACCCGCCACTGGATAAACCACCGCCAAAGCCAGCTGCGTGGCAATGGCTGCGTCAAAAGCATTGCCGCCACGCCTCATTATTTCGGCACCCACCTGCGAGGCCAAAGCATGTGCACTGGATACTGCTGCCTGTGCAAATTGCTGCGTTTTAACTGGTTGATATTGGTAAGGATTGATAGACTTCGACAGACCTCTTACTTGAGTAAATGCTGTGAGCTGACTGGAGACAAGCAGCAGGAATAGGCTGATTTTTATGCGCATGGAGGATCTTCTTTCTGTCTAAGATAAGCATTGCTTTTGTGTAATAAACCCGATAGGAGCGAAATCCCCGCATTTGCGGGATGGGAGCGGATAGCGGGGCTATCCATGCTTGAGTGCAGGAATGTTGGTTTTCAAAAGTTATTTTCTTCGAAAATAACCAAGGAGAAAGAGAATGAGCATAATCATGACAAAAACAATAAACAGGGCGGTATAAAATCCGGCCTCAAAAATGTCGCCTACCAATTCGCAGGATTGGATGATGATGCTTAACAATAAGAGTAACAGTATTGTTTTTTTAATAGCCATAAAAAAAGAGTAGCGTTTTATACACTACTCTTTAAAAGCTATTTTGTTTGGAACAAGTGTTATCTTGCTTTGGCGTAACGCTCGGCTACAGCTAGCCAGTTGATTACATTCCAGAAAGCACCAATATAATCCGGACGCTTGTTCTGATACTTCAAATAATAAGCATGCTCCCAAACATCCATACCCAAGATCGGGGTGCCAGGGCATTCCGCAATATCCATTAATGGGTTATCCTGATTAGGCGTAGAGCAAACGCATAAAGAACCATCCGCTTTTACGCAAAGCCAGGCCCAGCCAGAACCAAAACGAGTGGTGCCTGCTTCGGCAAACTTTTTCTTGAACTCATCAAAAGAACCAAAAGCCGCATCAATGGCTTTGGCCAAGTCACCTGTAGGCGCACCACCACCATTTGGCGACATGATAGACCAATACAAGGTATGATTGTAATGACCACCGCCATTATTGCGTACCGCCATCGGGTATTTTGAAATGTTTTTGACAATATCCTCAATGCTGGCATTGGCGCCATCGGTACCGGCAAGGGCCTTGTTCAGGTTATCTACATAAGCCTGGTGATGTTTACCATGGTGAATCTCCATGGTCATTTTATCAATGTGCGGCTCTAAGGCATCGCTTGCATATGGTAATGCAGGTAAAACAAAGGTCATAATATCTTGATTTAAAGGTTGAACAAATTGATCTTACAAATATAAACTCCTGAGCGGATACTTTGTTCGGCCGAATTAAGTTTTACTCCTTTTTGACCGGAAGAATTCCCGCACCAAGTCACCGCAAGTTTCGGCCATAATACCTCCGGTAACTTCGGTTTTGGGATGTAGAATGCTTTGTTTTACGGACGTGTAACCTCTCTGCGGATCGAAAGCGCCAAACACTACCCTGCTAATTTGTGTCCAATAAGAAGCACCGGCACACATCACACAAGGCTCCATGGTTACATACAAGGTGCAATCTTTCAGGTATTTCCCACCCAAATAATCGGCTGCCGCCGTAAAGGCCTGCATTTCAGCATGAGCGGTCACGTCGTTGAGGCGTTCGGTCAAGTTATGCCCACGGCCAATAATGCGGCCCTGGCAAACGATGATTGCCCCAATGGGCACCTCGTCTTGTTCGAGTGCTTTATTTGCTTCCTTCAAGGCTTCCTTCATGAAAAACTCATCGGGAGCCAGGCTGCTTTCTTCGCCAAAATTGATGTATTTCATTTCTCCCAAAGGTAGAAAAACGAAAAGCATTATTTAATTAGATTTGCGCCATGCAGCGCATCATCCTAAAAAAAGGCAAAGAGAAAGCCGTCAGACAATTGCACCCCTGGGTATTTTCGGGAGCAATCGAAAAAATTTCAGGAAAGCCCCAAAATGGCGAAGTGGTAGAAGTAGCCGATTTTCAGGAGAATTTCCTGGCTTATGGATTTTACAATGCCCAGTCGCGGGTGGCCGTTCGCTTATTAAGCTGGGATCAAAACCAAGCCATTGATGCAGCCTGGTGGCGCAAGCGCATACAACAAGCCGTAGCGGCCCGTCGCCATTTATTAGAAACGCAGCAAACCAATACCTGCCGTTTAATTTTCAGTGAGGCCGATTTCCTTCCGGGATTAATCGTAGATAAATACGCCGATTTTCTTTCGGTACAGGTGCTCAGTTCGGGGATGGAGCAATTCAAATCCGTTTGGCTCGATGAATTACAACAATTACTGCAACCCAATGGCATTTTCGACCGCAGCGATGCCAATGCCCGTTCGCACGAGGGGATGAAGGCCAGTTCCGGTGTACTTTTGGGTGAGGCCCCGCCCGATTTTATTCAGGTGATGGAAAACGGCATTCAGTACGAGGTGAACATTGCCGAAGGCCAGAAATCAGGTTTTTATTGCGACCAACGAGATAACCGTAAGAAAGTTGCCGCACATGTAAAAGGTAAAAAAGTGCTCGATTGCTTCTGCTACTCCGGCGGCTTTACCCTGAACGCTTTGGCTGCGGGTGCAGCCGAGGTCATCAGTGTGGACAGTTCAGCGCTGGCCATCGAGACTTTACAGCGCAATTTGAAGGTCAATGGTTTAAAAAAGATCAAACATCAGGCCATTCAATCAGATGTAAACAAGCAATTGCGGGTCTTTAAAGAAGAAGGCGAAAAGTTCGACCTCATTGTACTCGACCCACCTAAATATGCCCCTTCTCGCTCGGCTTTAGATAAGGCGGCCCGTGCCTACAAAGACTTGAACCGTTTGGCCATGGGCTTGTTAAATGAGGGCGGTTTGCTAGCCACTTATTCCTGCTCGGGAGCGGTAGATATCGACACTTTTAAGCAAATATTAGCTTGGGCAGCTTTAGACGCAGGCAAAGAAGTGCAATTCATCGATCAATACAGCCAACCGGAAGACCATCCCGTAAGGGCCTCCTTCCCGGAAGGGGAATACCTCAAAGGATTACTCTGTAGGGTGATTTAAATACCCTTTGGCTCTTCGGGTGTATTGTGCAACTGTACCGGTTTGCTTTTAGACTTCATTCGCAAATTGAGCATCTCCACCAATACCGAGAATGCCATCGCAAAATAGATGTATCCTTTCGGGATGTGTTGCTCAAAGGCTTCCGCCAACAAGGAAACGCCGATCAATAACAGAAACGACAATGCTAGCATCTTTACCGTTGGGTGTCGGTTAACAAAATTGCTGATGGCACCCGCAGAAACCATCATGACCAATACCGCAATGATCACGGCGGCAATCATTACTTCCACATGGTCGGCCATTCCCACAGCGGTGATCACCGAATCGAGAGAGAATACAATATCTAATAGCAGGATCTGAAAAATGGTAGCTGAAAAAGAAAGTTTCTTTTTGCTGTCTTGTGCATGCTCAGCACCTTCCAGTTTTTCGTGTATTTCGCTGGTACTTTTATAGATCAGGAATAGGCCTCCAATCAAGAGGATCAAATCACGGCCCGAAATAGCCAATTTTTGAAACCATTCTCCTTCAGTCAGGCCAAGCCAGTCGCCCATATTAAATAAAGTAGCGGTCAGGGTCATGATCCAGCTCAAAGAAAGTAATAACAACACCCGGGTGATCATGGCCAGGGCTAATCCCAATTGGCGTGCTTTGCGCTGCTGATTTTCGGGCAGTTTACCCGCCAGAATGGAGATGAAAATGATATTATCGATTCCTAATACGATTTCTAAAACCGTCAGCGTGATTAAGGAGATCCAAATTTCGGGGTTGCTTAAAAATTCCATGCTGCGAAATTACAATTTGATTAGCTTTTCAAGAAATGATCAATGGCTCTTACTGCATTTTCTAAACGTTCTTCAGCCTGACCGGAAATGACACTATAATTGGCTCCCAGCTCCTGTAGTTCGCGGTGCCATACTTCCATAAAATGTTCCCGCATATTTGGAAAATCGCGGAGCGGGTCATCCTCCCAGGGCAGGTCGATATTCATCAGTAAATAAAAATCGTAGGGATGTTTAGCCAATTCATCAATTACCTCTTGGGGGGCTTTGCCGAACATTTGGTCGCTCCAGATCTTTACGGTGATGAAAGTAGTGTCGCAAATCAGGATTTTGTTGGCTTTGGGGAGTAGTTCTTTCTCCAGTTCCAGTTGTCCGCGAAACATGTTGATCTCATCCTCCCAGGTGCAGGGAGCCGACAGTTTCTCACAATATTCGCGGGCATATTCGGGCACCCAAACAGTCTCATAATGCTCGGCCAGCATAGGCGAAATGGTCGACTTGCCGGTAGACTCGGGACCTACAATGGCTATTTTACGTATGCTCATGACAGTTTTAGTTCTTTTCTCCAAGCCAGGTATCCCGTAAGGGCAATATAAATATACAATGCGTACATGCCGGCGGTTAAATGGAGGTCTTTTGCCAGGTAAACGCCTACGTAAATGATATCCACAAAGATCCAGATGAGCCAGCTCTCCAGCACTTTACGGGCCATAAACAGCTGTGCTACCAGACTGCAGGCCGTACAAAAACTATCGATGAAAGGAAAAGCGGCATCGGTTTGTTTGAACAGAAAAAAGCCCAGCAAGGTGGTAAATGTGGCTACACCAAACACAGCGAATAACAATTCTTTTTTGCTGATGGATTTGACTGGGACTTTGTCTGCATCTTTTGGTTTACGGCTCCAGTAGTACCAGCCGTAAATATTCATACCCATAAAATAGACCTGCAGTCCCATATCGGCATAGAGTTTGGCTTCAAAAAAAATGAAAATATAAGCCGCTACACTGATGATGGCGATGGGCCAGTTCCAAATGATATTTCTGGCGGCCAGCCATACACATAAAATCCCGCTGATCACACCGATAGTTTCGAGCAAGCTTTGATTTTGCAACCAATTGGCAACATCGTTCATCCATTCCATCGGTCTAAAGTTAAAACAAAAAGCTCCTGAAAATTCTCAGGAGCTTTTCTTTCTACCAAATTTTGACCCTTAATTGTTCAGGTCGCCACATGGCATCACCTTGTTTAATGCCGAATGCTTCATAAAATTCGGGTAAATTGGCAAAGGGTCCGTTCACTCGGAGGTTGGCCGGCGAATGCACATCGGTTAAAATTTGATTGGCTAGGCGCTCATCACGCTGCGAACCCAACCAACCCAGGGCATAACCCAGGAAATAGCGCTGCTGCGGCGTGAGTCCGTTGATCTTTTTGCCAGACTTGAATTGCTCAGTCTTTTTAAAAGCTTCATATCCTAATACAATACCGCCTAAGTCGGCAATATTTTCCCCTAAAGTTGCCTTGCCATTCACGTGCATGCTGTCGAGCACCACATAATCATTGAACTGTTTCACCATCATTTCGGCACCTTGGTTAAACTTTTGCTCATCAGCTTTTGTCCACCAGTTCTTCAGGTTGCCTTCAGCATCGTATTGTCTACCCTGATCATCAAAACCATGGGTAATTTCATGTCCGATGGTAGATGCTCCGGCATAGCCGTAAACCACTGCATCATCCACTTCTTCATCTCTCATACCTGGAATGGTAAAAATAGCTGCCGGTAATACAATCTCATTGTTAGAAGGATTATAATAGGCATTGTAGGTTTGCGGAGTCATGTCCCACTCGGTACGGTCAACCGGTTTGCCCAGCTTATTGATCTGGTACTGATACCAGAATTGATTTGCCCGTATGATATTGCCCACGTACGAATCGCGGTTGATTGTTAAAGAAGAGAAATCTTTCCATTTATCCGGATAACCTACCTTTGGAGTGATTTTCTTCAATTTATCCAGTGCTTTTTGCTTGGTGGCCGCACTCATCCAGTCTAATTTCTGTATGCGTTCTGCATAAGTTTCGCGAATGGCCTCTACCAGTTTTTCGTAGCGTTTTTTAGTTTTTGCCGGGAAATATTCTTTTACAAACAACTGTCCTAAAACTTCGCCCATCAAACCATTTTCGGTATCCAGCACTCGTTTCCATCTCGGCAGCTGCTCTTTTTTCCCTGAAATGACCTTGCCATAGAATCGGAAATTTTCGTTATCGATATCCTTGTTTAAATAAGATGCAAAACTGCTGATCAGATTCCAGCGGAGGTAGGCTTTCCAATCGGCTATTGGGCGATTTTTTAACAGCCTATCCACTTCTTTGTAAAACTCTGGCTGGCCCACAATCACCGAATCTACTTTCTTGATGTTCATTTTTGTAAATAGCGGCGACCATTTGATGGCAGGACTCAAAGCATCCAGCTGGCTGATGGCCATCTTATTGTAGTTCGCATACGGGTCACGCAGGTCCTCTAACTTACGAGACTGACTTGCCAGCGATTTTTCAATTTCATACACCGCCTTGGCTGCTGTTTTAGCATCAGAATCAGTTAAACCGGATAGCTTCAGCATGGTAGGCAAGTGCACTTCGGCATAGTCTTTACGGATATCGCTGGTTTTTTTATCGGTGTTGAAATAGTAATCGCGGTTGGGCAAGCCAATGCCGCCTTGCCATAGGTGAAGCGCAATTTTCTCGCTGTTCTTGGCATCTTGATAAACTCCGGTATTAATAAATGAGCCAACCCCCATTTTTTGGAAAGCAGCAATCACATTTAATAAGCCGGCCACATCTTTGATCTGTTCAATTTGTTCGAATTGGGCCTTAAGTGGAACTAAACCTTGCTTTTCAATTTTGGCCGAGTCCATGCCGCTGGCATAAAAATCTCCAATTTTTTGAGTGTTGCTTCCTTTTTCGGCTTGGGCCTTCAGTGCATCCTCATTAATTTTTTTTAGTTGATTACGGATTTCTTCAGTCACTTGATTGCCGATGCCCCAGGAGGAATAAGCGGCCGGAATGGGATTATTTTTGATCCATCCACCATTGGCGTATAAAAAGAAATCCTTACCCGGATGGGCGGTGGTATCTAAGTTTTTGTAAACCACATCTTGCTTCGGTCCCGGATTGGGGGTTTGAGAGCAGGCGCTAATGATCAGAGCTACAACTCCGACCAGAACTACATACTTTTTCATGATCTTAATTTTACCCGAATTTAATATTTATGACTGAATAATGAGTCTGTACAAAAAATCCCCCAGGCTTTCGCCTGAAGGATTTATTAACCAAACAAATTATTATGAAGAGATTAGTATAGAACTACTAATCAAATCAATCAACAAGCGTGTATTGAAATGGTTTTAAAATTTTTATTTTTTATTCTTTGATAACTTTAATTGCCGCAAAATACCTACTTTTATATCCCGACAATTAAGTCGGGATTTTCGTTTCAAACGCATAGGAAAATCCCCCATTTTTAAGCCCTATGCCCAAAGACACCTCTATCAAATCTGTCCTGATCATCGGATCGGGTCCAATTATTATCGGTCAGGCCTGTGAATTTGATTATTCCGGATCTCAAGCTGCACTTTCTTTAAAAGAAGAGGGCATCAGCGTATCCATCATCAATTCTAATCCGGCCACCATCATGACTGACAAGGTCATTGCTGATCATGTGTACCTGCTCCCTTTAGATTGCGAGAGCATTGAACATATCTTACAGGAGCAGAAAATTGATGCCGTGTTACCAACCATGGGTGGTCAAACGGCCTTAAATTTATGTAAGGAAGCGGAAGAACGTGGTATCTGGGCAAAATATGGTGTACGTGTAATTGGCGTTGATGTAGATGCCATTGAAAAAACCGAGAACCGAGAGGAGTTTCGTAAACTGATGGTGGAGATTGGAGTAGGTGTAGCGAAATCTAAAATTGCCAATTCCTTTTTAGAAGGAAAAGAAGCAGCTCAGCAAATCGGTTATCCTTTGGTAATCCGCCCATCCTATACCCTTGGTGGTACCGGCGGTGGTTTTGTGCATAAAAAAGAAGAATTTGATGCGGCCTTGAGTCGCGGTTTACAAGCTTCTCCTACACACGAGGTATTAGTGGAGCAAGCAGTATTGGGCTGGAAAGAATTTGAGCTGGAACTGCTTCGCGATAGTAAAGACAATGTGATCATCATTTGTTCGATTGAGAATTTCGATCCGATGGGTATTCATACCGGCGATTCCATTACGGTGGCTCCCGCCATGACTTTAAGCGATCGCTGTTACCAAGATATGCGTAATCAAGCCATCAAGATGATGCGTGCCATTGGTAATTTCGCCGGCGGATGTAATGTACAATTCTCAGTTAATCCTGAAAATGATGAGATCATCGCCATTGAGATCAATCCAAGGGTTTCCCGCTCATCGGCCCTGGCTTCTAAAGCAACTGGTTACCCGATTGCAAAAATCGCAGCCAAACTGGCCATTGGGTACAATTTGGATGAAATAGAAAATCAGATCACCAAAACTACTTCGGCTTATTTTGAACCTACGCTGGACTATGTAATTGTGAAAGTTCCTCGATGGAACTTCGATAAATTTAAAGGCGCCAATAAAGAATTGGGCTTGCAGATGAAATCGGTGGGTGAGGTAATGGGCATTGGCCGCAGTTTTACCGAAGCGCTGCAAAAAGCTTGTCAGAGTTTAGAGACTAACCGATTGGGTTTAGGGGCCGATGGTCGCCAAAGCCGCAATCTCGAAGAAATTATGGAAAGCCTGGAGCATCCGAGTTGGGACCGTTTGTTCCATATCAAAGATGCCATGAGTTTGGGCGTGCCTTTAGAGTCTATCCGCAAAGTAACTCGGATTGATAAATGGTTCTTGATACAAATTCAGGAATTGGTTGCCCTAGAAGAAGAGCTGAAACGCTACTCGCTGAATAACATACCGACCGATTTCTTCATGACCCTGAAACAAAAAGGTTTTGCCGATGCGCAAATTGCATGGGTTTTGGGTAATGTAACGGAAGACGAAGTGTATCATCGTCGTAGGGAATTAGGCATCAAGCGGGTGTACAAAATGGTAGATACTTGTGCCGCAGAATTCCCGGCACAAACACCTTATTATTATTCCACCTTCGAATTCGAAAATGAATCGATCGTATCTAATAAAAAGAAAATTGTGGTGCTGGGCTCTGGTCCAAACCGGATTGGTCAGGGTATTGAATTCGATTATTCTTGTGTTCACGGTTTGTTGGCGGCCAAAGAATCAGGTTACGAGGCCATCATGGTAAATTGTAATCCCGAAACGGTTTCTACCGACTTCAACATGGCCGATAAACTCTATTTCGAGCCGGTATTTTGGGAGCATGTTCGGGAAATCATCGATTTAGAAAAACCGGAAGGAGTAATTGTGCAGCTGGGCGGACAAACTGCCTTGAAAATGGCGGAGAAACTCCATAATGAAGGCATCAAAATCATCGGTACATCTTTCAATGACATGGATATTGCCGAGGATCGGGGTCGTTTCTCAGATTTGTTGAAAGCATTGGATATTCCGTATCCGAAATATGGTGTTGCCGAGAGCGCCGAAGAAGCCTTAAAAGTGGCAAATGAAGTAGGTTATCCGGTATTGGTGCGCCCCAGCTATGTGTTGGGCGGACAGGGCATGAGCATTGTGATCAATGATGAAGATCTGGAAAAAGCGGTAGTTAAATTATTGCGGGCTATGCCTGGTAACCGGGTATTGATCGATCATTTCCTCGACAGGGCCGAAGAAGCAGAATCAGATTCAATTTGTGATGGTGAGGATGTGCACATTATTGGTATGATGGAGCACATTGAACCCGCAGGTATCCACTCCGGCGACTCGAGTGCGGTTTTGCCACCATTCAGCCTTTCGGAGAAAGTGCAGCAACAAATGGAGGAATACACCATCAAGCTGGCAAAAGCGCTAAACGTTCGTGGTTTGCTGAATATCCAGTTTGCCATTAAAAATGAAGAGGTGTATGTGATTGAGGCCAACCCAAGAGCCTCGCGTACGGTGCCATTTATTGCCAAAGCTTATGATGTGCCCTATATCAATATTGCGGCAAAAATCATGCTTGGAGCCAATAAACTCAAGGACTTCAAAATTGAGCGTAAGTTGAAAGGTTATGCCATCAAAGAACCGGTGTTCTCTCACAATAAATTCCCGGAAATTGAGAAAGAATTAGGTCCGGAGATGAAATCGACCGGTGAAGCTATCCGCTTTATTAAAGACTTGCAGGATCCTTACTTCATCAAGTTGTATAAAGAGAAATCGATGTATTTGAGTAAGTAAGCTTACCCAAACAAGGCTGAAAAAACTTCTTCTACTTTAGAAACCGTTTTAATCTCAATTTGGTAGCGCTTCAGGTCTAAGCCTTTTTTATTGTATTTAGAAATGAAGATTTGCTCGAAGCCCAATTTCTCAGCTTCGGCAATTCGCTGTTCAATTCGATTGACGGCACGAATTTCTCCAGATAAACCAACTTCTGCAGCGAAACAAACTTTGGAAGGCACCGGCATATCTTCGTGCGAACTAATGATTGCCACCACAACAGCCAGATCGATAGCCGGATCTTCCACACGTAAACCGCCAGCTATATTCAGGAAAACATCTTTGGTGCTCAAGCGAAATCCACATCTCTTCTCCAGTACGGCCAGCAACATATTCATCCTGCGGGTATCAAAACCTGTCGCCGAACGCTGAGGCGTACCATAAGCCGAATGGCTGACCAAGGCCTGTGTTTCGATCAGCATGGGGCGCATGCCTTCGAGCATGGCCGATATGGTGATCCCGCTTAGGGGTTCATCTCGTTGAGAGAGCAAGATTTCTGATGGATTGGAAACTTCGCGTAAGCCGCTGCCCTGCATTTCATAAATACCTAATTCAGAAGCCGAGCCAAAACGGTTTTTTACCGAACGCAAAATGCGGTACACATGGTGACGGTCGCCTTCAAACTGCAGCACGGTATCTACCATGTGCTCCAAAATTTTTGGTCCGGCAATGGTACCATCTTTGGTAATGTGCCCAATCAAAAAAACCGGTGTGCCGGTTTCTTTGGCAAAGCGCAGCAGTTCGGCGGTACATTCTCTCACTTGAGATACACTGCCTGGGGTGGAGTCAATATGAGCTGAGTGTAAGGTCTGAATAGAATCCACCACCACCAACTGCGGCTCTAATTGTTCAATTTGCTTAAAAATATTTTGGGTAGATGTTTCCGTCAGGATGTAACAATCTGCCTTGCTGGCTTTGAGCAATCGTTCAGCACGCATCTTTATTTGTTGTTCACTTTCTTCGCCCGAAACATACAGCACTTTCATGCCTGGCATATTGAGTGATACCTGTAGCATGAGGGTAGATTTACCGATGCCCGGTTCTCCACCAATTAAAACCAAAGATCCGGGCACGATACCGCCGCCCAATACCCGGTTCAATTCTTTGTCGGGCGTAACAAAACGATTCTCTTCCTGGTAAGAAATTTCATGAATAGCGGCTGGTTTGTTAGATCTTTTGCCCGAATTGCTGGTCTTCCAATCGGGAACCGCAGCCGGATTTTTCTCGATCACCTCCTCTACAAAGGTGTTCCATTGGTTACAGGATGGGCATTTACCCAGCCATTTGGCTGACTCATAGCCGCAGCTCTGACAGAAATAGGCAGATTTAGATTTAGCCAATGGGTTATGGGTTATGGGTTATGGGTTAAAGGTTATGGGATCAAGTTACACGTTCTTTGAAAAACTTACAACTTTAACCCATAACCTAAAACTTACAACTTAATTTCTTCTTCCTTACTGTTCAGGAAATGGAATTCGGTAAGGTGGTACGATGGAACAGCTTTTACTTTGATCCATTGACCATAATTCAAGAACCATTTCCATTGCAGGGAATAAATCCCTTTTTTAATATACGCCTCGATATAAGGGTGTACGCAAAGGGTAATACTTTTTTCGTTTTGCTCACGGATGATGTATTGCAGGTTAGCTGCAATATCGTCGAGCAATACAATGCTCGCTTTGATTTCACCGGTACCATCGCAACTTGGACATTTTTCGTTGGTGATGATGTTCATCTCCGGACGCACCCGCTGGCGGGTAATTTGTACCAGGCCGAATTTACTTGGTGGCAAAATGGTGTGCTTGGCACGATCCAGGTTCATTTGCTCACGCAGGTAATCGAACAATTCCTTACGGCTGGCAGGTTTGTGCATATCGATGAAATCGACCACTACAATACCACCCATATCGCGTAAACGCAATTGACGGGCAATTTCCCGGGCCGCTTCTTTGTTCACCATCAGGGCATTTTCATCCTGATTTTCTTTGCTGGCGGTACGGTTACCACTGTTTACGTCGATCACGTGCAGGGCTTCAGTATGTTCAATCACCAAGTAAGCACCTCCCGGGAGGTTAACCGTTTTACCGAATGCTGCTTTAATTTGTTTTTCTACACCGAAATGCTCGAAAATAGGTTCCTTGTGTCTGTACAGTTTTACAATTTTTTCCATTTCTGGAGAGATCGACTGTACGTAAGTGCGCACTTCTTCGTAAAGTGCCAGATCATCGATCTGGATATTGGCAAACTCAGGGTTGAGGATATCGCGGAGAATGGTGGACGTTCTGCCCATTTCTCCCAATACTTTTTCTGAGGGTTTGGTGTCTTTTAAACGCTTTGTAAATCGCTCCCATTTGGCGATCAGATCCAATAAATCCTTTTGTAATTCTTCTACACCCTTGCCTTCAGATACCGTGCGGATAATCACACCGAAATTCTTCGGCTTGATACTTTCTATGATTTTTCTGAGTCGGGTGCGTTCTGCATTACTCTTGATCTTTTTGGAAATCGAAGTCGCATCTGAAAAGGGAACCAAGACCACAAAACGTCCGGCGATAGATAAATCGGCACTTAAACGGGGACCTTTGGTCGAAATTGGTTCTTTGGCAATTTGTACTGGAAGCAGCATGTTGCGGCTAACCATGTCAGAAATTTTGCCACTCTTTTCAATCTCAGGTTCGAGTTTGAATTGATCGAGTAATTTTCCTTGATGGCCGCCAGATTTGATCATCTTGGTCAGCTTCATCAGCGATTTCACCTGAGGACCCAGGTCGAGGTAATGCAAAAAAGCGTCTTTCTCGTAGCCAACATCTACGAAAGCAGCATTTAATCCGGGCATGATCTTTTTGATCTTACCCAAATAAATATCACCAACAGCATAGTTGTTGTTGACCTGCTCTTTGTTGAGTTCTACGAGTTGCTTGTCTTGTAATAAAGCAATTGTGGACCCGTTTGGTCCAGAATTGATAATCAGTTCTTTAACCAATGGCTACTCTTTATGGATCGGACCATCTGGCCCGACCAAATTAATACGAGGGTTGATTGATAAAACAGCAATGAGTTAACCTCCAACGTAAGAATACGGGAGGTTAAAAGATTAAATAAGCGTCAAACTGCTTATTTTTTCTTATGTCTGTTTTTTCTCAAACGCTTTTTGCGTTTGTGGGTAGCCATTTTATGTCTTTTTCTTTTCTTTCCGCTTGGCATAGCTTTTAATTTTAATGTTTTTAAATCTTGTTATTTTTTTAATGCTTGTATTTTTTGATCCACAAACTTTGATAGACCTGGGTCGGCAGCTAGTTCTTTAGCTTTTAAATAAGCCAAAATCGCTTCCTGGTTTTGCCCCAGATTTTCGTAGCTGGAAGCCAGGTAAAACCAAGCTTCCGGATCGGGTTTTTGTTCTGTTATTGTTTTAAAGCGTTCTACCGCTTTATCAAATTGCCCCGAACGCATGGAGAACAAGCCCAGGTTCGTGTTGGCTTTTATATTGAGAGGATCTTTCTTCACTACTTCAAGCAGTAATTGAATCCCCTGCATAGGGTTTGATGTTCCGTTTACATAGGCCACACCCAAACCAGTTTTGGCATCCAGGCTCTCTGCATTAACTTTCAAAGCTTCCTGATAGGCATTGATGGCTTTTTGTACCAATGCAGGCTGCAAGGTGGTGTCTTGACTTGCCTGATAGGCTGCTGTAAACCGATCGCCGCTATTCATCCAATTTTGATATTCAGGCTTTGAAATCGCCATCATTTCATAATAAAAAGCGGCAGGTGCAGGTTGATTCACATCATCCCATTTTTCTGCCAATTGCTTTACCAAATCGGCTTTTTCGCTCTCGTCAGCCTCATTTAATGCTGTTTCCAAACTTTCTATCTCTGCAGCCAAATTAGCGTTGAGGCTATTCTTAGCAGTTTGAGAAATAGCTTGTAAATCTAGCTGATTATTTACTGGCTGATCTTTTACGCTCGCTTCACTCTCTTCCTTTACCAGTCTTTTGATGTCTAAAGCATATAAGGCAGCCATCAGTACAATTACTAAGGCAATTACGCTTATCTGTTTTGCTTTTAACATCCCGAAGGCGCTTATTTAGATTTATTGCCGCTCTTTACCTTTTCAACAAATACTTTAGCCGGTTTAAAACTTGGGATAAAGTGTTCAGGAATAATTATTGCAGTGTTTTTAGAAATATTTCTCGCTGTTTTTTTCGCACGTTTTTTAACCACAAAACTTCCAAAACCTCTTACATATACGTTTTCACCGTTTACCATCGCGTTTTTCACTACCTTGAAAAAAGCTTCCACGGTTTCTTGTACATCGCCTTTCTCGATTCCGGTTTTTCCGGAAATTTCTGCTATAATTTCTGCCTTAGTCATATGTTTATTTCAATAGATTAATCCCAAAAACTTTTACTCTTTTGGGGTTGCAAAAGTATCTTTTTAAAATCAATTTGGGAAATAAATTGCCGAATTTTTTAGAGCAAGTCCTTAGGAAACAAATACTAAGCTATTTTTGCATTCCCGATAAAGGCTTTAATCTATAAAATGCAGTTTGGTAAAATCATAATAGACTGGTATCAGCATCATCAGCGTGACCTGCCCTGGAGGAATACCAGCGATCCTTATGTGATCTGGCTCTCGGAAGTGATACTTCAACAGACCCGGGTAGAGCAGGGAATGCCTTATTTCCATAGATTTTTGGCTCATTACCCAACTGTGGCAGATTTTGCCAAGGCCGATGAAGGAGAGATCTTAAAAGATTGGCAGGGTTTGGGCTATTATTCCCGGGCCCGAAACATGCATTTTACGGCCAAAATGGTGATGCAGGAATATGCTGGGGAATTTCCGAAATCTTACAGCGAACTGATTAAACTCAAGGGCATTGGAGAATATACGGCGGCGGCCATTGCCTCTTTTTCAAATAACGAAGCTAAGGCGGTGGTGGATGGTAATGTATTTCGTTTGCTCTCGCGATATTATGGCATTGAGGAACCCATCAATAGCACAAAAGGGAAAAAGCTGTTTTTTGAACTCGCCAACGAGCTCATCATTCCTGAACAAGCAGGTTTATATAATCAAGCAGTGATGGAATTTGGTGCTTTACAGTGTAAGCCGCAAAATCCAAATTGCGCTAATTGTCCGCTTATGATTTCCTGTGAGGCATATAAAACCAACCGGGTGGTTAAATTGCCTGTAAAGCTCAAAAAGCTCAAGATCCGGGAACGTTATTTTAATTATTTCGTTTTATCAAAAGACTCATCGGTTTTACTGCGCAAACGAGGGCCTCAAGATATTTGGCAAAACTTATACGAGTTTCCTTTGTTGGAAAGTACAAAACTGCTCACACCCGATGAAATTGTGCTGGATGAAGGGTTTATTCAACTTTTTGGTAAGCAGGCTGTCTTCAAGTCTATGCACGGACCGGTGAAGCACGTACTCACCCATCAAAGGCTGTATGCCCAGTTTTTTGAGCTCGAGATCAATCCTGAAAACATCAATTTTGAGGAAAATTGGGTATGGATTGATAAAAATGAATTAGAAAATTTCGCAAAACCGAAATTAATTTTTGATTTTTTGGTAAACTTTTTTAAATTGAATTGAAATTATATTAATTAAAAAGATACATGTCAGGAATTAATAAAGTGATATTGGTCGGACATTTGGGCAAGGACCCGGAAGTGCGACATTTAGAGGGCGGAGTGAGCGTAGCAAGTTTCCCCCTGGCCACTTCTGAAACCTATACCAAGGATGGCAAAAAGGTTGAACAAACCGAATGGCACAATATTGTAATGTGGCGGGGCTTGGCCGAAATTGCTGCTAAATACTTACAAAAAGGTAAGTTGGTGTACATTGAAGGTAAACTCAGGACCCGTTCGTTCGAAGATAAAGAAGGGAACAAGCGCTATACTACAGAAGTGGTAGCTGAGAATTTTACCATGCTGGGTCGTAAGAGCGATTTTGATGCCAATGGTCAGGGTACAGCAAAAGCTGAGGAAGAGCAAGCGGTAGATTTTGGTGAAGCTAATCCCGATGATGACTTGCCATTTTAAATTTGAGTTTAACAAAAAAGCCCCCGATCATCGGGGGCTTTTTTTATGAAAGTATTGCTCTTTATTTTTTCGTCTCCATATAATCCAGAGTCAGGTTGGTTAATGCTTTAACACCCAGTGTAAACCCACTTTCATCGATAAAAAAGTCTGGGGTATGGTGAGAAGCCGTTTTTCGAGGATCTTGTCCTTTAGGCATGCCTCCTAAAAAGAAATACAAACCGGGAACTTTTTCCTGGAAAAACGAGAAATCTTCTGCCCCGGTAGTGGCAGCTTCTAAAACTACATTTCCTGTACCGGCAGTTTTTTGTAAGCTAGGCAACATTTTGCTGGTGAGTGCCGGGTCATTATAGGTAACCGGATAGTGGTGGCTAAATGGAATTTTAACCTCGGCAATCGCACCGTTGCTTTCCGCAGTTTTAGTGGCAATGGTTCTTACCCGATCAATAATTAATTTTTCGTCTTCTTTGCTTAAGGCACGAATCGTTCCCAGCAGTTCAGCCTGCTCAGGAATAATGTTTGATCGGTTACCACCTTTGATCAAACCAACGGTTACTACGCCTGCATTGTGGGTAACGTCTAAATTCCGGCTAACTACGGTTTGTAGATTATTGATGATTTGTGCTAAAGTTACAATTGGATCTACCGAATCCCAAGGTGCTGCACCGTGTGCTTGTCTTCCTTTAACCACAATTTGCATATCATTAACTGCAGCCATGGTACCTCCAGGTCGGTAAGTCAATTTACCCACCTCAGTTTGTGCATTGATGTGTAAACCGAAAATCACATCTACTTTGGGATTTTCTAAAACACCTTCTTTCACCATCTGCTCGGCACCACCAACTTCACCAAATGGAGGACCTTCCTCTGCCGGTTGGAAGATAAATTTTACAGTTCCTTTCAGGTCTTTTTTCATTCCTGAAAGTACCTCAGCAACACCCATTAAAATTGCGGTATGCGAATCGTGTCCGCAGGCATGCATCACACCTACCGGTTGTCCGTTGTAAGTAGATTTCGCTTTAGAAGCAAAAGGCAAGGGAACTCTTTCTGTAACTGGAAGTCCGTCCATATCGGCTCTCAAGGCAACTACAGGTCCGGGTTTCCCACCTTTTAAGATACCAACTACACCAGTTTTAGCAATGCCTGTTTTTACCTCTAGACCTAATGATCTGAGGTGTTTGGTGACAATTTCGCTGGTTCTTAATTCATTATTGCCCAATTCGGGATGCTCGTGAAAATCGCGGCGCCAGGCTATTACTTTATCTTCGATCTGATCGGCAGATTGGCTGGCTTTGGCTTTCAATGCGTCATTTTGAGCAAAAGCTGAAAAAGAAACACCAAGCAAAATGAATATTAAATTTCTTTTCATGTTTTGGTTTGATTAGATGTTAAATGTAAAAAATCTGCATAAAAAAAGCCCCGTTTAGCGGAGCTTAATTTTTTATGAGTGTAAATTGTTACTTATAGGTTCGTTTTGATGTTCAATTCTTTCAATTGTTCCTCCGAAATGGTAGAAGGAGAATCGATCATTACATCTCGGCCCGAATTGTTTTTCGGGAAAGCAATTACATCTCTAATACTATCCAAACCGGCAAAGATGGATACCAAACGATCGAAACCGAAAGCAATACCGCCATGTGGAGGGGCTCCGTATTCGAAAGCTTCCATCAAGAAACCGAATTGTTTTTGAGCCTCTTCTTTACTGAAACCTAAGTGCTTGAACATGAGTGCTTGCAGTTCGCGGTCGTGGATACGGATGGAACCGCCACCAATCTCGGTACCGTTGATCACCATGTCGTAGGCATTGGCACGAACTTCACCCGGTTTGCTGTCCAGCAAGGGAATATCTTCCGGTTTTGGTGAAGTAAATGGATGGTGCATGGCATGGTATCGACCGCTTTCTTCATCCCACTCCAGTAGTGGAAAATCGAGTACCCAAAGTGGAGCGAAGGTATTTTTATCGCGTAAGCCTAAGCGGTTACCCATTTCCAAACGAAGTTCGTTCAATTGTTTACGCACTTTTTCGGCAGGGCCAGCCATTACCAACATCAAATCGCCGGCTTCGGCACCAAAGGCTGCTGCCCAATTTTTCAGGGCATCTTCGTTGTAAAATTTATCTACGGATGATTTTAAAGTTCCGTCGGTATTGTAGCGGCAATACACCAATCCGGTGGCACCTACTTGCGAGCGTTTCACAAAATCGGTCAGTTCATCCAGTTGTTTGCGGGTGTATTCTGCACAACCTTTGGCATTGATTCCGACAACTAGTTCAGCGCCGTCAAAAACCGGGAAATCAAAACCTTTAACTACCTCGTTCAGCTCCACAAATTGCATTCCGAAACGGGTATCCGGCTTGTCCGATCCGTACAAGCGCATGGCATCGGCATATTGCATGCGGGGTACTTGACCCAGATCAATGCCTTTTACGTTTTTGAATAAGTTTTTGATGAGCCCCTCGAATACGTTCAGGATGTCTTCCTGCTCGATGAAGGCCATCTCACAATCTATTTGGGTAAATTCCGGCTGACGATCGGCTCGTAAATCTTCATCGCGGAAGCATTTTACGATCTGAAAATAACGGTCGAAACCCGAGACCATCAACAATTGCTTAAAAGTTTGCGGCGATTGTGGCAGGGCGTAAAATTCACCCGGGTTCATGCGGCTAGGCACCACGAAATCGCGGGCACCTTCGGGGGTCGATTTGATCAGTACGGGCGTTTCCACCTCAATAAAATCCAATCCATCCAAATAACGACGAACTTCTTGTGCCATTTTATGGCGTAATACGAGGTTATTTCTGACCGGATTACGACGTAGATCCAGGTAGCGGTATTTCATTCGCAGGTCGTCGCCACCATCAGTTTCATCTTCAATTAAAAAAGGAGGCAGTTTGGCCGGATTTAAAATGTCCAGCTGACTCACCTTGATCTCAATTTCGCCGGTGGCGATCTTGAGGTTTTTGCTCGAACGTTCAATAACCGTTCCGCTTACACTAATCACGAACTCACGCCCCAGTTCGCGGGCTTTTGCACGTAAATCAGCATCATCATCCGAATTAAAAGCCAATTGCGTAATGCCGTAACGGTCGCGGATGTCTACAAAAGTCATCCCTCCTAAATCACGCGATTTTTGCACCCAACCAGTCAGGGTAATTTCCTTCCCTAAATCTTTAATGGTTAACTCTCCGCAAGTATGTGTTCTGAGCATATGTTTTATCTGAACTACAAAAGTATTATTTCTGACACAAATCAGACGCTGCAAACAAATTTTGGCCTAAATTTGTACCATCATTTAGGGGTGCCTTGTTTCTTGCAAACACAAAAACAGGCTGAGATTATACCCATTGGGAAGTTTGGAGTTTAATAGAACTCACAACTGTTCCAAGCACCTGATCCGGATAATGCCGGCGTAGGGAGAGGTAAAAAAGTTAAGTTTTACTGTCCATCAACCCCTTTTGGGCAGCGGTTTAACTAAAAAATCAAAATGAAAAAATTTCAAACACTTGTATTAACGGTGATGTTTTTGCCTGCTTTGGCATGGGCGCAATTCAGCCTAAGTGGTAAAATTGTGGAAAGCGCTAAGCGGATGGCACTTGGTGGAGCCACGTTGAGTTTGAGCAATGGTGCAGCAATCATAGCCGATAAAAGCGGTAACTTTTCATTCAAAAATTTGCCCGCCGGAAGGTACACGCTCAAAACAAGTTTTGTGGGTTTTCAGCCTTTAAGCAACGAAATTAACCTGAGCGCTGATCAGCAGATTGAACTGGTTTTAAACCCTTTGGCCCTTTCGGGCGATGAGGTTATCATCCGTTCCACACGGGCATCTGACCAAACGGCAACCACTTATCGTAATTTAACCAAAGCTGAGATTGAGAAAAATAATTTTGGGCAGGACCTGCCGTTTATCCTCAATCAAACGCCTGGGGTAGTGGCCACTTCAGATGCCGGAGCCGGTGTGGGCTATACGGGCATCCGCATCCGCGGCAGCGATGCTACCCGGATCAACGTGACTTTGAATAGTATTCCGTTCAATGATCCGGAGAGTCAGGGGACATTTTTCGTCAATCTGCCCGATTTTATTTCTTCGGTAGACAATATTCAGGTGCAACGGGGAGTGGGTACTTCCACCAACGGAGCTGGCGCTTTTGGGGCAAGCATCAATTTACAAACCACTACCCGTCGCGATTCAGCTTATGCTGAACTGAACAATAGCTTTGGTTCCTTCAACACTCAAAAAAATACCGTAAATCTGGGTACCGGGCTCATTAATAATCAATTCACCTTCGATGGCCGGCTGTCCAGGATTCAATCTGACGGATATATCGACCGGGCTTCATCCGATTTGAAATCTTATTTTTTGAGCGGAGCATGGTATGGCAAAAATTCACTCATTCGTGCCAATGTATTTTCCGGAACTGAAAAAACTTACCAGGCATGGAATGGGGTGCCTGAATCAGAATTAGCGAATAACCGAACTTATAACATGTTCAACTACGATGATCAAACGGATAATTATACCCAAGATCATTATCAATTATTGTACAGTCATCGTTTTAACGATCAAATTTCGGTTAATGGCGCTTTTCACTACACTTACGGCCGGGGCTACTATGAAGAACTCAAAGAAGGCGAAGATTTTTCAAAGTATGGATTTGAACCCATCACCATTGGTGGCACTGCGATCAATCAGACCGACCTCATCCGTCGCCGCTGGTTAGATAATCATTTTTATGGCTTAACCTACAACCTTACTTATCAGCCCAAGGCAGGCCTGGAAGTTGTTTTGGGCGGTGCTTACAATGAATATGATGGCGATCATTTTGGAGAAGTAATTTGGGCACAATATGCTTCTCAGAGCAAAATTCGTCACCGCTATTATGATAACAATGGCTTTAAACGAGACTTTAACATTTATGGTAAAACCACATATCAGTTAGGAAAATTTGGCTTTTATACCGATTTGCAATACAGAAGGGTTAGCCATGACTTTGTGGGTTTTGATACCAGCTTGATCAATTTGGAGCAGAACGTATTGTTTAACTTTTTCAATCCCAAGGCAGGTTTAACCTATCAAGTAAATAATAATGATCAGCTATATGCTTCAATAGCTGTAGCTAATAAAGAACCTAACCGCGACGATTTGGTTAATTCCAGCCCCAGCAGCCGTCCACTATCGGAAAGACTGACGGATTGGGAATTGGGTTATCGAACCAAAAGAAGCGATTTTCAGTTCGGAATGAATGCTTATTTCATGGATTATAAAAACCAGCTGATTTTAACCGGAGAGATCAATGATGTGGGTGGATACACCCGCCAGAACGTGGCAGACAGTTACCGTTTAGGTTTGGAAATAGATGGGAGCTGGAAAATCAATACTAAATGGAATTGGACAGCCAATCTCGCTTTGAGCAGGAATAGAATAGAACATCTGACAACTTTTATAGACAATTACGATAATGCTACTCAGCAAGCGAACACCTACCATCAAACTAACATTGCTTTTTCTCCAGGCTTTGTAGCATCCAGCGAATTGGCCTACACGCCTGTTAAAAGTCTACAAATTGCCCTCATTAGCAAATACGTGAGCGATCAGTTTTTGGATAATACTTCCAATAGTAACAGAAGCTTGGATGCCTTTTTCGTGAATGATTTGAGGTTATCTCATCAATTCAAATGGGAATCGGTAAAGCATATCGGTTTGAATCTCTTGGTGAACAACCTATTCAATACGCTCTACGAGCCGAATGGTTATACTTTCAGTTATATTTCAGGCGGACAAGAAACTACCGAGAACTTTTATTACCCCCAGGCAACACGAAATTTATTGGTTTCATTGAACATGAGGTTTTAATTAATCAGCAGGGATGACGATATTTGCATAATTTTTAAATCAATGACAAAATATTTTACCCTCCTCATTTGTTCGTTTTTAAGTCTGACTGCATGGGCACAGAAAAATTCGAAACCCATTGCTGAATTAAAGCGACCTAAACTAGTAGTTGGCCTGGTAGTCGATCAAATGCGCTGGGATTACCTCTATCGCTTTTACAATCGTTTTGGAGAAGGTGGATTTAAAAGATTATTAACCGATGGATTTTCTGCCGAATATAACCACATAAATTACGCGGCAACGGTAACTGCTCCCGGACATGCCAGTATTTATACCGGTTCAGTACCTTCCGTACATGGTATCACAGAAAACGATATGATCGTACAATCTAAAATGCAACACATTTATTGTGTGGCAGATAGTACGGTGAAATCGCTTGGCGGTTCACAAAAAGCTGGGAAAATGTCGCCTAAAAACCTCTTATCTTCTACGCTTGGAGATGAGCTTAAAATGGCCACTAATTTTAAATCCAAAGTAATTGGGATTGGGCTGAAAGACCGTGGAGCCATCTTGCCTGCAGGGCATGCCGCCGATGCAGCCTATTGGTTTGATGACCAAAATGGGACCTGGATCACCTCTACTTATTATATGAATGATTTGCCGGCCTGGCTACAAACATTTAACGAGCAAAAAATCGCTGAAAAATATTTAAAACAAGATTGGCAAACACTTTATCCAATAGAAACCTATACCCTGAGTTTAAAGGACGATAATGCATTCGAACGAAAGATCAAAGGCACAACAGCACCTACTTTTCCTGTTAAAACTTCCGAATTGTTCAACAAGGATTGGGGAGTAATTAGGACTACGCCCTTTGGGAATACTTTTACCCTCGACTTGGCTTTGGCAGCCATTGAAAATGAGGATTTAGGCCATGATGACATTACCGATCTTTTAGCCATTTCTTTTTCATCAACCGACTACATTGGCCATGATTTTGGCCCGAAATCTATTGAGGTGGAAGACGCTTTTCTCCGTTTAGACCTCGATTTGGCGAAGCTTTTTCTGTATCTCGATAAAGAGATCGGCAAAAATAATTATACCGTATTCCTGAGTGCAGATCATGGTGGTGCGGAGAATGCCTCCTATTTGAGAGAAAATAAAATTCCGGGAGGTCTGTGGCCAGAAAGAGAAATCGGTAAAAAGCTCAATGCACATTTAGAGCAGCAATTTGGTCAAAAAGGCTTGGTTTTCAATTTTGACAATTATCAGGTAAGTTTTAACCATGCCATGATCAAATCTTCGGGCTTAGATGAAGCGGCAATCCGTCAATCGTGCATCAGCTTTTTGGAGAAACAAGAAGGCGTAGCTTATGTGATGGATATGCGGAACGCTGGACTTGATGCCATTCCTCAGACCATCAAAACCCGACTGGTCAACAGCTATCACCCCGACCGCAGCGGATCCATTTTTGTGGTGCTCCATCCGGGTTGGTATCATGGCACCGACAAAACCGGGACGACTCATGGTACCTGGAACCCATACGATTCGCACATTCCTCTGATTTTTATGGGATGGGGGATCAAACCGGGTAAAATTAGTCGGCCAACCTATATTACCGATATTGCGCCCACCATTTCCACCTTATTGCATATTCAAACTCCGAGCGGTGCCCTTGGTGTCCCAATTACTGAAGCTTTGAAATAACATGTCTTCGCATCACATCGTTCGCGAAAAACAAGAGCCGGCATTGCTCATCATGGATCTCCAGGGATTCTCTGCCGAAAAACTGGGTCAATTGCTCGAATGGAGTCCTACCGTATTGGTCAACGAATCTGTTTATGAAATAGCCGATAGCATGGGCATTAAAATAGACGGGCTGCTCACCCGGGATCCCAATTTTGATGTGCAAGAGCACACCCTGCTTATTTTAACTGATACCGAACCCCTGCAAGACGCACTTAAATATCTGGTGGGGCAAGGATATCCTGCAGTTAACATCATCGATCAAACTTTTGCGATGAAGGATTACGCTTTTTTTGTTGATCACATCAATCTGGTCATTTTTAATCCACATCAAAAAATATTCCCCGTTAAATCGGGATTTAGTAAATGGCAAACTGCTGCAGAAAAGATTCACATCCTCCACGAAGTAAAACGTCTACAAACGGAAGGCTTAAAACAACTGGATGCCCATACCTGGATGACGGAAAAAGATGGATTTTACGCTTTAGAATTTGATCAACCTTATATTTTTATTGCTGAAGAGATATGAGTTTGCAGATCAGAAAAGCAAGCCTGGAAGATATACCAGTAATTAGCCGTCTGGCCGAAGAAATTTGGTGGCCCACCTACCGGGATTTTATTTCAGAAGATCAGATCCGCTTTATGTTAAAGGAGATGTATTCGGCAGAGGCCCTAGAAAAGCAACTGGAGGAAGGAGTTACATTTCTGATGGCGCTAAGAGCTGATATTCCTGTTGGCTTCGCCGGATTCTCTCAAACCGATGAAGCTGAGCAGATCTTTAAACTGCATAAATTGTATGTACTGCCTTCAGAGCAGGGCAAAGGCACTGGAAAAGCCCTGGTAGATGAGGTCAGCCGATTGGCCAAAGCTGATGGCGGTAAGATGCTAGAACTGAATGTAAACCGGGGCAATAAAGCTCAGTATTTTTACAAAAAAATAGGGTTTGACATTCATCAAACCCTGGATATTCCTTACCATCACTTCGTGCTGAACGATTACGTGATGCGGAAAAATCTTTAATTGTCACCCTGAGCCTGTCGAAGGGTAATGTTCATGCTTCGACAGGCTCAGCATGACAAATGCTTACAATTTCGGTATCCGCTTTGGTGCATCCTTGCCGCTCACAATACTTCTCGAACTTAAGGCAATCGCTTTGATGGTGGCTGTAATGTTCTTTACATCCAGACTTTCCACTTCGTCATTAACCGAATGATAGAGTTTATCAATATCGATCTGATCGGTGGAGATGGTATGTGCCGGAACGCCCAATGCCGCTAAAGTGGCATTATCACTGCGGTAAAACAGGTTTTGCTGTGGGTACGGATCCGGATAGAATTTAAAATCGGTGCCCTCCAAGTTCTGTTGCAGGATCTGTCCGAAATCAGAACGTTCATAGCCGGTAATAAAGGCATTATTCCTGCCGAATTTAGATTCCTTGCCGATCATCTCGATGTTGAACATAGCCACCACTTCATCCGGATTCAGTTGCTCGGAGAAGTATTTAGAACCGAAACCGCCAATTTCTTCGGCTGTGAAGGCCACAAAAATTAAGGTGCGTTCGTTATTTTTCGCTTTCTTGAAATATTTGGCCAGGCTGATGACCGCGGTGGTACCCGAAGCATCGTCATCGGCGCCATTGGCGATGGAATCGCCTTCCACAGCTTTTATAATTCCCAAATGGTCGTAGTGACCTGAAAAAACCACCAATTCCTTGGGTTTTGATTTCCCCGGAATGACGCCGGCCACATTAAATAATTGGCTTTCTTCGAGCGTGTTTTTAATGGCGATTTGGTATTGTGTAGCCGGACTCTCCGCCAGAATAAATACCACTGAACTGGTTTTGGGTTTTATCACTGGTCGTTGGCGCAGGCTGGACTCACGGATTCTCTTAAATAAATCGGCATATTGTGGATTTACCCAGACTATGGCCGATTTATTAGCCCTTAAAATTTCGCGATAACGATTCGCGAAGTTGGCGCCTGCTTCAATATTCATTTGCTCAATGCCGCTGCCTTCGTTCCAGTTCAGCTCGGCCTGATCGGTGCTGGCCATTACTTTTTCAGCCGGAATAGCTTGTCCGTTGAGGCTGACCGAAACCGTTCCCGGTTTAAAGCGGTTGATGCTGAAACTCTGGCGGTAGCCTTTTTCGGCAGGCAGGGTTGCCAATCCGATCTTTTTGAATTCATTTTCGATGAACTGAGCGGCTTTCTCAATGCCTGGCGAAAAAGTAGCCCGGCCCTGCATCTCATCAGATGCCAGCGTCTTAATGATGCGGCCTACTTCTTTTTCTTTAATCTGATTAACGTTTTGGCCGAAACTGCTCAACAGTAACAGCATCCCCGAAAGGGAAAGGATTAATTTTTTCATGTTAATTTTTGGATAAAAAGTCTTGGTAGGCCAAAGCGATACCTTGTTTCAATTCAATTTGATGTTTCCAGCCGAGCAGATGCAGTTTGCTTACATCCATTAATTTTCTTGGCGTGCCGTCGGGCTTGCTGCTATCGAACACCAGTTCGCCTTCAAAACCGATCACTTCTTTGATCAGCAAGGCCAGCTCTTTGATCGATAGGTCTTCGCCGGTGCCGATATTGATCAGGTGCGGCTCATTATAATTTTCCATCAGGAAGTAGCAGGCATCCGCCAGGTCGTCGGCAAATAAAAATTCCCGTTTTGGTGTTCCGCTGCCCCAAATGGTTACGGTAGTTTCGCCTTTAGTTTTCGCTTCGTGAAACTTGCGGATCAGGGCCGGCAGCACATGCGAATTTTCCGAATGGTAATTGTCGTTATAGCCGTATAAATTGGTGGGCATCACCGAAATGAAATTGCAGCCATACTGATCGCGGTAAGCATCGCATAGTTTGATGCCCGCAATTTTGGCAATGGCATAAGGCTCATTGGTCGGTTCCAGTAGTCCGGTGAGTAAGTATTCCTCTTTTAAAGGCTGCGGGGCCAGTTTGGGATAAATACAGCTGCTGCCTAAAAATAGTAGTTTTTTGACACCATTCTGGTAAGCAGAATGGATCACATTGTTCTGGATGGCCAGGTTCTCGTATAAAAAATCGGCCCGGTAGGTATTATTAGCCACAATACCACCTACTTTTGCCGCCGCCAGAAATACATAATCCGGCTTTTCGGCGGCAAAGAAATCGGCTACCGCCTGCTGATTGCGCAAGTCGAGCTCGGCAGAGGTTCGGGTAATGATGTTGTCGAATCCCTCTTTCTCCAGTTTTCTCCAAATAGCCGAACCCACCATTCCACGATGCCCGGCTACAAATATTTTCGCGTTTTTTTCCAAAGGTTTAAGCTATGCCTTCAAAGATAAAACTATTTTTGTAGCCCTAAACCGAACCATGGGTAAAGATAAACTACGACGATTTGCCGAAATTGCCACCTTTTCTAATGTGTTAGAGCTGGAGGCCGGACAACCTTTTAAGGGAGCCTGGAGTGCGAAACAATTTAAGAATGACCAACCGCTCATTTTAGAGCTGGCTTGTGGCAAGGGCGAATACACTGTCAACCTAGCCCGTCTTTTCCCGGAAAAGAATTTTATTGGAATCGATTACAAGGGCAACCGCATTTGGCGGGGCGCCAAAACGGCTTTGGAAGAAGGTATCTCCAATGTGGCCTTTTTGCGTATTCAGATTGAAAATATCCTGGACTATTTCGGCGAAGGCGAAGTGGGCGAGATCTGGATTACTTTTCCCGATCCACAGCCGCAGATCAGCCGGGAGAAAAAACGCCTGACTTCGCCTCGTTTTTTAGAGAAGTATAGGCAGATCCTCAAACCGGGAGGGCTCATCCATCTCAAAACCGATAATGATGGCTTGCATGCCTACACCGTCGAAAAAATTGAGGAACTGGGCTTAAAATTATTTGCCCGTACCGAAGATTTGTACGCTTCCGACCTTGTCGATGAAGTACTTTCCATTAAAACTTATTACGAAAAAAAATACCTGGCCCACGAAAAGAACATCAATTATCTTAAATTTAGTTTTTGATGGACAGAGCCGATTTTTTTGAGCAGGTGTATCAGGTGGTTCGCCTGATACCCGAGGGTAGGGTAACTTCTTACGGAGCTATTGCACAATATTTAGGTACCCGGGGATCTTCGCGTATGGTGGGTTATGCCATGAATGGCTCACATACGGTGCAGCCGCCGGTACCGGCACATCGGGTGGTTAACCGTCAAGGCTTGCTTACCGGTAAATATCATTTTGCATCGGCTACCGCGATGCAGGATGCACTCGAAAAAGAAGGAATAACAATAATTGATGACCAAGTACAGGATTTCAAAACCTTGTTTTGGGATCCGAACACCCAATTAGCTTTATAAATTATGGGAAAATTAGTTGACGATTTTAATGCTTACCGTACTCGGATGAACGACCGGATTATGGAATCGGCCAATACCAATATCAAGCGTTTTTTTGCGTTAGATACTACTACTTATGCCGACGGTGCATTGGATGTAAAAACCAAGGAAATGCTGGGCTTGGTTGCTTCTATGGTGTTGCGTTGCGACGATTGCATCCGTTACCACTTGGGCAAATGCCACGAAGCCGGTGTTACGCATGACGAAATGAACGAAATCTTTATGATCGCCAATTTGGTGGGCGGTTCCATCGTGATTCCGCATTACCGCCGGGCGGTGGAGTATTGGGATGAATTAAACGCTCAGTAAGGCAAATGGATAGTTTTTTCGAACAACGTTTTGAAAATCTAAGCTTCACATCCGGCCAATTTAAAAAGGGCGAATACGAGGATTGCATTTTTTTGAATTGCGATTTTTCCGGTAGTGATATTACCGAATCGGTATTTGCTAATTGTGAATTCAAGGGCTGTAATTTGAGTAATTTATACCTTACCCGTACCGCTTTTCGAGTGGTTCATTTTACAGACTGCAAACTCATGGGCCTTCGGTTTGAGTATTGTAATGATTTCTTGTTTGAGGTTAGCTTTACCCGATGCAATTTGGATTTTTCTTCCTTCTTTCAGCGTAAGCTAAAACATACCCAATTTAGTCATTGCAGTTTGCAAGAAGTAGAATTTGGAGAAGCCGATCTAACAGGCGCCAAATTTGAACATTGTAATCTGAGTCGGGCCGTTTTTGATCAAAGCATCTTAGAAAAAGCTGACCTCAGAACAGCCCAAAACTTTATCATTAATCCCGATACCAATCGTATTTACCAAGCCATATTTTCATTGCAAGGTTTGCCGGGTTTACTAAGTAACTATTCTATTCAAATTGACGATGTCTGATCAATTGCCTATTCGCTGCGGCTGGTGCGGCACCGACCCCATGTATATTAAATACCACGATGAGGAATGGGGCAAACCGGTATATGACGACCGCTTGCTATTTGAGTTTTTGATACTCGAAGGGGCACAGGCGGGCCTGAGCTGGATCACCATTTTACGCCGACGGGAAGGTTACCGAAAAGCCTTTGCCGATTTCGATCCTGCCAAAGTAGCTTTGTTTACCGAAGCCGATGTGGAACGTTTGATGCAGGATACCGGCATTATCCGCAACCGCTTAAAAATCCAATCGACGATTCGTAATGCCCAAATTTTCTTGGAACTTCAAAAAGAGTTTGGCAGTTTCTCCGATTACATGTGGGGTTTCCTGCCCGATAAAAAGCCCATTGTCAATCAGTGGAAATCCCTCAAAGAGATCCCGGCACGTACCGATTTGTCGGATAAAATTGCCAAGGATCTAAAGAAGCGTGGTGTCAAATTTTTCGGTACCACAATCTGTTATGCCCATATGCAGGCTACCGGCATGGTGAACGATCATCTGGTCGACTGTATTTGCCGGCAATAAATCCCGCCTGTTTACTTAAATTTGAAACGCTGGTCCCATCCAGCGAAAGCTGTATACATGAAAAAATTATTTCTTTTAGATGCCTTCGCCCTTATTTACCGGGCGCATTTTGCATTGAGTAAAAACCCCCGTTTTACCGCTTCCGGACTGAACACTTCGGCGGTGATGGGTTTTACCAACACCTTGCTGGAGGTGCTCAAAAAAGAAAAACCAACGCATATGGCCGTGGTATTCGATACTTCGGCCCCTACCGAGCGCCATGTGGAGTTTGAGGCTTATAAAGCGCACCGCGAAGCCATGCCCGAAGACTTGGCAAAGGCAATTCCTTATATTATTCGTTTGATCGAAGGTTTCAATATTCCAGTGATCACTTCGGATGGCTATGAGGCCGATGACATTATCGGTACCCTGGCCAAAAAAGCCGAATTAGAAGGATTTACGGTGTTTTGCATGACGCCCGACAAAGATTTTGCCCAATTGGTATCCGAAAATATTTTCATTTACAAACCCGCCCGAATGGGAAACGATGTAGAGATTTTGGGCGTGAAAGAAGTGTGTGAAAAATGGGAAGTGGAGCGAGTGGAACAGGTGATAGACATTTTAGGTTTATGGGGCGATGCCGTAGATAATATTCCGGGGATTCCGGGGGTGGGTGAGAAGACTGCCAAGGCGCTCATCAAGCAATATGGCTCGATGGAAAATATCATTGCCAACAGCCATGAACTCAAAGGCAAGCTGAAAGAAAACGTAGAGAATTTTGCAGAGCAGGGCTTATTGTCCAAAAAGCTGGCCACCATCATTCTGGATGCACCGGTGGCTTTAGACCCGGTTTCCTTACTAGTCGAACAGCCAGATCGAACCATTCTGGAACCGCTCTTTGCGGAGCTGGAATTCCGTACGCTGGGCCGCAGGGTTTTTGGAGAAGATTTTAGTGTGACCGAATCGCGGCCCGCAACCCCTGCTGCACCTGTTCACCATGCCGGCCAAACCGATTTATTCGGTAATCCGGTGGACGCCGAAAAAGTAATTGCCAAGCAGCTGCATCTGGATGAATTTGATTTGCCAGCTCCAGTTGCCGCCAAGAATATTGAGAATACTCCGCATACGTATCATCTGGCCGATACGGCCGAAAAAAGGGCAACACTTGTCGCCCTACTAAATCAGCAAAAAGAAATTTGTTTTGATACCGAAACCACCGGAACTGATGCCAATAATTGCGAATTGGTAGGTTTATCGTTTGCGGTTAAGCCCGGTGAAGCCTGGTATGTACCGGTATCGGCTAACCAGCAGGAATGCCAGCAAGTAGTGAACGAATTCAAAGCTGTTTTGGAGAATGCATCGATTGCCAAGATCGGGCAAAACATCAAATACGATATCCTGGTATTGAAATGGTACGGTGTAAGCGTAAAAGGTACATTGTTTGACACGATGCTGGCGCATTATATCCTCGATCCGGATAGCCGCCACAGCATGGATATCCTAGCGGAAAATTATTTGGGTTATTCGCCGGTTTCGATTACCAGCCTGATCGGTGCTAAAGGCAAGAATCAGGGAAACATGCGGGATGTGGAACTCGAAAAAATTAAGGAATACGCTGCCGAGGATGCAGATATTACTTTACAATTGAAGCAGGCTTTTGAGCCGATGCTGGCGCCGGTGAATGGGGATAAATTGCTCCAAGAAATGGAGCATCCGCTGATCTATGTGCTCGCCGATATGGAACGCGAAGGCGTGAAGGTTGACCGCCAAACCCTGCAGGATTTTTCTAAGCAATTGGAAACGGACATTGCCCAATTGGAGACCAGTATTTATGAAAAAGCAGGCGTAAAATTCAATATCGCCTCGCCGAAACAATTAGGCGAAGTGTTGTTTGATAAATTGCAATTAGACCCTAAGGCGAAGAAAACTAAAACCGGTCAATACCAAACCGGGGAAGATGTGTTACTGACGCTGGCGCATAAGAGTGATATTGTACAAGATATCCTCGATTTCCGCCAACTACAGAAATTGAAATCGACTTACGTGGATGCTCTGCCGCAGTTGATTAATCCGAAGACGGGTCGAATTCATACTTCCTATAATCAGGCGGTAGCTGCTACGGGTCGTTTGAGTTCGAACAACCCGAACTTGCAGAACATTCCGATTCGTACCGAACGTGGCCGGGAGGTGCGTAAGGCTTTTATCCCGCGAGATGAAAACCATGTGATCCTGTCAGCAGATTATTCGCAGATTGAATTACGCCTGATCGCGGAGATCAGTCAGGATAAAAACATGCTCGATGCTTTTGCACAGGGCCATGATATCCATACCGCTACGGCAGCTAAAGTATACGGTCTGCCTTTAAGCGAAGTAAGTTCTACACAACGTCGCAATGCCAAGGCGGTGAACTTTGGCATCATCTATGGTCAGTCGGCTTTTGGACTTTCACAGAATTTGGGTATTCCGCGTAAAGAGGCTGCCGAGATTATTGAGAGTTATTTCAATCAATATCCAGGGATTAAGCAATACATGCAAAACACCATGATCTCTGCCCGTGAAAAGGGTTATGTGGAAACGATTATGGGTCGCCGCAGGTATTTACGAGATATTAATTCTCAAAATGCGACGATTCGTGGTTTCGCGGAACGAAATGCCATCAATGCGCCTATTCAGGGTTCGGCTGCGGATATGATCAAGCTGGCGATGATCAAAATCCATCAGGATATCATCGACCAGAAACTGGCTTCCCGCATGACCATGCAGGTGCATGACGAATTGGTGTTTGATGTGCCTAAGGGCGAAGTGGAAGCGATGAAAGCCATCATTGTGAACCGCATGAAAAATGCCATGCCGGTGGCCGTTCCTATTGAAGTAGAGATCGGTCAGGGGAATAATTGGCTAGAAGCACATTAAATAACAAAGCCCCAGATGACGGGGCTTTGTTATTCTTTTTTCTTTTTGCTTGATCAAAAAGAAAACAAAAACCGAACAGCGTGAGCTCATGCGCTTAGCGCATAAATCAAGACAAAACGAAGCTTCCGCCCACAGGCCATACTCCCGGCCCGCCGTTTTGTCGGCCCAAGGCTTTCGTTTTAAATCTTTGTCATGCTGAACGCAGAGAAGCATCTTTTTTCGATAAGATTCTTCGCTACGCTCAGAATGACAAAAGAGAGAATTCTACTTTTTCCAGGTCAGGCCCATGTTGTAAAGCATGAATGCCCATTTGTCGGCAGCTTCTTCAATGATTTTAGAAGTAGGCTTGCCTGCTCCGTGTCCGGCATTGGTTTCAATGCGAATCAAGCCCGGTGCATTGCCAGCCAGATTTTCCTGTAAAGTAGCAGCAAACTTGAAGGAGTGTGCGGGTACTACGCGGTCATCGTGATCGGCGGTGGTCACCAGGGTAGCCGGATATTTGGTACCCGGTTTCAAGGCATGTACGGGAGAGTACTTTTTCAGGTACTCGAACATTTCCTTAGAATCTTCGGCGGTACCGTAATCGTAAGCCCATCCCGCCCCGGCGGTAAATTTATTGTAACGGAGCATGTCCATTACGCCCACGGCTGGGAAAGCCACCTTGAACAGTTCAGGACGCTGGGTCATGACCGCACCGACCAATAATCCACCGTTTGATCCGCCTGAAACGGCCAGGTATTCTTTGGACGTATAATTATTGGCAATCAAATACTCGGCTGCCGCGATGAAATCGTCGAATACGTTTTGTTTGTTCATTTTGGTGCCTGCTAGGTGCCATTTTTCTCCGTATTCGCCGCCGCCACGCAGGTTAGGTACGGCATAAATTCCGCCTTGCTCCAGCAAAATGATGTTCGAGGTACTGAAAGCCGGGGTGAGGCTTACGCTAAAGCCACCGTAACCATATAATAGGGTTGGGTTTTTACCATTCAGTACCGTACCCTTTTTATAGGTGATGATCATCGGTACTTTGGTGCCATCTTTAGAGGTGTAAAACACCTGCTTCGATTCGAAATTCTCAGGATTAAATTTCACGCCTGATTTTTTGTACAGGGTAGATTTCCCACTTTCGATATCGTATTTGAAAATGGTAGACGGATAGATGTATGAGGTGAAGCTGTAATAGATTTCTTTGTCGGCATTCTTACCGCCAAAGCCTGAAGCTGAACCCACACCCGGCAGTTCGATGGTACGCTCCAGTTTGCCATCCCGGTCAAATTGCTGCACCATGGAGGTGGCATCTTTCAGGTAGCTGGCGAACAGCTTGCCTCCGGCGGTACCCACATTCAATACATTTTCCGTTTCGGGAATGAGGTCTTTCCAGTTTTCTGGTTTCGTATTGTCGGCATCTACGGTAACCACACGGTAATTGGGTGCATTTAAATTGGTGTAGATGTACAATTTGCTGCCCACATTGTCGATGATGCTGTGCTCCTGATCCATGTTGCCGACCGCTGTAACGATTGGGGCATTTGGGATGCTCAGGTCCTGGAAATACAATTCGTTGCCGGTGGTGGAATTGGCCGCGGTGATCACCAGGTAGCGTTGATCTTCGGTGAGGTAAGCCCCAATGTAACGACGAGGGGTTTCTGCACCGCCAAAAATGAGTTTGTCTTCGCTTTGTTTGGTGCCCAGCTTGTGGTAATACAATTTGTGGTATTGGGTCAATCCCGAAAGGGCACTTCCTTCCTTGGGTTTGTCGTAGCTGCTGTAATAAAAGCCTTCGTTCCCTTTCCAAGCCAGGCCTGAAAATTTCACATCGATCAGGGTGTCGCCTACTTGTTTTAAATCAGCAGTTTGCAGCACCACCACTTTGCGCCAGTCTGAACCGCCTTCTGAAAGCTGATAAGCGGCCATGCTGCCATCTTTGGTGAATTCGATACCGGCCAGCGAGGTGGTGGCATCTTTAGAGAAATTATTGGGATCTAAGAATACTTCGGGTTCAGCGCCTTCTTTCTGGCGGTACAAAACCGATTGGTTTTGTAAGCCGTTGTTTTTATAGAAATAGGTAAAGCCGCCTTCTTTAAATGGGGCGGAGAATTTCTCGTAGTTCCAGAGCTCGGTGAGTTTGTTCTGGATGTCTTTTCGGTAAGTGATCTTATTCAGGTAATTCTGAGTGACTTTATTTTGTGCTTCCACCCAGGCCTTTGTCTCGGCAGAACGGTCGTCTTCGAGCCAGCGGTAAGGGTCGGCTACTTTGGTGCCGAAGTAAGTATCTGTTACATCGCCTTTTTGGGTCTTAGGGTAGGTGATTTTATCTGTCATTGGGGAACTGTGTTGTGCAAGGGCCCAAGTGCTGCTTAGGATGAGTAAGGAGAAAGCCGCTGTTTTTTTCATGATGATTTTTTTGATGAGGACTAAAAATACTGATTTCTCCGTTTTGTTTTCAAAACTATTAATCAAGTGAAAAAATTAAGAGATAGTCAGCATTCTTCCCCTCCCACGGAGGGGTGTCCCGATACATCGGGACGGGGTGGTTCTAAACAACTGATAGGCTACATCTACGACCAGCCGTTTGAATTCCGACCGGTAATTCACTTGCCTTATACTCCTCAATTGAAGCTCAGAGCTCGCTATTTCAGGCGGTCGGGCAATTTGCCTGAGGTAAAGTTTTGGATGGAGGTGCATCGCAAGAAGTTCCATGGCATCGACTTTGATCGTCAGCGAGTGATTGGAAATTATATTGTTGATTTTTATGTGAAGCGATTGGGACTGGTTGTTGAAATAGATGGATCGAGCCATGATTATACGTTGGAATATGATCGATGTCGTGATGAGTTTTTAAGATCGCTGGGTCTGAAGGTTTACAGGATAAGTGTGGAAGATGTTTTGTATAATTTGCGTTTTGTGTTGATGGGTCTGGAGAACTTTATTCTAGAGCACTATGGTGTTTAATCTGGTTATGATGTAACCACCCCGTCCGCCAGTTGGCGGACACCCCTCCGTGGGAGGGGAAGCATTCATCCATTTTTTCTGGTTTATGCATTCAAGAAGCTCAATTAATTTTTTACGTACTTTTGAACCATGTCCGCCGATAAAAA
>JGI25921J50272_10000023_pt1 | contig 44910 bp, 36 predicted proteins | sample LauGreSu1BDMLBSD_2_FD_50272 | JGI IMG/M metagenome (IMG submission 50272) | reverse complement strand
AAGTAAGAAGCCTTGAAGAATTGCAAGCAGTTATTGATTTTGGACAAATAGATCGTATTCTTTTGGATAATTTTGGTTTCGAACGACTCAATGAAGCGGTTAATTTGGTGAATGGAAAATATATCACCGAAGCATCTGGAGGTATAACTTTGGATAATGTAAGACAATACGCAGAATGTGGGGTTGATTATGTTTCTATGGGAGCATTGACCCATTCCGTAAAAAGTCTGGATATGAGTTTAAAAGCACAATCTTAACATCATTCTGTTAAAATTTGACTGATTCAAGCGGCTAATTTTCTTATAATTGTAAGCAAATGATATCGATCTATTCTGTTTCAGCCTTATTGCTTGCCTACCTTTTCGGGTCCATTCCCACTGCTGTATGGCTTGGTCAAGGGCTGTATGGTATTGATGTAAGAGAATACGGAAGCGGAAATGCGGGTGCCACCAACACGTTCAGGGTATTGGGTAAAAGGGCAGGCATCATTGTGATGGTGGTAGATATTTTGAAAGGATTCACGGCTACCAACCTGGCCGCTTTTATAGGCTACTCGGTTACGGGTCCTCAGAGTTCCACTCAATTTGTGAATTATCAATTGGCATTGGGCATTACCGCTGTAATGGGGCATTTGTTTCCAATTTTCGCAGGATTTAGAGGAGGGAAAGGCATCGCTACTTTGTTCGGGATGATATTAGCCGTTCATTTCGAAGCCGCCATGATCTGTGTATTGGTTTTTCTGTTGGTCCTGGTCACCACTAAATTTGTATCGCTGAGCTCTATTTCCGCAGGTTTTGCGTTTCCGCTGAGTGTCGTATTTGTTTTTCATTCGCCGGTAAAATCCATTTTACTGTATGCCATTTGTATTTGTGTGCTCATTTTGGTCACCCATCAAAAAAATATAGAGCGGCTATTGAGGGGCAGTGAAAGCAAGGTAAATTTGTTCAACAGAAAGAAAACCCTTTCCGTTGAATAGGGTTATTTGAGCATCATTTAATTTTAATTCTGATGAAAAGTCTAAAAAGCATCTTGCTGCTGTTTTTTACTGCTACATTATTGTTTTCATGTGCACAAGTACCATTAACCGGACGCAGACAATTGAGTTTGGTAAGCGATGAAACCCTCAACAAGGAGGCTTTGACCGCTTATCAAAACTTTCTAAATGAGCCAAAAACCAAGGTTATTAAGGGTACTGCCGAAGCTCAGAGAGTAAAAGCTGTTGGAGCTAAATTAGCTCAAGTGATTGATACCTATCTCAAACAAAACAGTTTTGGAGATCAATACAATTTTCAATGGGAATTTAATTTGATAGAAAGCAAGGATGTAAATGCCTGGTGTATGCCTGGTGGCAAAGTAGCCGTTTATACAGGAATTTTGCCAGTTACCAAAGATGAAACCGGGCTTGCAACGGTAATTGGGCACGAAATTGCGCATGCCATCGCACGACATTCGGCAGAGCGATACTCTCAGGTAATGGCTGCACAAGCGGGTGGAGGTATTTTAGGTGCGGTAACCGGCAATGCTTCGGAGGCTACTCAAAAAACGGTGAGCCAGTTATATGGCATTGGTGGGCAATTGGCCTTGTTAAAATATTCTAGAAATCAGGAAGCGGAAGCAGATCGTTTAGGTTTGATATTCATGTCGATGGCAGGCTATCAACCCGAAAAAGCTATCGATTTTTGGGAGAGAATGTCGGCTGCTAAAAAAGGGGATGGAGCTCCTCCTGAATTCCTCAGTACGCACCCCAGCGACGAAACCAGAATTGCAGAAATCAGAAAGAGATTACCTGAGGCCAAAAAGTATTTCCGGCCGGCTACTAAATAATTTCAGATTTTAAAACCTGAAGAATAGCTTTTGCTTTCAGCAAGCATTCATCATATTCATTTTCNGGAATTGCCTGGTGCGTGATGGCGCTGCCCACCTGAAAGGAAAGGTATTTTCGNTTGGCATCGTACAGCATGGTCCGTATGATGACATTGAAATCAAAATCTCCGTTTGGAGCCATATAACCCACCGATCCTGAATAAACACCTCTTCTGGTCTGTTCAAATGATTCAATCAGCTGCATGGCACGTATTTTCGGAGCGCCTGTCATAGAGCCCATTGGGAAGCTGCTGCGCAAGATGTGAGATAAAGATGTTCCTTCTGCCAGTCGGCAACTCACCGTTGAAATCATTTGGTGCACCTGCTCAAAGCTGTAAATCTCACACAATTCATCCACTTTTACGGTGCCCGGCAGGGCGCATTTGGTCAGGTCGTTGCGTACCAGATCTACGATCATCACATTTTCGGCACGCTCTTTCTCGCTCGCTCTCAATTCCGCTTTCATTTTTTCATCTTCCAACGTGTCTGCCGACCTTCTGGCCGTTCCTTTAATGGGTTGAGAACTCAGTTTGTCTTGGCGTTTACAGATGAATCTCTCTGGTGTTGCCGAGATGATATAACGATCTCCCAGTTTGAAAAAATTAGAAAATGGAGTAGGAGAGCATTCATTTAATTCGAAATAGGCGGCCAGCGGATTTAATTCAGCATCTTCCGCATAAAACTCCTGGCAGAAATTCACCTCATAAATATCNCCTCGATGTATGTGTTCTTTTAATTTCGAAACAGCACTAATGTAGCTTTCGCGATTCAAACGCTGCTGGAGCTGCCCCTTAAAGTTTGTGGAATTTTCTAGAGGCTCAAGNGCCAAGATGAATTGATAAATTATTGCTGGCTGACCGGCACTAATTTCTACTTCATCCCCCCTAAAAATCAGTTGATATTGAGGGATAAAAAAATACAGATCAGGGAAGCCAAGACCATCCCAATTTCTCGATTCGAGTGTCTCGATTTCGTTCTTCAGATCATAGCCCAAGAAGCCGGAGATATAGAGCGGACAATTGGCGATGAAGGCATCCAATTGATCCAAGGCTTCACCAGCTTGGGCGGTTAATTCGCGTTGAACACCGGCGCTAATTAACAAGTCGAATTGATGGTATTGATCTTTGAAATGATTGGAATTTAAGCAAGCGGCAGTTTCAAACTGACTGGCCCATACCATGGCTTGCTTTTTGAAATTTTCAGGATTTTCGAGTCGAAATATTTGTTTAATTAATGACATATAAGTAATTGTATTACAATTTCTTATTGCATTAAATTTAAAGTTTGTTCCCGGTCCGGTCCAACAGATAAGTATTTCACAGGAACACCCAAATGCTTTTCAAGATATTGGATATAAGCGGTCAATCTTGCCGGAATTTCGTCTGTTTTACGAATGCCTGTCAGGTCTTCATTCCAGCCAGGAATCGCTTCGTAAATTGGCTCCGGACTGATGGCGCTGATGTCATAAGGCATGTAATCAATTTTTTCCCCATTGTACAAATAATGGGTGCAGGCGTAAATAGTATCAAAGCCACTTAACACATCCGCTTTGGTCATTACCATTTCGGTTACGCCATTCAACATGATGGCATATTTAAGTGCAGGCAAGTCGATCCATCCACAACGACGAGGACGACCGGTAGTCGCACCAAATTCATGCCCAATGGCTCTCAGCTTTTCGCCAGTTTCGTTGTCCAATTCGCTTGGGAACGGACCGCCACCCACACGGGTGCAATAGGCTTTAAAAATACCAATCACTTTACCAATTTGTTTTGGGGCAATACCCAAACCGGTACAAGCTCCCGCAGTGGTGGTATTCGATGAAGTAACAAATGGGTAGGAGCCAAAATCTACATCAAGCATGGTGCCCTGGGCTCCTTCTGCCAATACTTTCTTTCCAGCTAAGAGGTATTGATTCACAAAATGTTCGCCATCTACCTGAGAAATCGCTTTTAGCATTTCAACAGCTTCAAAGAAAGCAGCTTCTTTTTCCGAAAAATCAGGTATTTCGCCGTAATGAGCCAATATGGATTTATGCTTATCCACCAGTTTTTGGTAACGTGCTTTAAAATCCGCTAATTGGGTATCACCCACTCTTAGTCCATTTCGGCCTGTTTTATCCATGTAAGTCGGACCAATTCCTTTTAGTGTGGAACCGATCTTACCTACACCCATTTTGCTTTCAGAAGCGGCATCCAGTAATTGATGAGTCGGCAGGATAAGGTGTGCCCTGCGGGCAATGAACAATTTCTGATCGGCAACAGGATCAAAACCCCTGGCTTTCAGTGCGTCTAACTCTCTTTTCAGGATGATGGGATCAATAACCACACCATTTCCAATGAGGTTCATGGTTTTGGGATTGAAAATCCCGGAAGGGATGGTATTTAAAACAAATTTCTGCTGATTAAATTCAAGTGTGTGTCCTGCATTCGGACCACCCTGAAACCTGGCAATCAGGTCGTATTCGGGGCTTAGAACATCTACAATTTTACCTTTTCCTTCATCGCCCCATTGGAGGCCCAGTAATACGTCTACAGCCATTAATTTTTTGATAGTTAGTTTTTTGAGAAAGACTCACAGTGCCCGTCTTTGAGGCGGCTGCAGTTTCCATATAAGTTTAAAGAGTGGTGTTTAATGTCAAATTTGAGCAAGTCGCCCATCATGCTTTGGATTTGTTGGATACGTGGATCACAAAATTCTACCACTTTTCCGCAATCGATACAAATGATGTGGTCATGTTGTTTGTAGCCATACGATTTCTCAAATTGAGCCATGTTNTTACCGAACTGGTGTTTGGTAACCAAATCGCANGATACGAGCAGTTCAAGCGTATTGTAAACGGTTGCACGACTTACCCTGTATTTTTTGTTTTTCATGTGGATATAAAGTGATTCCACATCAAAATGGTCGTTTCTGGAATAAATCTCTTCAAGAATGGCGAAGCGCTCAGGTGTTTTTCTGAGGCTTTTATTTTCGAGGTAGGCCTCGAAAATTTTCTTTACCATTTCATGGGTTTCTGTTTTGGACATGAGATCTTAAATCAATTCAAATTTATTCAAAAAATGTAGTCCCTGCAATTAAATTCAAGACGCTTTTTCAACAGTTGAAGGAGTATCAAAACGGCTTACATCGGTTACACCNCGAACCAATTTGAGTTTGGCAATCAGGTTGTCCAGGTGGATGGTGTCATTCACATAAACCATGATGCTTCCTTCAAAGATACCTTCATGGCTATCCACCGTAATGGAGCGCATGTTCACTTTAAAATCGTTGGAAATGACAGTGGTTAAATTGTTGATCAAGCCCACTTCGTCAATTCCAATGATTTTGATGCCAGTTAAAAATGCCAACTGTTTTTGAGAGTTCCACTTGGCCTTTACAATACGGTAGCCAAAGTTAGACATCAGTTTTGTTGCATTAGGGCAAATGGTACGGTGAATCTTAATGCCTTCACCTACGGTCACAAATCCGAAAACATCATCTCCCGGTATGGGATTACAACAGCTGGAGAGTTTATAATCTATTTTTTGGAGGTCTTCGCCAATCAGCAGAGTGTCAATTTCATCCTTCTTCAGTTTTTTGATGAATTCTGTCGGTTCACTTCTTTCATGGGCTTTCTGATCCAGGTGTTTTTCGGCTGTCAGGTAATTTTTCAGATCGCTGATATCGATGAGACCTTTGGCCACCTGGTACATCAGATCTTGAGAAGCATGTAACCTGAAATAAGTGGTAATTTTATTCAGATTTTCATTGGTGAACGGGATTTTAAGCGATTTCATTTTTCGCTCCAAAATTTCCTTCCCATCTTCTGCTATCTTCTTTTTTTCTTCTTTTAAAGAGGATTTGATCTTTGATTTTGCCTTTGCAGTGATCACAAAACTGAGCCAATCTTCTTTTGGGCTTTGTTTGCCGGAAGTGATGATCTCAACCTGGTCCCCATTTTGTAAGGTGTGGGAGAGAGGCACCAGCTTATGGTTGACCTTGGCTCCAATACAACTGGCTCCTAAATCGGAGTGAATATCGAAGGCAAAATCGAGTGCGGTGGCGCCCACCGGAAGTTGTCGGAGTGCACCTTTGGGCGTAAAAATGAAAATTTCATCAGAGAACAAATTCATTTTAAAATCGTCGATGAAATCCAAGGCATTCGATTCCGGATTTTTCAACATCTCCCTTACTTTTTGTAGCCATTGGTCTAAGCCGCTGCTTTCCGCATTGGGCGCTTCTTTGTATTTCCAATGAGCGGCAAAACCTTTTTCGGCAATTTCATTCATTCTCTCGGTCCTGATCTGCACTTCCACCCATTGCCCTTTGGGGCCCATTACGGTGGTATGTAGCGACTCATAACCATTCGCTTTAGGAGAAGATACCCAATCTCTCAGGCGATCGGGGTTGGGTCGGTAAAAATCGGTTACAATGGAATAGGCTTTCCAGCAGTCGGCCTTTTCCTGATCTATTTTGCTGTTCAGGATGATGCGGATGGCGAACAAATCGTACACTTCCTCAAAAGGGATATTCTTTTTCCGCATTTTATTCCAAATGGAATGAATAGATTTTGGACGGCCGTAAACCTCCGCTTTTAAACCTTGTTCATTTAAGATCTTCTGGATCGGGTCAATAAATTCTTTGATGAATTTTTCGCGTTCTGCCTTTTTCTCATTCAGGTTTTTGGCGATGTATTTGTAGGTGCTTGGCTCGGTGTATTTCATCGACAAGTCCTCCAATTCCGATTTCATCGCATACAATCCTAAACGGTGGGCCAGGGGGGCGTAGAGGTAAATGGTTTCTGAAGCAATTTTGAGCTGTTTCTCCCTCGGCATATGGTCCATGGTTCGCATGTTGTGCAAACGGTCGGCCAGTTTGATGAGGATCACCCGCACGTCATCGGCCAGGGTGAGTAACATTTTTCTGAAATTCTCAGCCTGCAGCGAACTGTTGTAATCAAAAACGCCTGAAATTTTGGTCAGGCCATCGATGATTTTAGCCACTTTTTTGCCAAAAACGAGTTCAATGTCTTCTAGGGTGATGTCGGTATCCTCCACCACATCGTGCAAAAGCGCACAAACAATGGAGGTAGTGCCCAGGCCAATTTCTTCTGCAGCAATTTGTGCCACCGCAATTGGATGGTAGATATATGGTTCACCAGATTTACGGCGCATATCCTGATGACTTTCCAGAGACATGTCAAAAGCCTGCCTGATCAAACGCTTGTCTCCCTTTTGTAAGTTGGGTTTACAAGCTTTTAACAAGGCCCTGTATCGCTTCAGGATCTCTTTCTTTTCTGCTTCCAGGTCTATAATTAATTCAGCCATGACAATACAATTCTCTGGTTTATAAAGCGTTTAATTCATTAAATCTTTTAAGATCAGGAAAAGAAAAACAAGGAAGCCAACCAAAACTTCGTTTTTATATTTCTTCAGAAACTGATTAAACCTGTTCACGCTTTCTATTTATTTCTTAAATTGATGAAGAATTTGATGCTACAATTTATCGCTTTATATTGATTTTGAGCGATGTTACATTTTAAAATTAACTGTAACTTTGTGTAGATAAATTTATGAAATTTTTCAGGTATATCTTATTGACTCTGTTTTGTTTGCCCCTTTTTGTGGTGGCACAGGAGAAATATGACCCTGTGCTAAAGGGGAAAAATGATACCATTCGGGTGGCGCTGACTATGGTGGATGGCGAGTTGATTCCCTGGGCAACACTACCTGAAGTTCCAATTATCGATAACCGAATTTTCAGAACACCTGAGCAACAGGCAGCATACAATAGGTTGAGATACAATGTTTTAAAGGTATTGCCGTATGCTATGTATGCTCGCTCCAGATACGCAAAATTACAGCAAGACCTTGGTGCTGCAAAAAATAGAAAAGAAGAACGGATGCTCAGTAAAGCTTTTGAGAAAGAGATTAAAGATATGTTCAATAGGGAAATCAAAAACCTGACCATCACTCAAGGTGGAATTTTAATCAAACTGATTGATCGCGAAACGGGACACAGCAGTTTTGACATTTTGAAAGATATGAAAGGCGGTCTGACGGCATTCTTGTATCAATCGGTGGCGAGGGTTTTTGGTAACAATCTCAAAAAGAAATACGACCTACAAGAAGATAGGGATATCGAAAGCATTATACAGCAAACACCGTATTATCGTTATGGCCACATGTAGCCAATCCGCATTTTTCTTACCTTTGAACTACTCCAAATAATCAGCTTGATTTTATGAAATTAGACATCCTCGTTTTTGCCGCTCATCCGGATGATGCTGAATTGGCTTGCTCAGGTACCATTTTAAAATACACGAGCCAAGGCAAAAAGGTGGGTGTTGTCGATTTAACCCAAGGTGAATTGGGTACACGGGGTAGTGCTGAATTGAGAGCTGAGGAGGCTACGGCTTCAGCTGAAATTTTGGGATTGGCCATTCGAGAGAATTTAGGATTGAGAGATGGATTTTTTCTGAACGATGAGGTCAATCGTCTGAAAGTGATCGAGGCGATCAGAAAATACCAACCTGAAATTGTACTGGCTAATGCTTACTCTGACAGGCATCCTGATCATGGACGTGCTTCTGAATTGATCAATGATGCAGTTTTTTTATCTGGATTAACTAAGATAGAAACACAGTTAGATGGTCGGGGCCAAAAACCTTGGCGACCGCGTTTGCTCCTACATTATATTCAAGATAGGTACATCCAACCTGATATTTTAATTGATATCACCCCGTATTGGGAACAAAAATTGGCTTCTATCCGTGCTTTTAGATCGCAGTTCTTCGATCCTAAGTCGATAGAACCTGATACTTACATTTCATCCCCCGATTTTTTAAACGCATTGGAGGCCCGTTGCCGTGAATTTGGTAAATCCATCCAGGTAACTTATGCCGAAGGCTTCACCTCGAAAAAACTGCTGGGTGTGAAAAGCCTCTTCGATTTACTCTAATTAATCCATAAAAAAAGCGGAACCTGTTGAACAAGTTCCGCTTTCATGATCACACATTGGGGATTTAGAGTTTTGCAACAATTTGTTCCATCACATTTAAACCTGCGTCTATGTGATCATTGCTCATGATCAAGGCCGGTCTGAAACGGATGGTTTGATTGCCACAACCCAAGAACATGACATTTTTCTCTAGTCCTTTTTTGATAAACTCATCTCGCATGTTTTTACTTGAAAAATCAAACGCTGTAAGTAAACCCTTACCTCTTACATTACTCACCTGAGGATACTTTTCAGCTATTTTTAAAAGTCGCTCTTGAAGGTATGCTCCGGTTTGCGCAGCATTTGCAACCAAATGATCTTCTTCAATAATTTCCATGATTTTAGTGGCTCTCACCATGTCGACCAGGTTACCACCCCAGGTAGAATTGATCCGGGAAGGAACACGGAAAACATTGGTGTCAATATCATCAATGCGGGTGCCTGCCAGTATTCCGCAGATCTGCATTTTTTTACCAAAAGCTAAAATATCCGGACGGGCCTTTTCTCCAAAATGTTCGTGGCACCAGAATTTACCAGTTAAACCCACACCGGTTTGAACTTCATCATAAATTAACAAAGCCTCATTCTCATCGGCTAAAACACGTAATTGCTCTAAAAACTCCTGGCGTACGTGGTTATCGCCGCCTTCAGACTGAATAGGTTCAATTAAGATGGCGCAAATATCATCTGGATGGCTTTTAAAAGCCTGTTTGATTTGAGCGATAGATAATGCTTCCCTTTGTTTCAAATCTTCATAATTCGCGTCAGTAAATGGGAATTTGATTTTTGGGATGCTCACCCTTGGCCAATCGAATTTGGCAAACCACTTTGTTTTATCTGGCAAAGTATTTGTTAAGCTGACGGTATAACCTGAACGCCCGTGAAAAGCTTGTTCAAAGTGTAAAACCTTATATCCCTTTTCCTCTGTATAGCCTTTTTGGAAGTTTTTTTGAACTTTCCAGTCCATAGCAGTTTTGATCGCATTTTCTATGGCTAAGGCGCCTCCCGCGATAAAAAATGCATGTGGCAAATACGATGGAATGCCGATTCTGGAGAAGGTATCCACAAATTGGGCGTATTGTGTAGTATAAATATCTGAGTTGGATGGATTGGTCAATGCCGCCAACATCAGGTTTTTCTTGAACTCCTCATCATTCACCATTTTAGGGTGATTGTAACCTAGGGGTACAGAAGCAAAGCAAGTAAAAAAGTCGAGTAAGGTCCTGTTGTTTTTTGCATCGTAAATATGAACACCCTCACTTTTCTCCATATCAAATGTCAGGTCAAACCCGTCAGCTAAAATGTGTTTGCTGAGTGTTTCCTGAACTTGGTCGGGTGCGATCGATAATTTATACATAGGTTTTAAAATTGTTTATGTAAAATTACCAATAAGGGCTCTCATGGCCAATTTTTAGCTTATTTTTCGAAAAGAGCTAAAAAATAGGTTTAAATTATTTAAACCTATTTTTTCTTGTTTTTGCGTGGAGAAAAATAGAGGTGTGGAAAATTATTTTATAAAATTTCCTCCAAAATCTGCCTGAATTCGGGCGCTTTGGTAGTTAATTTTTTTCTAATTCCCAATAGTCCGGTCTTACCACCGCTATGGATCCAAAGTAGCTGTTCTCCTGGTTTGAAAAAATCAGACCGGATTAAATCATCCAATCCAAAAACCAATTTGGCAGTATATACCTGATCTAATAAAATATGATGCTGTTTATAATAATCAATTATGAAATCCAATAACTGGTCATTGTATTTTGCATAGCCCCCAAAATGATAGTTTTGATGCAGTTCAAAAGCGGCATCAGGGGCAGTATATTTTTCAATCGCTTGCTTCAAAAAGTCACCATCTTTTAGTACCGGAATTACCTGTAAACGAGTGCTTAATTTTTGTTTTTTGATGGCGGCTAAAATCCCGGCTGCAGTACTTCCTGTGCCAGCTGCACACAAGATATGATCAAATGTCGAAACTAACTCATTAACGATCTCTTCACAACCCTCAACAGCCTGCTCGCTGGCACCCCCTTCATCAATGAAATAAGCCTGATCATCTTTCCCAAACAGATCTTCGAAAATTTGATGTTTATACCGGTAGCTTTCCCTGTCTACAAATATTAATTTCATCCCAAGGGCAGTGCATTTGTCCAGGATTTCATTTTTCACATCTTCACCCCGAACTATACCGGTGCATGGTAGACCGTTATAATTGGCGGCAGCAGCACAAGCAAGCAAGTGATTGGAATAGGCGCCACCAAATGTAACCAGGTGATTTTTTACTTCGCTTTGTGCCTTAGAAAGGATGAATTTCAACTTACGCCATTTATTGCCCGAAATGAGTGGATGAATCAGATCATCTCTCTTTACAAACACACGCACTCCCTTTTCAAGGTAATGCGGGTTATGGATCTCCTGTACCGGACTGGGTAAGTTTAGTTTCATTGATCAATAAACAATAAAGCCTCCAAGAAGGAGGCTCTAAGTTTCATAAGCATTTTTTATTTGCCAATTCCAACACCAATACCGGCATTGAAGGCTTCAAAATTGCCAAAGCTATAAGAGCCGAAAACCCGGAGCAATAGGATGTTAAACTGCAGACCTACATTGGTTCTTAAGCCATTGGAATTTTTTTGATTGATGCTCACAGGATCGGTAAAATTGACATAGGTATTGTTTGCGATCTGAAATGGATAAACCCCCTTGAGGTCTACATTGCTTTCAGATTTTTGATAAGCCATGCTGATGAAAGGAGTAAAGAATAATACTTTTTTTGATAGAATAGCCTCCATATTCAAACCTTCAAATTTCGCTTCCAGTTTTTGATTGGGGTCTGGAACTGAATTGTTGGCTCCTTTTACTTCCAGCGGTAGCTGATAAGTTAATTGGGTGTAACCCACTGCAGCAGCCAGATCGAAAGGTAAGATCTTATCAGAAAGTTTGCCGGTGAATAAACGTAGCAAATTTACTTTCACCCCTCCGCCAATCATACCAATGGTACCGTTTGCTTCGCCGAGTTTGAGATTGGGAACATACCTAACGGTAAAATCCATTCCTTTTAAAAAACCAACGGTTGCCTGTAGCTGAGGTGCAGGGACAAAAGGTAATTCGGCACCTTTGGGTAATACAAATTGCCCAACCTGTATATTGTTTGCATAAATATTCATGAGTGGTCCATTGACTTTATCTCCGCCAATGGTAGGACTCAATGTTTTGGAGGGATCGGCAGGTGCAATATTGCTTGAAAGGCCGATTTTGGTGATATCGAACAAATTATCAGTCTCAGGAATCATGGCACCGGTTACGCCCAGTCTCAACTCAAATCTCCCAAATTTTTTAGTGGCACCACTGGTATTCCAGTTGGAGTTGATACCCGTACCGAAACCGCTTAAAAAAGGATTCAGGTAAGCCTGAATGAGTTTTTGAGCATCATCTTTATTAGATTTAAAGAGGTTTGATATTTCGTCTTGAGCTCTTAATGATGTATTGAATCCAAAGAGAAATAGAAAAATTAAAAGGGTTTTAAAGGTGATGAGTATTTTTTTCATGCAATGATATTGGGACACTGAGCTTGTTGATACTGCTAAATATAGCTCATTTTACGCACAAATTTAATCCTTATGGGCCTTAAATTATGTTAAATCATAAATTTTCTTTTAGAAAGATTTAAGGTTTATTTTTGGACATGGCCGAGCACCTGGACTTATTGGAACAAGACGAACAAGATTTATATGAACATCTGCGTATAGAAGTAGATAAAGGTCAGTCGCTCTTACGTATCGATAAATTCCTGATGCATCGCGTAGAAAATGCATCACGCAATCGCATACAAAATGCAATTGAGGCAGGCAATGTGTTGGTAAATGGCCAGGTAATTAAGGCGAGTTATAAGGTCAAGCCCAAAGATCTCATCACGGTAGTTTTACCACATCCGCCCCGCGACACAGAGGTTTATCCTGAAAATATCCCAATTGAAATTGTTTATGAGGATGCTGATCTGTTGGTGGTCAATAAAGCCGCTGGAATGGTGGTCCACCCAGGTTACAACAATTACACCGGGACTCTAGTGAATGCCCTGGTTTATCATTTTCAAAATCTCCCTCAATTACCCGGTAATGATGGGCGGCCAGGATTGGTTCATCGAATTGATAAAGACACCTCGGGTTTATTGTTGATCAGTAAGAATGAACGATCACTTACTTATTTGGCTAGGCAATTTTACGATCACTCCATTACTCGAAAATATCAGGCTTTGGTTTGGGGCGATTTAGTTGAAGATGGTACCGTGACTGGTTTTATCGGTCGCAGCGCAAAGGACCGGAGGGTAATGGACATTTATGAGGAGGAAGAAAAGGGAAAATGGGCCGTAACTCATTACAAAATATTGGAAAGATTTGGTTATGTAACGCTCATCGAATGTCAGTTGGAAACCGGTCGTACTCATCAAATCAGGGCACACATGAAACATTTGGGACATCCGCTTTTTAGCGATGCCAGCTACGGCGGCGACCGCATTTTGAAAGGAACCGTGAATGGGAAGTATAAGCAATTTGTAGAAAATTGTTTTGCCCTGATGCCGCGGCAAGCCCTTCATGCAGAAACTCTAGGATTTATTCATCCTAGCTCAAAACAATATTTACACTTTCAAGCTCCCATGCCAGCCGATTTTACGGCAGTATTAGAAAAATGGCGTAACTATATAAAATATGCCTAAGCAATTGATCAATGTCAATAATGAATTAGTACCCGATGATATAGCTGTTTTTACAGCCAATCACAGGGCTTTACGCTATGGAGATGGTTTGTTTGAATCGATGCGCATGATGAACGGCGAGTTAAAGTTTGCCGATCTACATGCAGACAGGATTCAGCGGGGGATGAAGGCTTTGAAAATTGAAGCGCCTACTAAAATTGATGCTGCTTTCTTACAACAAAAAGCGGAAGAACTATGCCGCGTAAATAAAACGGGAGCTCATGCCCGTTTCCGTTTGAGTGTTTACCGCGATACGGATGGTTTGTATGCCCCCAACTCCAATAAGATGGGCTTCATCCTCGAAAACGCTAAATTGCAAAGCGGTCGATACGAGTGGAATGACAAGGGTTTATTGATTGATGTTTTCACTGAGGTTAGGAAATCTGCAGGAGCACTTTCGAACTACAAAACAGCCAATTCTTTGGTTTATGTTTTGGCTGGCATTTATAAAAACGAACAGCGGTTGGATGAAGCCCTCCTCTTAAACCAGGATGGTTTCTTGTGCGAAGCGATTAGCAGTAATGTGTTCGTGGTTTATAAAAATCAAATTTTCACACCAGCCTTAAGTGAGGGCTGTATTGCGGGAGTGATGCGCCATGTGGTGATTAGTTTGGCCAAAAAGGCGGGGATGCAAGTAATCGAGGCGCAAATTAATCCGGCGGTGTTAGAGGCTGCAGAAGAGATCTTTGTGACCAATGCCAGCAAGGGCATACAGTGGGTGATGGGTTATAAGCTGAAACGTTATTTCAACAAAACTGCAACTTTTCTTTTTGAAGAACTGAATAAGTTATAGACGTACTCCTCTCAAAAACTCCTCAATTCCCATTTTCTTTTTGCCTTCCATTTGCACTTCCAGCAAGTGGATGAATCCATCAGCAGTAGCGAATTTTAAAAAGCTTTTATGATCAGTTGAATAATTACCTACTGGGATATTCGGCTTAATTTTTTCGATACTTACCCTGAATATTTTTAGGTTTTTGCCCAATAAAGTAGTGAATGCTGTCGGGTAGGGACTCAAACCCCTCACCAGATTGAAAATTTGTATCGCCGGAAGGTTCCAATCTATTTTACAATCCTCTTTAAATAATTTTGGTGCATGTTTTTCTTCTTTTGGTGATGATTGTGGTTTTGCCTCCAAGATCCCTTTTTCCAATTGATCTATCGTTTCAACCAGCAGTTTTGCACCCGTTTCTTTCATTCGATCGTGTAGCTCACCCGCGTTTTCTGCCTCGCCTATAGATAGTTTTTCCTGTAGTAAGACATCACCTGTATCAATCTCATGTTTTAGTTTAAAGGTGGTCAAGCCGGTTTCTTTCTCTCCATTCATGATGGCCCAGTTGATCGGGGCTGCCCCGCGATAATCGGGTAGCAGAGAGGCGTGCAAATTGATGGTCCCTTGTGGAGGCATATTCCAAACCATTTCGGGGAGCATTCTAAAAGCTACTACGATTTGAAGATCAGCATTCAGGGCTTTCAATTCGACTAAAAATTCCGGATCCTTTAATTTTTGTGGTTGTAGCACTTTCAAGCCTTTTGCACTTGCAAACTGTTTCACGGCCGATTCGGTAATCGTTTGTCCCCGGCCAGCCGGTTTGTCTGGTGCCGTAACTACGCCCACTATTTCCTTACCCGCATTGATCAAGGCTGCCAAAGAGGCAACAGCAAATTCGGGAGTTCCCATAAAGACTATTCTCATATGTTCATGATCAAGGGTAAAGCAGGTATTTTTTTTGCATCAATTTATATTGACTCAAGGCCGGTTCCCAGCTTAAGCGGATTTCTTCTTCAGATTTTCCAGCAATGATTTGTGCTTTTAGTAAATCTGTGCCGGCTAATTTGTCAAAATTACCCATTTGAGGATGTTTTTTATAATCGAAATAAGAGGCTTTATCCGGATAAGCTTTGTAAAACTGGATCAGCCATTTCAGGTTTAATTGACCACTCTTCTTAAATGATCCAACTGGATACTTTCTTAAATCGATCCCAAAACAAACTTTTCCTAAATGAATCGGATTTTCACTCATTCCGGCAATGGATTGTGGTTTAAACGAAAACTGGTATTTTCCTTTTAATTCTGGACTGCCCAATACCTGAAAGGGATGGTATGTGCCACGACCCTGACTGATAACCGTTCCCTCGAACAAACATAAACTTGGGTAGAGATAAATAGATGCTTGCGTATTTAAATTGGGCGATGGTTTAATAGGGACTTTGTATTCAGTTTGATGCGTATAATTGGCTACTTTCACTATTTTCAATTTGCATTGTACTTGCTTGTTGAGCCAGCCTTCACCGTTGATCATTTGGGCATATTCTCCTAGGGTCATCCCGTGTACAATCGGGACCGGATGCATACCGATGAAAGATTTGAATTTTTCATCTAAAACAGGTCCATCTACATAAAATCCATTAGGATTTGGGCGATCTAACAGCAATAATTCCAATTGGTTTTCTGCACAAGCTTCCATCACGTAATGCAGTGTGGAGATGTAAGTATAAAAACGGGCACCCACATCCTGAATATCAAATATCAAAATATCTAATCCCGCTAAATCTTCTGTGGTAGGTTTCAGGTGCTTTCCATAAAGGGAAATGAGCGGTATGCCTGTCTTCGGGTCGATGCCGTCGGCAACCTTGGCACCATTGCTGTAATCGCCTCTAAAACCATGTTCAGGTGCAAATATTTTCCGAACGTCTATGCCTAAGCTTTTTAAACTGTCGACACTTAATTTATTGCCAATCGTAGAAGTTGCGTTCATGACCATGCCCACCTTTTTACCTTTGAGATAGGGGACATAAAGCTCAGTTTGGTCTGCACCGGTTTTTAATTTGCTCTTGGACGATTGCGCCGAAGAAGCCATCGAAACAAAAAGCAGGACTGTCAATAAGCAGTATTTCATATGAGTGACCAAAAAAATTTGCACCTTTGCTAAGGTACAAAAAATCCATTCAGCGCTTGAATTTCCCTTTTTATCTGGCTCAACGCATCACTTTTAAATCCAAACGGACTTTCTCTAAAATGATTGTCCGGATGGCTGTTTTGGCCATCATGTTGGGCCTATCGGTAATGATCCTCTCTTTGGCAGTTGTTAAAGGTTTCAAGTCGGAGATCAGGGAGAAAATGAGGGCTTTTTCGGGAGACATCCAGATTCTAAAATACGATCTGAATCAATCGCTCGAAACTTCGGCTTTGAAATTAGATTCGAATAAGCTACAGGAGCTGAAACAATCCCAATCCATTGAATTCATTCATCCCATTGCCACTAAAAACGGCATTATAAAAGTGAACAGGGAAGTGGAGGGCGTGGTGTTGAAAGGCCTGGATGCTAGCTACCATTGGAATTGGCTAAAACCATTGATAATTTCTGGAAATATCATCGATTTTAGCGATGAACAGGCTGCACAATCTCAAATTCTGATTTCTAACTATACAGCTTCTCGACTAAAACTGAAAGTAGGAGATGATTTCCTCATGTATTTTGTACAGGAGCCTTTACGAAAACGTAAATTTAAGATTGTTGGGATTTTCAATTTTGGTGTGGAGGATGTGGATAAAACTTATGTCATTGGTGATTTGAATCTGGTTCGTAAGTTGAACAATTGGTCGGAAGGTGAAGTAGGTGCTTATGAGATCCGGGTCAAAGACTTTAAGATGCTGGATCAGCAAGCTGTTCAAATACACGAGCAGCTGGATATCGGTTTGAAGGCTTTTACGGTCAAAGAGTTATACCCGGTTATTTTTCAGTGGCTTTCCTTATTAGATGTCAATACACAAGTGATATTTATCTTGATGTTGGCTGTAGCGATCATCAACATGATTTCTGCTTTAATGATCATGATTTTAGAGAGAACACAGTTTATTGGTCTGTTAAAAGCGCTGGGAAGTTCAAATTGGGCGATTCGAAAAATATTTTTGTATCAGGCCGCCTACCTCATTGGTTTGGGTTTATTGCTGGGAAATATTTTAGGTGTGGGATTGGCTTTGCTGCAGCAATACACACATTTGATTCCACTGGATCCAGAATCCTATTATATGAATTTTGTGCCCATCGAATTACACTTGCTCGATGTACTTTTACTCAATGCAGGCACTTTACTCATTTGTTTATTGGTATTGATCATTCCTTCTATGCTGGTGAGCAGAATTGTGCCTGTAAAAGCGCTCAAATTCAATTAAGCTGATTTACTTTTTGATCAAAAGCTTTCCCGAATAACTTTCTCTATCTCCACTTAGTTTAAGAATGTAAAGTCCCGATGAAAATGGGTTTAAATCAATTTTTTCACCTTTCCATTCCCGTAACAGCAATCGAGTCCCGCTTAAATCGAATATTTCTAATTTGAAAGGAAGTCGACTTGGGTTATCCATCCTAATCTCTACAAAATCTTTCGCAGGATTGGGCGCTAAGTTCAGCTGCTTTCGTTCCATCTGAACGGCCTTTTCATTTGGATAAAAGAAAAAACGTCTTTTAGCTGGAGCTTTAGTTGTATCTACTTCTTGTGCAGCCGACTTAAAATATAAGGCTACACAGATTAGAAAAAAGACCAATTTGAGTGTGGTATTTCTCATGTTTTTTTAATTAGGTTTCTCATAATGAAATTTTAGATGAACTGAAGAACCTACAATCCTGCCCGGGAAATAGATTTGTGGTGGATCGGGTCTGATCTCTTCATTCAATTTCCAGTTTTGCCCTGCTTCTTTAACATATTCTTGTGCTTTAAATAGCACTTCCGGTTCTGTCCAAGGATCTGTGAGTCCTGAAAAAACGGATTGAATGGTCAGTCTTACCAAATAATCCCCATCTTGATCCAGAACTTGCCCGTTTAGCAAGCCGCCTATTAGCTGAGAAGGATTACCTGGAGAAAATCCAACCTGCAAAGGATCATTGGCGTTTATCAAATTTCTAAATTCAAGTGTTCCATCTGGCCTAAATACTTCTGCTACGTAGCTGAAGCTACCCGGAATTGATTGTTTATTGGGTCCAACCAAATCTTGCACATATAGGGTAAATCCTAAATCATACCTGGATGGTGATTTTTGCGTGTTGAATTCCGCCTTACTAGGGTTCACACAATCGGGGTTTGCGCCAATCCCTGCTACATACCATTGATAAATGGATTCGTATTCCAGATTTTCTATATTAACGCTATTTCCAATGGTGGTTTTATTCTCAATAATAGATTCAAAACTGTTTAGTCCGACTTTCTTGTACAGGCTAAATCGGTAATCACTTATACCTGGAAGGGCATCCCATCTCAAATTAACGGACCGGTTTGTTCCCAAGACAACATTTTGATGTGCAGGAATTAAATTTTCAGGTTTTTGAAGATGAATATTATAGGTATCACTTGTCGCTGGCCCGAAAACCAAATTATTATTTCTGTCTTTTACTCCCGCACTTAGCTGCCATTCGTAAGTGTTAAAAGGCTCACTTACCTGAATAATCGGGGGTGATTTTAGCTCTTGGGTCTCTCCAAATGCCACAATTTGTTGATTACTCAGCTTCTTAATGCTGTATTGATAAAAAGATGCACCTTCCGTAGGGTCCCATCTTAAAACAACCGGTTTGCCAATTTCTATACAGCTTAGTGGAACAATTATCGGTTTTGGAATTAAGTTTTTATCTACAACAATATGGAATGGGGATGGAGTTTCGCCTTCCTCTATGCTTGGAATAAATGGAGGTACGGGATCTTTGATAGGAACAAAAGTCCATCCGTAAGTATGTCCATCTTCGAGATAATCGCTTGCACTCAGTTTAATATCTAAAATACTTGGATGTGAATGGTAATTCCTCCATTCTGGATCCTGTAAATCACCATTCAGGAAGAAACGGCTTAAGTAGCGGTCGGCTCGGGGTTCTTCACTGGTGGCACTAATTTGCAGTGTACCCAACATGGGTAAATGGGTATAGTCGGCAGGTATACCCAATGTTATTTTAGGAATATCCGTTTTGAACCTAATGCGTTTTGAAAAATTGCTCAGTGCATCTGGATATGCTGCTTTCTCATCCGCATCCAAGCGCAGGTAATTTACATTACTCATTAGCGGGCCACGTACTCTTTTTACACCTTCCGGAGATCCTGTTTTAGCTTTGGCTGCAATTTTCCAGGTGTAAGAATTATCTTTTCCCATGGCCAATTGATGGTACACAACGGCTACATCTTCATCATAGGGTCTATCTATGCTGATGCTTTGCTCCGGGATGTTTCCAGAATGTTCCGCTATTTTTAAGGTATAGCCTTCAGCCCCAATAATACTGGTCCATTGAAAAGGAGTTTCCCAGGCCCTTGCCAAGTTGCCTTCTCCAGGAATGAGTTCATTGGGAGCATCAATGTCAGCTGTATTGAAAGTATAGGTAGGTGTCCATTTTTCTTTGCCTTGCAGCGACATGCAGAAAACGGGATCCGGACTACTATCGCAATTGCTGCCCACTCCAATATTTCTGTTGCCAGATTCGAGCAAATGAGAACGCCAATAATATGTCTTCCCCGGTTGTAAATTAAGCCTGCCGAAACTCATTCCATTATTTAAATCTGGAGAGCTGTAGTTCAAGAATCGATATACCAAAGCTACCTGATCATCAAATTTCGGACTCTCGCTGACTTCAAAAACCCTGCTACTTTCGTAAAGTGGATATTCTACCTCAATGCCCAGTTTTGCGGACCATGGATAGATGACTTGTCCGTTTTCCGGATTGGTTTTTAAGTTTTGAGCGTATTCCGGTAAATTCATCACAGCAGCCCAGGCATCATGCAGGGCAATGTATTCTTTGCTTTTTTGGTCATAACCCAAACTATGCAGCACCTGGTGGGTAGCCAACCTAAATTCTTCAAATGTGCCATGCAGGGGAATGAGACCGTAGGCTTTCCATATAATTTTCAGGGCCAGGTCATTTGCTATTGGAAAAACAAAGTAAGTGTTCCCCTTTTCGTTACGATAGCCATTTGCTTCATTAGTGCCATGCACCAATAAGTAATACCAGAAATAGAGCAACGAAGCATTTCTGGAAGGATACACCAAATCCCAGTTTTGGCCTTGGTATAATTTAGGCATGCTGGCATATTCCGGGTGAGCAAAATCCAATAACTGAGGATTATTGGGGATGTTCTCGCCTAAAGTCCAGATTTGTGGTTTGATGTAAGGAGCGCCCGTCTGATACTGATTTTTCACATTCAGGGCAAATATTTGACCTATGCCGGTTCTGAGGGACTCCCATTCTGGATTTGCGTAATCCTGATTAATGTTTTGATCACTTTTCAGGAAATGATTAATGCCAGAAAAATAAGTTTGTACCACAGCATCCAGGTCTGAGGCATCTGCTGTGTATGGATAGTAATAAGTGCGACTTGGAATATCAAAAACTGCTTTGCTATGTCCCGGATCTCCTAAAATATTATGGATTTGAATACTGCCATCACCTAGGGGGCCGATATGATCAAAATGTTTCTTGAACCAATTATTGGTGTATTCCGTGGCCCAATGTATGCCTACCGACGACTTCGAAATATCTGCATTGTTTTCTGGATGAAAGATCTGGTCTCCATCAGCATCGATTGCTAATTCTGCCTCACTAGTGTTGGGGTTGAATTGTTTTGTTTGGATGCCGGGCTGGTCGGCACAGTTTTTTAATGAAAATAATGGTCCGCTTGCAGGATCTTGTCCTATTGTTGTTTTCAGGGTTTTGAAATTTACTTTACCATTAAACCAGCTAAGTCCTGTATTAGGAGCATCACAATTAGGGTTATTGGTATTTGGGTCCCACTTCTTGCCAACTCCTACAGCATACCATGCATTCATTACTTGTTGGTAAGCATGAGAGCCAATAGGGTACCCCAGCTCTTGAATGACCTCAAGTGTGGCTGCCCGCACATCATGGAATTTAGACTGATAGGTTAATTTTTCTGTAAAGGTTTTAAATACCAACTGAAGGGCCAATTTATAGGTGGCCTCTTTATCCCCAGGGATGAGCGGCGTCAGACTATATAAATCATCATCATTCCAACTATCATCCACCGTTCCAGATTTAATAGAATTGACCAAATAGAACCAGTAGTTCATGATTTCTGCATTGGCATGAGGGTCATAATCGGGTCTGTCCGGAAATCGATAGTACCTGCCCATATAGGTATTGGGGAATTTCCGCATTTTGGGTATGTCAAATGGCCTCAAGGCTTTATTGAATATATCGTTACCCTGATGGAAGCCAATTCTCCAGTTTGGCTCATCAAACTTACCTGGCCCGTACCAATTATCCATTGAGAGTCCCATGATATCACAGAATGACTCGGCTAAAGCATCCATTTCCGGGTGCATCATCGGGTTGGGGATAATCGGGTCATCAATGATATCATCACCAGAGGGTGGTGGACCTAAGGCTTCTAAAATGATGCCATGACTAATCTCATGTCCGATGATATCTCTACTTACATCGGGGTGTATATATGAATAATTATTCAAGCTGATGATCTTCTTTTGCGTACTAAAGCCTGTAGGTAATTCCCTGCTCAGCACGGCACTGATGCAGGTATTCCCTGCTTTGTCAAAACCGTTCCAGTTGAATAGCTCATGGGTAAAAGCGCTGAATTTTTGGATTCCCTCTAAAACGCTTACACCCAATTCGCTTTCTAAAGGGTTGTAAAACCAGNGTTCTGGACGTTTGTTAAGATGNGCCATNGTGTTAAATGGGCCATTATAATGAAGAAAATTAGCATTTGGTCGAATGATACTGGCAAATGGAGCAACTATAAATCTATTAATTTCNGGATCCTCAAAAAGTCCAACTACTTCATTACTGGCATAAATTCCTAGTGCAGGAGCTTTAATTGCACATAAGGCAATACCTGTGGTATAAGGCGGGATAAATGGCATGGGAACCACGCTTCCGTCATATTCATTTATTACGAATGGTAAGAAAACCATTCCGTATAAATTTTGTCTGCCATAGTAGGATGTCGTAGCTTTTTCAATCATGTACGGAAATGAATTGTACAAGGTGCCCACCACTCCGTTTCTGTACATATCGTTCCTCAGGGCATCAAACTGGCTATAGGATTTGGCGCTTATTAAACAAAACCCTATTGAAATGCCCAGAAATAAATTAATCTTAAATTGTTTTTTGATAAGGTTACAGGCGAAAAACTTTGTAATTCTACCCATAAAAATGATTTGCTTTTTGTAAAAATCTGTGAAATAGAGTTCAATAAAAAGATTAACAGAAATACAAGGGTGTTGTTTTGACAGGGAATGTCAATTAGCCGATAAGCTTCAATAATTGAAAAAAGGATTTTTTAGAGAAGTGTTACGTTTAGGCTTTTTTTGCTTCTTCCCAAAAAAAATCCATTTCCGCTAAGGTCATGTCTTTCAGATTTTTACCTGATTGCTGAGCCTTATTTTCGAGATATTGAAAGCGTTTGATAAATTTCTTATTAGTTTTTTCCAAAGCGTCTTCGGGGTTGATATCGATGAAGCGGGCGTAATTGATCAAAGAAAACAAGAGGTCGCCAAATTCGCTCTCTGCTTTTTCCTTGTCAATGGCTTTGTTGTCTGCAGTGTCGAATTCTGCCTTGAATTCCTGCAGTTCTTCTTCCACTTTTTGCCAAACCTGGCTTTTATCTTCCCAGTCAAAACCGACACCCCGGGCTTTTTCCTGTATGCGTGAAGCTTTAATGAGCGCTGGTAGAGAAGAGGGCACACCGGAAAGCACAGATTTGTTCCCTTCCTTCAATTTCAACTGTTCCCAGTTCTTCTTTACGTCATCTTCATTATTCACCACTACATCTCCGTAAATATGCGGGTGACGGGATATGAGTTTATCACAAATGCCATTCAGTACATCAGTAATGCTGAAAGCATTGGTTTCTGATCCAATTCGGGCATAAAAAACCAAATGCAACATGATGTCACCCAATTCCTTTCGAATTTCCTCCATATCACCATCTAAAATGGCATCCGACAGTTCGTAGGTTTCCTCAATGGTGAGGTGGCGCAGGCTCTCAAAGGTCTGTTTTTTATCCCAAGGGCATTCTTCCCTTAAGGTATTCATGATGCTTAACAAACGTTCGAAAGCGCTAGAAGGTGTAGTTGCCGGAGCTGGGGGAGTATGGGCCATGCAGTAAAAATACAGAAATGAACATAAAAAATCCCCTTGGAGGATTTCCCAAGGGGATGAGGTATTGCTTAATTTAATTTAAAGTTTAGAAGTGATCTCTGCGCTTAGCGGATCAACTTTCGAAGGAAAATACGCTACATAATTCCCTTTTTCGTCGATCAGGAATTTGCCGAAGTTCCAGCCAACGGTTATATCCTGAACGCCGTTATTTTCTTTCTGGCAGAGCCACTGGTAAACCGGATGTTGTCCTTTACCTTTCACGTCAATCTTTTCAGTCATTTGGAAAGTTACACCATAATTTTTCTGACAAAATGCACCGATCTCATCCGCAGTTCCAGGTTCCTGACCCAGGAACTGGTTACAAGGTAAGCCAATCACGATGAGCTTATCTTTATAACGCTCCTGCAATTTCTGCAAACCATCATATTGTGGGGTGTAACCGCACTTAGAGGCAGTATTCACCAGTAATACTTTTTTGCCTTTAAAGTCTTTGAAATTGATGGTTTTCTTGCCATCCAGACTTTTGATAGACAAGTCGTAGAACGATTTACCGCCTACGGTATTGACTTCATTGCCTTTTTGAAAAAAGTTCAGGTAGTATAAAACTGCTGTTCCAGAAAGGATCAATACGGCAGCAGAAAGTAATATCTGTTTCATATGGGTTTTAATTTTGATCTAATTTAAATGATATTTTGGTGATAAAAAGTATAAATTGTGTCAGATTCGACTCTGCACAATTTCCGTACTTTTGTGGTATGAATTTAAGTCCCAAGCCTGCAAAAGATTCTTTCATCGTGATGAATGAGTTGGTTTTGCCCAACGATACCAATACCCTAAATAATTTAATGGGAGGTCGCCTCTTGCATTGGATGGATATCGCGGCAGCCATTGCTGCACAGAAACACTCCAATCGTATCGTGGTGACGGCTTCGGTAGATAATGTTTCTTTTCACCACCCGATCAAATTGGGCGATGTGGTAACGCTGGAAGCAAAAGTGACCCGTGCTTTCAATACCTCCGTAGAAGTTCGTCTTGACGTTTGGGCCGAAAATATTCCTTCAGGTACCCGATTTAAATCGAATGAGGCCTATTATACCTTTGTGGCTTTGGCCGAAAATGGTAAAACCGTTCCAGTACCACCGGTGAGCATTGAAACCGAAGAGGAAAAAAAGCTGTATGATGGGGCGCTTCGTCGCCGTCAGCTGCGTTTGATTTTAGCTGGTCGGATGCAGCCGGATGAGGCTACCGAGTTGAAGGCACTTTTCGTGAAAGAGTAAGCTTAGCTGCCCAGTTCGAGAATCCGGTCAAATTCCGCTGACTTCAGGGGCATCACCGATAAACGCCCCTGACGTACCAAAGAAATGTCTTTTAAGCGATCATCAGCTTTAATTTGAGCTAAGGTTACCGGATTTTTTAAGGTTTCCACCGGTGACAGATCCACAACCACCCAATTGGTATCGTCAGTTGTTGGATCTTGGTAAAACTCTTTCACCACTTTAGCCACCCCAACCACACACATGCCTTCGTTACTGTGGTAAAACAACACTAAGTCGCCCTCTTTCATGGCTTTCAGGTTGTTGCGGGCCTGGTAATTGCGAACGCCATCCCAAAAAGTGCGTCCATCCTGATTGAATTTTTCCCAGCTGTACTTAAAAGGTTCCGATTTTACTAACCAGTAGTTCATATGTTTCAATTAATGGATGATTTTATAGATCAGTTCTTTCAGCAGGTCGCCATCGCTCAGGTTGCCTGTAGCGTCAACGCCCTTTGATTTTAGGTCGTATTCTCTTAAAAAGTTGAAAATACGGAAGAGCTTGGCTTTGTCATAATTCCGGCCAGCAATCTCATAATCTTTTACAAAATAAGGATTGACACCCAATTCCCGGGCTAATCCCTGCGGACTGCGATCTGTGGCATAATGGTATTTCAATACTTTACTGAAATAGGTGTTCAAAACGCCCAGCACCATTTGTATGGGATTCGATTTGGGGTTTGCACCAAAATAATCCACGATCTGGTTCGCCTTGATTACATTTCGTTTGGCCAGTGCATCCTGCAATTCAAACACATTGTATTCTTTGCTGATACCGATATTATCCTGAATCTGTTCGGGTGTGATTTCATGTCCAGGTGCCAGGTTCAGGAACAGTTTTTCCAGTTCATTGGCAATTTTGGACAGGTCGTTGCCCAGGTATTCGGCCAGCAGGGCAGCCCCCCGGGCATGCATGCCAAAACCTCTTTCCCGAACAAAATCTTCAATCCAACCCGGAATTTTATTATCGTACAAAGCCGCTGATTCAAAAACGATTCCGTTCTTTTCTATGGCCTTGTAGGTTTTCTTGCGCTTGTCGAATTTGCCGTATTTATGACAGATGACCAAAATGGTGCTGGACAGCGGATTTTCCAGATAAGCCAACCAGGGATCGGTAGATTTTTTGTCCTCTTCTTCCTTGCCCCATTTCACTTCCTGCGCCTCTTTGATGAGTACAAATTGAAATTCGCTCATCATGGGGTAACGTTTCACCGTATTCAGGATGGTAGCCACATCGGTATCTTTTCCGTATAAAATGGTCTGGTTGAAGCCTTTCTCAGCTTCGGTCAGTACCGATTTTTCCAGCATTTCGCTGAGCTTATCAATATAATAAGGCTCCTCGCCGTGCAGCAAGTACACGGGTTTGAATTTTCGGTTTTTAATGTCTTTGAGGAGCTCGTTAATGGTCATCGGGATGCCAAATTACAAATATTCCAGCCATTTTTCTGAACTTAGCAGCCAATGGCTGTATTCGAACCCGTTCCATTAAATCTTCCGGTTTATCCGCTGCGTTTAAAAGACGAAGGTGCACAGCGATTTGTGTTCGATGAAGTTCGCAAAAAGTTCTTGATCCTAACACCCGAAGAGTGGGTACGTCAGCATCTGGTGCACTTTTTGATTCGGGAAAAACAGTTTCCTAAAAGCCTGATCCAGTTGGAAGGCGGTTTGAAATACAATGGTTTGCAGAAACGGAGTGATATCCTGGTCTATAGCCAGCAGGGAGAAAAATTGCTATTAGCCGAATGCAAGGCGCCTTCAGTAAAAATTACCCAGGAAGTTTTTGATCAGATTGCCCGCTATAATTTTGTGCACCGGGTGCAATGGCTCTTGGTGAGCAATGGGCTGGAGCATTATTGTTGCAAACTTGACTGGAAGACAGAAACATATCAGTTTTTGGCCGAGCTTCCTCGCTTTTCAGAACTCCAAACTCCAAACTGACAAATCCAAACTCTACAAGGCTGCCAGACTCTCCTTCAAACTCTGGATCTTCGCTTCGGCATCCGCCTTTTTCTGCTGCTCGTTGGCCACAATTTCCGGCTTGGCATTCTGCACAAAACGCTCATTGCTCAGTTTGGCTGTTACCGATTTGAGAAAACCTTCCAAATATTCCAGCTCCTTGCTGATGCGTTCTTTTTCGGCATCGGCATCAATATTATTGCCTAGCGGGATGAAAAACTCGTCGGTTCCAGCCAGGAAGGAAGCAGTTCCAGCCACTTTTTCGCTGGTCATTACAAACTCGCTGATATTGGCCAGCTTGGCGATCATTGCCTGATATTTATCGAAGGATATACCTGAATTGGCTTTAATATGCAGAATCAGGGCTTCTTTTGGAGATATTTGCTTGGCATTGCGCACATTGCGGATCTCGGAAATAACCTGTTTCACAACTTCAAAATCTTTCAATAAAACTGCATTTACAGCTCCTGCTTTTGGATATGGTGCCACGATACAGCAATCCATCTCCGTCCGCTGACCGAACAGTTCGTCATGCCATAATTCTTCACTCAGGAAAGGCATGAAAGGGTGGATCAGTTTCAGGATGCGTTCAAAGAAAGACTTGGTCGCCTCAAAACTCGCTTGATCGATGGGTTGCTGATAGGCTGGTTTTACCATTTCGAGGTACCAGGCACAGAAATCGTCCCAAACCAATTTATAAATGCCCATCAATGCGTCTGATAAGCGATAGTTATTGAAATCTTCTTCAATTTGACTTAAAGCATGATTGAAATTGCTCTCAAACCAGTCGATGGCTTGCTGGTTAGGATTGACCAGGCTGGCATCCACTTCCCAGCCTTTCACTAAACGGAAGGCATTCCAAATTTTATTTGCAAAATTTCGGCCCTGTTCGCACTGGCTTTCATCGAACATGATGTCGTTACCGGCAGGGGAACAAAGCAACATGCCCACACGAACGCCATCGGCACCATATTTTTCAATCAGTTCGATCGGATCGGGTGAATTGCCCAAAGATTTCGACATTTTACGACCGATCTTATCACGAACAATACCGGTGAGGTACACATTTTTAAATGGTGCTTCACCACGGAATTCGTGTCCGGCCATGATCATACGAGCCACCCAAAAGAACAAGATCTCCGGCGCAGTGACCAGGTCATTGGTCGGATAGTAGTATTTTATGTCAGCATTAGTAGGGTCTTTAAATCCATCAAAAACCGAGATCGGCCATAACCAGGAGGAGAACCAGGTATCTACCACATCCTCGTCTTGCTTCAAGTCGTTGATGCTGATTGCTGAATCAATTTTTTGGGCTTCTGCAAATGCCTCATCAAGGGTTTTGGCAATCACGAATTCTCCGTTTGGTAAGTACCATGCCGGTATTTGCTGACCCCACCACAACTGGCGGCTGATACACCAGTCCTTCACATTTTCCATCCAATGACGGTAAATGTTGATGAACTTATCCGGGATCAGTTTTACTTCGCCATTTAACACATACTCCAGAGCAGGCTTGGCCATTTCGTCCATTTTGCAGAACCACTGCATGGACAGTTTCGGCTCAATTACCGCATCAGTTCGCTCAGAGTAACCTAACTGTGATTTGTTATCTTCTACTTTATCCAAATTGCCGGCTTCCTCGAGCATTACCGCAATTTTTTTGCGGGCAGCAAAACGGTCTTCTCCAATCAAAATTTCAGCTTTCTCGTTCAGCTTGCCATCATCATCCAAAATGTCAATCACGGGCAGTTTGTGCTTGATACCCAGCTCATAATCGTTCAAGTCGTGGGCAGGGGTCACCTTTAAACATCCGGTACCAAAATCCATGGTCACATATTCATCGGCTATAACCGGAATTTCTCTATTGATCAGGGGAATCAGTACTTTTTTACCTACCAAATGCTGATAACGCTCATCATTTGGATTCACACAGATCGCCGCATCGGCCATGATGGTTTCCGGACGGGTAGTGGCTACAATAATGAATTTGTTGGTTTCGCCAACAATTTGGTATTTGATGTAATGAAGCTTCTGGTTGACTTCCTTCCGGATTACTTCTTCATCCGAAACGGCTGTTTTGCCTTGCGGATCCCAGTTTACCATGCGTACACCACGGTAAATCCAGCCTTTTTTATAGAGGTGGATGAAGGTGTCGATCACCGCTTCCGAAAGGGATTCTTCCATAGTAAAGCGGGTACGGTCCCAATCGCAGGAAGCGCCTAATTTTTCTAGTTGTTTCAGGATGATGCCGCCGTATTTCTCTTTCCACTCATAGGCATATTTCAAAAATTCTTCGCGGCTCAGTTCTTTTTTGCTGATCCCTTGCTCTTTCAACATGGCCACCACTTTAGCTTCAGTGGCAATCGAGGCATGGTCGGTTCCAGGCACCCAGCAAGCATTTTTACCTTGCATACGGGCCCGGCGAACGAGCACATCCTGAATGGTATTGTTCAACATATGGCCCATGTGCAGTACGCCGGTCACGTTTGGCGGGGGAATGACGATGGTGTAAGGCTCACGCTCATCGGGTACCGAACGGAAAAACTTCTTGTCCATCCAGTAGCTGTACCATTTGTCCTCTGCTTCTTTAGGGCTATATGTTTTAGAAATGCTCATTCGTAAAATGCTGAAGCGCAAAAATAGCGTTTATTGCTAATTATCCCTATTTATTTAGTGATTTGAGCTTATTTATTGTGTGGCTTTGTATTTGTTTTATTTGAACCGCTATTCTTACATTACTCCTTGAATAAACTTTGATTGATCCTATAATTTTTTAGTGGGGGTTTTCGTTATAGCCTTATGATCTGGCTCTATAGAATTTGTTTAATTCTGAATACGATTTTATTGGTTTATGCCTTTTTAAATATCAAAGTTTCGGGTACTTATAACAGGGCGATTATTCTCTGTATATTCATTCTATTATTTTTTATGGCTGCCGCATTGGTGTTAAAAAATTATTATGAGCGGATTAACTCAGCCATTATGCTATTAGCTATCCCACTATTTCCGGTCTTGCTTTTTCTTTTGTTTTTACTGATCATGTTCATCATTAAGCCCGATTTTAAGTAAAATCTTTGTTTATTCGATATCTGGAGATCACAAATGACTTAATTCTAATTTAGCTTAGTTAGAGATTGGCGTATATTTACGCATCAATGGAAAATAATTGGGTTATAACCGGGGATGGATCCCGAACACTTTTCAATCCAGCAATAGGAGAACACTATCATTCTAAACATGGCGCTTTTAATGAAAGTAAACATGTTTTTTTGCAGTCTGGTCTGGTTCATTTTTTACAGATGAATTCTTCCAGGCAGGTTTCTGTTTTAGAAGTTGGATTTGGGACGGGGCTAAATTTCCTATTGAGTGCTGATTATTGCACTCAGAATCACATCAATTTAGAGTATTTAGGTATAGAAGCTTTTCCATTGGATAGAGATTTAATCTCAGAAACAGGTTATCAAAATTACCTGAGCATCGAACTTTGGGAGCGTTTTTTAGCGGTCTATCCGAATGCTTTAAATCAACGAATGGAATTGAACGCAAATTGTCGTCTATCCATTGATCAATCTAAATTAGCTGATTTTATAACCCAAGATCAGTTTGATATCATCTATTTCGATGCTTTTGCAGCCATCCACCAACCCGAAATGTGGACTACCGAAGCTTTAGAAAGAGTCTGCCAATACCTTAAGCCCGGCGGTGTATTTGTGACCTATGCCATTACAGGTAATTTGAAACGAAGCATGAAATCTTTGGGCTTCAGTATTGAAAAAGCACCCGGTGCCCCCGGAAAACGGGAAATGCTGAGGGCGACCAAATTCTAACGGTTTACCGAATTGATCTGATTGAAACCTACCAGCTCATCCCAACGTCCACCCGGTTTGCGATAATAAATCAAGATTTGATAATCATTTTCAGTTTCAAAATGATTCCCTTCAAATCGGGAGTAATCTCTTTTGCCATTTTTATCAACCCATATATATTGATAATCGTAGATTCCTTGTTTTAAAAAAGCTTTGCCTTCAAAACGTTTGGAATTTTCTGAATAGGTCAGTTTGTTTTCCTCACGCAATTGGAAATCATTAAAAGCTCCTAAAACATATACAGCTCCGTTTTCGGCGGGTTGAGGGCTACTTAAGCGGAAATTTATCCAGGCATAATCGCCTTCGGTTCTACTATTACTTCCTTCCTGGCTACGGATGAAAAAGGCGCCATTTTCATCAAAACTAAATGCATAAGCGCTTCTGTTACTAGAGGATTCACTGCTTAAAAACACCTGATTGATGCTATCGCGTTTAATTGAACCAATACGTTCCGATTGAAAGCGAAAGCTGCGGATGTCAAATCGTCTGAACTCATTTATGCCTTCAAAATTCAAAGTATGGATATCATTATAAACCAATTGGTCGGACCTAATAAAGCTCGGTCGCTCCACACTTTGTATGATGTCGTCCCGTCGGTTTTGAAAAACCCTTGTTTTGATATCCAGATAGGGGTTCTGAATGGTTAAATTAGCGGTGTAGACCACAAAATTCAATTTCTGGTATTCGTTTCTACGGTCCAGCTGATTGGAGCGAATGATTTCGGCACCAATATTGAGTTGTGGCCTTAATACATAAAAGCGGCGGGTGAGCAGTAGTTTTCTTTGATCTGCATCTTCATAAACTTTCAGCAGGTAATTGCCCGCAATTTTGGGTTTGATACTGAGGTTGGGCAGCGTGATTTCGTAATGAGTGAATTTTTGGAGCGTATTAAAAGAACTGCGGTAATCGTTGATGCGTTCTTCTGGGAAGCTTTCCAGGTATTCAATGGGAGAGAGGCGGCTGCTGTTCCAGTCTGCATCGCAGTGCTCAACCGAATAAAATAAGTTCCGGAATCCGGGACGAAGGTCATCAAATGTTAGCAGGAGTTCCTCATTACTGCCCAATGTGTAAACCGGAAACGACTGTTCTTTTTTACGGTTGTAGAATTCAACCGTTTTTATTTCGGGCAGATAAACGTGGTTGCTATATTTTAACTCCTGTAATGGAGCTGAAATATTTAATTGCTTTTGTTTACGTTGTGCAAACGTGAAGGGCAAAGCAGCAAATAATAGGATCAAACATCCTGTAAAGCTGATCAGGATTCTATTTCCATGATTTTTCCGGCTAGTTCTTCCCATACTTGATGTTTGTACTGCAAATTAGCTTTTAATTCCTCATAACGGCTATTTGCTGCAGAAAGTTTTGCTGTATCGGCATAAATTTCGGGTTTGCCGAGTGCTTCTTCTGCCAATTTTACTTCATTTTCCAATTCGGCTACTTCTGCTTCAAGGTTTTGTAATTGCTGGTTCAGCTTTTTTAATTCCTTGTTCTTATCAGGATTTTCGCTCTTGGGCGAAGTTTCCTTTTTATCTTCTTTCTTTGGAGCAGGTGCAGCAGTTTTTGCGCCACTCACTCTTTTGCTACTCCATTCTTCGTATTCGGCATAAGTGCCCGGATATTCCTTAATCTCCTGATCTTCAATGAACCAGATCTTGTTGGCTACATTATCCAGCAAATAGCGATCGTGGGAAACCACAATAAATGTCCCTTCGTATTGCTTTAAAGCCTGAATCAGGATGTTTACCGATTGGATGTCGAGGTGATTGGTCGGCTCATCCAAGATCAGGAAATTGGCATCGGCTGTTAAAGCTTTCGCCAGTGCCACCCTCGACTTCTCTCCTCCTGATAGGACTTTGATCTTCTTAAATACATCATCTCCAGTAAAGAGAAAACATCCCAGAATAGATCTTAATTCAGTTTCGGTATGTTTTGGGGCGAAGTTCTGAAGCTCGTTTAAAATCGTATTGTCCATATGGAGGGCTTCCAGCTGATGCTGAGCAAAAAAGGTCTGGGTTACATTATGCCCGCTCTCGCAAAGTCCTTCAAACTGTTTATCCGTTCCGGCTACAATTCTTAAGAGGGTAGATTTACCACGTCCATTGGCCCCGATGAGTGCAATTTTATCACCCTTTTCAATGGTCCCAAATGCATTATTCAGAATGGGCAAGCCCGGGTATGATTTATGGATATGTTCCATGCGAACCACATGGCGCCCCGATTGCTTGCTGAACTTAAAACTGAAATTTACGGTTGGATTATCGTCATCCACATCGTCTACTCTTTCCATTCGCTCCAAAGCTTTGATCCGCGATTGTGCCATTTTTGCCTTACTCGCTTTGGCACGGAAACGTTCAATTAATCTTTCTTCCTGGCGGATTTTAGCCTGCTGGTTTTTAAACTGATTACTTTGAATTTCTTCGCGTAAGCCTTTTTCTTCTAAATAAAAGCTGTAATTACCTGCGTAGGGAGTCAGTTTTCCCTTGCGTGATTCTACAATTCTGTTCACCACCCGATCCAGGAAGTAACGGTCGTGAGATACAATTACAATTGCCCCTTCAAATGCCTGCAGGTATGTTTCCAACCATTTTATGGAAGGTAAATCGAGGTGGTTGGTTGGCTCATCGAGCAATAAGATATCCGGGTTTTGTAATAAGATCTTGGCCAGGATCACCCGCATGCGCCATCCTCCTGAAAATTCAGACAGTCGACGCTTGGTGTCAGCATCACTGAACCCCAAACCGGCAAGAATCTCGTGGGCACGGTATTCAATTTGATAACCACCTAAGGCTTCAAATTCGTGTTGTTTATCGCTGAGTTTGTGGAGGAGGTCTTCAGAATAATCCGTCTCCAGCTTCTTTAACAAATTTTCAATTTCGTCATGCAATTGGTTCTGGCGTTCAAATGCTTCCATCGCCACATGCAGAATGGTATTATCGGCTTGCGAAGAAAGCAGGTCCTGGTTGAGGTAACCCATCTTCAGGTCCTTGGCCATAGAAATGGTGCCGCTGGTTGGGGTATATTCGCCTACAATGAGCTTGAGCAAAGTAGTTTTACCGGTTCCGTTGGCACCGATTAGGCCCGTTTTATCGCCCGGCTTGATGTGCCAATTGGCATCGTCGTACAGTGCTCGGGCACCAATTTCAAAAGTGAGGTTGTTAATTGCGATCATGAAGCCGCAAAAGTACGGTTTTATTGCCATTTTTCAGGCCACCGGCCAGCAAATAAGGGATAGATTACTGCGGAGCAGATAAATGTTTAAATTTGGGGAATGTATCCTTTCATCCGCTNCATTTTATTTCAGTTCGATCCGGAAAAAATTCACCATGTGGTCACTGGTATGTTGAAACGTTTTTTGCGTTTTTCAATTCTCAGGAAGTCTGTTCAGGGTGTTTATCGCTTGCAGCATCCTGCATTGGAAAGGGAAGTTTTCGGATTGAAGTTTAAAAATCCGGTTGGTTTGGCCGCCGGTTTCGATAAGAACGCACAATACGTTGAAGAATTTGCTGCTTTGGGTTTTGGTTTTATCGAGATTGGTACCGTAACGCCGTTGCCGCAACCGGGCAACGATAAGCCTCGAATGTTTCGCCTGCCGGCGGATGAAGGTCTAATTAACCGAATGGGATTCAATAACCAGGGAGTGGATGTGGCGGCCAGTCGTTTGAAACAGCTCAAACGCGATGGCCTGATCATTGGTGGAAACATTGGTAAAAATAAAAACACACCGAACGAAGATGCTGTAAAAGATTACCTGATCTGCTTTGAGCGCTTATTTGAGGTAGTGGATTATTTCGTGGTGAATGTGAGTTCCCCCAATACCCCGGGTTTGCGGGAGCTACAGGAAAAAGCACCATTGACGGCCCTGTTGCATGAATTGCAGGCAAAAAATAACCAGAAGAGTGCACCAAAGCCAATTCTATTAAAAATTGCCCCCGATTTGAGTCAGTCGCAGCTGGATGATATCGTGGAGATTGTTCAGGAAACAAAAATTGCCGGAGTGATTGCTACCAATACCACGCTGAGTCGTGAAGGCTTATCTTCAGCAGAAAATCTTAGAAATGAGGCAGGCGGCTTAAGTGGAAAACCTTTGAGCAAACGTTCTACAGAAGTGATCGCTTATCTGCACCATAAATCCAAAGGCGCTTTCCCGATCATTGGAGTGGGAGGGATTCATTCGCCTGCCGATGCTCTGGAGAAATTGCAGGCTGGTGCTAGTTTGGTACAGCTATATACAGGCTTTATATATGAAGGCCCCGGGCTGATCAAGGCCATCAATCAACAAATTCTTAGCAATTAAGCATAAAAAAACCCGGTTAATTGCTCAACCGGGAAAAAATAGAATTACAGGTTTCGAACCCTGCAAATTCCAATATATTTCAATTACTTGGCTTTAGCTGCAATCTGAGCCAAAACAGCATTGTTTTTTGCAACCTGGCTGCTGGCTTTCTCTTTAGAACGGCTACCGGTTTCAATATTGTGAGCCAGTTTTAAGAATTGAACTTCTAAGCGAGAAACTGTTTTGTTTCTTCTGTCTTTTCTTTTTAAGCGAGTTACTCCCATTGTTTTAGTTTTTAAAGTTTTTTACTGGAGGTCGGAAGCGGATTCGAACCGCTGTAAAAGGTTTTGCAGACCTCTGCCTAGCCACTCGGCCATCCGACCCTTGTTTTAAGGCTTGCAAAAATAGTAAAATATTATTTCTATCAACTAAAGTTAAGGGCTTTTCTTCTTATTTCTGAACAACAAATTCCGGCACTTACTGCAACATTGAGAGATTCTGAATGTCCGAAACGTGGAATGGTGATGTGATGGGCACACTTTTCTAAAATTTCAGGCCTGATTCCGTTGCCTTCATTTCCCAAAATAAGAATCCCCTCTTCGCCAAAATTGGTCTCATAAATTGACTTCCCGTTCAAAGCGGTGGCATAAGTTGCCATATGATTTTCTGCCAAGAATGGGAGCAAATCTGTATAAACTACTTTGACCCTAGCTAAGGATCCCATACTGGCTTGTACCACTTTTGGATTGTATGCTTCTACCGTATCCAAAGTGCAAATCAGGTATTTCATGCCAAACCAGTCCGCAGTACGAATGATGGTACCCATATTGCCGGGGTCTTGTATGCCATCTAACATTAAACTAAAGTTGCCTTTTAATCTTTTTGGGTCTAATTTTTGTTGCTCGGGTATACGAACAACAGCCAATAGGTCTTGAGGGGTATTTAGGCTGCTAATTTTCGATAATTCTTCAGGTTTAACTTCTTCGAGCTTTATATTCCCGGAGATTTTGTCCAATTTTGAAAGAATAGCGGGTGTATGGTAAATGGTCTCAATCCGATAGTCAGATTGGAGAAATTCGGCAACAGATTTAAAGCCTTCAACGAGAAAAAGCCCCTGTTCTTTACGCTGTTTTTTCAGTTGTAAAGATGTTAGAAAACTGATCTGTGATTTTGAAAGCATAATGGCAAACTGCAAATATATTTTTACAATAATACTGCTTTTTGGACTCTTTTTAGTTTCCGGATGCTCTTCTACCCGCTATCTGGAAAAGGAACAAGTATTGGTTAAGAAGGTGGATTTAGAAAATTTCGACTCCCGTTTTAAAGAACAAGCAGGCGATTATGTTCAACGTGACCTAAGGCCCGCATCTGCCCTTAACTTAATGCTTTACAACTTGGTGAACACCAAAAAAGGGAAATATCGTAAAGACAAAATTAAAAAATTGGGTCAGGCGCCTGCCATCTTGGATAGCTCGCTTGTAGAAATCTCCAGGCTCGAAATACAGAAATTTTTAGCTACAAAAGGTTTCTTGAAGGCCCAAGTGAAGAGTGAGATCGAAGTGCAGGATCAAAAGGCGAAGGTCAAATTTATTGCCAATGCCGGACCTGAATTTAGACTGAGGGATATTCAATACCTTTTTCCGGATAGTGCAGCTGCATGGCTTTATGAAGTAAATAAACCAGGTTTCACACGTTTACATTCGGGAATGCGTTACGATGCCGATTCATTAGCTACCGAGCGGGAATTGGTGTATCAGCTGATGAAAAAGAATGGGTATTATGAATTTTTAAGGCAGTACGTCAGGTTTGAAGTAGATACCAATATCAATATGGCCAATGCCGCTGATCTCAAAATGTTTTTGATGAATCCGGTTGCTAAAGAGAAACATCAGGTTTTTACCCTCGATCAAACAAATATCACTATCAGGAACAGTGCGGGTATGACAACAAACATCAGTCCCGATAGCAGTGTCCATGCAGGTCAATATTACCTGAAGGATTATTCTGGCCGATTCAGACTTAAGCCCATCGCAAAGTATATTTTCTTGAAAAAAGGTGATCGCTATAATGTAGAGATGGAAAATTTGAGCTACGACCGTCTTTATGAGTTGAATGTTTTCCGGAACGTGAAGATAACTTATGAAAAGCAGAGCGATAGCTCATCTGTACTTAGACCAGTATTGGATCTCACTCCACTTAAAAAAATGAGTAACCGAATTGAGGGCGAATATACTTTCAATTCGGCTAGAAACGGTTTTAACCTTGCAAACACCTATACCAACCGGAATGTTTTTGGCGGGGCAGAGCAATTAGATCTGAAGGTTCGCTATGGTGCACTTTTCGATTCAAAATCTGTGAGTCAGTCGGCAGACAGGGCATTTAACCGCGATTTTGAGATTGGCGCCAATCTTATTTTCCCCCGTATTTTAGTTCCATTTGCCAATTCGGTATCCGGGAGAAACGGCATTCCGCATACCACCATTTCGAGTAGTTTTCAGTATTTCAGGCAAAAGGATGCCTTTAAAAACAGGGCTTATATCAATTCCATCACTTACGACTGGATGGAAACACGTTATAAAAAGCACAGTCTTACGCCCATCAGTTTAGAATACAGGAAGGGTCAGCTCGATCCAGCATTCAAAAAATATTTAGAAGACAACGGCTATTTCTTGTACGTACAAACCAACGACCGTCAGTTTGTGAATTTTGGCAGCCAGTACTCTTTCACCTACAATAATATTCGTTTAAACAGTCTTGATAATTTTTTCTACTTCCGTGCTTTTGCCGACTTGAGTGGAAACTCGCTTGGGCTATTGAGTAAGACCCTGAATCTAAAAATAATTGATGGTAATAGAACCATATTCGGTTTGGAGTACTTACAATATGCTAAAACAGAATTAGATTTAAGATGGTACAGGCATTTTGGAGGAGACCGTCAGCTCGTTTTAAGACTCAATCCCGGCATAGGAGTTCCTTATGGCAACAGTGAGGCTTTGCCAATTGAAAAGAATTTCTTTGCCGGCGGGACGAACGGCATCCGGGCATGGCAAGCCAGGACGCTTGGTCCGGGTAATTACAACCGGGCAGATATTCCCGAAGAAATTCGTAAAAATCTCAGAAATCTGGATCAATTGGGAGAGATTAAGCTAGAAGCGAACTTGGAATATCGATTCAAAATTTTAGATAATTTATTTGGAGCAAAACTTAAAGGGGCCGCATTTACAGATATGGGTAATATCTGGCGTATCAAACCTTTTGCAGATAACCCAAAAGGTGAGTTTAAACCAGATAAATTCTTTAAACAAATTGCAATTGGAGCGGGAGCAGGCTTACGTTTTGATATGGACTATTTCATTTTCCGATTAGATGCAGCACTTAAAATCAGAGACCCCCAATTCGACAATGGCGATCAATGGGTGATCAAAAACTTGTTCAACAAATCGTTTAAACAAAGCTATGCCGGTACCAATTTCCCCGATGTTTACCGCTTTGTTCAGTACAATTTTGGCATCGGGATGCCATTCTAGATCAGTCGAAAGCTCGTTTGTTGTAGAGTAAAAATCCAGCGTGAAACATCAATCCCCAAGGTCTTTGATGCTGATTGTAATGATTTAGACTCAAATTGATTGGTCCCAACGGACTCTGATAAACCAAACCGGCACTTGCAGCATAATTCGCTTTAGGGAAACGCGGGCCTAATTCCACATCCTGATAGCTGAGCAATTCAAAATTTCGATAGGCTTGAAACAAAAATGTTTCTAATCTGAAATCGATGTTTTTCTTCAAATTGACGACATTTTTCAAACCTAAAGCCAGGTAGGTATTAGCTCTGAAATTCGTCAGGAAAATTGATTTTGAATCTTGTAATGGGTAAAATGCCGGAGCCGTGAGCAAAGTAGATTTATAGGTACTAAATAAAGGCCTGTTGCTAACAACTGTTTCAGCCAGGTATCCTAAAGAGTATCTTTTACCGGATATTAGATAATGTTCAATAGTCGATTTAAATCTGAGCCAGTTTCTACTTTGCTTCATTGACTTTAGGCTTGGATAGATTGGTTCATTACGTAAGACATTTCCAGGCTTATAATGTTCTTCGCCCGCAAATTGGCCTAAAGAAACGTGAAAATATAAACCCTTGCTGGCGTATTGCTTTCTATTGAGCGTTTGGATATTAAGACTCAGTGAGTTGCTAAAGCCATTGAAATAATTTTTGTCGAAAATATCTCCAGACACATATTTATCATTCGGGCTGAATTGATCCTCAAAATTGATAAAAGCAGTTTGGAGTTCTAATTTGCCGTTTTTACCTACTGGTGTTCCAACTTTCAAGGATAATAACCTGTCTGATTGTTCTAAAAAAGTAGGTTCTATCTTGTCAACTATGATGGTGCTGGTGCTCAAATAATTCCAGTAATTATAAGTGAAATCAGCTTCCAAAAACAGGGGTTTCTTGTTGGGAATATCCATCCTAGCTGTGGTTTGGATCGATTCATAAAATCGGCCAGAATAAAAGTTAGCCCCGAATGTATAGGCATTTTTATCTAAGATGCTGTACTGGAGACCCAAAAAAGCATTACTGATAGGCCTGGTCGATAGGCTTCCACCAAAATCGACTTTAAAGTTTTTCTGTGTTTTAACTTCCAGGTCAAAATCGAAGGTATTGAGTGAGTCTTGGTAACTGAGTCTTGGATAAACAGTTTCAAAATTCTCGTCGGCCACCAGTTTAGTAAAAGCAGCTTTAATTTTAAATAGATCTAATTTATCCCCATTAGCACCTAAAACTCGTTCAATGTAAGATTGTTGTCGGCTATTTGCCCCCTTGATATGTACATTCTCGAAAACTAAATCAGGATTTTTTGAATTGAATGCTTTACGGCGGGCTTTTACCTCTTCCGGAAGGTTACGCCTGCCAATCTCCTTTAATATTTTTGGCATTTGAGCCATGGCAGCATCATAACCTAATTGGATTAGCTCCTGAACCGAACTAAAATTGGTTGAATTATGATTGGAAATATCCGGTTGCATATAAGCCGAATTCGGGCCCATCCCGGTAGAATCGGGATTGGATAGAAACATGTACATTAAAAAACTGTTTGCAAGTTTTTCCTCCTGACCTTTCGGATACTCATTATACTTTTTTGAGGATACATTCACTCCAATAATGTAATCGGGATTGAAGTCTTGCTGCATCACACCGATCGGGAAATTATTGTAAATACCCCCATCAAAAACATATCTATCATTAACTTTAACCGGCCTGTAAACCAAAGGAACAGCCATCGTTCCCCTGATGGCTTCCACTAAACTCCCATTTTTAACTGGAATTGCCTTCTTTAAAAATATGTCTGATACCATGCATCGGTAGGGCACGAAAAGGCTGTCGAAATTATTTTTGGCGTTTGCCGAAGCTTGGGCTAATAATTCGAGCATGGCAAAATTTAGCGGGATGTCATTAATCAGGTTCGAACGTAAACTGGCGTTGAAGCCTGTATCGATCTCCAGTTTTGCTTTTAGAACCGATGGATTATCAGGTTTTTTGCTGAAATAATATTGATATTGTTTGTCTGAACGGCCATTCACCCAATTTTGAAAATCATTGCTCAAAGCAATGTACTCGATGGCAGAAGGGGTGTAACCTGCAGCATACATTCCCCCAACAATTCCACCCATGGAGGTACCCGTTACATAGTCTATCGGAATGTGATTTTCTTCCAGGGCCTTGAGTACGCCGATATGCGCCAGGCCTTTTGCTCCACCACCGCTTAAAACCAAACCCACTCTTTGCCCCATCACCAAAAAGGAGCTGCATAAGAAACACAATAAGAAGATGGCATTTTTCATAACGATGTTTGCTTAAATTTAATGTTTTAACGCAAAATCGAGATGTTTTCGCTTAATTTTTTGGAGCAAAAATCTTTTTTAACTGTTCTATTACGAAATCGATTTCAGCTAAAGTGTTCAGTTTGCTGAAAGAAAACCGTACGGCAGGTCTGTTGGCATCAGAACCAATGCCCCTTAATACATGAGATCCAATATTGGTTCCTGAGCTGCAGGCACTGCCACCAGAAGCAGATATCCCGGCGATATCTAAATTAAACAATAACATTTCTGCCATTTCCATTTCTGGGAATGATACATTTAAGACCGTATAGAGACTTTTATCCGCCTCAATTTCTCCATGGAATTTAACTCCGGGAATCTGCTTTTTTAATTCAGCAATCATGTAGTCTTTGAGAGATTGAATGTGTTTTCGATGAGCCCCCATCTCTTCATAAGCTAACTCCATTGCTTTGGCTAAGCCCACAATTCCGTATACATTTTCGGTTCCACCACGCATATTTCTCTCTTGTGCTCCTCCATAAATGAAGGGTTTGATCTTTACCTTGTGATTGATGTAAAGAAAACCGGCGCCTTTTGGCCCATGTAATTTATGAGCAGCTGCCACCATGAAATGAACTTTCAACTTACTCAGATCATGCTCGTAATGGCCAACTGTTTGTACAGTATCACAATGAAAAAGTGCATCATATTGTTCGCAGAGGTTTCCCACACGTTCAATATCGGTGAGTGTACCGATTTCATTATTGGCATGCATGAGCGAAACAAAACTTCGTTCATTATTTTTTAGTAAGGTTTCTAAATGCCCGAAATCAATATTTCCTTTTTCATCGATGTCCACGAAGCTCAATTTGATTAAACCTTGCTCAGCCATTACCTCCAGTGTGTGCAAGACCGCATGGTGCTCAATTTTAGAGGTGATGGCGTGTTTAATACCGTGATCGATGATACCACAACGGATGGCAGTGTTATCGGCTTCAGTGCCTCCTGAAGTGAAAAATATCTCTGCAGGAGAGGTTTTGAGCAGAGAAGCAATCGTTTTTCTTGCTTTTTCTACAACCGACCTTACTTCTCTTCCATGAGCATGGATGGATGATGGATTTCCGAACTGCGAGTCCATCACCTCATACATCTCTTTCAATACTGCTTTATCAAGAGGGGTGGTTGCCGCATTGTCTAAATAAACTCTCATGCTGATTATGTGAGGTTGGCAATTGTTTTAATATCTGAAATAATTTGTTCAGCCAGTTGATCGGCTGCCGCTAAACTGCTGCTTTCTGCATAAATTCGAATGATTGGCTCGGTATTCGATTTACGTAAGTGAACCCATTGTTTATCGAACTCAATTTTCAGTCCATCGATGGTGCTATGAGGCTGGCTTTGGTACTTTTTTTCCACCTGGCTGAGTATTTCATCGATGTTTAATTCGGGTGTAAGGTCAATTTTATTTTTCGAGATGAAATAATTGGGATACGATTGACGAAGACTTAAAATATCTTTTCCTGATTTAGCCAAATGGGTTAAATATAAGGCAATACCGACCAAGGCGTCACGGCCATAGTGTGAAGCAGGATAGATCACTCCGCCATTTCCTTCCCCGCCAATAACGGCATTGCTGCTCTTCATCAGGTTCACCACATTTACTTCACCAACGGCTGCTGCCTCATATTTATTTCCACTGGCTTCGGTTACATCTCTCAATGCTCGGGTAGAGGAGAGGTTAGATACCGTATTGCCTGGCGTATGTTTCAATACATAATCGGCTACCGCAACCAGGGTATATTCTTCGCCAAACATGGAGCCATCTTGACAAACAAAACACAAGCGGTCTACATCTGGATCGACTGCAATACCTAAATCAGCATTTTTTGCTTTTACTTCATCAGCTAATGCGACCAAATTCTCAGGCAGGGGTTCAGGGNTGTGTGGAAAATGCCCATTAGGTTCATCAAAAATGGAATAAATGGTATTTACACCCAAAGCTTTGAGCAGTGCAGGAACAAAAATACCTCCAGAGGAGTTCACACTGTCAACTACTACTTTAAAATTGGCTGCCTTGATTGCGGCCACATCCACCAGCTTCAAGTTGAGGATATGATCAATGTGTTTTTGTAAATAGGAGTCGTTGTTTGTGACTTTGCCCAAGTCATCTACCTCACTGAAGTTAAAATCGGAGTTCTCGGCTAAATTAAGAACTTCCTTACCATCAGCATCGCTGATGAATTCGCCTCTTTGGTTCAGTAATTTTAATGCATTCCACTGTTTCGGATTGTGGCTGGCTGTTAATATGATGCCGCCTCCTGCTGCTTCCATGGGCACGGCCAGCTCAACGGTTGGAGTGGTAGATAATCCGAGATTCACCACATCAATCCCTAAACCTTGTAATGTTCCAATCACCAGGTTTTCGAGCATGGGGCCAGAAATACGGGCGTCGCGACCTACTACAATTTTTTTTCTATTTCCCTGGTTAATTACCCATTGGCCATAAGCAGCGGTAAATTTTACAATATCGATCGGGCTTAAACCAGCTCCTGGCTTTCCGCCTATAGTTCCTCTTATTCCGGAAATTGATTTGATGAGTGTCACAAGTAGCTTCTAAAAGGTAGCAAAAATAACAATTTAAGGAACATCTTTCGTTTGTTTCCAATTATATGCCCCAAATTTAAAGCATATATTTGTAGTTCAAATTCATCTACAGAAAATGCCTACTAAATGGTTCCAGTCTTGGTTTAATTCTCCCTATTATCACATTCTTTACCACCAGCGGAATGATGAAGAGGCAGAGCTTTTCATGGATAATTTATGTGCTTTTCTGAAACCATCTGCACAAGCCCGTTTGTTTGATATTGCCTGTGGACGGGGCAGGCACGCCATTTACCTGAATAAAAAAGGATATGATGTAACGGGTATAGATTTATCTCAGGCCAATATTCGTTTTGCCAAAGATTTTGAAAATGAGCACCTGCACTTTTTTGTGCACGATATGCGTCATCTGTTTTACATCAATTATTTCGATTTCGCTTTTAACCTATTCACCAGTTTTGGTTATTTCGATCGTGAAAAAGACCATTTAAAGGCTCTTAAGATGTTTCACAAGTCATTAAAACCTGGTGGAATATTGGTTTTGGACTATTTTAATATTGCAAAAATCAAGACCCAGATCGTTGCTCAAGAGCAAAAAACGATTGAAGGGATCGATTTTCATATTAGTAAACAGATCACGGGCAACAAAATCATGAAGTCGATTGCTTTTGAGCATCAGGGTAAGCAATTTGGGTTTAAAGAAGAAGTGCAGGCCTTTAGCATTTCAGACTTTGAACGAATGTTCAGTCAAACTGATTTTGAAATCCTTCATTTGTTCGGTGATTATCATTTAAATACCTTTAACGAACAAGAATCTGACCGGATAATTTTTATTTGTAAAAAAATCTCATGATCGATCAACTTATTCAGCTCGACCATCAATGGTTTCAAGCAATCAATCAGGGGCTTTCCAATCCTTTTTTTGATTTCCTGATGCCTGTTTTAAGAAACAGATATACTTGGGTACCACTTTACCTGCTGATCATTTATGTTTTGGTAAAAAATTATGGTAAAACCGCCTGGTGGATGCTGCTTTTTTTAATCTTATGTTTTGCAGTAGCCGATTATACCAGCTCATCAATTATCAAACCTGCAGTTGAGCGTTTAAGGCCATGCAACGAATTCCCGTTTAATGAGCAGATCAATAAATTAGTCCCATGTGGTAGGGGTTACAGTTTTCCTTCCTCACATGCAGCCAATCACTTTGCCATCGCAGTATTTTTAATAGCATTATTTAGAAAGAAAAGGAATTGGTTATTACCTGTTGCCTCTCTTTGGGCTGCCTCGATCTGTTTTGCACAGGTTTATGTAGGTGTACATTTCCCGGTTGATGTAGTGGCAGGCGCTTTGTTGGGCGCTTTGATCGGATATTTGCTGGCTTT
>JGI25921J50272_10000021_pt1 | contig 46099 bp, 44 predicted proteins | sample LauGreSu1BDMLBSD_2_FD_50272 | JGI IMG/M metagenome (IMG submission 50272) | reverse complement strand
TTCTCAAAATCATCTGGCGCGGGTGGAGGTGCGACGGGCTGTCTAGCCTGTTGCTCCGCAAGCCGTTGGGCTTGATCTCTTTCCCATTTGCGCTGTTCTCTTGCGAGGCGTTTGCCTACAATCGCGTCCAACTCTTCTTGAGAGAACGATTTTGTAGACTGTTGTTCCTCCGGCGTCGTCTCAACAGATTCAGGTGCCGCCGTGGCTTCCTGTTCCGGCGCGGGGCTGATCTCCGCTACAGCCTGTTCTTCGTCGCTCAAGGCAACTTCCTTTCTGACCTAGCTATCCGGCTAGTCGGTTACGTATATATTTACTCGTTTACAGAAACATCGTCAACAGTTGGTGAGTTAGGATCACGCGGCCACTGAACGCTCGTTACTGACGCGATGAACGCATCAATATCTGTGGTTGCTTCCAGATCTGTGATCGCTAACTGGCATGTTGTCCGCACAGCTTCACGATAAGATGTCCAGTCAGCCGGAACGGCGGTGCCGTCTTCAGACTTACGAACGATCATCCAGTCAGACGGGAAGAGAAGCGTGTAAGATGTCTGCTTGAACTGAGCCGTCCAAGTAGTTTTAAGAGTCGCTAGATCTTTAGGTATGGCGATGTAGTCGCCATCATCGTTAGGCCCGCTGACCCAATAGAAGCGGTCGTCAGGCCGTGGCTGTTCGACAACCTCTGTAATGCCAATCGCCGCGCGGGCTTCTGGACTTGCCAGCCGCAGCCAGTTCGCAGGGTATTGAGTGCCATTAGCCTCAAATGGCACGTCAAGTTGGAGTGTGCGTCCGTCAAGTAAAAACATTATCGTGCCCTACTGATTTTAAAGGGGTTTTCCGCGAATGCGGCGTATATGTAAGTGTTTCCGCTTACGTTGTTGGGCCACGAATTTGCACTATTTGCGCGCCATTTAAACCCATTGGACAAAAAGTCGCATTGGTCATATATAGAACTTTCTGCGCCAGATGTGTTTGGGAATAGTGACGCAGCAACTACGTTATTTGTTGCGCGCGAACTGTCGCCAATCCACCACGCACCAGCACTTGTAGTGTCCTTAATCATAAGAAATCTTGGCCTAAATCCTAAATACACAAATGGCCCATCAGCCGAATTATTTCCCGTATAGCTACCAAAGGCGCTGTAGCCAGCAACGGGGGCAAAACAGTAGGCTACTAATGTTGCGCCGCTTTGATTGCTTTCTGTATCATTGCCGACGTTGAATATGGTGGAATTTGGCGATGAACTAGCCCACAAATTAGGTTGTGAATTTGCACCATTAGTAAGATTAAGAAAACAACCCTGAGCATTGCCAAGTGACGTATGATAAACGGGCCAGTTTCCTGTTGTGCTTCTACGCTTTACAATAATCATACTTGGCGCAACACCAAGTCCGTGTCCTACAGTCGCATTAGCGCCAGTGCCAGTATAAGTCACAACACTAAAACCAGCCGTTGTGTTGGCGCTAACAGAACTTGCTATTGATGGCGTAGAGCCGTAAGCATTTACCGCAATGGTTGAAGCTGTGCCGCCAGCTTTCCATTGCCAAGCGATAAATGTTGAACCATTTACGTTAGTAGATACCGTTGCACCATTTGTCCCTAAAGAAAATCCAGTAGGGTCAAAAGAAGTCATTGAAGTTCCGGCAGTCTCTAAAACTGCGGCGGCTGTTGCGTTTGACTGAAGGACATCTCTAGCCCCTCGTATAACATCAAATAAAGCGTGATTGTAAGCTACCGATCTTCCTTTAATCCAAACAAAATCCGGCTGAAATGTTGTTCCAATAGTATTATTCGCTGAGTTAGAAACAGAAAAAGGAGAACCTGTTCCCGTATATGTCGTTGCAGCCATATTCTGCGCGCCGTTGGTGATCGTCGGTGTGGTCAGATTCTGGGTGCATAATGGGGAATAGCCGGATGGCGCAGCATTAGCTAAAGGTCGCTGACCAAAATTTATAGCCATCTGACCAAATGACGAGGAATACGACCCATACACAAACATTAAGTCTGCGCCAGATGTAGTTCCAATAGTCCCTGTTGCTACCGATGACCCATTCTTATAAATTGCATAGGTATTGGCGTCTCTGTCTACAGCGACCAACACTTCATTATTAACACTGAAACTGCTACCTGAATTGCTGCCTGTAGCGCTAAAATTATACACCCATCCAGTATCGCCGACCCATAAACCTAAAGCGCTATTGTATGCTGCCGTTTTAGATACAGTTGGTGGTGCTACACCAAGATAAGCGTATTCGCCGCCACTTGTATTACCAGAAGCCGATCCCGTAAGCGTCGCGGCTACAAACCATTTTCCTGTAGATGGAATTAATATGGTAGATGGAACGCACGACCAATTAGTAGGCCCAACAAATTGTAAGTTAGCCGCTGAAAATGTCCCGCTGTTCCCGTTAATGGGGTTTAATACAGCATAATTCCCAATGTCGCCAGCCGCATTAGTCGGCGAGTCCAGCATCGAGTCGTATGTTGTGCCGGAGGATGTGTAGTTAATATTGTTTGACGTCCAGCCATTGTTATTGCCACTAGCGTCAGACGTTATGTTTGCAACAAACGGTGTAGCGGAAGCTGTTGCAACGGTTCCTGTATTTGTGAGCGTAAAGGCGTTTGAACTATTATCAACAATCGTAGCATCTTGTAATGTTAATAGCTGCGTATTTGTAATTGCCGTTAATGCGCTAGTAGGCGGTGTAAATGGCGCTGTATAAACCGCCGTTCCCTTTACCACCCTGACGTTAGATATTGACCCGCTAAAATAAGTCCCGGCAGGTGTCGTTCCACCTGTTAGATTTGCACCAATTCTAAATTGATTAGATGTTAGGTTAGCTGTGTTTGTGGTTTGACACAAGACCACGCCGTCTAAATACAATTTTACGTTATTGCTTCCGCTGCCGCTTCTGACAAGCGCAAAATGATGCCATTGCGCTGTTTGTGCGTTTGTATATGAGCCAGACACAAAAGAACTATTATTAATATAAAATCCAAATACGTTTGAGGCCCCTTCATTAAATCTTATATCGACGCCAGTAGCGTAGTCTTGGCAAACTAGACCACTATTATTTAGCGTTGTTTGATTAAACCATCCCTCAATAGTAAAGTCGCCAGTGCCAAATGCAAGATTTGAGCTTGTTGGCGTCGTAAGATATTTACTTGTTCCGTTAAAACTACCGGCGTATGTCGATGTGCTATTCAACGTAAACGGCAGATAAAAACCATTCGTGCCGTAAGTGCCTGTATAGGCTGCGGGTTGCCAGACGCCGTTCGTATCGTATGCGCCAAATGCGGTAGGTAATTGTTGACCGGGGACATTATAAAATTCAGCTATGTAGCCATCATAATAATTATTAGTGGCTGCTATATTGCGGCCTATATTCTGTGCGACGTTATTATTCCAATCACTGCTAAATGTCGCCGTAGGATTTGTTTGCGTGGAAAACGCGGTAATTTGAGCGCCATTTATGTATATTTTAACTGAATTTGTATACGTTGTAGTTGCACCGTCTACAGCCACAACACAATGATACCACGCGCTGGGATCTCTAAAAACGGCGTTTGTAACATATTGATATATATACGCGCTCCCAGAAAATTCCCAAACACGCAATGTATCCGCTGCGGCAGCGCCACTTGTTGCAAATTGTATTGCAAAACCGTTACCATTTGTTGAGCAAAAATTCATTATGCTATTTAGCGACCCGCGCTTAAACCAAAAACTTATTGTATATTGTTGTCTATTTGCGGCGCTTGCCGGTGTCCTATTCAGATACGCCGTTGCAGACGAGCGAAACCGCAAACTCTTACTGACGGTATATCCGCCAGCCGCAGGTGTGAAGAAAAGATCTTTAGATGAAAACATTACGGTGTGAAGTTTTGGACAGCCGAGCCATACCAGTTCGTGCCGTCTGAGAAGAACGAGATAATATCAGCGCGGCTAAGTGTAGCCGTGATCGTCGGAGCGGTGCTTGCAGGCCATTTGACGCTGGTAAATGTCACAGTCGTAGCCGTGCCAGAGGCAGGCTGACGAACAATCAGAATAAAGGATTTACCTGCGGTGGCTGTCGGCATTGTTACCGTTAGAGCCGTAGCCGATGTCAGTGTCAAGTTCTGGAACGTGCCATTGGCAAGATCAAGCGTTACCGTAGAGGTAACAGTGCCAATGTTGTAATACGTTTCAACGTAATTGGTAACGGTTGGGTTGCTCAGTGTTGGCGCTGTGCCAAACACCAAAGAACCTGAACCTGTCTCGTCAGTAACAGCCGCAGCAAGATTGGCCGATGATGGCGTTCCTAACCAAGTCGCTACGCCAGTGCCGAAAGATGTAATACCTGTGCCACCGTTTGCTACAGCCAAAGTGCCTGTAGCTTGGTTAACAGGGATGTTGGTGCAATTTGATAGATTGCCTGACGTTGGCGTGCCAAGAATGGGCGTGGTAAGCGTCGGTGATGTAGCAAATACAAGCGATCCGCTACCTGTTTCGTCGCTGATAACGCCCGCAAGTTGCGCTGATGTCGTTGAGGAAAACTGAGCCAGCGTGCCGCCTGTGTAGGCTATTGTGCCGCCGGTGCCAAAATTGACTGTGCTACTATCAGTGCCAACAAAGGTAACGCTGTTGTCCGTGGCTAACGTCTTACCGTCAGCAATCGTCAGCGTAGATCCTGTCGCCGGAGCGGTGAGCGTGACCTTGTTGATCGTAGTAGCTGACGCAACGCCGAGCGATGGTGTGGTCAGAGAAGGCGAGGTGGCTAGGACAACATTGCCTGTGCCTGTGGTCGCAAGTTCGCCAAGAACGCCAGCATTATCGTAAAGAATACGACCAGAAGTGCCGCCAGTGATCGCTGTTGTGCCAACCGCTAGATTAGCGGAGATAGTCGTCCAACTTGTATTGCCGGAGCCATCAGTCGTCAGAGCTTGGCCGCTTGTGCCGTCATCTACCGGCAGCGTCATCGTCCAAGCGGCGCTATTATTGCCTGAAGCAATAGATACGGAGTTAGCGCTGGCTGAATTATAGAGCTTTAGCGAACCGCTGGTTGTAGACGCAACACCCAACGAAACAGTCGCGGTGCCATCGAACGTAAAACCAGGCATACCGCCAAACGCGCCAGCGTTATTATACTGAACCTGCGTGGTAGATCCGCCAGGTGACCCACCACCACCACCGCCGCCTGCCGCCCATGACAGGACGCCGTTCGTGTCAGTCTGAAGGTAGTAGCCATTGACAGGCGCAGCCGCTGGGAAGGTTAGCGTGTAATTAGCCGCTGTCGTGTCTGATGATTGCAACGTGACCGTATTAGCGCTTGTGTTGGCTAATACGAGCGTGCCGCGTGTCGAACTAGCCGTGCCAAACGTAACTTGAGAGGTGAAAGTTGGGCTGGTCGCAAATACTAGAGGCCCAGATCCCGTCTCATCAGTAACAGCCGATGCAAGATTTGCACTGGATGGTGTGCCAAGCCATGTGGCAACGCCTGTGCCGAGCGATGTTAAACCCGTGCCACCGTTAGCCGCAGCTAACGTGCCTGCCATTGTAATAGTGCCAGACGTAGTAATCGGGCCGCCTGAGAACGACAAACCTGTCGAGCCGCCGCTGACATCTACGCTGGTCACAGTGCCAAGCGGGTTGGTTGCCCATGACGTGTTCGAGCCGTCAGTCGTTAAATATTTACCGCTGTTACCGCCTTGACTTGGCGCAAGCGCATTAAACGCGGCGTTGGCTGTCGTTTGACCCGTGCCGCCGTTGGCTATCGGCAGTGTGCCAGTGACGCCGGTAGTTAGTGGCAGTCCTGTCGCATTCGCTAGTGTTATCGTCGGGCCAGAGGCTAATACGATAGCGCCAGAGCCTGTCGTTGAGTTACCAAGCGCCGTGACCGTGCCGCTGGTTGGGAACGTCAGCGTGGTCGTGCCGGAGAAGGTGAAGGTGCTAGAATAAGCCCCTGACGTTACAAAAGTAGAGCCATCCGCCAGCGTCAGCGTTGCGCCGGTCGCTGGAGCCGTCATTGTAATCTTATTGACGCTGCCGTTTAGGACTAAATTACCGCTCTTATCAACGACAAAAGAGGCCGTAGACGCCCCTGTAACGGTCAGATTCAGCAGATTAGACGACGCTGACGAACCAGAGTTAGTAACGGCTAGTTTTATGCCGTTCCATGTAGTTGCAGCATCATTCCATGTGTCACTAAGATTATAAATAAAGGCCATTTAGGTCACTCGTAGAAGATCGTCACATTCGGATTTGTGCCGCCTAAGACAACATAAAGACCCTTGCTTAACGTGACACCTTCAGGCGCAAACAGATAATTGTTTGGAACTGCGCTCGTAAAAGTGGATACAACAACAGGATCTGAGGTCGAAGCCGTAGCCGAGTCATAGATTGCAATGGTCGGTGTTGTGCCGCTAGAGACGAAAACGCCTTTAACCTTGGCAAGCCCTATTTTAACTTGCGAAGTGGCCGTAAGATTTAGAGCATATGCCATGATTTCCTCACGCTAGGAATTTCAATTTATACAGTGTTGATAGGTATAAGTCCACGATACCGTCGATAATGTTCTGAATCGCCGTATCGTCTTTGTCACAGACCTTATACCGCATATCTTCAACGTCTTTCAGCGAATCTTCAAGAAACTCAATAACATTGTTGGTTTTCTTGGCTGAATGGAGCGTAATCGGCCCAATTAGGCCGTGTCTGCCTTGATAGGCTTCGGCTAAATCGTCGGCTAAACCGATGATATTTTCATAAAATTTACCCAGAGCCTTATGTTTTGCATATGATCGCGTGTTTAAATGCACGCTATGCGTCACATCGCGGGCTAAAAACAGATGTCCTATTAGATCCGCGCAGCTCATTATTCTAATCCTGGTAATTGAGGTTGCATAGGCGACGATCTAGGCACAATGTCACCTGTGTCCATTGCCGCCGCGACCGTTCCCATTACAATGTCTTGGATCTGTTCAGGTGTCATGTTGGCCGAAGTCGCCTGTATCCGCTTCGTTTCCGCATCATACGCCTTGATCTGCGTGTTCTGCTCGTCAATCGCCAGTTTCTGCATATCATATGACTGTTGCAGTTGCTGAACCAGAGCCGCAGTCTGCTCCATCTGGTTCGCCATGTCATTCATTTGCATACGCATCATCTGCGCTTCTGGCGACTCATCAGTATTGTCCAGAACCTTCGGATCGAGCGTTTTAGCAAACCTAGCCGCCATCTCCTGCGCCCCAGGCCAGTCCATGTTTTTGATGAACAGATCGCCTGCCACAGCCCAGAGCTGCGGGTTGGTCTGCAAGATCATCTGCATCGCTTCCATCGCCTCTTGGCGCTTGGTCGCGTAGCTTGGGCCAGTGGTAACAACCACGTCGTAAATACCAATCGACGGGTTGTAGATCTTCTCAATGTCCAGACCTGTGATCGGATCCTTGATGACGCGAACTGGTTCCGGCTGGTTTGGATTGATCTTTACCATATCCACTTCGCCGTCTAGCCCGACGATACGTGCCACGCGCTCCGTATCATAGATCTTAGGGATCAGATCGACTAGCTGTCTTGTCGTATATCGAACCGCTCGCGCGAGATTGTCCACGTAGTGATATGTGGATGTATCGCCTTGGTTTTGCCGAGCCAGAATCGCACGACCCGTCCNNTCGTTACTGGTCGCACCAATTGAACTGTCGTATTGACCCGTGGTGGCTTTGATATCTTCCCCAGCGCCCACTTTGGCCTGGATAAGGCCGGTTTGCGCCATAGGTGGCTGCGCGCGTTCAGGTAATGGCAGAGGAGATCCTGCACCATCGGTGACATCGGGGTTGACTTCGAGGTAAGGCCAGTTGTTCGTATTGGCGGTTTTCCAGTTTGTTTCGTATCCTTCAAACTGTCCCCCATATCCGATAAACGGAGCCTTCGGAGCCAGCGCCAGCATTTCTGCTTCCTGGCTGACCCAGTAGTTATACATGCGCTGCGCGTCTTTCGCGTTACGCACTAGCCCGCTGATGTAGAGCTGACCGTCTACTTCAAACTCGTTGCCCACCACGCGGATGACCGGTATGTAATTACCCGCCCAATCGCGTTCCTCTAACACTTCAAAGCCGTTTGTCTTCAGCCACTTGACCTGACGGTGCTCGCTCGTGCGAGACTTCAAAGGCTTGCCGAACATAGCTTTGAGCTGCTTGTCCTGCGGCGATCCGTTAAACGCTGTGATATTGTCAGGGTAAAGATTCAGCGTTTTCTTCTGATGGTCTATGTAAAAATACTCAGCAATACGGACGGTTTCCTGGCTCATCCACATGCTAAGTGACTGATCGCCAACGCCTTGTGACATCATTACAGAAATCGGCAGCGCGTCTGGATACAGGCGCTCATATTCTTCTTTAGGAATGTCTTCGGTTATGAAACACCATTCGGCGTCTGATCCGCATGGATCGTGGATCATTGGATCCATATAAACGCTGAAGCTGTTACGGACGCGACCGATCTTCAAGTCTTGGTCAAACGAATCTTCGCGGCAATATTCCGTAAGGATTCGGATATAACCTTCTCCGTAGGTAACTTGATTGTCGCAGGCTGTATCATATGCAACGTCCGCGTCGGATAGGTATTCGATGTGTCTAACGATACCTTGAAAGATCTCTGCGACCGCAACGTCGGCTTTATCGTCCGCTGGGATGACCTTGCCGGAGGGTCTGTTCTGTCGTTGTTCATTAGTTACTAACCTGACATGCTGTGGCAGCTTGTTAATCGTCAGGCAGGGACGTGCGTTGATCGTCTGACCCTGCACCGCGCCTCTGGTCGCCAACACGTCCGCAGGCCACTGCCACGCGTTGTCAGGACTACCTGCCATGAAGCGCAAGTCGTCCAGCTCATCTTCACGGGAGTCAGAATATGCTGCGCTCGCCACCGTAAAACGGTGACGCATCGTCGCCAGACGATCGCCCTCATCTGCGTCGGATACTTTGCCTGCGCCTTCTACATCACTTGCAGCCACTTTTGCCACCTTTTTTAGCAGCCGTGCGCTTTGTATCATAAGCAATTGCGAGGGCTTGCTTCATAGGCTTGCCAGCTTTGACTTCAGCTTTAAGGTTCTTCCGAAAGGCGTTCTTAGATGATGACTTAACTAGAGGCATTATTTCTTCCTCGTCTTAGCGGACTCTTTGAACGCCTTGGCCGTAGGTGCGCCTTTAGACCCAACTTTACGCATTTTCTCGCCCGATCCGGCTGCAATGCGCGCCTTTTTGGCGTGTATGTTGGCGTATAGCCCAGGCTTACTTGCCACAGTTCCACCTCTTCATAGATGCTTTAGCGCGGTCTGCGTTCTTAGACTTAGCGACTACGCCGCCCATTCTCGCACAGAAGCTCGCTTTACGGCCTTTGTCAGCGTCTGTCTTAGGGTTTGGCGCAGGTGCCTTTAACTTGCTGCCAGTCGCCTTGTTGTATTTGGCGCGGCCTTTGGCTGTTAGTCCAGCGCCCGCTTTCGTCGATAGCTTCTCGCCACGACCAACAGATAATGATACCATTAACTCGCCATCCATCCTGAAGAGGCTGCGTTGCCACCATACGCGACGCGCCGTGTGTTGTCTACACGCTGTTCACGTCTGGCGACAGGAAATGCGAAGGTTACTGCGATGGCGTCCGCTGCGTCAGGTGACGCTAAACCCCTACTCTTCATATCCTTCTTGCTCTCTAAGAATATCGTTCCCTTCGAGTCCGGCTTCATCATCGGCCCGATCAGGTCTGACTTCAGATACCTGTCTTTCGGTATGCTTGCGTCCTTCAGCCAGTCCTTCATCGCGCCCCACATCTCAGCGCGTTTGTTGCCATACATCATAGGCTTGGTGGACTTATTACCGAAGTTCACACCGCGCACCTTGTAGCGCTGCTCCTTCAGCCGATCTACGACGCCTGCGCCGAGTCCGCCCTCGTCAATCACGACCAGCGCGGGTTTGTATTCCTCTATTGTATCTATCACTCGTCCGACGACTTCCATCGTGTCGTCGCCACGGTGCCTGCGTATGCTCAGTATGTCGCGGCCCTGCCTTATGGCGATGACGGTAGCGTCGGCACCAAAGCGTGCTGGATCCACTCCGACCACGATGGGCGCGGACTGGTCGGATATAGCGGGACGTTCCATTGCCTCGTCAACCAGCGCGTTTCCGATGAACTGGTCGTCGCTGGCGTTGGGGAACTGACCNTAGACCTCGACGTGNGCNGCGCTNGAGTCGGGGCCATACTCGTCAATGATCTGTTGNTAGACGGCCTTATCCGTGCCTTCGACGGAGCGGGCATCGACAATTTTATTTCGCCAAAAGTCTCGCTTGGAGTTAAAACACTCATAAAAGTAACCAGAGTTACGACGGGGGTTGCTGAAGCACAACCAAAAGCGATTAGGGGTATTTTCCGTAAAAAAGCCCGCTGCAACTGACCAGATACTATCATCAATTCCGCTTGCCTCATCGAATACCAGCATGACACCCGCGAAGTTATGCACGCCAGCATATGCGTCAGGATTCTCTGCACTCCACAACCGCCCTTCTACGCCCCAATAGCGCGTTCCCATTTTCAGATCTCGTTCGACCAGCTCCGCAATCCACTTCGCCGGTAGCACTCTGGTTGCGCTGACCTCGAACCAGTGACTGTGTATGGACATACTCAACCACTTGGTGATCTCAGCCCAGGTGACGCTACGGAGCTGCGCTTCCGAGTTAGCGGATACGATGGTCGTTGAGCCGATCCGCGTGGTCAGCATCCAGATTGTCAGCCATGACACTAAGGCAGACTTACCGATTCCGCGCCCTGAACTGACTGCCAGTCTCAGCGTCTCGAAGTCTATCTTGCCGTTGTTAGCCTTGATGTGCTCGCGTAATTCTGTCAGAATTTCCCGTTGCCATTTACGCGGGCCCTCGAAGTGCTCAAGTGGCGTATTCGGTTTTTTCCACGGGAACGCTAATCTGACGAAGGCCAGTGGATCGTTCTTCAGCGTCGGATTCCACAGCGTCGCCATCAAGCGCTGTTCTTCCTCCGGGCTGTATATAGTCGTTTGCATCTATGATCTGCCCTTCAATCACGCGCTGTTGCGCTTCTTGTAGCGCCGCCGTGATGCTGATCGTCTGGTTAACCTCTACGCTGACAGCCTGTTTGGCTACCCAGCCATGTGCGTGCTTCAGCATCTCAAGCGCGGCTTTGCTATCGCCCGCCAACGCCGCTGTGCGGAGAACTGCGGCCATCTCTGCCTCACCTTCAGCGCGGCCCTTATACTCAGCATACTCCGCAATCGGATCAAGCTGCACCAAGCGCCGATACTCTTGCGGCGTCATGCCAGCCGCATAGGCCAGAGCATCACCCTTCAAGCCTTTGCGCGCGGCGTCGTAAATCAGTTCTAGATTCTTTTCTGTGGCCTCTATGCGGCGAGGCTCGTATGGCAGAGACTGGAATGTCATAAGGTTCTTTACCATGAGGTGAAAAAAAATAAAAATAAAAAAAGTTTGCTCAATCCCTGTATAGATATTCCCAGACTGCTCAAGGCCCAGTCCCCCCGTCTTTCGAGCTAGGGCGCAGTTGATTGTAAACTTGTTTACATAAACACGGAGCTGAATGTAAACTTAATGTTTACGTAAACATGTTTATGTAAACAGGAGGTTGAATGTAAACTGTATCATTATGGCACAGTTTACAATCATGCAGCTTTGTTTACGTAAACGTGTTTATGTAAACAAATGTGTGGCAGTTAATGTGCGCGCTTTGTTCTGTTGGCGCGAGCGCGCGCTTGTTTGCTGTAAACATGTTTATGTAAACAAAGCGGTGCGCACTTACTGAATGTAAACTAAAGATCGCTTGGCGGCGCGCACTGCGCGCTCATCATGTAGCTACCAGGCGAGCGACTGCCAGCGCGGGCGCGTCGTGATCGTAAACTTAGTTTACGTAAACTTGACGGCGCGCGCGCTTTATGTTACTGCGTCTTTATTGACGCAGCGAGGAAATCCCTGGCTGCGTTTTTGCGTAAGAGAGGGGGCGAAGCCTGGTTTTTGGCTTTCAACGCACCTCACATCACTTTCAACGTCCGTGTCGCGCCTTACCAAACATTACCAAAAGTTAATGAGTTTGGCGAGTTGGGTAGTTTGGGTAGTGCCCAAAAAGTTGCTGGTAGGTTTTGCGCTGCACTGCACAATAGTATAACAATATTTTTAAATTGATTTTTAATCATATATATACCCAACTCGACAAACGGGTTCATTAACAGACAGTTGCCCCAACCCAACCACCGCCAAACCACTACCCAACACCGCATTTTCACTACCCAACACCGCATTTTTACTACTCAACACCGCTCACACCGTAAAAAAATATCTTATTTTGTGTAAAATAACTATTGACACTAATTGTGCACATGTGTATAACTCTACAATCAAACGTAAAGGAGACTTACACATGTTTAAGAACGCCCAAGACGCCCACAAATACATCTTCGCTGGCAACGCCACGATCACGCTGCAATCCAACAAGACCGGCACGCACTTCACTTACCGCATCCGCAAGAGCGACAAAGGCGACGTGTTTTTCGTGCAGTTGCTGACGGGGCCAGATAACTATTCTTATCTCGCGTGCATCTTCGCGGATAAGCCTTACCATCTGCACTACAGCCGCAAGAGCTGCGCTGGCGCGGACGCGCCATCGTTCCGCGCGATGTCATACGCGCTCAAGCACATTTACGACAACAAGATCCCAGATGCGCTAGAGATTCGCCACGAAGGCTCATGCGGTCGTTGCGGTCGCCCGCTTACAGTGCCGTCATCCATAGATCGCGGCATTGGCCCTGACTGTGCAGCTCTCATGTGTGTGGCCGCTTAGGCCACACGCAACTTTTTTGTAAAAAAGTATTTGACAAGTGATTTGCACATGTGTATAACTCACATCATCAAACGTAAAGGACACGCACATGTATAACTGTTACGCCTGGGCCACCACCAAAACTCCTGCCGGATATGTTTGGTATGTGAGCGGCTTTAACCGCGAGACGCCACGCGAGACGATTGTGTTACGCGAAGGTGTTTGTCTCACCCGTGCAATGGCAACGCGCATCGCTAAAAAACATGTTCTTTTTTACCGCCGTAGTGTAAAAAAGTATTTGACATAACTTTTAAACATGTGTATAACTACAAACATCAAAAGGAGAGTCAAATGAACGGCAAGATCCAAAACCTCAAGAACGCCTACGCTTCCGGCAACCACGATAAGACCTTCCGCGCTGCCTGCGCGCTGGTCAACTACGACAAGAAGCATCCATTCGCGGTGCTCTCATATCCAGGCGCAGAAGCAATCGTTGCGCTCGCGCACAAGATCCAAGCAGCCGGTCTGGGGTTCTACAAATGAACCCCATCGCCACTTTACTCAACCTAGCGACCGCGTTAATCGCGGTCGTTATCTTCACCAACCTCATACCAGGGATGGTTCAGTGATCACTTACATATTTGAAGGCGGGTCGTGCGACGCGATACCAGACGACGAGAAGGGTTTTGAGTTCACGCGAATCACAGCCAACAACGTGAACCTCGATAACGGCCAACTACCCTACAAACTGATGGAACGCATATTGCGCGGCAAGCGCCACGCGACCCGCATCCTTGCCCTTATCGAGGCCGACCGCAAATGAAACACGCGCTCTATGTCATTGGCCTAGCCGCCAGCGTAAGCGTGTTGATTCCGTCTATCTTCATCCTTTTACTGTGGATATTGCAATGAGCGATTATGACTACCTCTGTCTGTTGTATCGGTTGTCAACAGAGTCCCTTGAACTCATGCTCAAGCATGAGGACGACCGCATCAAACGCGAGATGATCGCGGGCGAGATCGAGGCGCGGCGGTGAGAGCGCCGTGGTGGGACACAAGCAATGAAAGGGAAGGCGACGTGTTCGTGCGTGAAATAATAGCCGAAGTGGCTGATGAGTTCTTGATATTCCCGTCAGACATTGTGGGATACAAACGCGTATCAAAGATCGTGCAAGCTCGTCACAAGGCCATGTATCGCGCTAGATATGAAACCCACTCTAGCTATTTAAAACTTGCGCGTATATTCAAGCGCGACCATTCTACGGTGATCTATGGCGTCAAATGCTGGGAAGCTAAACTGAAAGGGACTAAGTATGATCGTGCTCGTTGACCCTATCTACCTATACGACGGTCTAGGAATCTGCTACTGATTGGGGACGTGTTGACCTCCCCTTGACTTGGCCCCGTGTCTACCGACGCGGGGTTATTTTTGCGAACTCGTTAGCGGGCAGGATGTCCTCGCCAAAGGTCTTGCGCGGCTCCTGCATCTGATAGAACCCGTAGTTCAGCAAGTAAGGCAGGACGTGCGGCATCAGCCAGTCCCGCATAGCGTTTGTAGACGCGGCCACGGGATGCGGCTGGTAAGGCGCTGTCTGGCTGTATAATGCGGCGTCATGTGGTAAGGTAGCCTGGAACGCCTTGACCCTATCCCAGATCGACGCTGTGCGGTCAGGATTAGCGCTTAAGAACTCAGAGATACTATCAGCCATGACCGATTCCGAATACGAGCGGCGCTTAAAGGCGCTACAGCAAGAAGTTTCTGCGGCCTATCTTAAAGGATATGAAGAGGCGCGGCAACGGTCACAATGGACGATCAGCGCTGCCGTCGATGAAAGCGCGCGGCTGCGCTTGGCACTTGAAGAAGCATTGGCGCAAGTGGACGATGAGACAAAGGCCCATATTCTATCAGCAATGCACAGACGCAAATAAGATAATCAATCATAGTCAGACCCTCCAAAGGGTCAGACCATGATCACGGCAATCTGTCAGAATGTCAACGACACAACCCTTCCTTACAGGTGTGATAAACGATCTTCGTTAATTCACAGCCGGATAAGAGAAGCGCGCTACTTAGTATTACGAAAAGGCGATACATTTCCTTCGACCTTTACTGGTTCGATTGCCCGTCTTAGATCTGATTTAGACTCATGTTGGCGGTCAGGCCGCACATAGATGTGACGCTTGGTCGGCAGCTCCTCCGCCGCACACATCCCCATATCAACCCAGCCAGCCTCCGCGAGCGCGTGCAGTAGCGCGGGCTGCGGGATCTTGAGGCCAGAGGGTGCGATACCTGGCCCCATAAGCATCTCACAGTGCCGATACCAAGGGCCAGCGATAACGCCCGACTCGAACGGCGCGGCGCGCATCTCGATCTGATGCAGGATGAAAGCCTCTGCCGTGGACAGACCGCCGACGATCATGGTGCGCTTGTAGTCTGTCTCCATAGGCGCGGCGGATGGGTTGAACTTCGACACATCACGCGTGTGCAGCCAAGACCCAATCGCCTCAAAGCCGCCGTTGTTATACCAGCCCCACATTTCCTGCGCGGCTGCGGGCGTCAGGCGGTCGCAGTTCGACCATATACAAAACCAACGACGATCCTGCGTAGGAAGAGAAATCGGGATCTCGTCATTAGAGAACGCTAGGACGAAAAGTCGATTGAGCATGTCGTAAGGGTGCAGATTTTTACGATTGATCGTAATCACGTCCGGCGGCGCGGCGATGATAGGCTTCAGCTTGTTCGCCAGCGCGCGACGTTGCGCGGCGTCTGGTTCCTTCAGCTCGTTAAGAACTAGGATCTCGCTTTCCAGCGCGTAGCCCCACTGCGACGACAGCCCGTCATTGTCGATCAAACCGTAGTTCTTTTTATTCGGGCCACACACAGCCCAGATAAACGGAGCCCACATCGTATCTTTGCCGCGACCCTCCTTGCCACCGTGTAGCACAGCATGATTGATTTTGACGTTAGGGTGTTGAATTTTGCAAGCCATCATATCGAAAACGTGATTGCGCTCACGCTCGTCTGGGATCAGCGTCTCGCAATGTTTCAGCCAAAGGCTTACGTCGCCCTCTTTGCCCTTCACGTCGGGCCGCGCGTTGCGCCAGCGATTGCCATAGACAAGACCGTCCTTGTGAACCAGATCGGACTCACCTGCCGCGTAAGTAATACCCTTCAGCGTATATTCGCACGTACTCTCGCGGTGCTCATCGTAATACACTGACGCCTCGATGCGGCGCGGCTTTAGCCCGTTAACAGACACACACGAAACGCCGCGAAAGATCGCGTTAAACGTGCCGCGCGAATATTCGATGCAAGACTCTTTATCAAAATAAGAATCATCATCCATCACATAGAAGAAACGCTTGAACCAACTCTCTTGCTCAACACGTCCGGCTTGAAAGCGTTTAACATCCGCAATACGTTTGTCTGCGCTGTCTTTAAACGCGGTGTTCTCCGGCAGCGCCTTTGCCAGTCGTTGCATGTTCTCGTTTATCAGATCTTCGCGCAGCCCTGGCATTGCCTTTGGGCCACCTTGTTCTGCAATCCAATTACAAAAGAACTTGCTGTCTATCTTCTCGCGGCAATGACCGTGAAAACACGTAAACGCGCGCATTGACGGGTTATAATAGCCGACGTTGCTGCCGTCGCTGTGTTCTTCTGCGTTAGGACAAATAACGGGAGCCCACCCATCATGGTTAGGCTCGCCGTGAGCGTGGCCGTTCGCGTTTAACCATTGGAAAACTGCATCTGTGCCTGTATCTTTTACGCGAATAGAAACATGATCACCCGTTGCAACGTCAACCGGCGTTACATCAAGCGCAACGCAGATCTCTTCAAGCGTGTATTCAAGATCTAAATTAGATTCGACAAGACGCGCTTTAAAATTACCGCGCCCCTTCTTAAGATTAACTGAGCCAGGTAGGCGACAGTTACGCACCGCGTTTGATGCGCCAGGGTCGGTATATTCCGCTGCGATAATAGCTTTGATCGCAGCGTTAAATTCTTCTTTCGTTGGTTGTGTGCTAAATATGTAGCCATATTGAAAAGATCCTTCCGACGTTTCCATAATCCACGACGGCTTTATCGGCGGCGTCTTAACAACAAATTGTTTGCCGTTGTAAGTTTTTGTTGAACCAATGTCGTCCAACATCATAAACGCAACATAGTCAATGCAGCGTTTGCTTGCGGATGGTTTGCCTTTAATAAAACGATCTTTGATATAAACGCCTGTATTAATATACCACGACTCGCCATCCTTTATCTTCGCGCGGTGCGGTAGATATGCAGGATAAGAAGAGTTAGGCGCACCGTCGTTGAAATATTCTATCTCGCCATCCTCGCCACGGATCACGACTTGCTTAATTAAAAGCATCGTTTCCGATTCATCTTCGGCAAGACTCATAATCTTATTGAGAAAATTATTTTCCATAGCGCGACCCCATTATTTTAACTTCCGCTTCAAGCGGCAGACCTTCGGCCCATGACGGGGGCGTGGTCATTATATTATGTAATTTTATTTTATCTTCTTCAGGCGACGATGACTCCAACACAATTTCATCGTGCACATGCAAAACAACATTAAGATTCTCACGCTCACAACGGCGCAAAGCGTCACGCAAAAGATCATGGGCGGTCGCCTGTGTAACATTCTCACACGCGAGGCCATGCCATAGCTTACCTCTGGGCCATTCTTCGGCGTCCGCCGCTGGCTTCCAAGATGCCTTTGCATAAGTTAAGTTGCCGTTTTCCTCGAAGCGCGCGAATGGGTAACAAAGCACACGCCCAGAAGGCAGAGAATACCAAAGGTGTAAGCCGTCGAACAAGTAATTTATTTTACCCGCCGTCGAAACTTCTCCTTTCTTTCTCATCGCAGTCATGTATGCGACTTCTAATTCTTGCCAGAAGATAACCGCCCATTGATTAGCCCCACGCCATGCGTTCACCATTTGTCTTGCTTTAGGTGCGGCTAATTTTAATCCGTAGATCTTACCCATCGCGGCAAACGCGCCAAGGCCACCACCGAACCCACACGCCAGCTCTTGCACTTTACCAACCTGGCGTTGGTCTTTTGATACCTCGTCGTAAGAAACTTTATACGTTGCCGCCGCATTAGTCTTGTAAACATCTTGACCGTTAATGAACACGTTTAGCTTATCTTGGCCTTTATCGGACAACCACGGATTAACGCGGCCTTCGATAGCCGACCAATCGGCAGCAATTAATGCTTTGCCTTTCGCCGCGCAAAGAGACGGGCGCAACATGCCGCGTAAGACATCATTTACGCGTCGTCCAAACTTAGGCACTAGATCGCGCGAGAACGCCATTGCCTGCGCCACTGCGTCAGGATCTTTTACACACTCACGCGGAAAGTTGTGAACCTGTGCGCCATAAGACGACGCGCGGCCTGTGGCGCTACCGCCAGCAAACACAAACGCGCCACGGACGCGGCGATCATCTCCCGCTAAATCGTAAAGCCGATTAAACTTAGCAACCGATGATGACCATCCGCCGTCAACCAGTTCGATAGCTTCTAACACGTCAGGCTCGACAAGATCCGGCCCCAGCTCCATCAACATTTCGCGTGTGCGCTTATCAATCGTCGCCTTACCGTCGCGCATGACGACATCATAGGCTTCGTTTGTTACGTTAGCCAAAACCCAATCGCGCATTTTAGTTCCGCGCGCTGCGGTGACTTCGCCTTTCGTCAAGACATCTATGCGGTTTTGAATCGCCAGCGTTTCCTCGCGGCTATACATGCCCGCCGCGCCGCATGTTATAGTATCAACCAACACGCCATGATCATTGATGCGCTCGTTGACGTAGTAATCTGCTAACTCTTCGTCGGTCAGTTCGCGCATCATCTTACTAATGACGCGCATCGCGCGCACGTCTTGCTCACAATAGGCGATCATCTTGTCTAGCAAGTATGGGCTCTCTTTAAACGTGCCGTCCTTCTGTGGTATGGACAGCTTGCGAATAAGCGCAGCGCCTTTGTGATCTTTTTTCATCGACGCGCCGTAGAATCTGCCAACGTCTTCCAGTGACCCAGGCGCGCAATTAGCGCGCGCCTGCGCCGCCGTGCAGTAGAACTGTTCTAATGGTATGTCTAAGCCTAACACATGCTTTATGATCAGCCGCTCAAATGCCGCGTTATGCGCGCGTATCTGTTGCGGTTTCTCTGACAAGATGTGCCGCATCTCCGACATGTTTGTTGTCGTCGATACGTTCTCATCGTCGTGTGCAAAGGACATACACAACACTTGTGTTGTCTTGTCTTGCGCGTAGATATAGACGCCATGCGCTCTTAGATCGCAATGACTGCGCGTTTCAAAGTCAAGCCAGATCATTGAACAGTAGTCTTTAATTTTGCCAAGAATTTAGGATCTTCAGTCAAATATCTTAAATTCTCTATAATACCGTCTCTTGTATCCTTATCAATTTCGGTTAGATATGCGGCTAACATAACACCTAACAAATTCACATTACTGACTAAGCCTTGCGCGGGGTCAAGATCCACTTCGCTATTTAAGATTTTAGCTATCTTATCAAAAGAGTCGAAGTTTATCTTAGTTATATCAATCATTGTTATACCCTCCATCAACGCGGCTTCCTAACAGCTCGCCATTAGGCCCGTTATAGACTGTGTAGTTTCCGATCTTCGGCGCGGAGATCACATCATTGCCAAGATAATAAAAGTTCTCAGTCGGGTAACTTAGCTCCGTTGCCACTGGGCCGTTCGGGCCGTTGAACACGCTGATCTGCTGCGCTTTCAAAGGCGTGGCGATAAGCAGCGACGATGCGATCAAGAACGAATAGTATTTCATCTGGCCTCTCATGTTTGTCTGAATATTCTTTAATGGTGAACAGTAAGTCGCCCATCAGTTGCTTTAGTCGTGCTTCTTTATCCATCACAATTCTCTTTAGATTAGTTAATCAGATCTACTATAATCTTTCTTAATTTCTCATTTTCTCTTCGCAGAATTTTTATCTGCAAACTACTATCAGTTGTATCTACGCCAAACACTAATTCTTGCGGCGTAATCCCTACATGCGGCGCAATCTTAATCGCCCATTCCGGCGTCATTTTTCGCCCGCCTGCGTCAGGCCATGCTGCAAGCCGCCAAATTTCTACAGCTTGACATCCAATCTTCTTCGCAAGTTCTTGATTAGTTAGCCCTGCATCGCGTATGATATGCTTTAGCCTACTTTTGTTATCTTCGCGTCCCATACGACTGACTCCTCTATCTTCGTTGGGTCTTTCGCGTCTTGCGTTAAGAACTGCGTCTTGATCGGCCCAACTCCAAGCGCCATCCAGTAACGCGCGCCAGTCGCGGGCTTGCCGTTCCAATTCTGTAGATAAGTGAACTGGATCACGTCTTGATAATAAACGCCAAGCACGTTGATCTGTGAGATGTGTTCTTCAAAATGCACGATCTGCACACCATTGCTTGCGGCGGGCGGCCAGCATTTAAAGAAATCAAACTTAGGATAGTCAATATAATCAGATCCAACTTCCTGAAACTCGCCCCAGCCTATCGGCGGGTTGAGCACTACCTTCTTATTGTTCGGATAGTCGTCGCGCCATTCCGCAACGCCAAAGCCAGGGTTGTAACGATAATACCATTTGTTCAACCATGTGCCTGCGCTGTCATAGTTATTGTAGAGCATACTGTCGCTGCCCTTGTCATAACTAAACACAGAGATAAACGACGGCGTATCCGGCGCGGTGTAATCAAAGCGGCGAAGTTCGCCTGACTTAAAGAACGGCCAATAGGCCGGTATGAATAGTTTATCCGCCACAGCGCACCTTATCCTTTGCTAGAGCTAATCTTGTCCGCGCTGCGCTTGGCGTAATGCTCAAGATCACAGCAATATCTTTACACTTAAAGCCCTTACGAAACAGATCATAAACCTGTTGTTCTTTGGGCGTTAGACGTGTTGCGTCGTTCCAAACTTTACGTTCGGTCATCTTCTTATCTTTCTGTTTGGAAGTTAACGGGGCGGCCCGATGTCACGCGAATACCGCCCCGTCTTATTAGCCTCGACGGCGGCGGGTCGTGTTTGCCGATTCCGTAGGTGGAGCTACGTCTTCAGCGCCTTCGCCATCAATGCTAATCCATTCGACCACATCAAACACAGGCGTATAGATCTTGCCATACGTCTTGTGTGGGTAATGATCGCTTAACAGTTTTACAACTGCAACCAGTTTAGATGGATCTTTGTCAGCTTGATCCGCAACCTTGATCGCCAGCGCGTGCATCGAACGCTTGCCGCCAACTGACGTTGTAGCAAAGCGAACTTCCAAGCCTTTATCTTCGCCCGTTAAACACTTGAGCGAAACGCCGACTTGTGGTTGCCAACCAGCCTGCGCGCCTGCGGGTGGCGGATCAAGTTCAGGAAGCGGATCCGCGATGTTAACCATCTTCTCCGCAAGAACTTCACCCGTTCCCCAAGCGATATAACCATGAACGAACGAATAAGGATTGATCGCCCATAGTGTATCCTTCTCAACCTCCGTTTGATCCGCGCCATACACCCAATGACCCGTGCGATCCATTTTGAGGATTACGGAACCAACAGGCCCGACATCCGCTTCAATAGCGCGCAATGCAGTGGACAATGACTGCGGTGAAGGAAGATTTGCACCACCAAACTTTACTATATTTGACATTACTTTACCTCAAGTTTAGAGAACGCGGCCCGCAACTGCGAACCGACTTGCACCACTGACGGGCGCGGATCTGACTCCGGCGCGATAGTGTTGCCCGATGAGATAGCCGCGACATGATCTTTAGGTAACGCCAACTTATGCTTTTTAAGCGCCTTTTCGGCTTTCGCTGGCGAGATCAACGCCGTCTCTATCAATTCCGAATCATCAAGTCCCATTTTTCTAAGAGCTTCCAATGCGCCTTCTTCATCGACCCATTGTCTGATGGCGCGCTTTGGCACAAGTTTAAATCCTGGGATTGTGATGTTGTTTTCAAGCGCCTGTTGCGCCATCTCTCGAACGGCTTTGATCCAATCTTCAAGACGGTCTGCCATAATGAGCGCATTGCTGTAGCCTTCAGGCGTTATGTTGTTAAGTTGTGTTTTCAAGGCGCGCTCCACTTCGCCAGAGAGTAATGGACACATAGCTTTTGCCGCACACCAACGGCACCAATCGCCCGCGTTAAGCGGCGCGTTAGGCATGAACGCAAGCTGCACGGCGTCGTAAAGATCGCGCTCAAACTGTTGGATGCGCTCTTTAGTCGTCGTCCAAACGCGAACGCTTGGCGGCTGGACTATGTAAAGTTTTACCTCATCCGTTCCTTCAAACGCCCATTTCGTCTCTGGCGTTCGCATGGCTGCGGCTGCGTAAAAAAGAAGCTGATCATTTTCTTCGGGAAAGACTTGAACCCAATCACCAAACTTCCAATCAACCAGAATTGTAGTAGACCGTAAACGACCAAGAAGGTCACAGGAGCCAAAGACGTTTGCAAGAAAATCCCCAAAATGCACCCGACATTCCGTTTGAAATTCGAGTTGGTTATCTGGATCAATTTCGCCTAATGCTTCAATGGCAAAATCAAGTTTAGCGCGACCCTCAACACTAAGAGGAAGATCATCTGCATTAGCATCGAAGGAAAGAACTTGGTGAACCGCGTCATGTAGTTTCGTTCCATCGTCAGCGTATTTAGATGAGGGTTTAGGAGGTGCGTTCTGGCATAGCTTCACGCTGCCAGGACACTGAAGGACGCGCTTCGCAGTTGAACCGCCGACTATATTACTGTGCATATGAATCTACCTTTCGTGATTCGGAGACTAGACTGTAAAAGAATTTTATGCAACAAGTTTTTCATGGTTGATTTGGAAAAAGATGTGGAACGCTACTTTGTCAAGACAGTTCAATCACTTGGCGGCGTCGCGTTCAAATTTAACAGTCTCTCAAACCGTGGCGTTTCTGACAGAATTGTCTGTTTACCAAACGGTGAGACGTGGTTTGTAGAACTGAAAAAGGACGGCGGCAAGCTATCCGCGTTGCAAAAGTTGTTTGCCGACGACATGCGTAAATTGAATCAGCGTTATGCGTGCCTTTGGAACCGCGAACAAGTGGACAGGTGGGCTTGTGAAATTACGACCGTATCAAGATGAAGCCGCAGACTTTTTATTTGCGCGCGACCGCGCAATGATTCTTGCGCCAGTCGGCGCGGGAAAGACCGCGATCACACTGACGGCAATGACTGAACTGCTTGCGCGTGGTCTTGTTGATCGTTGGCTAGTGCTTGCACCAAAACGCGTTTGCACTGATGTCTGGCCTGTTGAAGGCAAGAAATGGTGTCCAGAGTTTGAAATCGCCGTTGCCGTCGGAACGCCAGCGCAACGCAAAGCCGCCTTTGATTCAGACGCAGACATCGTGGTCACAAACTATGACAATATTACTTCACTCGATCTTAGTAATTTTACTGGCTTTGCTGGCGTTGTATTCGACGAACTTACGAAGTTAAAAAACCCAAGCGGCAAAAGGTTTAAACACCTATGGGGCTTGATTGATAAGTTTAACGTGCGTTGGGGTTTGACAGGATCATTCACGTCGAACGGCCTCGAAGACGTGTTCGGCCAATGCAAGATCATAGATCAAAAATTATTAGGCCGTAGCAAAGGCGCGTTCCTGCAACAATACTTTCACATCATAAACCGCGAGTTCAATCAATGGTCGCCAAACAAAGGCGCGCTTGAATATGTGATGGCCGCGATCAAGCCCGCAACATATGTGCTTGAGCCTGGGGAATACAAAGACAAGTTGCCACCGCTCAACATTGTGAAGATGCGCTGTAGCATGGACGATTATGACGTTTATCTTGCCATGAAAAAGAAATTTGTCTTGGAGTTACGCGAACAAGTGATCTCCGCGCCGACAGCGGCGGTAATGACTCAGAAACTGCAACAGCTCGCGGGTGGGTTCGTTTATGGCCCAGAAGGCCCGACGCGGATTTCAGACCACAAGTTCGACATGCTAGAAGATATTCTTGACGAAAACCAACACGACAACACAATCATTGTCTACAATTACCAAGAAGAACTTGCCGAACTCAAACGACGTTATCCACAACTCTCTACAATGGACGACAAAAACGTCGTTGACAAGTGGAACAAAGGTGAACTCGAACTATTAGCCCTGCATCCAAAGAGCGCAGGTCATGGGCTGAACCTGCAACACGGCGGCAATAAAATGATCTGGCTGTCATTGCCGTGGTCGCTAGAACTTTATGAACAGACAATCGGGCGCATACATCGCGGCGGACAGACGAAAGATGTTTGGTGTTACCTCATCATGTGTAATGATACTATTGACAGTGGGATTTTAGAGGCGCTGCATAACAAGCGCAAAATAGCGGAGTTAGCCTTAGATGAATTGGCGTGAACTAAACGAAGTTATCAACGGCTTTACAGAACAAGAGGTATGGAACCTTTTGGCGGACGAGCGCCGAAACGCTCGCAGGTCAACGGTGCTCATCAGACTACATCAGCGATTTACAACGCTGCGTATGATGCGCGAACGGGCCGAATTGATAGGGGAAATAGATGAATCCGCACGATCTACTACAACAAGCCAGCGAAATCATAAGCGAGCGCGGTGAGAACTACGGTGGAATTGAGGATAATTTTCAGCTTGTTGCTGATCTGGCAAGCCTGCGTCTGGGCCGCGATATTCATCCCTTTGAGGTAGCGACCATCATGGTCTGCGTTAAGAACGCTAGAGCGTTCAGCGATCCGACGCACATCGACAGCCGCCTTGACGCGATGAATTATGAAGCGTTTGCGGCGATGTTCGCTAATGATTACGTGAGCCAGAAGGCCGCGACTGGCGCTAACATCGGTTATAAGAAGCGCGCCAATCTAACGCCCGCGAAGAAAGAAGAGTTAAAGCCTGCACGCCGCGCGGAGCTTGCCGTAATCGACGATAAACTGAGCCGTTTCGGATCCACGGAGCCGCCTAAGTTCGCTGGCAACGGCGCGCTGTTGAGCGACTGAGTATTGAGCGAGTGGCGGACACGATCCGCCGCTCGTTGACTGGCAACTAGAAAGTGCCGTTGTCGAGATCAATAGCAGTATCGTCCACGGTTTTAGGGGCCATAACGACATTAGTCTGTTGCGCTTTCAGTTTGGCTTGAAGATCCATACGACGTGTGACTTCCTCACGCCGCCCACGATCATAAGCGTCAGCGATTAATATTTTAACGCCGCCGTAGAGCACCGTTAAAAATAAGCCAATTAAGATAGCAGTTGTCATGCGCCCGTGACGTTAAAATCTTTAGCGCCGAGAAGACCAATAGCAATCAACGCAGCTTGCAAAGAAGGCCAGTCGAGCGTCTTGGTCTGCCAAGCGTTGAAGAGGACACCAACGAGAGTGAGAATGCCCGGGATGGTGGTTTTCCAATTCTTAATCATTCGAGTGCTCCTCTAAAATAAATGCCAAGCATAAATGCTAGTTTCGCAACATATGACGCCGTAAGAGCGACAATGATTCTATTTAACAAGCGCTATAATCTGCGCTTTAACGTCTGCAATACGCGCAGCCCAGCCTTTGCCAAACGTAGACCAGATCGACAAGGATTGCATAAACGCCAGACGCTTGTTCGTGACGGCCATAGCGACGTAGGTCTTGGTGGCTTGGATGGTTGCAGGGCCGATCTGACCGTCCTGCGTAACGCCGACAACAGCTTGAAGATATTTGGCGGCTCTTGATACGCCGCTGTTTACTGCAAAATCGAACACAGCAAAATCAACGCCGTCGGGCAAATTATCTCCAGAAACACGATCCCAATAGAGGTTCTTGTAAATCGCCGCAACTTCCGAATCAGCAATAGCGCGCACGCTCTGCGTTGGGAGATTCTGTGATTTACGCCAACTGTCATAGACCGCTTGCGTAACGCCCTTATTCGTCGGGCCGCCTGGATCTTTTGGGTGGTCAACGTAGCCGCCCTCATATTTGAGAACCTGCTTTAGCGCCTGTGGATAGTTCTCTTTCATCGCCGGTCTGCTTTCTGGCTTACAAGATCTCGAATGGTGTCAAGTTTTGCAAACACTTGATTGAGCACGGTATTAAATTCTTCGCGTGTGATGTAACGACCAGCAACAAGCACCTCGATCTCACCAACCTTTTCGGCTAATTCTTTATCGGCAACTTGCAGATCTTTGACAGCGCCCCAGACGGTATTCAATACCCATCCGCCCAGGACGCCGATAACGCCTACGGCGACATCAAAGAAGACTTGGATTTCGCTGTTCATTGGGGAGCCATCGCGTTTACGCCTTGCGCCATTGCAGGCAAGCCAAAGTTAGCAGGTGCTAATGGTGCAGCAAGTGCGCCACCGCGCGTTGACGCAGCTAGATTTCTCATAGCCATGTTAGCCAATATATTGCGACCGCCCCGCGCTAATAAACCACCCGCAGCAAGGCCACCCACAGCCGCCGGGATAATAGGCATACCGGCCGTCGCGCCAGCATAACCGATACCGCCTTGAATACCGCCTTTAAGAAGACCAGGCACGCTGAAGGACGGCGCGAACTTACTAAGACCGCTGACAACACCGGGGGCAAATTCGCCCGCCGCGATTGACGAGATAGCCTGTTGTTGTTCAGGCGTGAATCGCCGCAACCGTGCAGGCTTTTCGGCTATGCGCTGCATTTGTGTCTGAACGGCTGAACCAAAATCAGATTTTGTAGCCGCGCGTTTAATCGCTTGTTCGACTTCCGTGCTTTGGCTCATTTGCCGGTATTTACTTATCGCGTCTTGAAAAGTTTGCGTTACCGCAGGCGCGTTCATAGCTGTCTTACTAACAGTAGATACGTTGTTTAGATCCGTAATAAAATCATCTAAAGCGTCAGTCATTTCGCCGCCCATGCGACGAATATTACGATCTGGGTTTATGCGAAGCCGATTGCCGATAAATTTACGGACGCTATGAAGATCTGAAAGTGACGTTTTGCCTTTTTCAGCTTTTTCATTTAATTTTTTAAACGCTGCATTTACCGCCGTGTCCATATCAGAATCATAATCTTCAAGAGTATTCTGAAGATTAGACGTAAATTTTTCTAATGCTGATTTATCGTAATTTAATCCGGCATTTTTGGAAGCATTAAACGCTGCGTCAGCTTCCTTACCAAGTTGCTGTGTAGATGGGACGCCAATATTTTGAAGAGTGGCCGACGCTGATCTTCCGATTTTATTTAACGCGCTAACTGATTTACCAGCGGCAGCGCCGCCAAGAATAGCCGCGCCAAATTGCGTGTAAGGATCAGCGCCCGCTTGTTGCGCGGCTTCAGCCGCAACCGGCGCTGCAATGCCCGCTGCCGTTTGCGCGACTGGTTGCGCGGCTAATACGTTAAGCGCTGCCGGAGCTGCGCGCCCTGCCGTTGACATCGCGTTAATGGCTGATCGTGCAGCGCCTGCGCCGGTCGCCGCGCCAAGACCACCTTCAACGCCAGCGGCTAACATGCGCTCTTGCGGCGTCTGTGGCTGAAACTCTTGCGGAAGCGCGCCGCGAATATACTCAAACGGTGTCTTGACAGGCTTGTAGCCAGTCGCGCTTCGCGCAACATTATAAAGATTGCCAACAAGTTCAGCGCCGCCAAGCAACGCCGCGCCGCCTAATGCCGCCGGAATCGCTGCGCCGCCACCTAATGCCGCTGCGCCCATGCCGCCTAACGCGCCTACGACTGTCGGCGCTGCCGCACCCATAGCGACAGGAACTGCGCGTTCGGCAGTTAAACTTTTCTCAGGTGCGGTGCCGCCGTGTTTGGCTATTAAAGCTGCATAGTCTACCGCGCTTGGTTCTGGCGCGGTGCCACCGTGTTTAGCAATGAGCGCGGCATAATCGACCATCTTTAGAGGCCCGCCTCTTTTCTAAATGCGTCTGCCGCTTCTTGGCTAGGGAATGGAACTGCGCCCATGCCAGGAACATTCACCGTGAAAGTCTTCGCTGCGCCTTCAGCTTTAAGTGTGCCAGTGCCAAAGCGTTTATCAAGGTCAACTACAATCTTACGAAGAGCATCAATCGTCAGATCACTTCCGCCAAGAATTTTCTTCTTGGCCTCAAGTTCAGCAATTGTATTGCCTTCGCCGCCGGTCATTGTGCCAGTGTCACGCAACATATTGATATACTGATCTATCTTGTTGATCGTAACATCGCGCAGTTCTTGACCCGCTGGATCTATTGTGCGCGCAACGGCTGGCGGTATATTCGCCATTGCAATTTTTTTAGCGCGAGAAATGCCGCCTTCCTCTTTAGTCGGAAGAAGACCGGCACGCTGTTGATCTTCATAAGAGGTAAGAAGGTCTTTAAAGAACTCTGTGTTCTTTTTCTTTAACGGCTGTTTTGCGAACTCCGCAAGTGTCATTGGTGGTGCCGCTGGAGCGGCCATCGCGTTCTGAATCGGCATAGCGCCGCCCGCCATCATGTTGATAGGCGGCACAATCTGCGGAGACATACCAAGAGCCGCAGGGGGCGGAGCGGCGGCAAATGATGGAACCGCAGCCGTTCCAGGCATTTCGCTACCGCGAATCGTCGCGGCTTCGCTCATGCGGCGTCCGCGATTAACTCCTTTGTTATCGTCGGCTAATGCTTCGACTGCGTTAGCTATTGCGTTAACATTGCCTGTCTTAACAGCGGCAACGACTTTGTTCGGAAGGCTACCATAGTTATAAGTAACCGATGTCAGCGCGCCCGCGACGTTCTCCGGCAGACGATCCCAATTCTCTTGGCCGACTTGTGCCGCCGCTTTAGGAATAAACTCAGTTTCAATCCGGCGTTTTAAATCGCGTTCCGCGTCTTTCTGAGTTGTCGTCGTGCTCTTAGTAACAGGAACAACTTTGCCTTCTGGCGTTGTTACCGTGTCGCTGCCGTAACCGACGCGCTGTGCGTTAACGTCAAAATATGGCTTCTCTCTAAACCTTTCAAACTTGCGGGTAAGATCCATACCGACTGCCGCGCCACGCGGCCCTGGCATACCATCAACAGGCGCAGCAACAGTAGGTGCAGCTTGGCCTGGTAGGGTCAACTCTTGAATCTGCGTGCTACCCTTTTCGCGGACGCCGATAATATTTCCGTCTTTGTCTTTTACTTCGACAAGATCTTTAGCCCCTGGCTGAAATGATCCGCTGACCATGCGCTCCGTTTGAGAGTATGGGTCGAAGATAAACGTAGCCTTGCCGACTTTACCATCCACCATTGTGTCGCGCTCTTTAGGCGCGGTCACTTTCATAAAGTCATCGTGAGAAGTAACAATACTGCGCTGCGTGTCAGCATTGAAAACGCTTGGAAGGCCGCCTAAAAGTGACGGCGCTTTAGGCTGAAATTCTTTTAGTAGCGCATCATAACGCGCTTGTGCGTCAGGTGCAGTCGGCGGAATCTGCATAACGCGGTCTTTAAAGATATTTGCGTTCTTAACAGCAAAATCTAATTCGTCTGCCTGTTTCTTAAGTCGAGCGTTTTCGGCGTCTTGCTCTGCTTTAGCCGCCGCAATATCGGTAGCTTGCGCGAGCTTTTCTTGCTGTAATTGCTGATTTTGTAGCGCCGCACCTTGGGCGTAAGCACCCAACAAATTAAAATTAGGCACCTGAAATTCAGGAAATGGCTGATACTGAATTGGCATCATAGTCCTCAATTAGTAAATGCTGCCAGTTCTTGCATAGCGGCCGCCAAGTGCCGCCGCGCCCGCTTGTGCGGCAGATCCAAGTGCAGCCGAAAGAGCATTTGTCGGGGCCATCGCGCTCTGAGCGTAAATCGAACCGATGTTAGCCGCGCCTTGAGCAAGACCTTGGCCCAAACCGCCATAGACGCCAGCTAACTGATTGCCCGCACCCGTATAAGTGCTCGCTAAATTAGCGGCTGTATTGCCATATACGTTAGCAAGATCACCAGCGGTGCCACGATAGACGTTAGCGACGTTAGCGCCAGTTGTGCCCGCCAAACCAGAGGCGATATTAGCTGCGCCTGCGCCCTGACCGCTAAGATTTTGAAGCCCTTGCGTCGCGGCGAGGCGATTAGCCATGAAGCGATTGTAAGCATTGCTATATTCTTGGCTACCGGCCTCTTGACCGTAGCGCGTAGCGGCTTTCAACGCGCCGCCCGAACCAGCTAAACCGCCAGCTCTTGCAGCGTTCATCATCGCTTGTTGGCCTTGCTGAAGCCGGAAGGCATAGCTTGGATCCATCTGAAGCTGTTCAAGCGTAGGCTGTTGTGTGTACGCGCCGCCAGGGCCAAAGAGCTGCGCAAGCTGATTTGTTGCCTGCGTTCCTGCCTGCATATACGGTTGTTGATAGCCTACGCCTTCTTGATAGTATTGCGGAAGCGCTTGCAGCGCGCCAGTCTGACCAGCCTGAAGCGCGCCCGCGCCTTGAGTCTGACCTTGCCTGAGAGCATCCGCTGCTTGTTGTCGCGCTTGTTCAAGAGCTTGCTGTTGCTGTTGAGCCGCAGCCGCTTGGAACATCATGCCCTGTTGGGTGCCTTGCGCTTGAGCATTAGCGGCTGATTGAAAACCCATATTAGTTCTCTCTTGCTACGGTTCCATCTGCCTGTGGCTTGAAACCTAGTCTTTCCAATATGTTATACATAAAATCATGGCCTTTAGCGACTTTTGTAAATTGCATATCCGCCAAGATTTCTTTTAACAATCCTTTAGTCAGCCAGCGCCTGCGCCATTCAGGTAATATTGATACATGAGTTTCGCCGTTTTTGGAATAGATAGCTCCTATCGGCGTGTTATCTCTTAGTATCAACTTCAAATCCCAATCTGCCGCAATAGCCTCGTAGTCCTCGTAACTTATATAGTCTTCCCAATCAGTCGCGGCATAGCCTATCTTTAAGGCTATAGCGCGATCATTAGGTCTTGATGATGTATAGCACGGCATAGTTCTTAGGCCGAGTTTCGACGTTGCCGGTTATCGAGTTTTGAATGACGGCGTATCCAGTTCCTGTCGCTGTGCCTGCCGTGCTTGAGGCGACATAACTTGTGCCGACGCCTGTAGGGCCGTTTTGGTTAGCATTAGGTGTTGTATAAGTATGCGTATGTCCACTATCTGAATGATTATGATTAAGATACGCATCTGCCTGCGCGCTGGCGAATGTGCGGCCTACCGTCAATGTCGTGCCAAAACTAAGCGTTACTGTTGCCGTGGCTGTAGCAGCCGATGATATTGTAATCGTTGTAGAACTAGTAACGCTCACAATATAAGCGCCGGTAGGTATGCCAGACCCCGATACGGCTTGCCCAGCAAACAAATTAGACGTGCTACTAACCGTAACAGTCGTGCTTGCGTTTGTTGTGCTACTGGACGCTAAAGATGTTGAAGACGCAGTAGCCGCTGCCGATATGACAATTGAGTTAGTGGATACGGACGATATGGTCGCACCTGAAGGAATACCAGTCCCACTAATTTTCATTCCGGCGTAAAGATATGTTGTTGAATTTATACCACTAACTGTCGTGCTAGTGTTAGTGGTTATACCGCTTATAGTTGTCGTGTCTTTGCTTGTAGCGGGCGCGCGATCATCATACCCACGCATAAACTGACCGCGAAGATCCGGCACGTTAAATGTCGTTGAGCCATCGCCTGTCCCCCATGTCGTGCCAATAGCTGCATAAAGATCGGCGTATGTCGTGCGGGAATACGCCGTCCCATCGCACCATAACCAACCCGTAGGCGCAGTCGAGGCCGCATAAGCCATAAGACTGCCTGGGGGAATTACTTGATCGACATAAGATTTAGTAGCGGCTTGCAGCGCTGTTGTCGGTATAGCCGGAAGAACAATTGGCACTGTTGACGTGGCGTCCGTAGCGTTGATCGTTAGCCGCGTGACTGAGTTTGTTTTAATTGTAAAATTGCGTGTGTCACTGGCAGCAAAAATAGAATCCGTGGAGTCAGCCGATATGATTGTCCGCGCAGTTCCTGCAACAGACGAAAGCTGAATTGCACCGTCCGCTATATCAATTGATTGAGCTGGTGTCGCCGTGCCAATGCCGACAGCGCCAATAGTCGTAATAATAAAAGGTGTTACGTCAGGGTCAGTAGAATCCTGAACTTTAAGCGCTGCGCCAGAGCCGGTCTGCGTAATCGTAAGCGCGGTGCCGGAGTTATCGGTCGATATGGTGACGTTACCCGCCAAGACCGGCGACACCGACGTGGACGGCGCGACGACGTTATCAACTGTCCAAATCTCTGTATTGTTAGAATCTGCAAGTTTAAATTTATACGTTGCCGAGCCAAGCCAGATATTAGCTTCGCCCCGCGCGTCTAACACAATCGGATTGCTGTTAGCCGTCGCGCCGGTCGAATCTGTATAGGTCGCTTGCGGCGTGGTCGTGCCAGCGGCGTAAGTATAAAGAAACCCGCCAGCAAGCGGGACACCAGCCGCGTCTATAAATTGAGCTTTGGCTGTGGGCGATACAACGGTCATTTAGACACCTACACAACTTGTAACGGTCAGGATGACCGAAGGGATAGCGGGAACTGGGCTAGACGCAGCCACATACGGAATTGAGACATTTAAACTGCTAGAGGAATAAACCAGCTCAAAATAATCGCCTGTCTGAAGGTTTAGCACGAAATTCCATGCGGCGACAATCGCGTCGTTAGATCCGCCGGTTAATGTCACTTCTGTCGCCGAATCATCTACATCAATACCGTTTATTCGAGGCCACATATAAACGCGCTTAGTGCCGCCTGCCGTATTATGTATTTGCGCGGAAAACTGAAAATTATATGTGGCTGTGTTGTCTACATAGACTTGCGAAGTAACCGAACCAAGATAAACGCCATAGGTCAAATCAGACCCATCCGCGCGAGTATATGTATTATTGAATGTTATGGCGTATGCCGTGTTAATTGCGGCAGGCGTAAAAGTCGTTGTGCTATAAAACGACCCATACCGCCGCCCAGCTTCTAACGCTATGTAGGTATTAAAGAACCAACGATACCAAGGCCGATTAACAAACCCCGTAGAATCGTCATTCATCTTGACGCGCGCGGCGGGGATCTGTGTGTTATTATCAGCCAGATTAGGCATTGGTCGGACTCGCGTGCAACTCAGCCCCCATAATGGCGATCTTTACGGGGTCGGTGCCGGAGATCTCGTAGACTCTATCGCGGAGTTTCATCGTCATGCCAAGTCGTCGCCAGATCGTGCGGTAGCCAGTCTGACCAATCTGACCCATAGACTTCCAGTGTTCATTCGACCATGTGTGACCGCCATCATCTGACCAACGAAGCATAACTTGTGGGTTAGCGCCGACCGTAATGATATATTGCGCGTAGTCGCGGATTTTTAAAGCAGACCCAGCGCGGTCAAGAATATAATCATGCGCGCGATCATAAATATAAATAATGTCATTGACTTCCTCTTGGCTGTAGCCAGACAAGCCAACGCCCGTTTCACAGTCAAGCTGAAGACTATGTTGCGCCGTGCGGTTCAGATCATTCTGGCCAGTAGGTAATGCGCGCCACGACCGTAACCATTTTTGGCGGGAGCCTGCTTCTGTATAAATATTCAAGTCATACGCAAAAAGTTCGCCTGTGCGATAATCGCCTATAACAATTTCATTGCTATAGTTCATTTGACAACAACCGCGTGTGCGGGTGTATGTGTCGTTTTCCCAACCCCCGCGCTCATGCCATGCGCCAGTCGCCACGTCGTAAACCCATGTCGTATTAGCGGTTGGAAAGTTAAGAACGTAAAAACTATGCCCGTCTTGTTGGTATGTGTAGCCAACGGCGTCAGACAAATTAGCGTATTGCTGGATCTGCCATTCGACCGCATGGGTCGATACACGCTCGCCTGAATAACCTTTAGAACGATAGACGATACCATTACCGCGTTGGTCAGTGCCTAACCAAAACAGTCCGTTGTCAAGTTTGGCGACTGAGTAAGCAGCAAGACAGCCTATTTCGTTAAACGCGCCTTGAATACGCGCTAACGGAAAATCGGGCAGACCGGCGTCATACCAGACTTCGACTGAGTTGGTGCCGAACAACCAGATTTCGCGGTGGTCAACAATTAACGTAACAAGATTGTCGGGTGAGCCTTCCGCGCTGGCAAAATAGAGTGGGTCAATTGTTGTGCCGGTTGAATCCATAACCCAAAAGATTTGACTGTTGGGCTGGTTGAATACAAACCAACCGTCCAGAAATCCGCAACCGACAGCGCCCGCAAAAGGCGTCGTAAGTTCAGTTAAAAAAGGCGTAAAGGTTAGCGTAGTGCCCGTATTAGTCGCCGTAGCCGCTGCCGATAGGATAAAGAAAGGTGAAAATGTTAGCGTGACACCTGTATTAGTAGCGGTCGCAGCGGCAGACAGAACAAATGTCGTTGTATTCGTAATGCTGGCGACTCGCGCGCCTGCCGGAATACCTGTGCCGGACACAGGCTGACCAACATTAATATTAGTCGTGCTACCCCCCGATACAGTCGTGCTTGCGTTAGTTGTATTAAACGTAGTTGTCGTCGTATCGTAGACTACGCTAGAGACTGTTGCGCCTGTAGGGATACCTGTGCCAGACACAGGCTGACCTGGGTAAACATAAGTTACATCGCCATTCCATACAGTCGTAACGCCGTTTGTCGTATTAAATGCGAGTTCTTGATAGGTGCTATTGTAAATGTATCCATGATTACCGGCGGCAATGAACATCTGCCGACCATTATCTGTCATGTTGACTTGGCTATAGCCCGAAGTAATAGTTATTGTGCCTATTACCGTAGAAACCCAATTAGAATCAATACGGTATAATTTATCGCCCGATACGGCGTAGCCGTAATTAGTCTTTGCAGGATCTTCAGGCGCAGGATCTATTGTATCGCTACTGAACGTCCATAAGCCGCGCACAGGGCCAATACCTAGCGTCGCTAGATAGCGCAGCCCAGGCGCGCGTTGTAGCCAAGCGGCTTCTTTGCCGCCTTCTGGTATGACCTCTGGAAAGAGATTGACCATGCGGTTATCAGCCGCGTTCGGGCTTCTAGTTACATATGAGCTGCCAAGTATCGGCGTCTTCATCAGTAGTTGCCCGCATAGATGTTATAGCGTTGGCGTGTGCCGACGATGCTGTAAGGCAGAGCCATGATGTCGTCAGGGTTATTGATGCGCTTCAGATCGCGCTTGCTATACATAGCGATGCGGCTGACCGTAGGCGATGGCTCGATACCAAATTCAGGGGCCAACTCGCAGGCCAGATTGTAGCGGAAAGCGCGCAGGTATCCTGGCGGGAAAAGGATCGCCGTCGCCAGCGTCGCTGGCTGCGTCAGCCGTTCTACGGAAATGAAATGCCATTCTAACAGTCTTAAAGGGACTGGATAAATGACCATTTCAATATTCGGATAGGTCATGTTTGTAAACATGACTTGTGGATAAGTTGACGTTACGGTCTTAACCGCAATGCCGTCATACTGTTGCTGATTGATAAATTTAATGCCGTAAGACACGTTGGTCTGCGGATCGCGGAAATAAGTCGCGTCATCCAGCAATACAGGACGTAAACCCACAAAGTCGCCAGTCGGCCCTAGCGTGCGGTTTTCCTCACCTGCGGGCCAGTTAAATACTTGATCCTGCGTTGAGAACACCGACAGTCGTTCGGTATTCCAACTGTCGATCATTTGATTCAGAGCAAATAGCGCGTCATTCGCTGTCTCTGACGAGGGCGTTTCGCCTTCGGCTAACACTCCGAGGAGCCTCAACGCCCCCACTATCTGATCGTAGCAACTGTATGTCGTCATTTGGGTCGAACCTCTCCCAGCCGTTCTCAATATCGGCTTCGGCCTCTAGGTCGAGACACGCCACTTTAACCCCATGTTCGGGGTGTTTCAAATAAATAACAGCCATTGGTTACTTTCTAAAGAAATACAGCGGCCCGTAGGCCGCTGGATTTATTAAGACGCAACAAGCGGTATAGAATACCAAGTTGTTGAATCATACGCCACAAGCATACAAGAGGTGACGGTAGCCATTGTAAAGTTTGAATCTACGGTGATAGCGTTAATGCCATCGCCAGATGCGGGCCAAACTTTAAGGGTCGAACCAGCGTTATTTTTAAGGATAACGGTGCGGCCAGCAACAGCCGCAGGAAGAACAACGCCCTTCGTGCCGTCCGCCGCCGTTACAAGCGTAAAGCCGTCAGATACTGCCGCAGCATTAGCCTGCGTAGATCCAGCCGCCGCAACCGTAGCTGTCTTAATATAAAGACCGCCGGTCGTGGTAATATCGCTTGCACTGACTGAAGTGGCGCTAACTGATGTAGCGCTAGAGATAGTGCCTCCGCTGATCGTCGCGCCCGTAATGGTTGTGCCACTTACGAGTTCGGGATCAGAGAAGGCAACACCGACAGGTTTAGTGTTAGGCATTGCCCTCTCCTATGGTTACGCGATGCGGTAGATCGAGTATGCAGCCGTGCCGGTTTTACGAAAACGGAAGATAGCCGATGAGGCATTTGTCGTTGTAGCGTTGTCGATAAGAACCGCGCTACCTACGATGCTGTTGCCCGTGCCAGCGCCAAACGTCACGTCGTTAGCAGCATTGTCGCCAATGTTGATAAAGCTAACATCAAAGCTAGTGTTGACAGCGACGCTTGGGAAAGCGGCGTCGATCAACGCGCCTGTTGGGAACGTGTATGCGCCAGCGTCTGTTCCGCCGGAATCAATCGTCACAATACCAGCGGAAAGATTAGCCGCCGTAATCGTAACAGTTGCGCCGGTCAGATCAGCCGAAGCTGCCTGCGCGCGGAGCAATGGTTCGCCGCGATCACCTGCCGAAAATTGATAGCCGCCTGTGCCTTGCGGAATAGCGCCGTAAGGGCCAAACGTCTCAAGCGGATAAGCCGCGTTCTGAGTAGTTGTCATGGGTTAAACTCCAAGAAAGAAGGAAACAAGGGGGCTTTAGCCCCCTTTTAGCTTTAGCCCCAAAGGCGAACGGCCATCTGCGGACGAATCACGCTGTAGCCATAAAGCACGTCAATACGGCAAGGCAGACGGTCGTTGTTGATGTCATACTGACGAACAACGCGTAAGCTGATGCCATTGTGAACCTGACGGCTAGCCATATCGACACCCTGCGGAAGCAGAAGGTCGGCGGTGGCGAAGCTGATCGCGTCACGATGATAGATCAAGTTCTGTGGATACTGCGTAGAAGCAGCGCCAAGGAACGTGACAGCCGCGCCGGAAGCAGGCAGAGCGTCAACTGTAGCGAGAGCCTGAGTAGCCGAATACATCGCAGGAACAGTGACCGTAGCGGTCGTTGACGCCGTAACGTCAGCAAGAGCCACGAACTGATAGAGCGAGCCGGTTGACTCACGGGTCTGTGGGTTGACAGCGAAGACGCTACCGATGGTGAACACGTCGCCAGCTTTGATGATCGTCGAGCCAAGACCCGTCAGAACGATGCTGGTTGAGCCTTCAGCGGTAACGGTCGTGCTAACCGTAACGGTGCCAGCGCGCGAGCCAGTCGTGAACTGCTTGATTGACTGAGACATATTCAGCTCGTCGTAGCCGAGGATGCCTTCACCAAACATGCCGTTCTTGAACTGCTTCGAGATAGCTGAAACAGGGTTGAACAAACCTTTCATGCCTTCGATCAACGCAGCGTTAGCGGCTGGGTTAACAGTGGCATAACGAGGCTGCATAACTGCGGCGTTCTCGTTGAGCTTCTGTTGAGCTTGCAACAGGACGAGCGACGTAGCAGGCGTGGTGCCTGGCGTGCCGACTGAGTTGCCGATGTATTTGAAGCTGTTTGCAACGTCTGCGTCGATAGAAGACGCGAGCTGCGAAATACGAGGCTTCAGAACACGTTCAGCGAAGTCGTCCAACTGCATCGTGAGTTCGGCGGTCGTGAAGTTCACGCCGATGTGCTTCTGGCTGGAGACAGTAAGCGTGGTGTATTGCTCGTTGTCGTCCTGAACCTGAAGGGCAGCGCCATCCGTGACCAAAGCGCGGTCAGGAAGACGGATGCGGAGGGTCGAGCCGATCTTAGCGCCTTCTACAGCGAAAGAGTCGTCATACTGACGGTTTACAGTGCGGGTGAGCACAAGGGAGTTCTCAAGGATCTCGAGCGCCTTCCTTGTGATCATGTCAATTGTTAAAATTGAGTTTGACATAACCTAATTACCTACGGTTTTGCGCTTCCCACTTCTTGATCTGTCGCAACCGTTCGGCTTCAATCCATTCTGACGTTGACATCGACTTTGTAGCCCGTGGGTCAGTCGTATCATATCTAGGGCCGGAGCTTGACCGAGTAGCCGTGACAGGAGCAAGAGGAGCTGGCGCAGTTGAAGTGCGTTTTGTCGGCGGATCTGCGACCAGTTTGGCCTCAAGTCTACCGATCTCCTTTGCCTGCAAAATCGGCGGCAAATTGGCNATCCGTTGGGCCTCTTTTGGATTGGAACCTAAGTGATAGATCACTTCGGGGCCAATGTCTGAAGCCTGGATNGCTTGNGCCATATAGTCCGTTACGGGGAGGTTCGGATTATACGCGACTTGTTCAAAGTCATCGTATCTATCGCGGGCNTCCTCTTCACGGTCTTTATACGAGTCAAGCAGAGCTGCCTGTTGTTTTGCGGCCTCTCGTCGTGCCAGCATCTCTTGAGCTTTTTGCTCGGCCAGTGCTTCCGCATAGGCTTGCGCGTTCTCAAAATCATCTGGCGCGGGTGGAGGTGCGACGGGCTGTCTAGCCTGTTGCTCCGCAAGCCGTTGGGCTTGATCTCTTTCCCATTTGCGCTGTTCTCTTGCGAGGCGTTTGCCTACAATCGCGTCCAACTCTTCTTGAGAGAACGATTTTGTAGACTGTTGTTCCTCCGGCGTCGTCTCAACAGATTCAGGTGCCGCCGTGGCTTCCTGTTCCGGCGCGGGGCTGATCTCCGCTACAGCCTGTTCTTCGTCGCTCAAGGCAACTTCCTTTCTGACCTAGCTATCCGGCTAGTCGGTTACGTATATATTTACTCGTTTACAGAAACATCGTCAACAGTTGGTGAGTTAGGATCACGCGGCCACTGAACGCTCGTTACTGACGCGATGAACGCATCAATATCTGTGGTTGCTTCCAGATCTGTGATCGCTAACTGGCATGTTGTCCGCACAGCTTCACGATAAGATGTCCAGTCAGCCGGAACGGCGGTGCCGTCTTCAGACTTACGAACGATCATCCAGTCAGACGGGAAGAGAAGCGTGTAAGATGTCTGCTTGAACTGAGCCGTCCAAGTAGTTTTAAGAGTCGCTAGATCTTTAGGTATGGCGATGTAGTCGCCATCATCGTTAGGCCCGCTGACCCAATAGAAGCGGTCGTCAGGCCGTGGCTGTTCGACAACCTCTGTAATGCCAATCGCCGCGCGGGCTTCTGGACTTGCCAGCCGCAGCCAGTTCGCAGGGTATTGAGTGCCATTAGCCTCAAATGGCACGTCAAGTTGGAGTGTGCGTCCGTCAAGTAAAAACATTATCGTGCCCTACTGATTTTAAAGGGGTTTTCCGCGAATGCGGCGTATATGTAAGTGTTTCCGCTTACGTTGTTGGGCCACGAATTTGCACTATTTGCGCGCCATTTAAACCCATTGGACAAAAAGTCGCATTGGTCATATATAGAACTTTCTGCGCCAGATGTGTTTGGGAATAGTGACGCAGCAACTACGTTATTTGTTGCGCGCGAACTGTCGCCAATCCACCACGCACCAGCACTTGTAGTGTCCTTAATCATAAGAAATCTTGGCCTAAATCCTAAATACACAAATGGCCCATCAGCCGAATTATTTCCCGTATAGCTACCAAAGGCGCTGTAGCCAGCAACGGGGGCAAAACAGTAGGCTACTAATGTTGCGCCGCTTTGATTGCTTTCTGTATCATTGCCGACGTTGAATATGGTGGAATTTGGCGATGAACTAGCCCACAAATTAGGTTGTGAATTTGCACCATTAGTAAGATTAAGAAAACAACCCTGAGCATTGCCAAGTGACGTATGATAAACGGGCCAGTTTCCTGTTGTGCTTCTACGCTTTACAATAATCATACTTGGCGCAACACCAAGTCCGTGTCCTACAGTCGCATTAGCGCCAGTGCCAGTATAAGTCACAACACTAAAACCAGCCGTTGTGTTGGCGCTAACAGAACTTGCTATTGATGGCGTAGAGCCGTAAGCATTTACCGCAATGGTTGAAGCTGTGCCGCCAGCTTTCCATTGCCAAGCGATAAATGTTGAACCATTTACGTTAGTAGATACCGTTGCACCATTTGTCCCTAAAGAAAATCCAGTAGGGTCAAAAGAAGTCATTGAAGTTCCGGCAGTCTCTAAAACTGCGGCGGCTGTTGCGTTTGACTGAAGGACATCTCTAGCCCCTCGTATAACATCAAATAAAGCGTGATTGTAAGCTACCGATCTTCCTTTAATCCAAACAAAATCCGGCTGAAATGTTGTTCCAATAGTATTATTCGCTGAGTTAGAAACAGAAAAAGGAGAACCTGTTCCCGTATATGTCGTTGCAGCCATATTCTGCGCGCCGTTGGTGATCGTCGGTGTGGTCAGATTCTGGGTGCATAATGGGGAATAGCCGGATGGCGCAGCATTAGCTAAAGGTCGCTGACCAAAATTTATAGCCATCTGACCAAATGACGAGGAATACGACCCATACACAAACATTAAGTCTGCGCCAGATGTAGTTCCAATAGTCCCTGTTGCTACCGATGACCCATTCTTATAAATTGCATAGGTATTGGCGTCTCTGTCTACAGCGACCAACACTTCATTATTAACACTGAAACTGCTACCTGAATTGCTGCCTGTAGCGCTAAAATTATACACCCATCCAGTATCGCCGACCCATAAACCTAAAGCGCTATTGTATGCTGCCGTTTTAGATACAGTTGGTGGTGCTACACCAAGATAAGCGTATTCGCCGCCACTTGTATTACCAGAAGCCGATCCCGTAAGCGTCGCGGCTACAAACCATTTTCCTGTAGATGGAATTAATATGGTAGATGGAACGCACGACCAATTAGTAGGCCCAACAAATTGTAAGTTAGCCGCTGAAAATGTCCCGCTGTTCCCGTTAATGGGGTTTAATACAGCATAATTCCCAATGTCGCCAGCCGCATTAGTCGGCGAGTCCAGCATCGAGTCGTATGTTGTGCCGGAGGATGTGTAGTTAATATTGTTTGACGTCCAGCCATTGTTATTGCCACTAGCGTCAGACGTTATGTTTGCAACAAACGGTGTAGCGGAAGCTGTTGCAACGGTTCCTGTATTTGTGAGCGTAAAGGCGTTTGAACTATTATCAACAATCGTAGCATCTTGTAATGTTAATAGCTGCGTATTTGTAATTGCCGTTAATGCGCTAGTAGGCGGTGTAAATGGCGCTGTATAAACCGCCGTTCCCTTTACCACCCTGACGTTAGATATTGACCCGCTAAAATAAGTCCCGGCAGGTGTCGTTCCACCTGTTAGATTTGCACCAATTCTAAATTGATTAGATGTTAGGTTAGCTGTGTTTGTGGTTTGACACAAGACCACGCCGTCTAAATACAATTTTACGTTATTGCTTCCGCTGCCGCTTCTGACAAGCGCAAAATGATGCCATTGCGCTGTTTGTGCGTTTGTATATGAGCCAGACACAAAAGAACTATTATTAATATAAAATCCAAATACGTTTGAGGCCCCTTCATTAAATCTTATATCGACGCCAGTAGCGTAGTCTTGGCAAACTAGACCACTATTATTTAGCGTTGTTTGATTAAACCATCCCTCAATAGTAAAGTCGCCAGTGCCAAATGCAAGATTTGAGCTTGTTGGCGTCGTAAGATATTTACTTGTTCCGTTAAAACTACCGGCGTATGTCGATGTGCTATTCAACGTAAACGGCAGATAAAAACCATTCGTGCCGTAAGTGCCTGTATAGGCTGCGGGTTGCCAGACGCCGTTCGTATCGTATGCGCCAAATGCGGTAGGTAATTGTTGACCGGGGACATTATAAAATTCAGCTATGTAGCCATCATAATAATTATTAGTGGCTGCTATATTGCGGCCTATATTCTGTGCGACGTTATTATTCCAATCACTGCTAAATGTCGCCGTAGGATTTGTTTGCGTGGAAAACGCGGTAATTTGAGCGCCATTTATGTATATTTTAACTGAATTTGTATACGTTGTAGTTGCACCGTCTACAGCCACAACACAATGATACCACGCGCTGGGATCTCTAAAAACGGCGTTTGTAACATATTGATATATATACGCGCTCCCAGAAAATTCCCAAACACGCAATGTATCCGCTGCGGCAGCGCCACTTGTTGCAAATTGTATTGCAAAACCGTTACCATTTGTTGAGCAAAAATTCATTATGCTATTTAGCGACCCGCGCTTAAACCAAAAACTTATTGTATATTGTTGTCTATTTGCGGCGCTTGCCGGTGTCCTATTCAGATACGCCGTTGCAGACGAGCGAAACCGCAAACTCTTACTGACGGTATATCCGCCAGCCGCAGGTGTGAAGAAAAGATCTTTAGATGAAAACATTACGGTGTGAAGTTTTGGACAGCCGAGCCATACCAGTTCGTGCCGTCTGAGAAGAACGAGATAATATCAGCGCGGCTAAGTGTAGCCGTGATCGTCGGAGCGGTGCTTGCAGGCCATTTGACGCTGGTAAATGTCACAGTCGTAGCCGTGCCAGAGGCAGGCTGACGAACAATCAGAATAAAGGATTTACCTGCGGTGGCTGTCGGCATTGTTACCGTTAGAGCCGTAGCCGATGTCAGTGTCAAGTTCTGGAACGTGCCATTGGCAAGATCAAGCGTTACCGTAGAGGTAACAGTGCCAATGTTGTAATACGTTTCAACGTAATTGGTAACGGTTGGGTTGCTCAGTGTTGGCGCTGTGCCAAACACCAAAGAACCTGAACCTGTCTCGTCAGTAACAGCCGCAGCAAGATTGGCCGATGATGGCGTTCCTAACCAAGTCGCTACGCCAGTGCCGAAAGATGTAATACCTGTGCCACCGTTTGCTACAGCCAAAGTGCCTGTAGCTTGGTTAACAGGGATGTTGGTGCAATTTGATAGATTGCCTGACGTTGGCGTGCCAAGAATGGGCGTGGTAAGCGTCGGTGATGTAGCAAATACAAGCGATCCGCTACCTGTTTCGTCGCTGATAACGCCCGCAAGTTGCGCTGATGTCGTTGAGGAAAACTGAGCCAGCGTGCCGCCTGTGTAGGCTATTGTGCCGCCGGTGCCAAAATTGACTGTGCTACTATCAGTGCCAACAAAGGTAACGCTGTTGTCCGTGGCTAACGTCTTACCGTCAGCAATCGTCAGCGTAGATCCTGTCGCCGGAGCGGTGAGCGTGACCTTGTTGATCGTAGTAGCTGACGCAACGCCGAGCGATGGTGTGGTCAGAGAAGGCGAGGTGGCTAGGACAACATTGCCTGTGCCTGTGGTCGCAAGTTCGCCAAGAACGCCAGCATTATCGTAAAGAATACGACCAGAAGTGCCGCCAGTGATCGCTGTTGTGCCAACCGCTAGATTAGCGGAGATAGTCGTCCAACTTGTATTGCCGGAGCCATCAGTCGTCAGAGCTTGGCCGCTTGTGCCGTCATCTACCGGCAGCGTCATCGTCCAAGCGGCGCTATTATTGCCTGAAGCAATAGATACGGAGTTAGCGCTGGCTGAATTATAGAGCTTTAGCGAACCGCTGGTTGTAGACGCAACACCCAACGAAACAGTCGCGGTGCCATCGAACGTAAAACCAGGCATACCGCCAAACGCGCCAGCGTTATTATACTGAACCTGCGTGGTAGATCCGCCAGGTGACCCACCACCACCACCGCCGCCTGCCGCCCATGACAGGACGCCGTTCGTGTCAGTCTGAAGGTAGTAGCCATTGACAGGCGCAGCCGCTGGGAAGGTTAGCGTGTAATTAGCCGCTGTCGTGTCTGATGATTGCAACGTGACCGTATTAGCGCTTGTGTTGGCTAATACGAGCGTGCCGCGTGTCGAACTAGCCGTGCCAAACGTAACTTGAGAGGTGAAAGTTGGGCTGGTCGCAAATACTAGAGGCCCAGATCCCGTCTCATCAGTAACAGCCGATGCAAGATTTGCACTGGATGGTGTGCCAAGCCATGTGGCAACGCCTGTGCCGAGCGATGTTAAACCCGTGCCACCGTTAGCCGCAGCTAACGTGCCTGCCATTGTAATAGTGCCAGACGTAGTAATCGGGCCGCCTGAGAACGACAAACCTGTCGAGCCGCCGCTGACATCTACGCTGGTCACAGTGCCAAGCGGGTTGGTTGCCCATGACGTGTTCGAGCCGTCAGTCGTTAAATATTTACCGCTGTTACCGCCTTGACTTGGCGCAAGCGCATTAAACGCGGCGTTGGCTGTCGTTTGACCCGTGCCGCCGTTGGCTATCGGCAGTGTGCCAGTGACGCCGGTAGTTAGTGGCAGTCCTGTCGCATTCGCTAGTGTTATCGTCGGGCCAGAGGCTAATACGATAGCGCCAGAGCCTGTCGTTGAGTTACCAAGCGCCGTGACCGTGCCGCTGGTTGGGAACGTCAGCGTGGTCGTGCCGGAGAAGGTGAAGGTGCTAGAATAAGCCCCTGACGTTACAAAAGTAGAGCCATCCGCCAGCGTCAGCGTTGCGCCGGTCGCTGGAGCCGTCATTGTAATCTTATTGACGCTGCCGTTTAGGACTAAATTACCGCTCTTATCAACGACAAAAGAGGCCGTAGACGCCCCTGTAACGGTCAGATTCAGCAGATTAGACGACGCTGACGAACCAGAGTTAGTAACGGCTAGTTTTATGCCGTTCCATGTAGTTGCAGCATCATTCCATGTGTCACTAAGATTATAAATAAAGGCCATTTAGGTCACTCGTAGAAGATCGTCACATTCGGATTTGTGCCGCCTAAGACAACATAAAGACCCTTGCTTAACGTGACACCTTCAGGCGCAAACAGATAATTGTTTGGAACTGCGCTCGTAAAAGTGGATACAACAACAGGATCTGAGGTCGAAGCCGTAGCCGAGTCATAGATTGCAATGGTCGGTGTTGTGCCGCTAGAGACGAAAACGCCTTTAACCTTGGCAAGCCCTATTTTAACTTGCGAAGTGGCCGTAAGATTTAGAGCATATGCCATGATTTCCTCACGCTAGGAATTTCAATTTATACAGTGTTGATAGGTATAAGTCCACGATACCGTCGATAATGTTCTGAATCGCCGTATCGTCTTTGTCACAGACCTTATACCGCATATCTTCAACGTCTTTCAGCGAATCTTCAAGAAACTCAATAACATTGTTGGTTTTCTTGGCTGAATGGAGCGTAATCGGCCCAATTAGGCCGTGTCTGCCTTGATAGGCTTCGGCTAAATCGTCGGCTAAACCGATGATATTTTCATAAAATTTACCCAGAGCCTTATGTTTTGCATATGATCGCGTGTTTAAATGCACGCTATGCGTCACATCGCGGGCTAAAAACAGATGTCCTATTAGATCCGCGCAGCTCATTATTCTAATCCTGGTAATTGAGGTTGCATAGGCGACGATCTAGGCACAATGTCACCTGTGTCCATTGCCGCCGCGACCGTTCCCATTACAATGTCTTGGATCTGTTCAGGTGTCATGTTGGCCGAAGTCGCCTGTATCCGCTTCGTTTCCGCATCATACGCCTTGATCTGCGTGTTCTGCTCGTCAATCGCCAGTTTCTGCATATCATATGACTGTTGCAGTTGCTGAACCAGAGCCGCAGTCTGCTCCATCTGGTTCGCCATGTCATTCATTTGCATACGCATCATCTGCGCTTCTGGCGACTCATCAGTATTGTCCAGAACCTTCGGATCGAGCGTTTTAGCAAACCTAGCCGCCATCTCCTGCGCCCCAGGCCAGTCCATGTTTTTGATGAACAGATCGCCTGCCACAGCCCAGAGCTGCGGGTTGGTCTGCAAGATCATCTGCATCGCTTCCATCGCCTCTTGGCGCTTGGTCGCGTAGCTTGGGCCAGTGGTAACAACCACGTCGTAAATACCAATCGACGGGTTGTAGATCTTCTCAATGTCCAGACCTGTGATCGGATCCTTGATGACGCGAACTGGTTCCGGCTGGTTTGGATTGATCTTTACCATATCCACTTCGCCGTCTAGCCCGACGATACGTGCCACGCGCTCCGTATCATAGATCTTAGGGATCAGATCGACTAGCTGTCTTGTCGTATATCGAACCGCTCGCGCGAGATTGTCCACGTAGTGATATGTGGATGTATCGCCTTGGTTTTGCCGAGCCAGAATCGCACGACCCGTCC